>Ga0196963_10002470_pt1 | contig 11052 bp, 9 predicted proteins | sample S1_5metaG_FD_148600 | JGI IMG/M metagenome (GOLD analysis project Ga0196963, IMG submission 148600) | Soil microbial communities from Anza Borrego desert, Southern California, United States - S1_5 | ecosystem: Environmental > Terrestrial > Soil > Desert | place: USA: California | collected... | reverse complement strand
CACGCTGATCCGGCTGCCGATGATGCTGTCGCCGGCGGTGGTGGGCAATTTCTGGACCTTCCTGTTCCAGCCGCAGATCGGCCTGTTCAACCGCGTGGTGGAGTTCGTCACCGGCACGCCGGCCGACTCCTTCCAGATGATCGGCGACGTCTCGCTGGCGCCCTGGGCCATCGTGCTGGTCGATGTGTGGATGTGGACGCCCTATGTGGTGCTGATCTGCCTGGCCGGGCTGCGCTCGATCCCCGACTACATCTACGAGGCCGCCGAGATCGACCGCGCCTCCGCCTGGCGGCGGTTCTGGCACGTCACCCTGCCGATGGTGCTGCCCTTCATCATGCTGGCGGTACTGTTCCGCGGCATCGAGAACTTCAAGATGTTCGACATGGTGAACCTGCTGACCTCGGGCGGTCCGGGCTCCACCACCGAACTCGCCTCGATCACGCTCAAGCGCGAGGCCTTCGAGAAGTGGCGCACCGGCTACTCCTCGGCCTTCGCCATCATCCTGTTCGTCACGGTGTTCGGCCTCGCCAACATCTACGTCCGCGCCTTGAAAAGGATGAAGGAGCGATGAGCGCCACCGGCTTCTCCGTCGTCGAGCCCTCGCCCCTGGCGAAGCGCATCGCCGCGATCGTCGTCACCCTCTACGCCGTGCTGACCCTGGCGCCCCTCGCCTGGATCATCATGACCGGCTTCAAGACCCCGTCCGACGCCATCGCCTATCCGCCGAAGGTGGTCTTCGAGCCGTCGCTCGAGGGCTATGTCAACCTCTTCACCACCCGCTCCCGCCAGGCGCCCGAATACATCGCCAGCCTGCCGCCGGCCGAGACTTGGTACGAGGAGCTGGTCCGCTCGCGCAACATGGTGATCGTCGGCCAGTCGAAGGTCTCCGAGCGCTTCGTCAACTCGCTGGTGATCGGCTTCGGCTCGACCTTCATCGCGGTCCTGCTCGGCACCATGGCGGCCTACGCCTTCTCGCGCTTCAAGATCCCGCTGGCCGACGACCTGCTGTTCTTCATCCTCTCCACCCGGATGATGCCGCCGATCGCCGTCGCCATCCCGATCTACCTGATGTACCGCGAGCTGGGCCTGTCCGACAGCCACCTGGGCATGATCCTGCTCTACACCGCGGTCAACGTCTCGCTGGCGGTCTGGCTGCTGAAGGGTTTCATCGACGAGATCCCGCGGGAATACGAGGAGGCGGCCATGGTGGACGGCTACACCCGCCTCCAGGCCTTCGTGAAGGTCGTGCTGCCGCAGGCCGTCACCGGCATCGCCGCCACCGCGATCTTCTGCCTGATCTTCGCCTGGAACGAATACGCCTTCGCGGTGCTGCTCACCAGCGGCACGGCCCAGACCATGCCGCCCTTCATCCCCTTCATCATCGGCGAGGGCGGGCAGGACTGGCCGGCCGTGGCCGCCGCGACGACGCTGTTCATGGCGCCGATCGTCGTCTTCACCATCCTGCTGCGGAAGCACCTGCTGCGCGGCATCACCTTCGGAGCGGTGCGCAAATGACCGACGCCCCGAATGCCGGCCCAGCGGGCCGGCCCTCCCTGCGCCGCGTCTTCCGGCGCGGCCCGTGGGAGAACGTCGCCACCGGCCTGATCGCCCTCGGCGTGCTGATGCTGATGCAGCCGCTGTCGCTCGAACTCTACGGCTGGTCCTTCCCCGTCATCCTGTGCGGCACGATCGGCTTCGCCATCGTCAGCAAGTTCCCGGAATAGGGGGCGCCCATGTCCGAGATACGACTGAGCAACCTGCGCCGCAGCTTCGGCCCGGCCGTTGCGGTGCGCGACATCAACCTCACCATCGAGAGCGGGAAGTTCGTCGTGCTCCTCGGCCCCTCGGGCTGCGGCAAGACGACGACGCTGCGGATGATCGCCGGCCTGGAGATGCCGACCTCCGGCCAGATCCTCCTCGGCGGCAAGGACGTGACCCGCCTGCGGCCGCGGGAGCGGGACATCGCCATGGTGTTCCAGCTCTTCGCGCTCTATCCCCACATGACCGTCCACGACAACATCGCCTTCCCCCTGCGCAACGAGGGCCTGCCGCGGGCCGAGGTCGAGCGCCGCGTGGCGGAGGCGGCCGAGGTGCTGCGCATCGGCCACCTGCTGCGGTCGCGGATCGGCGGGCTCTCGGGCGGCGACCGCCAGCGCGTGGCGCTGGGCCGGGCCATCGTCCGCCACCCCCAGGCCTACCTGATGGACGAGCCGCTCGGCACGCTCGACAGCGAGTTCCGCGAGCTGATGTGCGTCGAGCTGCGCCGCCTCCACAACCGCCTCGCCACCACCACGGTCTTCGTCACCCACGACCAGAACGAGGCGATGGCCCTGGCCGACCACATCGTCATCATGAAGGACGGCGAGATCCAGCAGTCGGACACGCCGGAGCGCATCCACCGCTTCCCCGCCAACACCTTCGTGGCGGGCTTCATCGGCCGGCCGCCAATGAACTTCCTCACGGTCGAGGGGCCGGTGGTCCGCGCGCACGACGCCGTCTCGCTCGGCGGCCACCGGGTCGAGGTGCCCACCGCCCTCGCCGAGGCCGGGCGCGCGACCTTCGGCATCCGCCCGACCCATGTCCGGCTTGACGACCGCGGGCCGCTGCCCGGCATCGTCCAGGGCGTGGAGTTCTTCGGCTCCCACCGCGTCGTCAGCGTCGACACCCCGGCCGGGCGGCTCAACGCCCAGGTGGAGCGCGACAGCGCCGTCCGCCCCGGCGAGCGGATCCGGCTCGGCTTCGACACCGACCATGCCGTGCTCTTCGACGCCGCCAGCGGGCTCCTGGTCCCGAGCCGGACGACGGCGGCCCAGCAGGGGAGGCACTGACATGTCGAGCATCACCCTGGCGGGCATCAACAAGCGCTTCGGCCAGACGACGGCGCTGCACGATCTGAGCCTGGAGGTCGGCGCCGGCGAATTCTTCGTCATCCTGGGGCCGAGCGGCGCCGGCAAGACCACCACCCTGCGCGTGATCGCCGGGCTGGAGCGGCCGGACAGCGGCCGCGTGGCGATGGACGGCATCGACGTCACCGGCCGCCACACGGCGGATCGCGATGTCGCCTTCGTCTTCCAGCAATACTCGCTCTATCCGCACCTCAGCGTGCGGGAGAACATGGCCTTCCCCCTCAAGGCGCCGGGCCGCAACCTGACCCAGGCCGAGATCGACCGCCGCATCGGCGACGTGGCCGCCCTGCTGCACATCGAGGCCAAGCTCGACCGGCCGACGACCCGGCTCTCGGGCGGCGAGATGCAGCGCGTGGCCATCGGCCGGGCGCTGGTGCGCCGGCCGCGGGCCTTCCTGATGGACGAGCCGCTGTCCTCGCTCGACGCCAAGCTGCGCGAGGAGCTGCGGGTCGAGCTGAAGCGGATCCAGCAGCGGCTCGGCGCCACCGTGGTCTACGTCACCCACGACCAGGTCGAGGCCCTGACCCTGGCGGACCGCATCGCCGTGCTGGACGGCGGGCGGGTGCACCAGATCGGGACGCCCGAGGAGGTCTATGGCCGCCCGGACACGCTCGACGTGGCGCTGCGGCTGGGCACGCCGCCGATCAACGTCCTGCCGCCCGCCTGGTTCGAGGGCGGCCTGCCCCAGGGCGCCGACCGCGTGGCGATCCGGCCGGAGGATGTCGAATGCTTCGCCGGCGACGCCATCCGGATCGCCGAGGGGCCGCTGCGCCCGCTCGCCTGCACGGTCGTGGAATGCTCGCCGCTCAGCCGCACGCTGGTCGCCGAGCGGGAGACCGTGGAGATCCGCGCCATCCTGCCCGACGACCGCCACTTCGCGCCCGGCGAGCGGGTGCGTTTGGCCTTCCCGCCGGACCGGCGCCAGTACTTCGACCGGCAGGGCCGCCGCCTTGGCTAGCCCCGCCCCGCGAACCACAACCAGATCAAGGAAACGCCCGGAATGAGCACAGACCGCATCATCGACTGCATCTCCGCCGTGCAGCGCGCGATCCTGGCCAATGAGCGCGACATCGAGGCGCTCGACCGCGAGATCGGCGACGGCGACCACTTCATCAACGTCCGCCGCGGCTGCGCCGTGGCGGCCGACATGCGCGACCAGCTCCAGCCGCTGTCGGCGGACGAGGCGCTGAACCAGGTCGGGCTGAAGCTGCTCAGCACCATCGGCGGCGCCTCGGGGCCGCTGATCGCCAGCTTCTTCATGGCGATGGGCAAGGCGCTGAAGGGCGTCGAGGCGCTCGACAGCCGCGCCTTCGCCACGGCCTTCTCCGCGGGGGTGGACGCCATCCGCTCGCGCGGCAAGGCCGATCTCGGCGAGAAGACCATGCTCGACGTGCTGATCCCGGTCTCCCGCCTGTTCGACCGCATGGCGGCCGCCGGCGAGCCGCTGGAGCGGATCTGCGGCGCGCTCAAGGACGAGGCGCATCGCGGCATGATCTCGACCCGCGACATGGTCGCCACCAAGGGGCGCGCGCATTTCCTCGGCGACCGGGCGATCGGCCATATCGACCCCGGCTCCAAGACCTGCCAAGTCGCCATCTGGGCCATCTGCGACCTGTTCCTGGAACGGGAGCGGCAATTGCAGGCGACCGCCTGAGGTCGGGTGCGCCGCGGCGGGGACGCCGCGGACATACCGACGTCCAGAGCCGGGGCCAGGGTCCGTTTGGGATTTGAGGCGCTTTTGATCGGGACTACACTTGGCGCGCCCGGTCATTGCAAGGCGTCAACCACCCGGCGAACAGCCACAAATAAAACGTGCGCGGCGAGCGGAAGCCGTCGGGTCCGAGGTCGGACCGCAAAGCCAGCGCCGCAATGGGGAACCTCCATGAAGAAGCTGATCAACAATGTGGAGTCGGCCATCGACGAGAGCCTGGAAGGCTTCGCCGCGGCCCATGGCGACATCGTGACGGTGGCCCTCGGCCCGACTTTCGTGCGCCGCAAGACGCTGAAGCCGGGCAAGGTGGCGCTGATCTCCGGCGGCGGCTCCGGCCACGAGCCGCTGCACAGCGGCTTCGTCGGCTACGGCATGCTCGACGCCGCCTGCCCGGGCCAGGTCTTCACCTCGCCGACGCCGGACCAGATGCTCGCCGCGGCCCAGTCGGTCGATGGCGGCGCCGGGGTGCTGTTCATCGTCAAGAACTACTCCGGCGACAAGATGAACTTCCAGATGGCGAGCGAGATGCTCGACCTGGAGAACGCCGTCGCCATGGTCGACGACGACGTCGCCGTCATGAACTCGACCTACACCACCGGCCGCCGCGGCGTGGCCGGCACGGTGCTGGTCGAGAAGGTGGTGGGCGCCGCGGCGGAGGCCGGCTACGACCTCAAGGCCTGCCGGGCCCTGGCCGAGCGGGTGAACAAGGGCTGCGCCAGCATGGGCGTGGCGCTGACCTCCTGCACGGTGCCGGCCGCCGGCCGCCCGACCTTCGACATCGGCGAGGACGAGATCGAGGTGGGCGTCGGCATCCACGGCGAGCCCGGCCGCCGCCGCGAGGCGCTCAAATCCGCCGATGAGATCGTGGCCGACCTGACCGCCGCCATCCTCCAGGACCTCCAGCCGCGCTCCGGGGCGGAGGCGCTGCTGTTCGTCAACGGCTTCGGCGCCACGCCGCTGCTCGAGCAGTACCTGGTGTTCAACAGCGCGGCGAAGCGGCTGCGCCAGGCCGGGCTGGCGGTCACCCGCTCACTGGTCGGCAACTACACGACCGCCCTGGAGATGGCCGGCGTGTCCGTCACCGTCTGCCTGCTCGACGACGAGATCAGGCGCTTCTGGGACGCCCCGGTCCACACGGCCGCCCTGCGCTGGGGCTGCTGACGAAAAGCCGCTGAGCGCGGGCCGGCGCCGAGCCGCCGGCCCGCCCCTCCGACCCCGGCCGCCCGAAGCGGCGCGCCGGAACGGGAATGCATTGCCTTGGAGGTTCCCATGTCGATCAAGGGCAAGCTGTCCCTGGCCTTCGCCGGGCTGATCCTTGTCATGGTCCTGTGCAGCGGCGTGGCGTTTCTCGGCTACCGCGACATCCGGGGCCAGTTCGCCCATGTGGCGGAGGTCGCCATGCCGCGGGTCATCCAGCAGGGCGCGCTGCGCTCGGCGCTCGGCCGGCTGCTCGCCGAGGCGCCCAACCTCGCCCGGGCGCCCGATGCCAGCAGCCTGGAGGACGACATGCTGCGGATCGAGCAGCGGATGGTCGAGCTGCGCGGCATCGCCGCCCAGGTCCAGGCCGAGGACGCCGCCGCCGTCGCCGCCGCCCTCGACGGGGTGGACGCCTCCATCGGCGCCCTGCGCGGCGCGCGCGAGGAGGTGCTCAAGACAGAAAAGGCCCTCCAGCTCCAGCTCCAGCGGGCGGACCGCGCGGCCGAGGGCCTCGTCGCCGCCCTGTCGTCGGGCGCCGAGCCGCCGGTGGCGCTGATCGCCCTCGTCGAGCAGGGCCGCCGCGACCTCGCCCGCGCCGCCACCGCGACCGTGCCGGAGACGCTGACCGGCCTGCGCAGCACCCTCGACGCCACCCTGGCCCGCCTCGGCCAGACCCTCGGCGCGGCCGAGCTGCCGGATGCGACGAAGCGGAACCTCAAGGCCCTGGCGGATAACGGCACCGGCCCCAACGGCGTCGTGACCCTGGCCCAGCGGCGGGCCGAGCAGGCGGCGGCGGTGCGCGCCCGCCTGAACGACATGCTGGGCTCCGCCGACACCATCAACGCCATGGTCGAGCGGATGGCCGCGGCGACGGTGGAGGATGCGCAGGGCGTGGTGGCCCGCATGCGGCAGACCATCGGCGACGCCAACGGCGCGCTGCTCGGCATCACCCTGTTCGGCATCGCGGCCTCCGCCGCCCTGGCCTGGACCATCGGCCACCGCCTGATCGCGCGGCGCCTCGGCCTGCTGGTGGCGGCGATGGAGGCGGTGCGCCAGGGCGACCTCGGCCACCGCCTCGTCGTCCGCGGGCGGGACGAGATCGCCGTCATGGCGCGGGCCCTCGACGTCTTCCGCACCACCGCCGGCGAGGTCGATGCGGCGCGGGCGGCGGCCGACACCGAGCGCGCCCAGTCCGCCGCGCTCGCCCGCCGGGCCATGGCCGAGCTGGCCGACCGCTTCGAGGCCAGCGTCAAGGCCATCGTCGAGCGCGTGCAGGAGACCGCGGAGACCACCCGCGCCGCGGCGGGCTCGATGGTGGAGCTGGCGGGCCGCGCCACCGCCGACAGCACCAGCGTCGCCGAGGCCTCGGCGCGGGCCAACAGCAGCGTCAACTCCGTGGCGCTCTCGACGGCCGAGCTTTCGGCCTCGATCAACGAGATCGGCCAGCAGGTCGGCCGCTCGGCGGTCATCGCCCGCCGCGGCGCCGACGAATCCCACAACGTCGACTCCGCCGTCCAGGGCCTGCAGCAGGCCATCGGCCGCATCGGCGAGATCGCCATGATCATCGAGCGGATCGCCAGCCAGACCAACCTGCTGGCGCTCAACGCCACGATCGAGGCGGCGCGGGCCGGCGAGGCGGGGCGGGGCTTCGCCGTGGTGGCGGGCGAGGTCAAGGCCCTGGCCGGCCAGACCGCCACGGCGACCGAGGAGATCTCGGCCCAGATCGCCGCCATCGACCGCGAGCTGCAGCAGACGGTGGCGGCCATCCACCGCGTCGACGGCATCATCGCCGAGGTGGCCTCCGTCTCCGCCCTCATCGCCAGCGCGGTCGAGGAGCAGAACGCCGCCACCAGCGAGATCGCCCGCAGCGCCGACCGCGCGGCGTCCGGGACGCAGGACGTGTCGGCGCGGATCGTCGAGGTCCATGCCGCCGCCGATGCCACCGGCACCGCCGCATCGACGCTGCTGAGCGCGGCGGAGCAGCTCGCCGCCCAGTCCTCGGCCATGCACGACGAGGTGGAGCGGTTCCTGAGCGCGGTGCGGAGGCCGGAAGCGGCATGAGCCGGACGGCGATGGCCTCCGGCCGCCCCGCCGCGCGCGGCCTGGAACCGGCGACGCCCAGGGCGACGGAGGCCGAGCGCATCCTAGTCGCCCTGGCGCGCGACGGCGCGCTCGGCCGGCTCAAGGCCGCGCGGGGCGGGGCAGGCGGCGCGGTCCGGCTCTGGTTGGACCTGGGCACGCTGCGGGGCGCGGCGTGGCGGCGGTGCCGGGCCGTGCTGTTCGCCAGCGGCCTCGACATCGACCCGGCCGGCGGCGCGCTCGATCCACCGGCCGGCCCCGCGCCGCCGCTGCGGCTGCTGCGGTTCCACGGCTGGACCGTCGATCCGCTCGGCCGCGGCGTTCGGGCGCCGGGCGGAGCCCCGGTCCGCCTCACCGCCGGCGAGTTCATCCTGCTCGCGACCCTCGCCGAAAGCCCGGGCGCTGCGGTCAGCCGCGACGCCCTCGCGGCCGCCCTCTACGGCCGGGTTCCCGACACGACGCGGAGCGTCGACATTCAGATCTGCCGCCTCCGGCGCAGGCTCCGGGCCGCCGACCCCGCCGCCCAGTTCATCCTGACGGTCCGGCACCGCGGCTACATGATCGCCGCGGAGGATGCGGGCGCCGGGGCGGGGCACTGAGGGGCCCGAAGCCGCCCGCGGCCATAGGGACCGGCCCCCCTTTGCACCGTTCCGGACTGAGGAGCGGCCCGCTCGGCGCCGTTTCGACGCGATGTCGAAGGGGAGCCGCCTTGCGCTGCGATGCCCGCCGCTCCGGCATCGGCATGCCCCCAAGCGCCCTCCAAGGCGGGGCCCGGATTCGCCTCCCAGGGCGGCGCGCGCCGCCGCAGCAGGCGGCGCTGTGATGCCAAGCCCCGCGAAAAGGGCCGGTTGAACGGGTCCGCGGGGCTTCCGCATTTTCCGCTTTACAGAACACGAAAATGGGCTAGTTTCCTGCAAACGATTACATACCGCTGGGGAGGCGGCCTTGCAGGGGACGACCGCAATCGCGCTGGTGGGCAGCGGCTTCATGGCCAAGGTGCACAGCCACGCCTACCGCAATGCCGCCCGCTTCTTCGAACTCGAGCGGACGCCGGTTCTGGAGCTGATTGTCGGCCGGGACGCCGCGGCCCGGGAGGCGGCGCGGAGCCGGCTCGGCTGGAACCGCGGCGCGGGCGATTGGCGGGCCGCAATCGCCGATCCGGCGGTGCAGCTCGTCGACCTCGCCGTGCCGACCGACCTGCATGCCGAACTCGCCATCGCCGCCGCCCGCGCGGGCAAGCATGTGCTGTGCGAAAAGCCGCTCGCCATGACGGCGGCGGCGGCGCGCGAGATGCTGGCCGTGGCCGAATCGGCCGGTATCCGCCATGCCGTCGCCTTCAACTACCGCTTCCTGCCGGCCGTCGCCCTGGCGCGCAAGCTCATCGCCGAGGGCCGGCTCGGCCGCATCCGGCACTGGCGGGCGCGCTATCTGCAGGACTGGCTGCACGACGCCCAGGCCCCGGCGAGCTGGCGCCTGGACGCCGCCCGCGCCGGCTACGGGGCGCATGGCGACCTCAATTCCCACATCGTCGACCTCGCCCTGTGGCTGGTCGGCCCGATCGCCGAGGTGGTCGGGGACAGCCGCACCTTCGTCGACCGCCGGCCGGACGGGCGGGGCGGCGAGGCGGCGGTGAGCGTGGACGACGCCACCACCTTCCTGGCCCGGTTCCAGGGCGGGGCCATGGGGACCTTCGAGGCCAGCCGCTTCGCCACCGGGGCCAAGAACCGCAACGTCTTCGAGATCGAGGGCGAGCGCGGGGCGCTGCGCTTCAACCTGGAGCGCCTCAACGAATTGGAGCTGTTCCTCGCCGACGAGCCGGCCGAGATCCAGGGCTTCCGCACCGTCCTGGCGACCGAGCCGGAACACCCCTTCGCGGGGGCGTGGTGGCCGCCGGGCCATGTTCTCGGCTGGGAGCACAGCCACACCCACCTCATCGCCGGCTTCCTGCGGGCGATCGAGACCGGCGCCCCCTTCGCGCCGGACTTCTCGGACGGCCTGCGCTGCCAGCTCGTGCTGGATGCGGTGGCGCAGTCCGTCGCCTCCGGCCGCTGGGAGGCGGTTGCCGGCATCGCCTGACGGCTTTTCCCGGCTCGATAATGTAATCGTTTACCGTTCCATAATCCGCAAATGAGGGAGGACACCATGCTCAAGACGGTACTGCGTTCGCTCATCCTGGCCGCCGCCGCGTCGACGGCGCTCGGCGGGGCCGCCTCGGCCCAGGACAAGAAGTTCGTCATTGGGGTCAGCAACGGCTGGATCGGCAGCGAGTGGCGCACCCAGATGATCGACGAGATCGCCCAGGCCGCCGCCGATTACAAGAAGCGCGGCATCGACATCGAGCTGGTGGTGCAGAGCGCCACGGTCGACGTGCAGGGCCAGATCGCCCATGTGCGCAACTTCGTGAACCAGAAGGTCGATGCGGTCATCATCAACCCCAACAGCCCGACCGCCTTCAACCCGGTGTTCAAGACGGCCAAGGAGGCCGGCATCCTGGTGATCGCCACCGATGCCGAGGTGTCGTCGAAGGACGCCATCTATGTCGGCATCGACCAGAAGGCCTGGGCCGCCACCTCGGCGCAGTGGCTGGCCGACGCGCTGGGCGGCAAGGGCAAGGTCGTCACCATCAACGGCGTCGCCGGCCATCCCGCCAACCAGATGCGGGTCGAGGGCTACCGCGAGGTCTTCCAGAAGTATCCCGGCATCCAGGTGCTGAACGAGAGCAACGCCAATTGGGACCAGGCCCAGGGCCAGCAGACGATGAAGACCCTGCTCGCCACCTATCCCGACATCAACGGCGTCTGGGTGCAGGACGGCATGGCGGCCGGCGCCTGGAAGGCGCTCGCCGAGGCGAAGAAGACCGATGTGGCGGCGACGGGCGAGATCCGCGCCAACTTCCTGCGCGAATGGGAGCGCTCCAAGCTGAAGACCGCGGCCTCGGTGAACCCGCCGGGCGTGATGGCGAGCGCCCTGCACGTCGCCGTGCACAAGCTCCAGGGCCGCGAGTTCAAGGACGGCGTCTTCGCCGGCAAGTACGGCAATGCGATCTACCTGCCGATCCCGCTGGTGTCGGAGGCCAACCTGGCCGACGCGCTGAAGCAGGTCGAGGGCAAGCCGGACTACATCTCGGTCACCACCGCGATCACCCCGGAAGACGCCGCG
>Ga0196963_10002469_pt1 | contig 11052 bp, 10 predicted proteins | sample S1_5metaG_FD_148600 | JGI IMG/M metagenome (GOLD analysis project Ga0196963, IMG submission 148600) | Soil microbial communities from Anza Borrego desert, Southern California, United States - S1_5 | ecosystem: Environmental > Terrestrial > Soil > Desert | place: USA: California | collected... | reverse complement strand
CTGGCTGCTGGTCATGGGCCTCAAGGCGCCCCAGACCATGGTCCCGATGGCGCCGGCGCTGCTGGCCGGCGGGGCGGTCGCCCTGCTGGCCTCGGGAACCCTGGCCGACCTCTGGAGCCATCGCCTTGGGCCCGGCGGACGGCTGGCCGGGGCCGGGCTGCTGCTGGCGGTGACCGTCCTGGCGCTGGTCCTGCTGCCGGGGTCGGTCGAGGCTCCCGAGCGGATTCCGCTGATCGTGGCCCTGGCGGCGATCGCGGTGATCACCGCGCGGCCCTTGTCCGACAGCCTGGGCGAAGGCGCGGTGCGGGTCCGGCACTGGGTCGGCTGGGCCGGCCTGATCGGGGTGGTCAACCTTGCCGCCAAGGGCACGCCCTTCGATGTACAGGCCCTCTGCGCCTGGATCCTGAGCGGCCCGCTGATCGTCGGCCTCGGCGCCCTGGTCACCCTCAACGAAGAGCGCCGCGGCCGCTGAAACGAAAACGCCCCCGAAGCTGAAGCTCCGGGGGCGCGTCTCGGTGGGATCGCGGTTCGTCTATTCGAACAGGTCGAACACGATCGAGGCGATCAGGCCGGTGGCGATGGCGGTCAGGATGACGTCGTCGCCATGACGGTAGTAGGCGTAGCCGCGCGGGGGCGGCGCCAGCCGGTACGACCGGTAGTCCACATAGTAGCCGCGGCCGCGGTAGGACGGCGGCAGGTACTGGCCACGGGCCCAGCGACGGCCTGCGTAGTAGCCGCGCGGCGCGTGGTAGCGACCCGCGCTGTAGCGACGGTCGGCCCGGCGCTCCCAGCGGTTGTCGCGGCGGTCATAGCGGTCGTAACGGTCGTCACGGCTGTCGTAGCGGTCGTCCCGACGATCATCGCGGCGATCGTAGCGGTCATCCCGGCGGTCATCGCGGCGGTCGTACCGGTCATCCCGGCGCTCGTAGCCGTCCGAACGGCCGCCATAGGGCTGGGCCGCGGCGGCGCCGGCGGAACCCAGGACCGACAGGGCGACGGCGGCGATCAGGAACTTCCTCATGGTCACTCTCTCCTCGGCGGGCGAAAGGACCATCCCGTCCCCGACGTTGAGGCGGGTTATGACAGGGGCCGCTTGAGCCCAGCCTGAACGGCGCTGGTCACCTGCCGTTCATGTTGGGAGCTTGCGGAACACCAGGCTGAGGTTGTTGGCCGGCATGGGGATGCGAGCCGTTGCGGCGAGGCCGTGGGCCGCCGCCAGGGCCTCGACGTCCTCCCGCCGGCGCAGGCCCCAGGCGGGGTCTCGGGCCCTCAGGCTGGCGTCGAAGGCCAGGTTCGAGGGCGCGGTCTCCTCCCCGTCCTCCAGGTAGGGGCCATACAGATAGAGCACCCCGCCCGGCGGCAGGATGGCGCCCGCGCCCGCGATCAGCCCCATGGTCGCCGTCCAGGGCGAGATGTGGACCATGTTGATGCAGACCACGGCGACGGCGGCCTCGACCGGCCAGTCGTCGGGCCGCGATGCGTCCAGCCGGAGCGGCGGGCGGAGGTTGGGCAGGGCGGCCTCCTCGCGCCAGGCGGCGATGCTGGCCAGGGCGGTCTCATCGGGTCGGTCGGCTGCCAAGTCAGGCCGGGCAGCCGACCGGCCATGTGGAACGCGTGCTCGCCCGCTCCGGCGGCGACCTCCAGCACCAGGCCGGTCGGCGGCAGGTGTTCGCGCAGCACGGCCAGGATCGGGTCGCGGTTGCGGGCGGCAGCCGGAGAGGAGCGGGCGGTCATCGGAGGACTGTAGAAGATTCCGAAACCTGCGGAACATGGTTAGGGTCGGCCATGGCCGAGGCTCCCGCCATCGAATTTCGCGACGCCGCCAAGGCCTACGGCGGGCGACCGGCCGTCGACGCCGTGTCGCTGAGCATCCCGGCAGGGCAGTTCGTCGCCGTGGTCGGGGCTTCGGGGTCGGGAAAGACCACCCTGATGAAGCTGGTCAACCGGCTGGCGGAGCCCGATTCCGGGACCGTGCGGGTGGCCGGCGCGGAAGGCGAGGACGCCGTGACCTTGCGGCGGCGGATCGGCTACGTCTTCCAGGGGGTGGGCCTCTTCCCGCACATGCGGGTGGGAGAGAACATCGCCGTAACCCCGCGTCTGCTCGGCTGGAGCCGCGCCGACATCGAAGCGCGGATCGGCGAGCTCCTGGACCTCGTCTCCCTGCCCTGGTCCTACGCCGACCGTTTCCCGGACCAGCTGTCGGGCGGCGAACGGCAGAGGGTCGGGGTGGCCCGGGCCCTGGCGGCGCGACCGCGGCTGCTGCTGATGGACGAGCCCTTCGGGGCGCTCGACCCGATCACCCGCGAGGCGCTGGGCCAGGCGACGCGAGGGCTGCATGAGCAGCTTGGCCTGACCACCCTGATGGTCACCCACGACATGCAGGAGGCGGTGCTGCTGGCCGACCGGATCGTGGTGATGGCGGCTGGCCGGGTGCTGGCCGACGGAACGCCGCGCGAGCTTCTGGCCGGCCATCCCGACCCGGCGGTCGTCGCCCTGATGGAGACTCCCGCCCGCCAGGCCCGGACCATCGCCGCCCTGATGGAGGGCCGGTGATGGAGGGCCAGGTCGCCGCCGGCTGGGCGCTGCTGCCCGACTACCTCTCGCAGCATGTACTGCTCAGCGCCGCCGCCCTGGGGCTGGGGGTGGCGATCAGCCTGCCGCTGGCCGTTCTGGCGGCGCGAAACGCCACGGTCCGCTGGCCGCTGCTGACCTTCGCCGGCCTGGTGCAGACCATTCCGGGCCTGGCCCTGCTGGCCCTTTTCTATCCCCTGCTGCTGGCGCTCTCGGCGCTGACCCAGGAGGCCTTCGGCTTCCGGCTGCAGGCCCTGGGCTTCCTCCCGGCCCTCCTGGCCCTGACCCTCTACGCCATGCTGCCGATCCTGCGGAACGGTGTTGCCGGCCTCGCCGGCGTCGATCCGGCCGTGCGGGAGGCGGCCGACGGGGTCGGCATGACGCCAGCCCAGAAACTGATCAAGGTCGAGGCCCCGCTGGCCGCCCCGGTGGTGATGGCCGGGGTGCGCACCGCGGCGGTCTGGACCATCGGGGCGGCGACTCTCTCGACCCCGGTCGGCCAGACCAGCCTCGGCAACTACATCTTCTCCGGCCTGCAGACCGAGAACTGGGTTTTCGTCCTGTTCGGCTGCGCCGCGGCGGGGGGCCTGGCCCTGATCGCCGACCAGCTGCTCGGGCTGATCGAGCGCGGTGCGGCCCGCCGCCAGGCCATGCCGGCCATCGTCGGGCTGGCGCTGCTGGCGTTCGGGGTCGCGGCCGCCGGGGCCGCGCCGCTGCTGCGGCCGACCGCCCCGACCTATGTGGTCGGCGCCAAGAACTTCTCCGAGCAGTACATCCTGGCCGAACTGATCTCCGGCCGGCTGGCCGCGGCCGGCGCCCAGGTCGGCCGGCGCGACGGCCTGGGCTCGGCCATCGCCTTCCGGGCCCTGGAGGCCGGGGAGATCGACGTCTACGTCGACTACAGCGGCACCCTGTGGACCAACGTCATGGGCCGCAAGGACACCCCGCCCCGCGCCGAGCTGATGGCCGAGCTGACCCAGTGGATGGCGAAGGAAAAGGGCGTGGTGGTGCTGGGTTCGCTCGGCTTCGAGAACGCCTACGCCCTGGCCATGTCGCGCCGGCAGGCGACCGCGCTGGGGGTGAAGAGCCTCGACGACCTCGCCGCCCACGCCCCCCGCCTGACCCTCGGCGGCGACCTCGAGTTCCTGTCGCGGCCCGAATGGGCCTTGATTGAGGGCGCCTATGGCCTGCGGTTCGGCCAGGAGAGGTCATTCAACCCGACCTTCATGTACCGCGCCCTGTCGAGCCGCGAGGCCGACGTCATCTCGGCCTTCTCCAGCGACGGCCGGATCGCCGCGCAGGACCTGGTGGTGCTGGCCGACCCCAGGGGGGCCGCGCCGAGCTACGACGCGGTGATCCTGATCTCGCCGAAACGGGCCAAGGACCGGCGGCTGATCGGGGCGCTCCAGCCGCTGGTCGGCCGAATTCCGGTCGAGCGGATGCGGGAGGCCAACTATGCGGTGGACCGCGACGAGGGGAAGGTGTCCCCCGCCGAGGCGGCGGATGGACTGGCCAGGGCGGTGGGCCTGAGGCCCCTCCAGGCGGTTTCGCCCTGACCGTGGGTCCTCCGGTCCGCGCTACCCGCGGCCGAAGGATGACAGGTCGATCCGCTAGTAAGGCACCTCATCCGGCGGCCTTGCGGGCTCCGGCTCGGGGATCGGCGCCCTCGGCTGGGGTTCCGGGGGCTCCTCGCCGCCCATGCCCAGGCCCGAGAGGATGTCGTCGATCGGCCCCTGGTTGGCGGGCTCGGGCGGCGGGACCCGGCCGCCGGGGATCGGGCCGGCCTTCAGCCGCGGCAGGGCCTGGGCCATGAAGCCCTTCCAGATCTGGGCCGGGGCGCCGCCGCCGGTGACCCGGCGCATCGGGGTGTTGTCGTCCTTGCCGGTCCACACCGCGACCACGAAGCCGCCCGTGTAGCCGACGAACCAGGCGTCCCGGTAGTCGCTGGTGGTGCCGGTCTTGCCGGCGATGTCGAAGCCGGGGACCCGGGCGCTGGCCCCGGTGCCGCTGGTCACCACGCTGCGCATCATCTGGTTCATGTAGGGCAGGGCCGGGCTGCCGATGATCGACTGGCGGCCGCGTTTTTCGAGGTTGTGGTCGTAGAGCACCTTGCCGCTGGCGGTGCGGATGCGGCTGATCCCCCAGGCCCGCGCCCGGAACCCGCCGTTGGAGAAGGGGGCGTAGGCCTGGGCCATCTCCAGGGGGCTGACCTCCACGGCGCCGAGCGCCATCGAGGGGTCGAGCTGGATCTTGCTGCTGATCCCCAGGCGCCGGGCGGTGGCGGCCACGTTGCTGGTGCCGACCTCGTTGGCCAGGCGCGCGGCCACGGTGTTGGTCGACTTGGCCAGCGCCGTCTCCAGGGTCATGGCCCCCGCGAACCGGCCGTCATAGTTGCGCGGCTCCCAGTTCCCGATCTTCAGCGGCTCGTCGACCACCACCACGCCAGGATTGCGGCCCTGCTCCATGGCGGTGAGGTAGACGAAGGGCTTGAAGGCCGAGCCGGCCTGGCGCCGCGCCACCGAGGCGCGGTCGAACTGGCTCTCGCTGTAGTCGGCGCCGCCGACGTAGGCCCGCACCCGGCCCTCGGCGTCGAGGGCCACCAGGGCGGCCTGCTGCACGCCCTGCGCCTTGTTGCGGGCGACCCCGGCGCGAACCGCCTGTTCGGCGGCCGCCTGCAGCGGCAGGTCGAGGGTGGTCTCGACGTAGAGGTCCTCGGTCGGCTCGCCCACCAGGGCGCGGACCTGTCCGTCCATCCAGTCGGTGAAGTACTGCGCCCGCTGGTTGGCCAGCACGGCGGAGACGCGCACCGGCGTCTTGACCGCCTCGGCGCGCTGGGCGGGGGTGATGGCCTTGGTGCGGACCATCTCGTCGAGCACGATGGTGGCGCGGCGGGCGGCCCGCTCCTTGGCCGAGACCGGCGAATAGCGCGACGGCCCCTTCATCATCCCGGCCAGCAGCGCGGCTTCGCCGAGCGTCAGCTTGGACGCCGGCTTGTTGAAATAGCGCTGCGAGGCGGCCTCGATGCCGTAGGCCCCGGCCCCGAAATAGACCCGGTTCAGATAGAGGGCGAGGATCTCCTTCTTGGAGAACTTGATCTCCAGCCAGACCGCCAGGATCAGCTCCTGGACCTTGCGGCGCCAGTTCTGGTCGAGGGTCAGGAACAGGTTGCGGGCCAGCTGCTGGGTGATGGTCGAGCCGCCGGCCACCACCTTGCCGGCCCGGATATTGGCGATGGTGGCGCGGGCGATGCCGGCCGGGTCGAACCCCGGGTGCCAGTAGAACTTGCGGTCCTCGATGGCCAGGAAGGCCTTGGGGACGTAGTCGGGCAGCTTGTCGAGATCGACCGGGGGGGCGTACTGGCTGCCCCGCACCGCGATCAGCGCCCCTGAGCGGTCCAGGTAGGAGATGGATGGCTGGCGGGTGACGTCATTGAGCTTGGAGACGTCGGGCAGGTCGATGGCGAACACCGCCAGGAAGGCGACCAGGAAGATCAGTCCCCAGACACCGACGACGGTTCCCCAATAGAGGATGGCCTGCAGGGGGGTGCGTCTGGCGCCGGTTCCGCCCGCCTGTGGGTTCGCCATGGTTTCGTCTTCACCTTGTTCGATCGGCTGCGCGCCTTCTGTAGCCCAGCCGCTCCTCTGCCTCCATCCTGATCAACGGGGGATGAACACGGCCTTTTCGCGGCTCCGGTGTCGTGGGGCCGTGCAGACGGCCGGGGAAAGCCAGGGAACAGCTGAAGGGCGGCCGACCTCCCGTTCATGCGCCGGTCAGCTTGGCTCTGGCGAACTGCGGACATCGAAAACGCCAACCGTCAGGGAGGACGGATCATGAGCGCGATGGACTATGCTGTTCAGGCCAGGGCCCCGCGGGGCCGCGCGGCCCTGGTGGTGATGGCGCTGGCGGGGCTGGTCTTCGTCGGCTCGGCGGCGATCAAGCCGTCCCAGGCCCTTCCGACCGATCCGGTGGCGGCGGCCGTCGACCCGGTGATCGCGGCGGTGGAGACCGCTCCGGCCGAGTCGGCTCCCGCCGACATCGCCACCGCGGCGGTCGCGGGGGTCTCGGCCGCGGCCGAGGAGGCATCGGCCATCGACTGGGCGATGATCGGCTCGGTGTTGACCTTCGTGTTCACAGGCATCGGCGCGGTGGCCGGGGTGGTGTTCGGCTGGCGCAACGACCGGCGCAAGGAGCGGCTGGCCGACCTGCGGGCCCGGGAGCTGGAACTGGAGATCGAACGGCTGCGGGCGATCGGCGGCTGTTAGGGTCGGCGGTTGAGATTGGCGAAGGCGGCCGCGTCGTCGAACCGCGCCGCCTTCATGCCGCCAAGATCCTGAAACGCGCGCACCGCCGGGTGGACGCCGTCGGCAAGGGTCTCGCCGAGCCGTTCGAGCAGGGTGACCGACCACAGGGCGCAGAGCGGTTGGCGCCCGTCAGGACTGACCGCATAGGCGCCCGACGGGTGGGCGGCGTCCAGCAGGCGGACAACCAGATCGTCGGGCAGGTCGGGCGTGTCGCAGGGGGCGGTGGCCAGCCACTCCGCCCCCTGCGCCCGGGCCCAGGCCAGGCCGGCGTGGACGCCGGCGAGGGGCCCGGCCGGGTGCTCCGGCGCATCGCCGATCAGGGGCAGGCGGCGCGCCTGCGCCAGGGCCGCGGCGCCGGTTCCGCCGGGCGCGTTCACCGCCGTCAGGCGGGAGCCCCTGGTCAGGACGTCGAGACTCCAGTCGAGCAACGGTCGGCCGCGATGGAGGGCGACAGCCTTTTCCGACCCAAAGCGGCTGGAACGGCCCCCGGCAAGGACCAGTCCGACGATGGTGTGAAGATCGGGCACGCCTGAGCCGAACCACGGCCCGGGCGTCGCTGCAAGCGGCTAGCGCCCGCCGACTTCCATGGTCGGGATCTGCGACGGGGCAGGCTCGGAGCGGGCGCCGGGCATGGGCAGCACGATCGCCAGGGTGATGGCGAGGGCGGCGGCGGCGGCGAGAAGGCCTTTCAGGGCCATGGCGGTCAGGTTCCGGTTACGCAGGCGCCACAATTGCGCCTGTTCACTTAACGAGATGGAAATGCCACGGTTCCGGACTGAGGTTCCCGTGAAATTAGTGTGGTGAACGCCACGAATTGACGGGAACCGGCCAAGTCTATCCAGGTTTTCAGCAGTCGGTATCCCGACAGGCGTGCGGCGCATGACCTCGTTCTCAAGTCGTCACCCCGGCCGGAGCGCGCAGCGCGGAGAGCCGGGACCCAGGCGCTGCCGCGCGAACGGTCGTTCCAGCCAAAAGGAAGGCCGCGGGCGTCGACGCCCGCGGCCCCTGGGTCCCGGGTCGCCCTGCGGGCGCCCGGGATGACGACAAGAGGTTAGTTGAACACCTCGAACAGGCCGGCCGCGCCCATGCCGCCGCCGATGCACATGGTCACCACCGCATGCTTGGCCTTGCGGCGCTGGCCTTCCATCAGGGCATGGCCGACGCAGCGGGCGCCGGTCATCCCGAAGGGGTGGCCGATGGCGATCGAGCCGCCGTTGACGTTGTACTTCTCCGGGTCGATGCCGAGCGTGTCGCGGCTGTAGAGGCACTGGCTGGCGAAGGCCTCGTTCAGCTCCCACAGGTCGATGTCGTCGACCTTCAGCCCGTGGCGCTCGAGCAGGCGCGGCACGGCGTAGATCGGGCCGATGCCCATCTCGTCCGGCTCGCAGCCGGCGACCGCGAAGCCCTTGAAGCGGCCGAGGGGCTTGAGGCCCCGGCGCTCGGCTTCCTTGGCCTCCATCAGCACCACGGCGGCCGCGCCGTCGGAAAGCTGACTGGCGTTGCCGGCGGTGACGAAGTTGCCCGGGCCCATGACCGGCTGCAGCGAGGCGAGGCCCTCCAGCGTGGTGTCCGGACGGTTGCATTCGTCGCGGTCGACGACGTAGTCGACGATGCTCTCTTCCTTGGTTTCCTTGTTGACCACCTTCATCTTGGTGGCCATCGGCACGATCTCGTCCTTGAACAGGCCGGCGGCCTGGGCGGCGGCGATCCGCTGCTGGCTGCGCAGGGCGTATTCGTCCTGGTACTCGCGGGAGACGTTGTAGCGCTTGGCCACGATGTCGGCGGTGTTGATCATCGCCATCCACAGGGCCGGCTTGATCTCCATGAGCTTCTCTTCGGTGATGTAGTGGCGGTTCATGTGGCCGCCCTGCTGCACCAGGGAGATCGACTCCACCCCGCCGCCGATGGCGACATCGGCCCCTTCGTTCTTGATGTAGTGGGCGGCCGAGGCGATGGCCTGCAGGCCCGAGGAGCAGAAGCGGTTGATGGTGGTGCCGCTGGTGGTCACCGGCAGGCCGGCCCAGATGGCGGCGTTGCGAGCGACGTTCATGCCGGTGGCGCCTTCGGGCCCGCCGCAGCCGATGATCACGTCCTCGACCTCGGGACCCTCCAGGCCGGCGCGCGACACCGCGTGCTGGATGGCGTGGCCGGCCATCGCCGCCCCGTGGGTGTTGTTGAAGCCGCCGCGGACCGACTTGGCCAGTCCGGTGCGGGCGTAGGAGACGATGACGGCGTCGCGCATGGGATTCTCTTCGCTATGATTCAAACGATGGTTTGAATGATCGGCGGCGACCCTAGGGGAAGCTTCGCAATGGCGAAAGATCACGCGAACGTAAAGCAGGGCGCGGCATTGACGAACCGCGGCCCCTGACGGACGGTCGCCCTATGAAGCGCCTGTTGTCTGCCGCCGCCCTGTTGTTCGTCCCCGCCCCGGCCCTGGCCCAGCCGGCGCCCGAGGGCGGCGCCTGGACCGACTGCATGGTCCAGGAGATCTACGCCGACCGTGACCGGCTGGAGGTGGCCTGCGCTGTCAAGACCGACGGACCGCGCCGGTTCGCGGTGGAGAGCCGCGACCCGGTGGCCGACCCGCTGCTGCGGCTGGCCATCGTCGCCAAGGACAAGACCCGGGCCCTGGGCGTCCTCTATGTGACGGCTCCTGAGGCCAACCCGGACGGCTGCGATCCGAAGACCTGCCGGCGGGCGGCGGCGGTGATCCTCAAGTAGGTTGACGTCGCGTCGTATCTTGACGCGCGCGTCAGCCGGGCGGACCCTTGGCTGAACAGCGATAAGACAGGGATGAACGCCATGGATCGGCCCTACGATCTGGTGCTGCGCGGCGGCACGGTGGTTGATGGGACGGGGGCGGCGCCCTTCGTCGCCGACGTGGCGGTCAGGGGCGGGCGGATCGCGGCGGTGGGGCCGGACCTTCCCGCCGGGGCCGAGGAGATCGATGCGGCGGGCAAGCTGGTGACGCCCGGCTTCGTCGACATCCACACCCACTATGACGGCCAGGCGACCTGGGACAACCGGCTGAACCCCTCGAGCGGTCATGGGGTGACGACCGTGGTGATGGGCAACTGCGGCGTGGGGTTCGCCCCCTGCCGGCCCGACGACCATGACCGGCTGATCAAGCTGATGGAGGGGGTGGAGGACATCCCCTTCCCGGTGCTGACCGAGGGCCTGCCCTGGAACTGGGAGAGCTTCCCGGACTATCTCGACGCCCTGGAACAGCGGGCCTTCGACATCGACCTGGCCGCCCAGCTTCCGCACGCGGCTCTGCGGGTCTATGTGATGGGCGAGCGGGGGGCCAACCGCGAGCCCGCCACGGCCGACGACATCGCCCAGATGGCGGCCATCGCCGAGCGGGCGATGCAGGCCGGGGCGATCGGCTTCTCCACCAGCCGCACCCTCAACCACCGGACCAGCGACGGCGAGCCGACCCCGACCCTGAACGCCGGCGAGGACGAGCTGACCGGCATCGCCCTGGGCATGGCGGCCGCGGGCAAGGGCGTGCTGCAGCTGGTCAGCGACTTCGCCCCGGACCCGGCCGAGGAGGTGGCGATGTTCCGCCGCATCGCCGAGAAGAGCGGCCGGCCTCTGAGCTTTACCCTCGCCCAGAGCCCCAAGGCGCCGGAGCTGTGGAAGATGCTGCTGGGCAAGGTCGAGGCCGCGGTCGACGACGGGGTGGCGATGAAGGCCCAGGTCTGCGGCCGGCCGGTGGGGGTGCTGTTCGGGCTGGAGCTGACCCTGAACCCGTTCAGCGGCAGTGAGACCTACAAGGCGATCGCCCACCTGCCGTTGGCCGAACGGGTGGAGGCGATGTCGGACGCGGGCTTCCGCGCCCGGCTGCTCAGCGAGACGTCCGACGCCAAGGGGCCGTTCCGGGGCAGCATGCTGCAGGCCTGGGACCGGATGTGGCTGCTGGACGAGGTCCCGGACTATGAACAGCCGGCGAGCCGCACGGTGCAGGCCCTGGCGGCGGGTCGGGGCGTCTGGCCGGAGGACCTGGCGCTCGACCACATGCTGAGCAACGGCGGCCGGGGGATGCTCTACCACCCGTTCCTGAACTATGCCGACAACAGCCTCGACCCCAGCTACGCCATGCTCGGCCACCGGGACACGGTTCCGGGCCTGTCGGACGGCGGGGCGCATGTGGGGATGATCTGCGACGGGTTCAGGG
>Ga0196963_10002468_pt1 | contig 11054 bp, 8 predicted proteins | sample S1_5metaG_FD_148600 | JGI IMG/M metagenome (GOLD analysis project Ga0196963, IMG submission 148600) | Soil microbial communities from Anza Borrego desert, Southern California, United States - S1_5 | ecosystem: Environmental > Terrestrial > Soil > Desert | place: USA: California | collected... | reverse complement strand
GATAAATACATAGGGCACAGCCGTTTCGGCGGCATGCAGGAAGTCCAGTAGCCGTCCTGCCGGCAACGTGCCGTCAATACGAACTGCAACGCGCTGCAGAGCCCCTTCCGGCCGTGGCGCGAGGACCTGGATGCTGCGCAACGCACCGCTATTCGCCTCGAACATCCGCCGTGACGTGCCTTGGAGAGCCGCGCCCGCCAACGGCGCCGAACTCTCGGTCAGAAGCCCCGTCTCTCCTGACTGCCGGCGCAAGAGTTCCTCACGCCGCGCCTTAAGCTCCGTCTCCGCCCCTGACCGGGCTACATAGCCTGCCAGAGTCGTTTCCATTTCCGCGATAGTCTCCGTGCGCTCCCAGAACGCCGAAGCCACCGGCAAGACCAGCGCCTGCACCGCAACGAGCCCCACAAGCAGCAAGAGGGCAATGGCTACACATCGGCCCAGCCAAGAAGCAGGATCGACACTCATGGCTGCCTTCCCATCCTCTGGGCCCGCACATCGACGGAAAGATCGAAGCGGTCAACCCCGCGGCTGGCCACCCGGGAGACGGGAGCGCGGAACTGCGCGTTAGACAGCAGCGCCGATTTCTCGAACAGCGCAATCAAGCCAGGGGCATCGTGTGCATAACCGGCAAGCCGCAGCGTCTGACCGGTCAGGTGGAACTCGTAGGTCCAGGCATTGTCGGGCAGGATGTCTGTGGCTTCCTGGAGAACAGCGAGCGGGGTCGGCCCGGCCCGACGCCGGGCCACGAACGTTGACGTCTCGGTCAGCCGGACTACTTCCCGGCGCAGAGCTTCAGCCTGCTGCGCCTGAGTCCGCGCCCGCGCAATCTGACCATTCAGCCGGTCGATCTCGTCGTCGAGCTTTTGCAGGCCGGTCGTCACGCAGGCCACCGCCAGCACCCCGGCAGCCGTCGCCAGGCCGCTGTTCAACCAGAACAGCATCGGACGGCTTGCGCCGGCGGCCGACCACCTCAATAGGTCAAGGGGGGGCGCTTCGCCGTCACTATTGGCATTGGTGACAGCCTCGATCCGGTGGCCTGACCTTGCGGCGCCGCGACGCAGCTCGTCGACAATGCTGCGCTTCGTGATGAAGAGCTGGACGGCGATCTGTTTCGCCTGCTCATCGCGAGCGGCGACCCGGTAGTCGAAATAGACCTGATCGGCCGGGAAAGGCGTCTGCCGGTCGATCTCGTTCGGCATCAGGCGCGCCAGATTGGCTTCCGCGGCCATCGGCAAGACGATCGTCCGCCGAAAAATCTGCTCCGGCCCGAGATTCACGATCAAGCTGCGAATGGAGCGCGCCTCGGCACTCCCCAAGGCATGCCACGTGTCATCCGCCGGCCCGCGCGAAAGAACCGTCTCCCGACCGCGAAACCGGCGTATCAGGATTGCCTCGCGCTCACTCCATTCCAGCCGCAGATAGGTGCGCCGATCGGACCACAGCCGCTGCAGACCGGCCGGAACGAGCGACAACAGCGCCGCATGCCACCAGGCGAGGAACTCCCGGCCTGTGTGGACGAGCTGCCCGAACATGGCGCCAGAATTCATCTCAGCGCCCCCGGCAGCGGCGGGAGAGCAGATCGAGCACGCAAGTCGCATCGACGTCGGCACGGGGGGCTGCGTCGAGTATCGGCCAGCGCGCCAGACTGTCGGCGAGCTTCGCCTCGACGCGCACCAGGCTGGGCAGCACAGGCTGCCCGACCCATTCGCGATGCCAGCGCGCCTGGGGCTCACCACGCGCTTGGCCGAAGTAGGAGAAGTTCACGGACTGGAGCCCTGTCATCAGAGTCGCCTGCCGCGGCCAAGACGAACCGGCACCTGCGGCCTTCTGGCCGCGCTCCGGGGACCAGGCAATCGCGAGACTCTTCTCCTCGACAGCAAGCGTGATCAGAATGCGGTGACGCCCGCCAGCCGACAGGTCATAAGGTACCGGTGCCGAGAGCTCCATTGCCGTGGCTTCGCCGCGGAACGTCATCTCCGTCGGTGCTCCGGGCGTCGCATGCAAACCGGGATAAGCCTGCTCGATCGCCTGGCGGAGAAACGCCTGCGCCGAGGCCACTTCTCCGGCCACCTGGCTCTGGCGATCCGTGCGGGCCCAGGCGTCGCCGGCGAGACGCAGCCCGGAAAAAGCGACCAGCGTGATAAGGCCAACGAGGCTGAGAGCGACCAAGGCCTCGACCAGCGTGAAGCCGGCCTCGTCGGACATGTCGGCAGGAGCCCGCGTCACGGCACGGCCCCCAGACGCAGGGTGCGCAATGTCACCAACGGCGATGCAGCGCTGTCATCCCTACCCACCACCGTCTCGACCTCATAAAGGGCGAGCCGGCCGGCATCCGGGCTGTCGATACGTGCCGGCGAGCCGATGCGCAGCTGCCAGCGCAAACCGTCCTGCGTGCCACTCGTCTCGCCCGGGCGCAGCGGCATCAGCGTCCCCACCTGGGCAAGCTTCGACTCAGCGAGCTGCGCTGCCGCCTTGGCGTCCTGCGCACCTGTACCCAGGCGAAGATTGTCGCCGACAATCGGCAGCAACACGGTCAGGGCCAGCGCGATGATGACGAAGCTGACCAACACCTCGGTCAGCGTGAAGCCGGCGTCGCGATCCCTCATGAGCGCACCTGGATGCGGCCCAGCGGCCAGCTGACTTCAACCGCATACCGCCGCGCTCCGCGCGCCATCTCCACACGGCCACCGGTCGACGTGCCATCCGCACGAAACCGGATGCGCGTGGCCTCACCGACCTCCCTGTCACCGAGGCTGGCGAAGGAAAGCGAAAACCCCGACGGCAAGGCGCGCTCGATCCCGTCTGCCTCCCGTCGATAGCGCTTCGCCGCGAGATCGACCAGCAGCGCCGTCTCCCGTCCCCGGGCGATAGCCTCCTGCCGGAGCCAGCGGAGATCGGCCGCCAGCACCCGGGCCGCGGTTTGCGCACGCGCATCCTCGGAATCGCCGCTGATCAGCGGCACCGAGATCGTCAGCAGCAACGCCACCAGCGTCAGCCCGATCAGCATCTCGATCAGGGTGAAGCCGCTGTCACGGCCCGCACTATGCTCGTTACCAGCTGGTGACATCCGCATTCTCACCGGTGCCGCCCTGCGCCTTGTCGGCACCGAGGGAGTAGAGATCGTAATCGCCGTTCTGGCCGGGCACGCGATAGAGGTACAAGGCGCCCCAGGGATCGGTCAGCGACGTCTGCTTCTTGACGTAGGGCCCGTTCCAGCTGTCGACGCTCCCGGGCCTTGCCACCAACGCCTGCAGGCCTTCCTCCTGGCTCGGATAGCGCCCAACATCCAGGCGATAGAGGTCGAGCGCGTTGGACAGGCTCTGGATCTGGATCTTCGCCGTGTCGGTCTTGGCGCGGCCGAGATAGCGCAGCACCGGTGGCGCCGCGACACCGGCCAGCAGGCCGAGGATCACCAAAACCACCAGGAGCTCGATCAAGGTGAAGCCGGCCTCGCGGTCCACGCGATCCTGCCGCTTTCGGGAGAGGAGATGACGCAAGGCTTTCCTCATGGCTAAAGGGCCAACTCGTTGATCGAGACCAGGACACTGAAGATCGAGGCGATCAGTGCCGCGATGATCACGCCCAGGACGATGGTGATGGTTGGAACCAGAACGGCGATGGCGCGCTCGATCACCCGCTGCACGTCGCGTTCGAACAGGTCGGCGGCCTGATCGAGCATCGGCGACAGCTCGCCGGTTTCCTCGCCGACGCGAATGAGCTGGATTGCCGCCGGAGGAACCAGGCCAGTGCGAGCCAGCCGCTCACTCAATCGCTGGCCTTCCTTGACCCCGGCCGCCGCGCCCTCGATGGCTGCCGCGACCTGCCGATTGTGCACGATGCCGCCGGACAGCGAGAGCGCCGATGGCAAGGGCACGCCATGCGCCAGGAGGGTGCTGAGGATACGGGTGAAGCGCGCGATCTCGGCCTTCAACACCACCGCGCGCACCGCCGGCAACCGGATGACCTGGCCATCGCGCCAGGCAAGAAAGGATGTCGAGCGGAAGAGCTGCCGCAGACCCAAGGAAAGCCCGGCAACGATCGCCAGAAAGGCAGCGAAGTTCTCAGTCAGCAGCGCGCCGGCATCCATCATCAGGCCGGTGAACCAGGGCAGTGCCACGCCGGAATCGATGAACAGCGAGCGGAAGCGCGGCAGGACGACCATCAGGATGAAGAGGATCGACACCCCGGCCATGATCACCAGCAGCGTGGGATAGACCATCGCCGAACGCAGCGAATCGCGCAGCGCCTGCGCGCGCGCCAGATACTCCGCCAGCCGCTTGAGTGCCGCGGCGAGAAAGCCGCCCCGCTCGGCCGCCTGCACCGTGCTCCAGTAGAAACGCGGAAAGACATTTTCATGCGCGATCAGTGCATCGGCGAGGGTGCCGCCGCCACGCACCCGGGTGAGCACGTCCGCGACCACGCGCTGCACCGGCGCCTTGTCGGACATCTGCCGCAGGACATCGAGCGCGCGATCGACCGGCAGCCCCGCCCCGACCAGCACGGCCAGCTCCTGCGTCAGCAGGGCGACCTCGCGCGGGCCCGGCACATCGCTGCCGAAAACCGACCGCGACAGATTGAACCGCGCTCCGAGGCTCGAGGCTTCGCGGGCGCTGATCGGCAGCAGGCCGCGCGCTTGCACGAGAGCAATGGCCGCCGCCGGGCTCGCGGCCTCGATCTCACCGCTCTGCGTCTCTCCCGACCGGGCCAATGCTTTGTAGCGGTATATCGGCATCACGAGATGGCCGTCACCTGGAGCACCTCGTCGATCGTGGTCAGACCGTCGAGGCATTTGCGCAGACCGTTCTCGTACATGGTCTCCATGCCCTCGGCCTGCGCCAGCGCGAGGACCTCCTGGGCCGGCGCCTTGCGCATGACCAGGCCGCGCACCGCCTCGCTCATCGGCAGGATCTCCGCCACCGCCAACCGGCCGCGGAAGCCGCTGCCGTTGCACTCGGCACAACCCTTGGCCCGATAGAGCGTCGGTGTCACCACCCCGGCGACACGCTCAAGGCGCAGGGCGCGCGCGGTTTCCGGCTCTGGCGTGTAGGCGACGCGGCAATGCGGACAGAGCTGGCGCACCAGGCGCTGCGCCGCAATACCCACGACCGTCGCCGTGATCAGGTAGTCCTCGACCCCCATGTCGATCAACCGGGTGATCGAGCTGGCGGCGTCGTTGGTGTGCAGCGTCGAGAGAACGAGATGACCGGTGAGCGCCGACTGCACGGCAATGCGCGCAGTCTCGAGATCGCGGATCTCGCCCACCAGGATGATGTCGGGATCGTGGCGCAGAAAGGAGCGCAGCGCGCCGGCGAAATCGAGGCCGATCTGCGGATGCACCTGGGTCTGGTTGATGCCGTCGATCTGGTACTCGATCGGATCCTCGACGGTGAGGATCTTGGTCTCCGGCGTCTTCAGACGCAGCAGCGAGGCATAGAGCGTCGTGGTCTTGCCGCTGCCGGTCGGGCCGGTGACCAGCAGGATGCCGTGCGGCCTTTCCAGCATGGACAGATACCGCTGAAGCATCTGTGCGTCATAACCCAGGCTGGCGAAATCGAGCCGCACCTGGCTGCGGTCGAGGATACGCAGAACGATGCTCTCGCCATGCACCGTCGGAATGATCGAGACGCGCACATCGACATCGCGGCCGCGAATGGCCAGGCGGAACTTGCCGTCCTGCGGCAGCCGCCGCTCGGCGATGTTGAGCCGGGCCATGATCTTGACGCGCGAGGCGACAGACGCCGCCAGATGCGAAGGCAGTTCCTCGATCTCCCGCAGATTGCCGTCGATGCGGTAGCGCAGCTTCACCGCACTTTCCGCCGCCTCGATATGGATATCGGAAGCGCGCGCCGCGATGGCACCCTCGATCCACAGATTGACCAGGCGGATGACCGGCGCATCGCTCGAGAGATCCTGCAGCCGCTCGACGTCGTCGGCCCGGCCTTCGGCATTGTCGTCGAGCCGCTCGAGCATCCGCTCGGCAGCGGGATCGCCGTAGAGCCGGGCGAAGGCCTTGGCGAAATCCGAGGCGGCGACGACGCGGCGCAACACCGGCGCGCCGACAGCGTAGGCGACGGCGTTGGCCGCCTCGTCGTCCAAGGGATCGGCCATGGCCAGCACCACGCCGTCGCGGCCCTCGGCCACGGGAATGGCCCGCGCCTCCTTGAGGAATTTGCGCGACAGCACATCCGCCAGCAGCGCCGTCTCGGGAAGTTCGACGGCGGGGATCGTCGGAATGTCGAGATGCTCGGCCAGCGCCGCGCTCAGCTCGCGCTCGGCAACCAGGCCGAGCTGGCTGAGGATGGCGACGAAACGCTCGCCGGTCTCGGCCTGCACGCGCCGCGCCCGGTCGATCTGCGCCTCGGACAAGGCGCCGCGACCGGCCATGAAGGCGGCAAACCCTGCCTCTGCCCGGCTGAGCGCCGTCTCGATCGCCATACGCGTGATGCCCCCGCTCGTGCCCCGAGCCATCATGGGCGCAACCCGCCCGCGTGCAAGCATCAGAGGCTCGGGAACGTCAGGAATGTGGGGATAGATTAGCCGCGGAAAACAAGGCGCTAGAATGCGACTCGGCGGGGTTATCCACCGCCCTTCGCGGTTGCAGCCGGAGCCGGCGCGACACGCCGAATCAGACGAACGCGACTCCAAGCAGCTGCAGCGCCACGACCACCACCAGTGCGAAAGCGAGGCCCGGCCCGAAGGGGATTCGCCGCTGGCGAAGCGCCGGATCGGCGATGTCCCGGCCGTGGCGCAGCACCACCACAAGCAGGGTCGCGAGCGCCGCGATCAGGATCAGCGGCGCGATCCCCCAGATGCCGACCCACAGCCCGGCGGCGGCCATGAACTTGACGTCACCCAGGCCGAGCGCTTCAACGCCGCGCAAACGCAGAAAGAGAAGACGCATCGCGAGAAAAAAACCGGCCCCGAAACCGCCCCCGGCAAGAATCTCCGCCCAGGTCGCAGAGGGTGGATCGGAGAGCGCGTGGAAGATCAGGCCCAGCGCAGCGAGGCCGGCATTGAGGACATCCGGCAGGCGCCGCTCCCGCAGGTCGGCAACGACCAAGGCGCCACAAAGCATCGCACCCAAGATCAAAGCCACCAGCTGAAAGACTGCCAGGACGGACATCTTCGAGACCCCTGCGACGGCGCGGCGCCAATCGCGGCAATCAAGGCAACCGGCCGTGCGGACGGACCCTTCGCCAGGCGGCCATGAGACATCTTGAACAGCGCTGGACACGAATGTCCATCGAATCGGCCCATCGATTCAACGACCCGCGGCGCCGCGTTCAGACTGCCCCCGGAAAGACATAAAGCCATCCTTCCGTCACGATCTCGGGAAAACGGCTGCTAAGTGGAAGCAGCCCGCGCGGCGCGCTGCACCGGCGCGTTCGACAATAGAGCGCCGCCGCCCGTTTCAGACTTCACCATGGCAAAGAGCCAACCGTCAGATATGGCAGACAATGACGGCGGCTTAATGGCGATGCGTGGGCACTTCCAAGGCTGAGAGATCGGCACGCAATCCACTCTGACCCCCGATTTCGCGATGGCAAACCAATCGCGTTGCGGAGGCACCGTCAAGGCACGTAACGGCTACTTCTGCACTACAGTAACCTGATTGAATCCAAACTCTCGGCGAGCTTGATCCGTGATATTGGCGATTGCCTCTCGGACACTTACTCGCAACCCTCGTTGCAGCACCGTCCTTTGGACGATTGTAATGATGATTCTTCTTTTGTCCTCTCCCAGGTAAATCGTCGCCAGAATTTCGGGAGCACCTGGGCTCGGACTAAGCAATGTCGTCGCATATGCATGGCCGATGTCACCGCCGAAATAAGTCCACTTCCTTACGTTGGGGTCAAACGGGACCTCACCGACAAAACCAGCGTTAACGACAATGCGACGCACCGCGGGAATATCGGATTCGGCATTAGCCTCAATCAGGATCGTTCCTTCTGGGTATCGGCCGCAGCCGACAAAAAGAACCCAAATACACAGCACCGCCGAACGCACACATGCCTTCATTGCCACCGCGCACGTAAGCTGACGACAAAGATTTCTACCTAAGCTAATCCCGCCTCCGCTGAGGCAGGTACGTCCTGTTCAGCAAGTCTCCTGTTGTAACGGCCGCTGCGGGCAACATCGTGCTCTCACATATTTTGCTATAGGCGCAATACCACTGATCCTGCCCCATTTCCGCCCAAGCGTCATGGATCATTGAGATAGAACCCATAGTCGGCACGTAACCGCTTAAAGCTCGGCTTATCAGCGACCCCTCTTCAAGACCAGTGGGAGATAAAATACCTCTGCCTGTCCCGAAGTTATTTATGCCACGAATATAAGCAGTGCCGTCCTGTTTCACGGCCCCCTCATCGCTCGATCCGAACCACGATGCCCCCTCAGGCACGTACTTGCGATACATATCGCTTGAAAACGAGAAGGCCGCTTTCATAACGAATCCCTGGCGAGGATCCCCTCCATCTATATGAGCAATCGCAGCGCCGGCCGTGCCTGCAACAGCAGTTTTTGCCAGCACTTGATCCCAATGCGTAACAGCAGCCTTCAGCTGCGCCTTCGTTACAGCACTACCGGTACCAAGCTCACCAGCACCTGCATTTTGAGGAAGACCGGTTGTCGTTTGCCACCCGTTAAGCTGCGAAGTGACATAGCCGCCGGCACCGCCTGCAACGGCCCCTCTAAATCCAGATTCAAGGTTGCCGCCAGACATTACGCCGCCAACAAAACCGCCCGCCGCACCGGCTGCTGCTGCGCCCAGTGGCGTCAAACTTGATGTTATCACGAATGCATCAGAAGCCGCCGTTGCGAATGCCGTGGCGGCATTAAATGTAAAGCCAGCACCGTTTATCCCTGCCGTGGCGGCATGAGCAGCCAGCGCAGCTTCAGCGCTAGCCGCCAGCATCGCCCCCACCCCCCAGGTGACGATGGCGACCACCGCGATCGTGACGAGAGCCTTGGGATTGCTAATGATGTTCTTGATCGCATTGAAGATGCTCTTGAAGAAGTAGCCGTTGGGGTCGGTGTAGGCCAACGGGTTGTTGATGACGTACGAGTACCGATTCAGGCTCTGCGTGTTAAACGGATCCTGAACCATCGGATCCGCGCTCATGAACCTTCCGATGGTGGGGTCGTAGATGCGGCCGTTCATGTGGACGAGGCCGACCTCCTGCAGGTGCTCGTGGCCGGTGAAGCCGCGGTCGGTCAGGCTGCCGATCGTCTCGCTCGTGTCGTCGGCGCCGTTGATGTGGCGCCGCTTGCCCCACGCATCGTAGGCCAGGCGCTCGACCACCGCACCCGCCTCGTCGGTGATCACGCTGATCGAGCCGAGATGGTCCTTGTGGAAGAAGCGTGTCTGGTCCGTCGTGCTGGCGTTGTCGTAGAACACCGCCACCATCGCGCCGCCGGCGTAGATGTAGTTGTTCCAGCGGATCAGATTGCCGCTGGTCCCGTTCACCAGCTTCTCCGAGCGGACCTCCGCGTTGATGTAGATCGTGCGCTCGTCCGTGCCCGAGACGTACTGCTTGATGCGCTGGTGCTCGCTGTCATAGGTGAAGGCCAGCGTGTTGGCGCCGCGCGCCACCGTCGCCACCATGTTGTAGCTGGTCCAGGTCACCGTGCGACCCAGCCCCGCCGTCATGTTGCCGTTGCCGTCGTAGCTGAAGGTCGGGTTGACGATGCCGTTCACCGTGCCGGTGATCGAGGCAACCGCATGCGGCCGCACCGAGCTCGAGCCCGGGGTCGGGTAGCTGTAGCTGCCGACGTCGCTCTTCGAGGTGATGTTGCCGATGCTGTCGTAGGCGAAGGTCTTGGTCAGCCCGTCGACGATCGAGGCCTCGGTCAGGCGGTTGAGCGCGTCGTAGGCGAACTCCTCCGTCACCGCCGGGCTCTGGGTGCTGTCGGTGCGGCTCAAGAGGTTGCCGATCGGGTCCCAGGCATAAGACAGGTTCTGCACGCTGTTGCTGGTGCCGGCCTGGATGCTCTCGATCCGCCCGGTCGCCGCGTTGAACCCTTGCGTCGTGGTGATGCCGTTGCCGTGGGTGAACTGCGTGAGCTGGCGCTCGGCGTTCATCGTGCTGGCCGTCCAGTAAACCGTGCTGGTGGTGGCGGCGTTGCGCACCGATTGCAGGTAGCCCAGGCTCGTATAGGTGTGCTGCACCGCAAAGCCGCTGGGATAGGTGATCGTGTCCACCCGCCCCTGGCTGTCGTAGGTCGTGGCCGTGCTGTAGGTGGTGCTGTCGATCTCGATATCGGTCTGCGACGGCCGGCCCAGGCTGTCATAGGTATGCGTGCGCAGATAGACCACGCCGGCGCTGGCGCTGGTCAGCTTGCCCACGCCCTTGGTCGCCGTGTCGTAGACCCAGGCGCTGGAGAGGTCGGGCTCGGTCCGGCTGATCAGCCGACCGAGCTTGTCGTAGGCAAAGCTCGTGGTCTGGCTCTTGGCGTCGGTCTGCGAGACCATCTGGCCGAGTGCATCGTAGGCGTAGGTCCACGCCCCGAGATTGGGATCGGACATCGCTGTCTTGCGGCCGCGCGTGTCGTAGGTCAGCGTCGTGACGTTGCCCGCCGTGTCCGTGGTGGTCTTCAGGTTGCCGAACGGGTCGTAGGTGAAGGTGGTCGTGCCGTTGGCCTCGTCCTTGGCCTCGATGACCTGGCCCTGGCTGTTCTTGGTCTTGGTCCGCGTCTGGGCCAGCGAGTTGGTCGAGGTGGTGACCAGCGCGTTGTAGCCGAACTGCGTATAGCTCAGGTCGGGCTGCGTCTCCTGTGTCACCCGGCCGATGGCGTCGTAGGTGTACTGCACCCACTGCGCCGTACCCCCGCTGAAGTACGGCCGGCTCTTCTGCTGCACCCGGCCGAAGCTGTCGTACTGCGTGTCGACGAAGATCAGCGTGCCGTCGAAGCCCTGCGTCTCCTGGCGGATCTCGCGGTTGAGCGCGTCGTGGTAGCTCTTCGACACCGGGCCGTTGGGCGTCGTGCCGCTGGCCGGCAGCGGCGTCACCACGATCAGGTACTTGCCGTGGGTCGGGCAGGTCGCCGTACCGCCG
>Ga0196963_10002467_pt1 | contig 11057 bp, 11 predicted proteins | sample S1_5metaG_FD_148600 | JGI IMG/M metagenome (GOLD analysis project Ga0196963, IMG submission 148600) | Soil microbial communities from Anza Borrego desert, Southern California, United States - S1_5 | ecosystem: Environmental > Terrestrial > Soil > Desert | place: USA: California | collected... | reverse complement strand
TCGAGTAGAAGGTCGCCACCTCGTAGACGCGGATCGGCGCCATGTCGAGGAGACCGGCGACGTAATCCATCGCCGCGCGCGGCAGCCAGTTCTCATGCTGGCGCTGGGCGAGATCGAGCAGCGGCAGAACGGCGCTCTGCTGCCGACCGGCCGGATACTTGGAGATGATATGCTTGGCCTTGGCGAGGTTTGCGTCGTTGAACGCAAAGGTCGCCGGCTGCGGTACAGCGTTGGCGGAAGGCGCGCTCACCGGTCCACCTCTCCGAAGACGATATCCATCGAGCCTATGATCGCGACGACGTCGGCAAGCATGTGACCCTTGGCGAGGAAATCCATCGCCGCCATGAAAGCGAAACCCGGCGCGCGGATCTTGCAGCGATACGGGCGGTTGCTGCCGTCGGACACCAGATAGACCGCGAACTCGCCCTTGGGCGCCTCGACCGCCGTGTAGGTCTCACCCGGCGGCACGTGATAGCCCTCTGTATAGAGCTTGAAGTGATGGATCAGCGCTTCCATCGAGCGCTTCATCTCCGCGCGCGGCGGCGGCGCGATCTTGCGATCATTGACCTTCACCGGCCCGCCCGGCAGCTGGGTCAGCACCTGGTCGATGATGCGCAGGCTCTGGCGCATCTCTTCCATGCGAACCATGTAGCGGTCGAAGCAGTCGCCGTTCTTGCCGACCGGGATGTCGAAATCGTACGTCTCGTAACCGTCATAGGGCTGTGCCTTGCGCAAATCCCAGGCGACGCCCGAACCGCGCAGCATCGGGCCCGAGAAGCCCCAATCCATGGCCTCTGCCGCGGTCGCGACGCCGATATCGACAGTGCGCTGGCGGAAGATGCGGTTGTCGGTGAGCAGGCGCTCCATGTCCGCGACGATCTTCGGGAAGGCCGCGGCCCAGTCGCGGATGTCGCCGATCAGTCCGGGCGGCAGATCCTGCGACACGCCGCCGGGACGGAAATAGGCCGCGTGGAGACGAGCGCCCGAGACGCGCTCGTAGAACTCCATCAGCTTCTCGCGCTCCTCGAAGGCCCAGAGCAGCGGCGTCATGGCGCCGACGTCGAGCGCGAAGGTCGTGATGTTGAGCAGATGGTTCAGGATGCGGCCGATCTCGGCGTAGAGCACGCGGATCGCCTGGCCGCGCGCCGGCACTTCGAGGCCAAGCAGCTTCTCGACCGCGAGCGCGAAGGCGTGCTCCTGATTCATTGGCGCGACATAGTCGAGCCGATCGAAATACGGCACGGCCTGAAGGTAGGTCTTGTACTCGATCAGCTTCTCGGTGCCGCGATGGAGCAGGCCGATATGGGGATCGGCCCGTTCGACAACCTCGCCGTCCATTTCGAGCACGAGGCGCAGGACCCCATGGGCCGCCGGATGCTGCGGGCCGAAATTCATCGTGAAGTTCTTGAGCTGTACTTCGGCCATGGTCAGGTCGTCTTCGCGGCGCCGGCAGGCGGCGTCGCTTGTGTGGGAGTAGCGGCAACGGCCTTCTCGTCGCCCGGCAGGACGGCCGCCGGCAGGTCCGGCGTCATGCCTTCCCAGGGCGACAGGAAGTCGAAGGTGCGGAAATCCTGGGTCAGCTTCACCGGCTCGTAGACGACGCGCTTCTGCTCCTCGTCGTAGCGGACCTCGACATAGCCGGTCAGCGGGAAATCCTTGCGCAGCGGATGCCCTTCAAAACCGTAATCGGTGAGGATGCGGCGCAGATCCGGATGATCGGAGAAAAAGACGCCATAAAGATCCCAGGTCTCGCGCTCATACCAATTGGCCGTGCTGAACACGCCGGTCACCGAGGGCACGGGCGTGCTCTCGTCGGTCATCGCCTTCACGCGCACACGGCGGTTGTGCTTGAGGCTGAGCAGGTTGTAGACGACCTCGAAGCGCGTCTCACGCTCGGGGTAATCGGCGCCGCAGATATCGACCAGCACCTTGAACAACGCGCCGGGATCGTCGCGCAGCCAGGTCAGGGCCTTGACGATGGCGCTCGGGCGCACGGTGACGATGAGCTCGTCGAGGATCATGTCGCAGCCGAGCACGTCCTGCGGCATCGCCGCCATGACGCGGTCGGCCAGTTCCTTGAGAGCGCTAAGCTCGTTGGCGGGAAGCTTCATCGGGATGCCGTCTATCGCACGATCGATGTCGTGCGGCGGATCTTCTTCTGGAGCTGCAGGATGCCGTAAAGCAGCGCCTCGGCCGTCGGCGGGCAGCCGGGAACGTAGACGTCAACCGGCACGATGCGATCGCAGCCGCGCACCACCGAGTACGAATAGTGGTAGTAGCCGCCGCCGTTGGCGCAGCTGCCCATCGACAGCACCCAGCGCGGCTCGGCCATCTGGTCGTAGACCTTGCGCAGGGCCGGCGCCATCTTGTTGGTCAGCGTGCCGGCGACGATCATCACGTCGGACTGGCGCGGGCTCGGCCGGAACACCATGCCGAAACGATCAAGATCGTAGCGGCTCGCGGCGGTGTGCATCATCTCAACAGCGCAGCACGCCAGGCCGAAGGTCATCGGCCACAGGCTTCCGGTGCGCGCCCACCCTACCAGCTTGTCGAGCTGCGCGACGACGAAGCCCTTCTCGGCCATCTCGTCGGTGACCGCCCTGAGCAGCGCGTCCTGCTGCGCTCCTGGCGGCAGCGGGGTGGCCGTAGGCGAAGCGATCACTCCCATTCGAGCGCTCCCTTGCGCCATTCGTAGGCGAAGCCGACGGTCAGCACGCCGAGGAAAACGACCATCGACCAGAAGCCGAAGAGCCCGATCTCGCCCAGGGTGATCGCCCAGGGGAAGAGGAACGCGACCTCGAGGTCGAAGATGATGAAGAGGATGGCAACGAGGTAGAAGCGCACGTCGAATTTACGGCGCGCATCCTCGAACGCCTCGAACCCGCATTCGTAGGCCGAGAGCTTCTCGGAATCCGGGCGCTGGCGGCCGGCGATCAGCGAGGCGATCACCATCACCACCGAAAGGCCGGTTGCGATCCCGAGAAAGATCAGGATCGGCAGGTATTCCCGCAGCAGGCTGAGATGGCCTTCCATCGTGCTCCCATGAAGTCCGGAAACCGGCACGCGCAACGTCTGCGGCGCAGCGCCGAATCGGCCCCCAACACGTCTCCGCCAGCAGTCTAACCATCGGCGAGAGACAAGAAAAGCAAAGGTTTAGCACAGGTCACAACGCCCCCGCGCCACCCCGCGGCACTATCGCCCGGAAGGGTCCCGCAGCGCAATAACAGGCGTGCTTAACGGCCCCGAAAAGGGGCTGTTTTCACGGTATGGGATCGGAAAATGGCGCGAGAGACGGGACTTGAACCCGCGGCCTCCGGCGTGACAGGCCGGCGCTCTAACCAACTGAGCTACTCCCGCGCGATAGGGTGGCAGGGTGTACAGGTGGGGGCCCGTCAGGTCAAGGAAAAGGGCCGACCGCAGCTTGACCGTGTCAGCCGCCCGATGCGGCCGCCTTGCGCTCCGGGTAAAGGCTCAGCATGCCTTCGCGGGTGGCCGGCGCCACCCCGCGCTCGGTGATCAGCGCCGTCACCAGGCGGGCCGGGGTCACGTCGAAGCCGAAATTCACCGCTGTGCTGCCCGGCGCCGTGATGTCGACGCCGAGGATCGTGCCGTCCGGGGTGCGGCCGGTCATACGCGTCACTTCGGTGGGATCGCGCTCCTCAATCGGGATGTCGCGCACGCCATCCTCCAGCGTCCAATCGATGGTCGGGCTCGGCAGCGCCACATAGAACGGGACGCCGTTATCCTTGGCGGCCAGGGCCTTGAGATAGGTGCCGATCTTGTTGCACACGTCGCCGGTGGCGGTCGTGCGGTCGGTCCCGACGATGCACAGATCGACCTCGCCGTGCTGCATGAGATGCCCGCCGGCGTTGTCGACGATCACCGTGTGCGGCACGCCGTGACGGCCAAGCTCCCAGGCCGTCAGCGAGGCGCCCTGATTGCGCGGCCGGGTCTCATCGACCCACACATGCACGGGAAGGCCGGAATCATGGGCCATATAGATGGGTGCGAGCGCGGTTCCCCAGTCGACCGTGGCGAGCCAGCCGGCGTTGCAATGAGTCAGGATGTTGGTGACGGCGCCTTTCGGCTTCCTCGCCGCCGCCTGACGGATCAGGCCGAGCCCGTGCTGGCCGATCGCGCGGTTGATGGTAACATCCTCGTCGCAGATCTCGGCGGCGCGACGCCACGCCGCCGCGTTGCGCGCCGCGGGGGGCAAGGCCTTGAGCCGCTGGCGCATGTCGTCGAGCGCCCAACGCAGGTTGATCGCCGTCGGCCGCGTCTCCAGCAGCCGATCATAGGCTTGGCCTAGGGCGGCATCCGATGTGTCGTCGCGCATGGCCAGCGCCATGCCGTAGGCGGCCGTCGCGCCGATCAGCGGTGCGCCCCGCACCTGCATGCTCTTGATGGCATGGGCGGCCTCACCCAGCGTCTTGAGCGTCAGGGTCGCGAATTCATGCGGCAGCCGCGTCTGGTCGATGATGTCGACTGACTGACCGTCTTTGTTCGGCCAGATCGTGCGGTATGGCGCTCCGTCAACCTTCATAGGCGTGCTTCGTCTTTCAGCGATTGTCCGGAAATGAGTCGGGCGCACCATAAAGGCGGCCGGCCGGCCGGGTCAAACCCGGTGGCGGGACCGCATCCCGAGTCGCGCCGGTTTCCTATTTAATATAAAATATCTTGGTTTTAACAATGGGTTACGGACTCGGCCGACTGAACCGCTGAGCCGCCCCAGCAGCGCGAATTTACTCCCCGCCAGCCCCGTGCTCACTCGTCTTTCACCCCAAGGCCGGCCACGCTCCGGCCCCCTCCAATTCTGCTCTTCCGCTTCGTGCCGATGAACTGGTTGCCACCATGGTCGCTATGGCGTGGACGGAAGGCTGGGTCGACATTTCCGCGCCAGCGAGCCGACGAGGCTCACCGTAATCACGGTCGGGCTGTTCTTGGTCCGTCTCGCTCTTTGCGGCTCCCGCTTCTAGAAGGTTGCGGCCCGAGCGCGGCGCCTGACCAGCCGCATCATCGCTGTGCGTCAGATCGCCAGCACGCTGGCGAGCGCGTTCATCCCGCTCGGCACCCCAGCGCCGAGGCGTAGTTCTCGAACGATAAGCCAGCGCGATGAGCCGTTAGAGTTCTGATCTGAACATCGCTTTCGGAGCCGCAGGAGCGCCTCGCGCGCAGTTTCATCTAGCGAAAACTCACCAGATACCTCCGACGACGACGCACGGCCGCGCACTACAATCGTGCAAACGCGCCGCAAGAACGCGTCCGCAAAATCGATCCACACGATGGGTTGGGGAGGATTTCATGTCGAGAGATTCGTTCAAGACGACGCGGCGCGCGATCGGTGCCGCGCTTCTGGCGACGCTGGTCACAGCGTCCATTGCCGCGGCCCAGGAGTATCCGACCAAGCCGATCAAAGTGCTCGTGCCGTTCGCGGCGGGCGGCGGCACCGACGTGCTGGCCCGCATCTGGGGCGATGTGATGAGCCCGCGCCTGAAGCAGCGCATCCTTATCGAGAATCAGGCCGGCGGCAATGGCGCGCCGGGGACGCTCGCTGGCATCAAGGCCAATCCCGACGGCTACACGCTCGTGATGGGCGTCGCCTCCACCATGGCGATCAACCCGCACATGATGAAGAACATCGGCTATCAGGCGACCGACCTGCAGCCGATCGCCATGATCGGCTTCTCGCCCTGGCTGATGGCAGCGTCGGCGAAGATGCCGTTCAAGACCGTCCCCGAGATGATCGCCTACGGCAAAGCCAATCCCGACCAGCTCACCATGGCGTCGTGGACCGCGACCGGCGAAATCGGCCGCAAGGCACTGGCGCTCCGCACGGGTGTCAACGTCGTCTCGGTGCCGTACGCCGGTTCCGCCGCGGCGATGACCGACCTGGTGGCCGGGCGCTCGGCGCTCGCCCTGCTCGACGTATCGGCAGCGCTGCCGTTCCTGCAGTCCGGTGATGTCCGCGCTCTGGCAATGACCAGCTCCAACCGCAGCGCCCTTCTCCCGGACGTGCCGACGATCTCCGAAGTCGGCGTGAAGGATTACGAGGTGACATCCTTCGCCGCCATTTTCGCGCCGCTGAGGACCTCGAAGGACATCGTCGAGAAGCTCAACAAAGAGACGGTCGCGGCCCTCAACAGCCCCGAGGTGGCGAAGAAGTTCGCGGATCTGGGCGCCGAGATCGTCAACTGGGACACCAAGACATTGACCGACTTCATCGCGGCGCAGAACCAGCGCTGGGCCGCCATGGTCAAGGAGACCGGCTCCGAGCCGAAGTAAGGTTGGCGGGGACGGGCATGGCTCGGCATTTCGAACGGCCACGCCCGGCCCGCGACGCGCTTCACAGCGTCGTCTATCGCAACGAGCAGGAATTCTGCGGCTGGCCGTTCTATTGCGGGCTGTGGAAGCTTCCCGACGGCGACCTTCTGGTTGGCTTCAAGCGGATCCGGAATTCCTACAGCGCCCCCGCCGATATCAGCCACCTCAAGCTCACGGTCGGCCAGGGCGAGCTGTATCTGATCCGCTCACGCGACAACGGGTTGAGCTGGGACCCGTCGACCTTTCAGCCGGTCTTCCGTCTCAGCACAACCATCGAGGAGATCCGCGCGCTGGGCCCGGAGAGTTACGCGCCGGAGGGTCCGCTCGACATCACGGATCGCAATGTCCTCGTCATGTCGGGGGCGGTACCCTCGTTTCTCAAGCCGGATAGCCGGGCCTGGCTCCGCACCTCGGCCGATGGCGGGAGAACCTGGCGGCGGCCCATTCTTCTGCCGCTCTGCGGTCTCGGCTCGCTCACGGGCCATGGTTCCGCCATGACGCGCAGCGATGGCGTGCAACTGCTCGGCCTCTCCACCACCTCGCCCGATGGCTGGACACATCGACCGCTGGTCTATGCCAGCAGCGACGGCATCGACTGGCGTTTCCTGTCCTTCGTCACGCCCGCCGGCGATGGCGGCTCCGCGGTCAGCGATCGCGAAGCAGGGCCGGTCTTCGGAGCCACGCGTCATTTCTACACGCGCCTGATCGAGCTGAAGGATCACCGCCTCCTCGCCTCGATCCGCTTCCAGCGCGACGCGCGCGACGTGATCTGGACCGACATCTTCGAGAGCGGGGATGGGGGACGCACCTGGCGTTTCCTGTCGCGGGTCAATGATTGGGGTGCGCCGGGCGACCTCGTGGAGATGCAGGACGGTCGCGTGGCCTGCGTCTACGGCTATCGGGTGAACCCGCCCGGGATCCGGGCGCGGATCAGCGAAGACGGAGGCCGAAGCTGGGGGTGGGAGATCGTCCTGCGTGACGACGGCGGCAGCTGGGATCTGGGTTATCCGCGTGTCATCGAGCATGAGCCCGGCAAGCTGCTGACCGTCTATTACATCAACCGGCGCGATGACCCGGTCCAGATGAACGGTGGCGTGCGTCATATTGCGCAGACCGTCTTCACCCCGGACTAGGCACGTCATGCTCCGATCCAAGGCGGCGCGTATCGATGTGATTGCCGGCGCGACGGTCGTCGCCATCGCCGCATCGGCCCTTTACCAGGCGGTGGAACTCGACCCCGGCACGCTGCGCAGCTTCGGCCCGGGCATGCTGCCGATAATTCTGGCGAGCGCCCTGCTGATCTGCGGCGCCGCCATCCTAGTGGGCGGACTCGTTCAGAAGGGCCCGGCTGTCGTGTATTTCCACGCGGCGGCGCGCGGGCCGGCCCTGATCGGGCTCGCCATCCTGGTTTTCGCGCTGACAATCAAGGGCTCTGACGTCGCGGGCCTGCAGCTTCCGCAACTGGGACTTGCCGTCATCGGACCCCTGACCGTGATCCTGGCCGGCTACGGCTCCGCCGAAGCCGAGCCGGGCGATCTCGCAACGGCTGGCTTTGGCCTGACGGCCTTCTGCCTGGCGCTGTTCAATGACGTGCTCGGCATGAGCATCCCGATTCTGCCCGGCATGGTCGAAGCCTTGCTTGCGGACGTGCTGGCCCCGGAGACGCTGCTACGCGGCGCCTATGGTCTCTGCGCCGTCACCGCTGCCCTGCTCCTGGCCTTCCGCCGGGCCCGACCGGTCCATGCCTGATCTCGTCCACAATCTGGCACTTGGCTTCTCGGTCGCCTTCTCGGCGCAGAACATCCTTCTCTGCCTCATCGGCTGCTTCGTCGGCACCTTGATCGGCGTTCTTCCCGGCATCGGCCCGCTGGCCACGATCGCCATTCTGCTGCCCATCACCTTCCATACCGAGCCGGTCGGCTCGCTCATCATGCTCGCCGGGATCTATTACGGCGCGCAGTACGGCGGCTCGACCACCGCCATTCTCGTCAACATGCCCGGTGAGGCGTCGTCCGTGATGACGACACTGGACGGTCACGCGATGGCGCGGCAGGGTTTGGCCGGCAAGGCGCTGGGCATCGCGGCTATCAGCTCATTCGCTGCCGGGACCTTCGCCACGTTGGTGGTCGCGGCGCTGGCCATTCCGCTTGCGCGCTTCGCCCTGAGTTTTGGCCCGGGCCAGTACTTCGCCCTGATGATCCTGGGCCTGGTGCTGGCGCTGGTGCTGGCGGGTGGCGGCCTGCTCAAGGCGTTCGCCATGCTCGTCCTTGGTGTCCTGATGGCGCTGGCTGGCGCCGACATGGTGACCGCACAGGCGCGCCTGACCTTCGGTCTGCCACAGCTCTATGACGGGTTCGACGTCGCCATCCTCGCCATGGGTCTGTTCGGCATCGCCGAGGTTCTGCGCAATCTCGACCAGACCGAGCGGCGGCCGAGCGTGCGAACCACCGTCGGCCGGTTGCTGCCCGGCCGGGCGGAACTGCGTCAGGCAGCGCCGGCAATGATCCGAGGCTCGCTGCTCGGCACGATGCTCGGTGTGCTGCCCGGCAACGGCGCCGTGCTGGCTCCTTTTGCCGCCTACTCGCTCGAAAAAAGCGTGGCCAAGGAGCCGGAACGCTTCGGCAAAGGCGCCATCGAAGGCGTGGCCAGTCCTGAAGCCGCGAACAACGCGGCCGCCCAGACCACCTTCATTCCGCTGCTCACTCTGGGAATTCCGTCGACTGCGGCCATGGCGCTGATGGGCGGCGCCATGACGCTGCACGGCATCCTGCCGGGCCCGCGCGTGCTCAACACGCACCCCGATCTCTTCTGGGGCATGGTCACCTCGATGTGGATCGGCAACGCAATGCTGCTGATCATCAACCTGCCACTGATCGGGCTGTGGGTTCGCCTGCTGCAGGTTCCCTACCGCTTGCTTTTCCCGATGATCGTGCTGGTCTGCTGCATTGGCATTTACTCGGTCAACCAGCAGCCCGGTGACGTCATCCAGGTCGGGCTCTTCGGGCTCGCGGGATACCTGTTCTGGAAGCTCAAGCTGGAGCCGGCGCCGCTGCTTCTTGGTTTCGTCCTCGGTCGGTTGCTGGAAGACAATCTGCGGCGCGGGCTGGTGCTCAGCCGCGGCAGCGTCGTCACGTTCCTGAGCGAGCCGACGACCTTGGTCCTGCTGCTGGTGGCCGCATTGGTGCTGGCAGGATCGATCGTGCCGCGGATGCGCTCGCGCCGCGCGGCGCTGCTCGCCGATGAAGGGAGATAGCCGGGGTCTGCCTAAAGCCGCGCGAGCACGCCCTGCTCGGCGAAGAAATTCGTCGGCGAGAAATCGGTGAAATAGCGCAGCGTCCCGCCGCGCCGCTCGATCTCGGCCACCAGCAACGCCTCGGCCCGCCGCAGGTCGCCGGACGGAAACGTCATGTCCTTGTCGGAATTGTCGAGATAGAGCCATCCGCCCGGCTTTACCTTCGTGAGAGCGGTGCGCACACAGCCGGCGCGATCCTTGCCGTCCACCAGCGCGAGATCGAAATAGGCGTCCGGGTACTCATCGAGCCGGCTGTAGTGCTCCGGGCCGCGAAACTCATGGCGCACGTGCCTCGCCCCCGCTTCCGCCAGAAGCCGCTGCACCTGCGTGCGCCAGTAGGGGTCGTCCTCGACACTCACCAGCTCGGCGCAGCGCTGGGCGAACCAGAGCGTCGAATACCCGGAGCCGAACTCGAGCACCCTGGACTCGGCGGTCAGCAGCCCGTCGATGACCCGGGCGGCACGAAAGGAGATCATCGGCAGGATCGGGCGCAGCCCTACGATCTTGCCGGCCGCAGTCAGGAGCGCGAGTGGCGCGTAAAGCGCCGCGTCCCAGCCGACCAGGTTGCCCTTCTCGTCGTGGAAACGCGTCCGGCGGAGCTCGTTTCCGCTCAGCACCCGTCGCCAGAATCCTGTCGGCACGATCCGCGGCCCCGCTCTCGGCGTCGGAAATGGTGGGCGGTGAGGGTTTCGAACCCCCGACCCTCTCGGTGTAAACGAGATGCTCTACCGCTGAGCTAACCGCCCGCCGCTCTCTTATATCGCGCGGACGGGAGCCAGCGGAAGACCGGCCTAGTTCACGGCCTCTTTGAGGACCTTGCCCGCCTTGAACTTGGGGAGCTTGGTCGCCTTGATCGAGATCGTCTCGCCGGTGCGCGGGTCGCGGCCTTTGCTGGCCTTGCGATTGCGGACGTAGAACGAGCCGAAGCCAACTAGCCGCACCTCCGAGCCCTTCTTCAGGGCGCGGGTGATGACGTCGATCATCGCCTCGACCGCTTCCGTTGCCGCGGCTTTCGACATCGCCGTCTTGGCAGCCACGGCGGCCGCCACATCGTATTTATTCACGCCTGCTCCCCTCGCCCCACGGATTCCAGTGCCCGGTCATTCCTTACTCTCGGGGCCGATGCGGATTCGTGTCAAATTCTACGGTGCAGTTGTCCCCAAGCCGGCTAAGAATCCCCATGAGCTCGACCTCCATAACCTTACGACCCGCGGTGCTGGGAGACGTGGCCATCCTGGAGCGCTGGGACCAGCAGCCTCACGTGATCGCCGCGACCCGCGACACGGACGCGGAAACCGCCTTCGACGACCGTGACTGGCGCGAGGAACTGGCCGGGCAGTCGGAGTTTTCACGCTACTTCATCGCCGAGGCGGACGGCCGCCCGATCGGCGCGATGCAGATCATCGATCCCCACCGAGAGCCCGAGCATTACTGGGGCGACATC
>Ga0196963_10002466_pt1 | contig 11057 bp, 11 predicted proteins | sample S1_5metaG_FD_148600 | JGI IMG/M metagenome (GOLD analysis project Ga0196963, IMG submission 148600) | Soil microbial communities from Anza Borrego desert, Southern California, United States - S1_5 | ecosystem: Environmental > Terrestrial > Soil > Desert | place: USA: California | collected... | reverse complement strand
ACTCCGGCCAGTCCGGTGTTGGCAACCACATAGGCGACTATGCCGCTGAGCAGCACACCCGACGCCATGTAGTTGTAGACCCGCAGCATGTACGCCCGCAGACCCTCGTCGAGAGCGACCGTCTGCTCGGCGGTGCGGGTAAGATACGGGCTCCGATATTCTGCCATTTAAGGTCTCCAAATCCCTGTGGGGATGTTCTTGATTACCGCTCAAATATGGGCGAAAGCCCAGGTCAATTCAATACCCGACCCCTGCCGTAAGTCTTTGGCTGGCGGGCATTAAATATTTGTAATGCCCATCGTATTGGCCATTCGAATCAGGGGTTTCGCAGGAGTGGCGCGGCCTTGTGGCCCAGCGCGCGCCAGGTGCCGACCAGACCCAGAACCAGGACGGACGCCGCCGCGCCGAGCGCGGTCACGGCCACGGTTGTCGGAAGCCAAGTGAACTCCACGCGCATGTAGAGCCGCATGACCAGCCAGGCCGCGACGGACCCGACAATCGCGGCAATGATCGCGGTCGACAGACCGACGAGCCCGAACTCGATGGCGAAGGCACGCACGACATTGCTGCGCCGGGCACCCAGAACCTTGAGCACAACGGCGTCGTACACGCGGCGGCGGTGCGTGGCGAAGACTGCGCCGGCGAGAACAAGCGTGCCCGCAAGCAGGGTGATGCCGGCGGTGAGCCGGGCGGCGGTGGCGATGTGGCCGAGCATGCGGTCGACCGTGGCCAGAGCATCCTTGATCCTGATGGTCGATACATTGGCGAAGCGCTGTGTGACAGCACGCTCGACCGCGTCCTCGGCCTCCGGCGCGACCTGTGCCGTTGCGATATGGGTCTGGGGCGCGCCCTCAAGGGTGCCGGGGGCAAAGACCAGCGTGAAGTTGATTCCCAGCGTCGTCCAATCGATGGCTCGTAGATTGGCGATGCGCGCTTCCACCTCCCGGCCCAACACGTTGATGGTGATGGTGTCGCCGATCGTCAGCCCCATTCCGGCGGCCAGCTGGGCATCGAAGGAGATGAGCGGCGGGCCATTGTAATCGGCCGGCCACCATTGGCCGGCGACGATGCGGCTGCCCGGCGGGGGTGCGGCGGAATAGGTGAGGCCACGGTCGCTGCCGACGGCCCACTGCACCTCGGGAGCTACGACCGCCTGCTCCACGGGTACGCCCTTCAGCCGTGCAATGCGCCCGCGCAGGCTGGGGACGCGGCGAACCTGCCCGACGCCGGGCTCGCGCGCCATCAGCGCGTCGAAGGCCTCCACCTGCTCCGACTGGATATCGATGAAGAAGAAACTCGGTGCCATCTCCGGCATCTGTTCGCGCAACTGGCGCGCAATGTTTCCTTGCAGCAGTGCAATAACGACCAGCACGGTCAAGCCGAGCCCGAGCGAAAGGACCAGTCCGGCGGTCGGATTGCCGGGGCGGTGGAGATTGGCCAGGGCCAGCCGCAATCCCGGGCGTCCGGTATGTGGCGCGTGGCGGGCCAACACACCGATCAAGGCCGCGGCCGCACGGAACAGGAGGAAGGTGCCGAGAGCCGCGGCGACAAACCAACCGGCGAGCTTGCGGTCGACCGATGTTCCAATGGCCAGCGCGGCCAACCCGGCCACCGCCGCAACGACCACGAGAATAGCCCCGAGACGGGGCCATCGCCGGCTCGGCGCGACGAGGTCGCGGAACAGCGCCGAAGGAGGCACTTCGCGGGCGCGGGCCAGTGGCCATAGCGAAAAGGCTATTGTCGTCAGCACACCGAACGCTGTCGCGATCAGGATGGGCTGCAAGTAGAGGCCGGCACGCGCGGTCACCGGCAGCTGGCCGGCGAGAAGCGGTCCAATGATCACAGGGGCTGCGGCGCCAATGATCAGGCCGCCGACGATACCCAGGGCGGCCATCGCCAGCACCAGCGTCAGATAGAGCCACAGGATGAATGGGCCGGAGGCGCCGAGACATTTGAGAGTGGCGATGGTCGTACGCTTGGTTTCGAGATAGCTGCGTACGGCATTGGCAACGCCGACACCGCCGACGAGCAGCGCGGTGAGACCGACGAGGGTCAGGAACATGGCGATGCGATCGACCCAGCGCTGTACGCCGGGCGAGGCTTCGCTGGGGGCGCGCAGGCGCCATCCGGCATCGGGGAATTGACGGCGCAAATCGGCGATGAAGCCCGTTGAATCGGTGTTGCCGCCGAGAAGGACGCGATACTCGTAGCGGATCAGGCTGCCGGGCTGGACGAGGCCCGTGCCGCTCAGGCTGTCGAGAGCCACGAGGACGCGAGGGCCCAGGGTAAACACGTTCGCGCTGCGGTCAGGCTCGTTGCGCACGATGGCGCGCAGCTCATAGGCCTGATCGCCGACGAGGATACGGTCCCCAAGCTTGGTGTCCAGGCGAAGCAGCGTCGAGTTCTCGACTGCCGCACCCCACACGCCGTTGCGCTGGGCCAACGCCTCTTTCAGGCTGGAAGCCCCCTCGATCGTTACTGTCCCGACCAGCGGATAAGCATCGTCGGCCGCCTTGATCTCGACGAGCGTGCGAGCCGTGTCGGTCCGCGCCATGCCGCGCATCTCGGCGACCGCGGACAGCGTGCTGCGCTCCGCGAGGTAGCGCAGCTGTTCGGGCGTGGCTGTGCGATGGGTAAAGGCGATCTCGACGTCCCCGCCCAGAATCTGGCGCGCGTCGGTTTCGAGCGCGGCGCGCACGGCCGCGGCGAGGGACCCGACCCCGGCAATCGCCGCCACACCCAGCATCAGGCAGGCGAGAAAAATGCGGAAGCCGCGTACACCGCCGCGGAGCTCTCGCAGGGCGAAGCGCAAGGCGAGGCGCCAGCCCATCACAAGCCATCGCTCACGATATGACCGTCTTGCAGCCGGACGATGCGATCACAGCGGCCGGCCAGCTGCGTGTCGTGGGTGATGAGCAGCAGCGTCGCGCCACGGCGGGCGCGCAGATCGAACAGCAGCTCAACGATCTGCGAGCCGGTGGCGCCGTCGAGATTTCCCGTCGGTTCGTCCGCGAAAAGCAGAGGTGGCTCCGCAGCGAAGGCCCGCGCCAATGCCACTCGTTGTTGCTCGCCACCGGAGAGCTGACCGGGATAGTGGTCCAGTCGATGGCTTAGCCCGACCGCGTCGAGGCCGCTGCGAGCTCGTTTGAACGCATCCCTGGCGCCGGCGAATTCAAGCGGCACGGCGACGTTCTCGATGGCGGTCATGGTCGGGATCAGATGAAAGGCCTGGAAGACGATGCCGACATTCTCACGGCGGAACATCGCGAGTTGATCCTCATCGAGCGCCGAAAGGTCATGCCCGGCGATACGCACCAGCCCCGAGCTCGGCCGCTCGAGCCCTGCCATCACCATGAGCATGGTCGACTTGCCGGAACCCGAGGGTCCGACGATCGCCACACTTTCGCCGCGCCGAACGGTAAGATCGATGCCGCGCAGGATGTTGACCTCGCCCGCGGCGCTCGCCAGTTTCAGGCGCACGTCGGCCAGCTCGACGATCGGCGTGCCGAGGGGCTGGGTCGCCGCGGCGGAATGGGAGGTCAGATCATCCATGAACGCAGCACACGACAGGAGCGGAATGAAGGGCGATCGCGAAACACGGGCATATGGGCTCCGGGCATGGATTGTCAATCTGACGGCTTTTGTGGGGCTGGCGATGGGCACGTTCGCGGGCGGTGATGCCGCGTCGCAGGAACCACCGAAGCTGGTGGTTCTCGGCGACAGCCTTACGGCCGGTTACGGACTGCCGCAGGAACAGGCATTTCCCGTGCGGCTCGAGGCCTGGCTGAAGCAGAACGGCGTCAACGTGAAGGTGATCAATGCCGGTGTCTCGGGCGACACGAGTGCCGGCGGGCTGTCGCGGCTGGATTGGGCGATCGGCGTGCCGCCGGCGCCTTACGCGATCGTGGCGCTCGGGGCGAATGACGGTTTGCGCGGGCTGTCGCCGGCGGCGCTGGAGCAGAACATCGACCGCATCGTCGAGAGGTTGAAGGCGCGCAACGTGAAAGTGCTGCTTGCGGGCATGTACGCTCCACGCAACTACGGCCGCGAATATGCGAGCGAGTTCGACGGCGCATTCGAGCGGGTGGCGCGCCGGCATGGCGTGCCGCTCTACCCGTTCTTTCTCGATGGCGTCGCCGCGGAGCCGGGGCTGAATCAGGGTGACGGCATCCATCCCAACGCGCGTGGCGTTGAGGTGATGGTCGAGCGGATCGGTCCGCATGTCCGCCGGCTGCTGGCCGGCGGCTAGGTAGAACCCGCGGCGGTTGTGCCGCCGCGGATCACCAAAGGCGTTCGTGTCGCTTAGTAACGCGGGCCGCGGCCACCACCGCCGCCGCCACCACCGCCACCGCCGCCGTAGCCACCACCGCCACCGCCGCCGCCGCGCGGACCACGGCCGAAGCCGCCACCGCCGCCGGGACCGCGACCACCGCCGCCGCCACCGCCGCCCATCGGGCGCTCACGGGCTTCGTTGACCGTCAGCGGCCGGCCGTTGAGCGGCGTGCCGTTGAGCGCTTCGGCAGCCTTGCTGGCCGCGTCATCGCTGTCGAACTCGACGAAGCCGAAGCCCCGCGACTGGTTGGTCGCGCGGTCGACGATCACCTGAGCCGAGGTCACGTTGCCATGGGGCGTGAAGAGCGCCTCCAGCTGCTGCGACGTGTACGAATAGGGCAGGTTGCCCACATACAGTTTCTTACCCATCCTCAATCCTTTCCGAACTGGCGCGCCATACGATGGCCGGACGACGCGCCGATCTTTCGGCGATGGTGCCCGTGACCGCACACGCGCGAACGCCTTCGGCACGACGCAACCACCGCCGGAGGCGGGGCGTGCGTCGCCCGTGAGGCGAATCGCAAATTGTACGAATCATCGAGCCCGATCGCGCCGAAAAGACCTAAACGACTTTGTCCATAACGCCGGACAACCAACCCGAGACACGGTAGGGCTGGCGATTACCGACCTGATGAAGCGGCTGCGGTTGAAACGAACCAACTGTCGGGCCTAAGACGCTTAACCAGTGGGGCAACTGTAACCCGGAAGGTTAATCTGTCCAAGGGCTTTGTTAATAAATAGGCAGGGCGGCCCGAGCGTTGCCGGATAAACCGGCGTCCACAAAGGGGTTAGAGATGGCCGGAAATTTGGAGGCAGACTTTGCGGTTGGCCATGCCGCGGCGGGCGGCGATCCGGCGGCGGTCTGGGGTCGCCTGACCGTCGATTGCGTAACCCAGCTCGGGCCTCTGGCCGGGCGCGCCGACCTGGGCTTCGTCTATGTCACGGACCGCCTCGTCGCCCATCTCGGCGAAATCACGGCCCTGTTGCGCCAATCGACCGGCATCAAGACCTGGGTCGGCAGTGTGGGTATCGGCATCCTGGCGACCGGCAGCGAGTATTTCGATCGGCCGGCCGTGGCGATCATGGCCGCCGCTCTGCCGGCGGGCTCCTGGCAGCTTCTGGACGGCGGGAAGGTGCCGCAGACGGCCAGGGCCTGGACGCAAAGCGGCGGCCCCTTGGCGGGCCCGGTGCTGGGTGTCGTGCACGCCGACCCGCGCAGCCCGGACTTGGCGAAGGCCGTGGCAGACCTTGCCGGCGAGACGGGCGGATTTCTGGTGGGCGGCCTGCCGTCGTCTCGTGGCGCTTTCGACCAGGTCGCCAGGGGAATCGTTCGCAGCGGAATCTCCGGCGTGTTGTTTCGGCCAGGACTGGATATTGCCACCGGCCTGTCGCAGGGCTGTTCGCCCATTGGCCCCGTCCGCACCGTCACCGGCGCGCAGCAGAACGTGCTGTTCGAGATCGACGGCCGGCCTGCGCTCGAGGTGTTCAAGCAGGACATCGGCGAGATCCTGGCCCGCCGGCTGGAACGCGTTGCCGGCTACATCCACGCCGCGTTCCCGGTCGTCGGCTCCGACACCGGCGATTATCTGGTGCGCAATCTCATCGGCATCGATGTCGAGCGCGGCTGGCTCGCCGTGGGCGATCACGCCGCTGTCGGCGACCGTCTGCTGTTCGTGCGGCGCGACCGCCAAGCCGCCGAAGACGATCTCGTGCGGATGTTGCAGCGGGTGAAACGCGGCTGTGCCCGCCCGCCGCGCGGCGGGCTGTATTTTTCCTGCGTGGCGCGCGGGCCTAGTCTTTTCGGCGCGGATTCGGCGGAGCTGCGTCTCGTGCAGCGCGAGTTGGGCGACATCCCGCTGGTCGGGATGTTCTGCAACGGAGAGATTTCCAACAACAGGCTTTACGGGTATACCGGCGTACTCGCGTTGTTCGTCTAGCAGGCCGCGCCCGCTCTCCCAACCCTCCGGAACATCATCCATGCAGTACCGTCCCCTCGGGACCACCGGTCTCGACGTCAGCCTCATTTGCCTCGGCTCCATGACTTGGGGCGAGCAGAACAGCGAGGCCGAGGCGCATGCGCAGCTCGATCGCGCGGTGGAGCTCGGTATCAACTTCATCGACGTGGCCGAGATGTATTCCGTGCCGCCGAAGCCCGAAACCTTTGGCAGCAGCGAGGCCTGTATTGGCACCTGGCTCAAGAAGCGGCCGGAGATGCGCAAGAAGATCGTGCTTGCGACCAAGGTGGCTGGCATGAACAACGCCATGCCGCATGTCCGCGACGGCAAGGGCCGTCTCGATCGCGCCAACATCGTCGCGGCACTCGACGGTTCGCTGAAGCGCCTACAGACGGACTACATCGATCTCTACCAGACCCATTCGCCGGATCGCCTGATCAATGGCTTCGGGCGGCTCGGTTATGTCCACACGCCGGACAAGGACGGCGTCCCACTCGAAGAGACGCTCGGCGTGCTCGCCGACTTGGTCAAGGCAGGCAAGATCCGCCATATGGGCGTATCGAACGAGACGCCGTGGGGTATCGCCAAGCATCTGGAGCTCGCTGCTGCCGGCAAGGGCCCGCGGGTGCAGTCCATTCAGAACGGCTACAACCTGCTCAACCGCGCCTACGAGGTCGGGCTTGCGGAGATGTCCATCCGCGAGCGTTGCGGCCTGCTGGCCTATTCGCCGCTCGGCATGGGCGTGCTGGCTGGCAAGTATCTCAACGGGGCGCGTCCGGCAGGCGCCCGGCTTACCCTGTTCGAACGCTTCAAGCGCTACTCGACGCCGCGGGCGGAGCCGGCGATCGCCGCCTACGTGCAAGTGGCGCGCGAGGCCGGCCTCGATCCGGCGCAGATGGCGCTGGCGTTTTGCAACACCCGGCCGTTCCTGACTTCGACGATCATCGGCTGTACCTCGGTGGCTCAGCTGGAGAAGAACGTCGCCAGCCTCGACGTGAAGCTGTCGCCCGACGTCCTGGCGGCGATCGAGCGGGTGCACGACGGCAATCCCAATCCCTGTCCGTAAGGCGGGCGGTATCCGGCTGGCCTCGACGCGCCGCCACGGAACCCGGCTGCTTGCCGCGGGTTAGCGAATCGGTTATCCCGGAAGGACCGCGAGGGTGCCATGGTTCGCCTGTTTGTCGGCGTTGAGTTGCCCGAGGACGTCCGCGAGCGTGTGTCCAACCTCTGCGCCGGAGTGCCCGGCGCGCGCTGGGTTGCTCCTGAAAACCTGCACCTGACCCTGCGCTTCATCGGCGAGGTCGACGGTGGCGAGGCCGAGGACATCTACCATGCTTTGTCGGCGGTCAGGCCGCGCAGCTTCGACCTCACCCTGTCCGGCGTCGGGCATTTCGAATCCAGCGGCGAGGTTCGTCAGCTTTGGGTCGGGGTCGAGCGCAACGCCGAGCTTGTGGCATTACGCGACCGGATCGAATCGACGCTGGTTCGCGTCGGCCTGCCGCCGGAAGGGCGGCGCTTCACGCCGCACGTGACGCTGGCGCGGCTGCGCGATACACCGGTGCACCGCGCCTCGACCTTCCTTGCGCATAATTCGCTGTTCCGCGCGGGCCCGATCCCGGTGAGCCATTTCACGCTATTCTCCAGCTTCCTGCAGGGCTCGGGACCGATCTACACCGCCGAAGCCGACTATCCGCTCGAACTGACGGCCTGACCGTTTCCCGGTACCCGTTCGTGCCGCAGAAGCTCGCGCCGGCCGCCGCGCGCCGGAAAGATCCGCTCGACCCGCCCCGTCGTTTTGAACCCGGCTTTCGCCAGGACGCGCGCCGAGGCTGGGTTATCGAGGAATGTATCAGCATGGATGCGCGGCACGCCGAGCCTGGCGGCATGCTCGACGACGCACAGGATCGCCTCCGTGGCGTGCCCCTTGCCGCGATGCGCCTTGCCGATCCAATAGCCCATCTCGGGCATCGCCGGGTCCCCGCCGAAACCAACGACGCCGATGAAATCGCCGTCGCTGCGCTGGAGGATGGCGAAGATGTGGGCGCCCGGCCCCAGGCGCGTGGCAATCCACTCCATCGCGGCGGCTTCGGTGCACGGCATCGGCATCTGCGCCATCTGACGCAACGCGTCGGGATCGTCACCGAGGAGGCGCGCGAAATGCGCCGCGTCCTCCAACTCGAGGGAACGTAACGCCAGGCGGGGCGTGACGAGCGTCATCAGCAGCCGTACCGCGACAGCGTTCGTTCGACCTGCGACACGTAAGGCCCGCCGAACAGCCGCACATGAACCAGGAGCGGATAGAGATTGTAGAGCTCGCGCCGCTCCTCGAAAAAGCCGGCGCGCATCGGCCGGCGCTCGGCGTAGCGGGCGAAGAAATTCTTTCCGACCGAACTGAACAGCGTCATGAAGGCGAGCTCGATTTCCGGGTCGGCATAGTAGATCGCGGGGTCGATGAGAGCGACCACCTTCGTCCGCCGCGACAGCATGTTGCCGGCCCAGAGATCGCCATGGATCAGCGCCGGGCGCGCGTCGTTGCGCAGCCAGATATGGAGCTTTCCGGCCAGCGCCTCTATCCGCCTCATGAGGGCCAGCGGGAGCCGACCGGCGTCGAGAGCGGAACGCGCCATGGCGAGCAGGCGCTGGTCGCGGAAGAAATCGCGCCAGTTGTCGGATGGCAGGTTCGGTTGCCTCAGACCGCCGATCAGGGTGTCGCGTTCGGCGCCGAACTGCGTTGCCTCGATGCTGTGCAGGCCGGCAACGAGCTCGCCGAGATGGGTCTCGGCGAAGCCATCGAACGTCTCGTCATGCTCGATGAAATCCATCACCAGCAGCGTGTCATCGGCGTGGTGCACCGTGGGCAGCGGCAGTTTCGAGTGCGTCTTGAGATAACGCAGCATCCAGGCTTCCGTTTCGAGATCGTGCCCCTGCTTCGCCACGAGGACGCGGCCGTCGTCGAAGTCGACCCGCCAGATTGCGGCGATGTCGCCGCCGCGCAGCGCGGTCAGCGTGGAGACCGCGGCGCCGGCCACGTCCGCGACGCGGCGGGCCAACTCGTATGTCATCCCAGCTCCCGCTTCAGCGCCGCGAGCAGCCCCGCAGCCGCCGGCTCGATGATGTCCAGAACATGCTCGAAATCGGCGGGCCCGCCGTAGTAGGGATCCGGCACTTCCTTGAGGCCGAGCTCGGGCGCGTAATCCATGAGCAGTGCCACCCGGCCCCGGCGCTCGCGTGGAGCAAGCCGGGCGAGAAAGGCATGATGGCCGGCATCGCAGGCGATCAGCAGGTCGTAACGCTCGAAATCCTCGGCATTCAATCGTTTGGCGCGCAAGGCGGACAGGTCATAGCCGCGCCGACGGGCATGGGCGATGGCGCGCGGGTCGGGAGGATCGCCGATGTGGTAGCCATGGGTGCCGGCTGAAGCCGAGTGGATACGGTCGGACAGCCCGGCGCGCTCGATCAGCTCGCGGAAGACGCCTTCGGCGGTTGGGGAGCGGCAGATGTTCCCGGTGCACACGAAGAGCACCCGCCGCAGGGGCGTGCTTTCCGGCTGGCGCCGCGAAGGCTTCCGGCTATCATTCATGAGAAACAGGGATAGCGAATTTCGCAACAATGCCCAAGGTACAGTTCACCGGTCATTTGCAGCGCTTCATGGCGGTGCCTTCCGCCGAAGCGGAGGGGGCCACGGTGCGGGCGGTGCTCGACAGCGTTTTTCGCGACAACGCGCGCCTGCGCGGCTACGTTCTGGATGAGCAGGGCGCCTTGCGCAAGCATGTGACCGTCTTCGTCAACGGCCGCATGCTGAGCGACCGCAGCGGTCTCAGCGACGCCGTCGCGCCGAGCGACGAAGTCTACGTGCTGCAGGCCCTGTCGGGCGGCTGACGGAGCGGACGAAGCAAGCCACGAGGCGGACATGAGCGATCGTATCCTGGTTGGCACACGCAAGGGGTTGTTCGATATCCGTCGCGCCAGCACGGGCTGGGGCGTGCACAAGGTGCATTTCCTCGGCGATCCGGTGTCGGCGGTGGCTCGAGATCCGCTGAGCGGCGCGATCTACGCCGCACTCGCGCTCGGCCATTTCGGGGTCAAGCTGTGGATGACCGCCGATGACGGCGCCACGTGGATCGAGCGGCCGGCCCCTGCGTTCCCGCCGAAGCCCGACGGCCTCGACGATCCGCACCCCTGGACCGTGCACTCCGTGTGGACGCTCGAAACCGGCCGCGTACAGGGCCGCCTGTGGGCTGGAACGATTTCCGGCGGGCTGTTCCGGTCAGACGACGCGGGCGGCTCGTGGAATTTCGTGCAGTCGTTGTGGGACCGGCCGGAGCGGCGCGAATGGTTCGGCGGCGGCGCCGATCATCCTGGGATCCATTCGCTGTGCATCGATCCGCGTTTCCCTGACCACGTGGTGCTCGGCGTCTCCTGCGGCGGCGTGTGGATGACCAGCGATGCCGGCCGGACCTGGAAGCTCGGCGGCAAGGGGATCTACGCCGAATTCATGCCGCCCGAGCGACGCGACGACCCCCGCATCCAGGACGTGCACCGGGTCGTCCAATGCCATGCGGCGCCCGAGAGGCTTTGGGCGCAGCATCACAACGGCGTGTTCCGTTCGGACGACCGCGGCGTCACCTGGCGTGAGATCACCGCGATCAAGCCCTCGAAGTTCGGCTTTGCCGTGGCGGTGCATCCGACCGACCCGCGCAGCGCCTGGTTCGTGCCGGCGGTGAAGGACGAATGCCGCGTGCCGGTCGACGGCAAGCTGGTGGTCAGGGA
>Ga0196963_10002465_pt1 | contig 11059 bp, 9 predicted proteins | sample S1_5metaG_FD_148600 | JGI IMG/M metagenome (GOLD analysis project Ga0196963, IMG submission 148600) | Soil microbial communities from Anza Borrego desert, Southern California, United States - S1_5 | ecosystem: Environmental > Terrestrial > Soil > Desert | place: USA: California | collected... | reverse complement strand
CAGCTGAAGCCGGCAGATGCCGTGCAGATGCTCGCTGCGTTTGGTGCTCGCGAGGGTCGTATCACCCCTCCTGCTGAGCACCTTCTGGGACTCACTGTTGGGGCGATCAATCCTCCCGGCATCAGCGGCCATGTGCCCGATGTGCCGACCACTTATATGCGGCGCGGGCCTGGCGTAGGCGGGGCTCGGAAGCCGGAGTTGTCGCACTATGGCGGTGTTGCCGCCACGGGAGCCGGAGCGAACCGCACGGGTTTGGCTTCATTCAACGCGGCAGGAGAGGTTGTCGAGAATTGCGGCACTAGCTTTGCGGCACCTCCCGTAGCGGCGACCATGGCCACTCTCAACCATCGCCTCCAGGGTACTCCCACACGAGAGCTTCTGATGGCGCTTCCGATCCACCGGGCCATGCGCCCCAAGGTGCTGACACATAAAAACCTGAAGCACATCAGTCGAGAGTTTGTCGGTTTCGGCATCGCCCCGCCCGCAGACGATGTTCTGATGGACGATCCATACGCCATTACACTCGTCTTCTCCGAGGTGCTGAAGGCGCGACAAATCCTCCAGTTCCCGCTCACATGGCCGCGCTCCTTGGTCAACGCCGATGGCAGCTGCCGCGGCCGTGTCGACTTGACCCTGGTCTACACGCCGTCGATTGACGCCGCCCACAAGGAAGAGGCGCAGCGGCTTCAGCTGGAGGCCTACCTGCGGCAGGAAACCGGGATTGACGAGGAAACGGGCGAGTCCGTTTATGAGTCGCAATTGCTGCACGATGGCGCGCAGGTGCCGCAGGGTATGGATAAGACCGAGAAGTACATGTTGATGGCTGGCCTCAAATGGTCGCCGGTCAAGCGATACTACGCGAACATGCCGCAAGGGCGCGGCGACAGCTCGAACTGGGAGCTCAGCCTCAAGTCTCAGACCCGGGCGGGCGCCAGGTTCCCGGGTGAGGGGGTGCCGTTCACCATCTTGCTGACGATCTCTGACACGAGTCGGAGCAGCCCAATACACGATGAGATTCGCAACCAGCTGATGTCCACCGGCCTGCAGATCGACGACATCATGGTTGCTCACCGAGTTCGCCCGCGTGGTTGAGTCCACACCAGGAGGGATCGAAGTTTGCGGAGCGCAATGGGCTGACTGGCGCGCGTGAACCATCGTGCCACGTTGAGGCCATCGGAGACAGGGGGTATCCATGGATATGGACATGCACTACTACGGCACGTACGCCATGGCGCGTGCGGCCGGCCTGAACGCCGAGACCGCGCTGACGATCGCTACGGCGGCCGAGTTTGTCGACGACTCGACTGAGACTGAAGTCTACGTTCACCCTGATGGTGCTCGGTTTCAGGGCGAAGCGACGGCGCATCATCCGACCGAGCTCAAGCCGATCAATGATCTTGATGACCAGATTTTGGTCTGGGTGCCATTTCACTTCCTCCCGGGGGGCATCGGCACGAGCCAGAGCCAGCGACTGGTGTGCCGCAAGGACAGCCCGATCGCCCAGGAAATGGTCTCGCACGCATTAGACCTAAGTGATCGGCCATATGCGGCGGAGTTGCTGGGGATCACAGCGCACGTCTATGCCGATACGTTCGCGCACTACGGCTTCTCTGGAGTGAGTTCCCGTCTAAACCGTGTCGACGGGGAGAGCTTGAAGGCCCACAACAATGACCCCATGGCGACTAGCATGTTTGAGCAGCGCTTGAATACGTTCATGGCGAAGTTCGGTGTCCAAGGTGGTTTGGTGAAGAACTTCCGGTCCCGACTGCTCAGCGGGGGCGCGGAGATCGTCAGCGGCGCACTCGGGCATGGCGCCGTCGCTACGTTTCCCGATCAGCCTTATCTCGAGTGGAGCTATGGGTATGAGATGGCCGATTTGTGGGGCGCGGGCTGGAGGGTGGAGCGGGCTAATGCAGACGACTTCATCGAGGGGGCGCGAGCCCTGCATGGGATGTTTCGAGAATTTGCGACGCGCCGGCCCGACTTAAGTGACGGCAAAGGGGGCTACGATTTCGATCAGCTGGCTCCAACAGTCCGCGCCTTGGTGACTTTGATTGCTCACCGGGATGCCCGAATTACGGCCTGGAAAAAGCGCGCCGCCGAAGGCGCGTTTTCGAGAGATGGAGTTGAGGCTCTCTCGGACTATGATCATCGACCGTGGCGTGATCAGGCGCAGGCGTTGAAGACGCTGCCGGAGCCGAGCGCCGCGCTCGAGCTGCCGGTCTACCGCTTCCATCTGGCGGCGGCCATTCACCGCAATTTTGTGTTGCGGGACCTGCTGCCGCAGCACGGGATCGTCGTCGTGTGACGATCGTGTCTCTACCGAATTGACAGAATCAGTTGTCTCGGCAGTTTGAATCTAGGTGACGCGGCCAGGAATTCGGTAACGGCCAGAGTGAGGCTACTTTCGAGTTCTTTACCCTGCGGAGCTGCGCCGGCGGCAGCCCGGTGGCCGGTAGAAGGTCAAGACCGGTGACCGTCTCGATTTCGGCGACAGACATCAGATGCTGTTCGAGATAGTGCCGTCCTTGTGATTCGGGGACCTTCCGATTGACGTTCGGAAGCATGATCACCATCGGGTCCGGAACACCATCCGTCCCGAGCCGGAATAGCGCCTTGTAGAAATGAGTCGGGACTGCCACGCGGCTTGCACCGTTTCTGGCTTTAATCCTGGTCGCATTGGCCGGCGGATCGCGCAGTCCATCGCTGTTCGCGTCGAACACCGAGCCGGTGATTACGAAGAGTGTTTCGGACTCTTTGGCCCAATGCCGGACTAGAGCCTCGAGCGCTTGCCAAATCCCACGATTGAAGGCGCAGTGCTGCGGCGTCATATTGGTGAACATGTAAGTGTTGATCATGGCCGCTTCGCTGCGCTCCATGTCGCTGTTCGGCACCATATGCCCGCGGTCGAATATTGGTTCATCGTAGTCCGCACAGAATGCCGCTGAGCCTGCATCCCTGATCCGCGGGTCGCGCCGAAAGCATTCGAGGCGTTCCCGCTGGCTGGCAAGATCGACGCTTCGCAGCCGATGGCCCGTCCAGATCGGGATGCGCAGCATGTCGTCATAGCCGATGACATAGTCGCGTTGGACCAGGACTGGCTCATTCGTTGCCCCGGAACGCGGCACCGGGATCCCGAACGGCAAATGAGCGTGAAGGGCCGTGTTTTTCTGCTTCGTGGTGAGTTGCAGCAGGCGGTCGTATTGCTGCTGTTTCGGCCTAGAAACCTCGCATCCGCAGCTCTGGGCCAGAGCTGGTGACGCCGTGAGCGCGAGTACGACACCAAGCCAGACGAACCAGCCCTTGATCATATTCCCCCTCGATGGGGCGAGCGTCTGCTCGCCAGATATCTACAACCGCCGGACGACTAAACGGGCAAAATATAGACTATTACGCGCATCGCTGCTATTCTTCGCAATCCTTGTCGGGGGGAAATTATGAACCGCAATGCGATTGTCATAGCCATTGTATCGGGGTTTCTGATCACGGCGCCATTCGATGACGCCTGGGCAAGAAGCGGCGGCCGCTCATCGTCGTCGGGCGGCAGCCACTCCGTCAAAGGCTATACGAACAAGAACGGCACCTATGTGGCACTGCATCGCGCCACAAACCCGAACGGCGCCAAGATTGATAACTGGTCGACCAAGGGGAACACCAACCCCTACACCGGCAAGCCAGGCACCAAGCCCGCGAACTGACTCCTGGCAGCGGCTCGTCCCATAAGGGCTGCTCCTATTCCAACCCGTCGAGCGGCAATCGCTATGGCCTCCACAAATAGGCTTAGCTCCTGGACGGCCTTGCTGGCCGTCGGCGGGCTCGTACTCTGCGGCGCTGCGCCGGCATTCGCGCAGCTCGCTCCAGGCGACGCCGCAATCCGACAGATGATGATCGAAGAATCGATCGCCGCTTATCCGGGAAACTGCCCGTGCCCTTTCAACACGATGCGGAACGGGCGACGTTGCGGAGGCAACAGCGCGTGGTCGAAGCCTGGCGGTCGGAGTCCGCTGTGCTATCCGGACGACATCAGGCAGCCAATTCTGGACGACTACAAGCTGCGAAAAGGTTTGCGCTAGGTGACGTCACAGTCAGCAGCGTCAATATTGAAGACGCCATCGGCTTGTCGTGACTACGCGTAAGTTCTACCACGACTTCACTCCGGCTTCCTCGGGCACCGGAGGGCAAGCCGAGATCCTACTGACGACGACTGAGATTGCCGGCGCGGCGATCTTTGAAATCGCCCAAATGTCCCTGAGCACGGTTCCGTTTGACTTGTTTCTAGATCAGCTTCTTGTCCCGGGCGACCAGTGGTTTCGATGGACAGGGCCCCTGGGGCAAATCCGCGAAACAAAGACTGCCCTGTCTGGCCTATTCGGTCGATTCGTCGCTCGTGCCTACCTTACTCGATACCTCGGGTTTTCTCATTTCGAGCCGATCCGCTCCGATACGCAGTTGCTCAATGGGTGGCCAAATCTGAGCGTCAAACGTACAAAGACCGGCGATCTCCCAGACTGGGTAATCGCCTCCACCGTTGGAGCCAATACCGTTGCTATCGCGGAAGCGAAAGGCTCGCACAACACAGCGGGTGCAGCGGCACCGTTGGATGCCGCCAAGAGTCAGGTGAGGCGTGTCAACATTGTCGCGGGAAGCACTGTGTTGAAGGTGAAGCGTTACGCAATTGCGACCCGGTGGGCGGTTAAAAATGCTGCCGGTCTCGATGCCCCCTGGTTGGTAGTGCACGATCCCGAAGATGGCGACCGCGAGCCGAATAGAGACGAGCAGGGTTTGCTGGTCCGAAGCATCGCACTCGGCCATTTCGCATCGATAGCAGAGGGATTCGGCTTACGAGAAACCGCCGTCGCGTTGCGCTCAGCAAAATCCAAGAGGCCGGGGCACCTTCAGCTTTCGCAGCGCGAAGTGTTAGCCGTTAGTCGTTCCGGGGAGGAGAACTCGACAGGCATTACAGCGATTGTGACGCCGGCGGGCCTCATCGCAATCCCACGCACCGGAGATCTCGAAGAATTTCGATCAGCCTTGCTTACGGTATATGGAGAACGAACACTAGTGCTGACGATAAGCGCCGCCACCCTGTACGCGGCCGATCAGATTCCAGACCTTGCCAAAGAGTCCGTCCCGGCTAGAGCCGCAGATGCGGAGCATTTGTGGACACAACAACGCCGTTACCCGGACGGCTCAGTGTTGATCCCTCTCAAAATGGCTGCGATGGAGAGAATCCCGCCGGACCAGTCCATTGTCACCTAAGGCCTGTCGCTGAAGACGATGCCTGACACCGAATCTGGGTAGAGGCCGATGGCTGGTATGAGACTGCGCAGAGATCCGACCCCGACAGCGACGGGAACAGCAACATTCTATTGGATCCATGTCGGGCATCGGAACACGGCGATCCAGTTGGCGATCGGTCTAATCCGAGATGCGGCCACTAGGGAGATCGCAACTGTGCCAGCAGATGTATTCACAGAGATGGGCGGCGTCATGACGAATTGGGCCATAGAATCCCTGCTACAGGGTGCATGGCTGCGCGAGTATCACGTGTGGGAGCGAGACACGAAGCGCCACTTCAACAACATTCATCTTCGAAATGGAGGCAAGAAAATCGAGTGGAAGCGAAATGCGCAGTCGCATGTCGCCAAGGTACGACAACAACTCAAGCTGTTTTCTGTGACTATGTCGCCCGACATTCTTTCCGCGATTGATGGCGCCCGTGTGAAGATCAACACCGCGAAACACGAAGACGATATTTGGGCCAGCGAGGCTGATTACCAGCTCCTGGTTGCGTCTGTGCAGCGGTTCTGGCAAGAGCTCGAACCCCAGGAGATATGGGAACGCTAGCCTCGAGCCCGCCATTTCGAGATGAAACTTGGTGAGAGCCGCGACCCCGATGAGCACCAGGCCCGGCTGGACCGCCTCTTTGGCGCGGACGCTGCGCACCTCGCCTCGGTCGCGCTTCAGCCCCGAAACGGTGGACTTTCCTGCCCCGGGAGAACCAGTAACAAAGATCGTGCAACCAACACCCGTCGGCGCGATCGACGGCAACGGGCCGCTCTGATCCCATGAGACCGGCACATCTCGTGACGAACAGCAATCTTCCGCTGTCTAGACGGCTAGCGCCGAGCACCAGTAGCAGCCGCTGTTAGGCCTCAATCTCGGCAGTGACTCGCTTGGTGCTGCGTAGCTCGCTGTCAGTGCAGGCTTGGCCGGAGCAGCTCGAACGCCGGGTGATGCGTCCGGAATTCGATCACCGTGTCGGCCGACGACCACTTGAAGTGGACGCCGACGGCCAGGGCTATCGCGACGATGGCGCCGAGCAGGGCGCTCGGCAGGCTTGGGATGGAACTCATGCATGCTTCCTTCGGGCCGGGGACGTTGATGCCGGCCGTCATACTCGGAAGCTATGTCGCGGTCGTCCCTTCGACCACTTGAGAACGCTTACTCAATCAAAAAACTGCCCCTTGCCTGATCGCTTTCGCGGCATATCTTTCTGAGTTTTTCCCCCGCGAAGTCGCCTCATGCCCCGCACCAAGCCAGCCACCGTCCCACCGCGCCGCTGCATCTTCTGCGGCGAGGGCGGCACGCAGGGCAACATCATGACGGAAGAGCACTATTGGTCGACGTGGATCGACGAACTGCTGCCTAAAGACCTCAAGCCCGAGTACATCGAATTTCGGGCCAAGATCACGGCCAAGGGGGCGGCTCTGGCCGGGCTCCCGCTGAGCAGGACGCGCCAGGGCGCGTCGAACACCAGGCGGTTCAGGGTCGTCTGCCGTAGGTGCAACAATACCTGGATGAGCGGGATGGACACGGCCGTCATCCCCCACCTGACGCCCCTCATTCTCGGACAGCCCGCCACCCTCGACGAGGAGGCGCAGAGGACCGTCGCCAAGTGGGTCACGATGAAGATGCTCGTCATCGAGAACAGCAGTTCCATGGGTTCGGCGCCGGACCCGATCTTCGGGCCGGAGGTGCGCAAGGCATTCATGGACCACCGCAGCATCCCCGCTTACGTGACCATCCACCTCGCCCCATGCGCCGGCCCGGAGTGGCCCAAACGGGTCCAGCGGTATGCGTCGGCGCTGACGTCGAACAGGACTGCGTACTGGGACGGAAGGATCAAGAACACTCAGTCCCTGACCTGGGGCATCGGCAGGCTACTGGTTCAGGTGGATGCCACCACGCAGGGCGACGTCGCCCCCTTCTTTGCGAGGCACCCGGAGCACTTCATCATGTCCCAGCTCTGGCCCCTCCGCGGCGGCCCGATGGCCTGGCCCACGAAGCCGCCAGTGTCGGACCGCGACGCAGATAGCATCGCCAGAGCGCTCAACGACATGATCAGGACGCCCCTCGTGAGACTCCCGCCCGGCGCGCCCAACTGGGCTTGAAACGTTGTGGCGCGGCGCCACATTCATCAACGGCGTCGTCTAGCGTTCCAGGACACCGGACTTACAATTCGGTAACGCGGGTTAGAATCCCGTCGCCCCCTCCATCCGAAGGGCCGGTCTCCAAAGACCGGCCCTTCACGATTTCCAGGTCCGTTCACCAGGCAGGCGAACCTGCCCGTCCACTCGCGGGCGAGCATCCCGGGTAGAAGGCCGCCGCACCGGACGCATACCGAGTACGAAGCTGGTGTTCTCCGGCCGCCAGCCGACCAGCGCCAGCCTATGCCCGACCCTTGGTCACCGGCGACGCTGGCCGGTCGAAGGCCGCGGCAGCGCTCGTTAGTTACGAAACGGGCGGCCGGCGGCGCTATATGCCTCGCAGAAAGCGCCGTGATAATTCCCGGTGCGCGCGCTCTCGAGCGGCGACGAGCCCCCCAGCGCGTCGCACGGTGCTTCGAGCCAGCTATCAGAAAGTCCGAGCTGGACTGCGACCCCCCGCAAGGTCCTTTCGTGGAGCTGCGCTCCAAGCAGGGCAAGCTCCTCGTCACGTGCCTTCTTGGCGCTGGCTCGTTGCTCAGCCTCCGTTTTTCGGATCGCTAAGATCCGGTCGAGGGGAAGCCCCATCAGATCTTCGACCGGCTCGCCGCCCGGTGCCAGCATCGCCTGTAAGGAGGCCAGATGGTGCAGCAAGTCACCGTGGGCGATGCCGCGTTCGCAAAGTTGCCGGGGAGATGGCTTATGACTTTCACCGGCGGTATCGAACCATCTCCTTGGATCAAATCCCCTTCGGTCAGCTGGATCGAGCTCACTTAAGATCGCGTCGCAACGGTCCAGCACTGCTGCTGCGCGCTCCTTAAACAGTTGCTCATTTACCCGTCTGTGTTCTTCTCCGGACCAAACGTCGTGGCTGATACGTCGATGACCGCGGCCTGCTTTCTCCAGGACGCGCTTGTCCTCAAGGAATTCGATATAGGCCATCAGTACGTTGAACGGGGACTTGAAATCCGGAATCTCGCGCCTTACGGCTGCCTCGTCCGAATCGCTGATGAACCCGCTGAGCTCGCCTACGATCAGGTGATACAAGCGGGGATAATCAAAGGCATCCTTCAGCGTGAAAGCGGACGAACGCCGTTCGTTGAGGGGAACCAGAACAAACCGATTTATGAGTAAGGACTGCCAGACGGCGGGAGTGACCGTGAATGCGAAATCTCCTTCGACCGCCGCGCCGACCAGATTGCCGAAACGACTGCACCGGACATGCTCTAGGATCTCGGCCAGTTTTGGGGGAGGGGGCGACCGGCGGTCGGCCGCGGCCTTCGCCTCAGCCGCAGCTGCGACGAGCTTTGCGACGCGTCCCGCCTGCACGCGCTGACGCTGCTGGTCTGCACGTTCCTCCGCCTGACGCCGCCGCTCCGCCTGCTGCTTGAGCCTGCTCTCTACTGCGGCAATCCTGGCGTTGTAGACCCACTCCCTGGGTGCCAAGCTGTGCAACGCCGCAGCGACCTCCGGAATCGCAGCATTGCGGACCAGTCGCGAAAGATCGATCTCGACCGTATCGAGCCCCATCTCCGCAAGCCGCTTCTTCTTCTCTTGCCCGCATTTGTGGGTGTAATAAATCTCGATCAGCAGATCACGCCCGTCGACCGTCGCCATCACGTCGGGGATGACCCCGTCGAGCCTCTCCTCGATTCGGACGTTAGTGAGGGTGACTTCGATTGCCCCGGCGATGGCGATCGATTGCTCATCGCCAGATGCGATGAGAGCTGGAAGGAGCAATACCGGGTGGTGCTCCAGGATCTGCTTGCCAAGATAGTGGATGGCCGTCTGCGGGCCCGTGCGGCAGGTCGTTCCCGCAGGATGTGCGAAATGGTCCTGCTTCTCCTCGCCCTGTCGGGCGATAAGGGCCAATTTGCAGCCGGGACAAATGCAGCCGCACGCTGCGCCGTTCGGCACAGTCGATACGTGAACCATCTGGCCATCGCGCAGCGCATAGGCGAGCTTGACGCCATCGCCCGACCAGCGATTGCCCTCGAAGAAGCACTCGGAGATTGACGGTGCGACTGGCTGGCGGTCCGATGGCATCTCTGCGACCCGACTCGGGAAGGCAGAAATTTTACCGCATCATGTTGAGCGCCGCTCCCCGCGCGAGCGAGCAAGTCGGCAGCGGAGCTAGGTGCCTTGCTCTGCCGGGACGAAAGTTCCGCTCTCAGACAAGTACGGGTGAAACTCCGGTATACGACTCATGATCTTACCGTTGTCCTGGAGAAACTCATGGCACGCATTCTCCAGAAATTCGGGCGGTAACGGCACGATGGCTCCAGGGTTATGCAAAACAACCATCCCTTCGACCCAAGTCTCGGAGTAACCGGGCTCATAAACTTTGTGCACAAAGGGGATGGGCCTTGGGTCGGTGGGATTCCGATGCTCGACGCGGGCATAGCCTCGACGAATAATCTTTACGTTCCGATCCCCGAACTCGGCGAGATAGCCAAGGCGATTGAATTTATTAAGCGTGCCTTGTGGGTTGATGATGACCGCACTGATGTGTTCGGCATTGGGCAGCCGAAAGAAGCCGGATTTCTCGCGGAACCTCCCCCATACATGCTCGTCGATCCACTCGACGTGGATCTCACCATCACGCAAGCTGTGACGAACGCCGAACACATACTCTGTCACGGCGTGCGTCAGTAGGCGCATCGAGCCGGGGCTATGGAAATCCTGGACTGCGAGCACAAAGGGATGGCCACGCACTGCCGGCTCGTCCCAGTAGGGTTTTGAGCGTTCGAGCTTCTTCCGTAGTGCGCGAGCAAGCTTGATCGGAATGTAGTTCTCGAGATAGGTGCCGGCCTCTTCGTTGTTCGTAATCGGCGGGCGTCTAGGGCCTTTCGACGGGTTCAGAGTCGTCGCTTCAACCCCGACGATGCCGAACGGGCTTCGAAAAACGAAGTCCGGTATCGCGACATTCGGAAGTCGTACAAAACCGGCCTCTACAAAGGCTGCGAAGAGATAAACCTCCCAAAGTCTCGCGTCGAAAGCGACGGTCTGAAACTGCTCGATAAAATTGCCGTCCAGATCGTCGTAGAACCGCATCATCGCTTCGATGATGCCACGAGCAGGAGAGAACTTCCGTCCATCAATCAGCTGTTTGAATATCGGGTGCAGCCTGTCTTCACCCACGATGGGTGTAAAAAAGTCTGTTGGCGCCTCCGACTCGTCGCCCTGATGAAATTCCTCTGCGGGCGCGTGTCGTAGCTTCTTGAGCTCGAGGAAAAGCTGTTCACGTGCTTCATCGAGGCTGCCGATAGAGGCGGCTACAGAAACTCCGCGAAATCGCAGACGCTTGTCGCGGGCCAACACGACCCAACCATAGTCTTTATCGGTTCGGTCGATTGTTAAGGTTCCGACGAGCCTCTCGTCTTCGGCCCCGTACCATTCGAGTTCCTGAACAAGCAGGAAGATTAGAGGATCGCGTGCATAGCCTGCGAGGGCGTCAAATCGCTGCTTGGCCAAGGGTACGGGGCTGAATAGTCCGGTCACGGCGTCACTTCGAAATCAGTTTCGCCACCAGGATGGCGAGAGCCGCGAAGCCGATCAGCACCAGGCCCTGCTGGACCGCTTCCTCGGCGCGCAGACTTCGCACTTCGACTCCGTCGCGCTTCAACCCCGAG
>Ga0196963_10002463_pt1 | contig 11062 bp, 11 predicted proteins | sample S1_5metaG_FD_148600 | JGI IMG/M metagenome (GOLD analysis project Ga0196963, IMG submission 148600) | Soil microbial communities from Anza Borrego desert, Southern California, United States - S1_5 | ecosystem: Environmental > Terrestrial > Soil > Desert | place: USA: California | collected... | reverse complement strand
GTTCTCCGACCCGCAGGCCGATGGTCCGGTGATCCAGCGTGCCAGCGAGCGTGCCCTGGCGCGTCGCGTCGGCTTGAATCAAGTGCTGGCCTGTTGCCGGCAATTCCGCGAGCGCGATGCGATCACGCCGTTGGTGCTGATGGGCTACCTCAACCCGATCGAGATTCACGGCGTCGAGCGCTTCGCCGCAGCGGCGGCCGCAGCGGGCGTGGATGGCCTGCTGCTGGTCGATTGTCCACCCGAGGAGGCCGGACCGCTGCGCCAGGCGCTCGCCACGCATGCGTTGAACCTGATCCTGCTCGCCGCGCCGACCAGCGCGACCGAACGCCTGCGCGAGATTGCCGCCGCGACGGAAGGCTATCTGTACTACGTGTCGTTCGCCGGCGTCACCGGCGCCGCCAGGCTCGACCCGGCCGAAGTGGCCGAGCGTGTCGCCGCGATCCGTGCGGTCAGCGACGTGCCGGTCGCCGTCGGCTTCGGCGTCAAGGACGCCGAGTCGGCATGCCGAATCGCCGCCTTCGCCGACGCCGTGGTCATCGGCAGCGCCTTGGTCGAGCGCCTGGCCGACGCTGTCGACCCGGCGGACGCCGCCGCCCGGGCGCGCGACTTCTTGATGCCGATTCGAACTGCGCTCAACGGCGCCTGAGGCGCTAGACTCCGCGCAAGCTTCACCGCCGTAGCAACCCGCTCGCGGGCGAGCGGGTTCCCGCACCGGCCTGCCCTGAAGTGCCGCGGGGCCTGTCCTCGCGCACCGCCACCCCTAATACGACGAGAACCGCAATGAGTTGGCTGCAAAAACTGATGCCCGCGCGTATCCGCACCGAGGGCGGCTCCAAGCGCCAGGTGCCGGAAGGTCTCTGGGAAAAGTGCGACGCCTGTACGGCCGTGCTGTACCGGCCGGAGATGGAGCGCAACCTCAATGTCTGCCCGAAGTGCGGCTTCCACATGCCAATCGGCGCCCGTGAGCGGCTGCTGAAGTTCTTCGACGAGGGCACGACGACCGAGATCGCATCCGAGCTCGAAGCGGTCGACGTACTCAAATTCCGCGACTCGAAGAAATACAGCGACCGCATCCGCGCCGCGCAGAAGCAGACCGGCGAGAAGGACGCGCTGATCGCGATGCACGGCCGGGTCAAGGGCCTGCATGTCGCCGCCTGCGCCTTCGAATTCAAATTCATGGGCGGCTCGATGGGCTCGGTGGTCGGCGAGAAGTTCGCCCGTGCCGCCGAGTACGCCGCGGATAATCGCGCCGCGCTGGTGTGCTTCTCCGCTACCGGCGGCGCACGCATGCAGGAGGGGCTGTTCTCACTGATGCAGATGGCGAAGACCTCGGCCGCGCTCGGCCGCTTGCGTGCCGCCGCCCTGCCGTACATCTCGGTGCTGACCCATCCGACCACCGGCGGCGTATCCGCGAGCCTCGGCATGCTCGGCGACATCAACATCGGCGAGCCCGGCGCGCTGATCGGCTTCGCCGGACCGCGCGTGATCGAACAGACGGTAAGGGAGACCTTGCCCGATGGTTTCCAGCGTTCGGAATTCCTGCTCGAGCACGGCGCCATCGACCAGATCGTCGACCGTCGCCAGTTGCGCGAGCGTATCGCCACGCTGCTCGCGCTGTTGCAGCGGCAGCCGCGACCGCAGTCGGAAACCAATGGTGTTGCATGAGCGCACGCAGATATTTCGGTACAGATGGCATTCGCGGTCGCGTCGGCGACGGGGTGATCAACCCCGAGTTCGTACTGCGCCTGGGCAACGCGCTCGGTCGCGTGCTCGCGGCGAACGGCCGTCCTCACCACTCGGTCGTGATCGGCAAGGACACGCGCATCTCCGGCTACATGTTCGAGTCGGCGCTGGAGGCCGGTCTCGTCGCGGTCGGCGCCCACGTCAAGCTGCTCGGGCCGATGCCGACGCCGGGCGTCGCCTGCCTGACCCGTTCGTTGCGTGCCGACGCCGGCATCGTCATCAGCGCCTCGCACAACCCGCACGAGGACAACGGCATCAAGCTGTTCTCCTCGCGTGGCGAGAAGCTCGACGATGCGATGGAGGCGGCGATCGAGGCCGCGCTGGATGAGCCGTTCGCCACGCTGGGCTCCGAGCGCCTGGGCAAGGCCTCGCGCGTCGACGACGCTGTCACCCGCTATCTCGAGTTCGCCAAATCCACCGTGCCGCACGAACTGGTGCTGCGCGGCCGCCGCATCGTGCTCGACTGTGCGCACGGCGCCGACTACCAGGTCGCGCCGCGGCTGTTCGGCGAGCTGGAAGCCGACGTGTCGGCGATTGGCGTCAGCCCGGATGGACTCAACATCAATCGCGGGGTCGGCTCCACGCACCCTGAGGCGCTGGCGCAATACGTCGTCGACAGCGGCGCCGAGCTCGGCATCGCCTTCGACGGTGACGGCGACCGGGTGCAGATGGTCGACCACGAAGGGCGTCTGGTCGACGGCGACGATCTGCTGTACATCCTGGCCACCGATTGGCAGGAGAGCGGCCGTCTGCGCGGCCCGGTGGTCGGCACTTTGATGAGCAATTTCGGGCTCGAGCAGGCGTTGAACCGGCGCGGCATCGCCTTCCAGCGCGCCAAGGTCGGCGATCGCTACGTGCACCAAATGTTGATCGAGCAGGGCGGCATGCTCGGCGGCGAAACCTCGGGCCACCTGCTCTGTCTGGATCGTGCGACCACTGGCGATGGCCTGGTCAGCGCGCTGCAGGTGCTCGACGTGCTGCAGCGGCGCCGGATCGGCCTGCGCGAGGCCCTGGCCGGGCTGACCAAGGTGCCGCAGAAGACGCTGAACCTGCGTATCGCCGGCGGGCAGCGCGCGATTGCCAGCGACGCCGTGCAGCGCGAACTGCATGCTGCCTGCAAGCGGCTCGACGGGATCGGCCGCGTCGTGCTGCGGGCGTCCGGCACCGAGCCGGTGGTGCGCGTCACCGTCGAGGTCGCCGATGCCGAGCTGATGGAGACCACGCTGCAGCGGCTGGCCGGCGCGGTCGAAGCCGCGGCGCTCGAAGTGGCCGCCTGATCGGGCTCGAGCACACCGCCCGGCTTTTCTGCACAATGCCGGGCGCAGCTTTCATTCGCTCACGCTGATCGCGCCACCCGGGCGGGTGGCGCCGCCGCCATTTTCGGGGACGCAAAACCATGACCGCGCGCATTCCGACGCTAGACATCCGCCGTTTCGATTCCGACCGTTCTGCCTTCGTCGCCGAGCTCGGCGCCGCCTATCGCGAGTGGGGCTTCTGCGGCATCCGCGGCCATGGCATCGACGTGGCGCTGATCGACGCCGCGTACAACGACTTCAAGCAATTCTTCGCGCTGCCGGATGAGATCAAGCGCAAGTACCACATCCCCGGCGGTGGGGGCGCGCGCGGCTATACGCCGTTCGGCATCGAGACGGCGAAAGACTCGCGCTATCCGGATCTCAAGGAGTTCTGGCATATCGGCCGCGAGATCGACCGCGCCAGCAAATATGCCGAGGTCATGCCGCCCAACATCTGGCCCGATGAAGTGCCCGGTTTCCGCGAGCACGGCTATGGCCTGTACCAGGCGCTCGATCAGCTCGGCTCACGCGTGCTGTCCGGCCTCGCCCTGCACATCGGCCTGCCGGAAGACTACTTTGCCGACAAGACGCAATTCGGCAATTCGATCCTGCGTCCGATCCATTATCCGCCGATCACGACGCCGGACATTCCGAACGTGCGCGCCGGCGCGCACGAGGACATCAACCTGATCACGCTGCTGGTCGGGGCCAGCGCCGAAGGTCTGGAAGTGCTGTCGCGCAAGGGCGAATGGGTGCCGTTCACGGCCGACGCCGACACCATCGTCGTCAACATCGGCGACATGCTGCAGCGTCTGACCAACCACGTCTATCCGTCGACGACGCACCGCGTGGTCAACCCGCCCGGGGACAAAGCCCGGCAGCCGCGCTATTCGACGCCGTTCTTCCTGCATCCGAACCCGGACTTCCTGATCGAGACGCTGCCGTCCTGTATCAGCGCGGACAACCCCAACCGCTACCCGACGCCGATCACGTCGCACGACTATCTGCTCGAGCGGTTGCGCGAGATCAAATTGATCTGAACCCCCGGACGGGAGGGCGCGTGATTGGCGGCGCGAATGGCCGCCGCCAATCGCGCATCGGGATTCGGCTACAGCTTGCGGAAATCCTTCGAGCGCTCGGCAACCAAGCGCAACGCGCTGCGATCGGGCAGCAGTTTCATCAGCGTCTTGATGGCGCGATTGACGCGACCCGGCACATGGACCACCTCGCCACGCGCCAGTGCGTCGAGGCCTTCGCGTGCCACGGTATCGGCGTCCATCCATAACCAGCGTGGCATCTTCGACACCTGCTCGCGGGTGCCGGTGATGTCGTGGAATTCGCTGTAGGTGAAGCCTGGGCAAAGCGCGCAGACACGGATGCCGCGTTCGGCGTTCTCCAGCGCCAGCGACTGCGAGAACTTGACGACGAAGGCCTTGGCGGCCGCATAGAGCGTATGCCCGGCCGAGCCCGGCATATGGCCGGCCAGCGATGAAACGTTGAGGATGGCGCCGCCGTGCGTCTGCATCGCAGGCAACAGGCGCCAGGTCAGCTCGCACACGGCCGTGACCATGATCTGCAGGAAGCGGGCATGGCACGCCCAGTCTGCGCTGAGGAACGCGCCGGGCACGCCGTAGCCGGCGTTGTTCACCAGCAGGTCGACACGCAGGTCGCGTCGCGCGAGCTCCGCGCAGAGCAGGGCGGGGGTGCTCGGGTCTTCCAAATCGGCGGCGATGATCTCGCAGGGCACCCGGGCGGCGAGTTCCTGCTGCAGCGCCTGCAAACGTTCGGTGCGCCGTGCGGTCAGTACCAGCGGATGACCGCGGCGCGCCAGTTCACGCGCGATCGCCGCGCCGATCCCTGCCGATGCGCCGGTCACCAGTGCGTATGCCTTGTCGTTCATGCGCGTCGTCCTGGGTTGAGCTTGGCGCTGAGCATGCCTGACCCTGCCGCGACCGTGCGCTGCTGCGTTGCCGGCCCCTTCACGCCGCCGTTATCCTCGCTGCCCCGCGAAAACCCACGGAGAGTGCCATGCGCCAGAAAATCATTGCCGGCAACTGGAAGATGCATGGCGACCGCCGCAGCGCCCGCGAACTGCTCGACGGCATCGTCACCGGCCTCGGCGGGCAGACGGCGGCGACAGTCGTGGTAATCCCGCCGATGCCCTATATCGCCGAGCTGGCCGCCGCCTATGCAGCGCAGGGGCTGCAATTCGGCGCGCAGGACGTCAGCGTGCACAAGGAGGGCGCCTATACCGGCGAAGTGTCCGCCGCGATGCTGCTGGACATCGGTTGCCGTTATTGTCTGGTCGGCCATTCCGAGCGCCGTCAGTACCACCAGGAGAGCAACGAGTTGGTCTCCGAAAAATTCATGGCGGCGCGCCGCGCCGGATTGATCCCGGTGCTGTGTGTCGGCGAAACGCTGCATCAGCGGGAAGCGGGGCAGACCGAGTACGTCATCGAGAAGCAGCTCGAAGCGGTCGTTGCGTTGGGCGGCGTGCAGAGCTTCGATGGGGCCGTCGTGGCCTACGAGCCAGTCTGGGCGATCGGCACCGGTCGCACCGCCACGCCGGAGCAGGCCCAGGCGGTGCATGCATTCATCCGTAGCGAACTCGCTGCGGAAGATGCTAATATTGCGAGCTCCCTGCCCATCCTGTACGGCGGCAGCGTCAAGGCCGCCAACGCCGCTGCACTGTTGGCTCAGCCCGACGTCGACGGCGGACTGGTGGGGGGCGCCTCCCTTGTGGCGGCGGAATTCCTGGCCATTGTCGCTGCGGCGCGTGGCTGAACCCATTTCGCTTCGGTCAACTTGAATGCTTCTGACCCTGACCAACATCGTCTACGTGCTGATCGCGCTGGCGATGGTTATCCTGATCCTGATGCAGCGCGGCGCTGGTGCCGCCGCCGGCTCCGGTTTCGGTGCGGGCGCATCGGCCACCGTGTTCGGTGCGCGTGGCTCCGCCAATTTCCTGTCGAAGTCGACGGCTATCCTGGCGACGCTGTTCTTCATCCTTAGTCTCGGGATGGCCATGTATGCGAGTCATCGCGCCAAGGCCGTGCCGGATGGCGAAGATCTCGGCGTCATGAGCTCGCTGCAGGCGCCGGCTGAAGTGCCGCAGGTGCAGCAGCCGGCTACGGCAACACCGGAGGTTCCGGCTGCGGATGCGAGCGTGCCCGCTGCGGATCCGAATGCGCAGGCCCCGGCTGCGCAGGCGCCTGAGGTCGAAGCGCCGGCCAAGCCGGAGCCGAACAAAGGCGGTTGATCGAAAAGCGGGCGTAGCCTGCTACAATAGTGTTTCTGCGGGGTCCGCCAGTGGGGGCGGTCCGCAGCTCTCGCCCAGATGGTGGAATTGGTAGACACGCTATCTTGAGGGGGTAGTGGCGCAAGCTGTGCGGGTTCGAGTCCCGCTCTGGGCACCAATCCAAGGACAAGGCGGCGCCGGCTGATGGCGCTGCAAGGATGCGCCCGCTGGGGTGCGAAGGGCGGCGGTCGTGTTGTCGGAATACCTTCCAGTCCTGTTGTTCTTCATCGTCTCGACTGCGCTCGGCGTAGTCCTGTTGCTGGTCGGGACGTTGCTCGGTCCGAAGCGGGCCGACAGCGAGAAGCTCTCGCCTTACGAATGCGGCTTCGAGGCCTTCGAGGACGCGCGCATGAAGTTCGACGTGCGCTATTACCTCGTGGCCATCCTCTTCATCATTTTTGACCTCGAGATCGCCTTTCTTTTTCCGTGGGCCGTCGTGTTCCGCGAACTCGGCTTGACCGCGATCGTCGCGATGACCGTGTTTCTCGGCATCCTCGTGATCGGCTTCGTCTACGAATGGAAGAAAGGCGCATTGGAGTGGGAGTGAGCGATGGGACTTTCGCAGTTCTTCCATAATCCGGAGCCTGTCGGTCGCGTCGACGACATTCTGCGGCCCGGTGGCGACAACCCGCTGCTCGAGCGTGGCTTCGTCACGACCTCGGTCGACGCGCTGCTGAATTGGGCGCGCACCGGTTCAATGTGGCCGATGACGTTCGGTCTGGCCTGCTGCGCGGTAGAGATGATGCATGCCGGCGCATCGCGTCTCGACCTCGACCGTTACGGTATCGTCTTCCGCCCGAGTCCGCGTCAGTCCGACGTGATGATCGTTGCCGGCACCCTGGTCAACAAGATGGCCCCGGCGTTGCGCAAGGTCTACGACCAGATGCCCGATCCGAAATGGGTGATATCGATGGGCAGCTGCGCCAACGGCGGCGGCTACTACCACTATTCCTACGCGGTGGTGCGCGGCTGTGACCGCATCGTGCCGGTCGATGTCTACGTGCCCGGCTGCCCGCCGACCGCCGAAGCGCTGGTCTACGGGATTCTGCAGCTGCAGAAGAAGATCCGCCGTACCAACACCATCGCCCGCTAAAGGCAGGTTACAGATGGCCGAGCAAACCCCCGCCTTCACCGATCGTCTGCGCACGCGCCTGAACGGCAAACTCGTGCGTCTAGTCGAAGCGCGTGGTGAGGTGACCATCGAAGTCGCCGCCGAGCATTGGCTCGAAATCAACCGCTTGCTGCGCGACGAGCCCGAGTTCGCGTTCGAGGAGCTGATCGACCTGTGCGGTGTCGATTACCTCGGCTATGGCCAGGACGAGTGGGACACCAGCGACGTATCGTCCGAGGGCTTCTCGCGCGGCGTCGAAGGGCAGGGGCCGGGCCGTTTCGCTTGGAACGACCGGCCGCGAAACGTGTCGATCCCGAACCGCTTCGCGGTGGTGGTCCATCTGCTGTCGCTGCAGCACAACCGCCGTCTGCGCGTGCGCTGTTTTTGCACCGATGACGCGCTGCCCGTCGTCGCTTCGCTGACCGATATCTGGCCGGGCGCGAACTGGTTCGAGCGCGAAGCTTTCGACCTCTACGGCATCGTTTTCGAAGGCCACCCGGACTTGCGCCGCATCCTCACGGACTACGGCTTCGTCGGCCATCCGTTCCGCAAGGACTTCCCGCTGATCGGCAATGTCGAAGTGCGTTACGACGTTGAAAAAGGCCGCGTCGTATACGAGCCGGTCACCAGTGTCGAGCCGCGCGTGCTGGTGCCGCGCGTGATCCGCGAGGACTCGCGCTATCTGCAGGCCAAAGCGGAGCAGGGAAAGTAACCCATGCAGGAAATCCGCAACTACACGCTGAATTTCGGCCCGCAGCATCCGGCTGCGCATGGCGTGCTGCGCCTCGTGCTCGAGCTCGACGGCGAGGTGGTGATGCGCGCCGACCCGCACGTCGGCCTGCTGCACCGCGCGACGGAAAAGCTCGCCGAGTCCAAGCCGTACAACCAGTCGATCGGTTACATGGACCGGCTCGACTATGTCTCGATGATGTGCAACGAGCACGCCTATGTGCGCGCGATCGAGACCTTGCTCGGCCTGGAAGTCCCTGAGCGCGCGCAGTGGATCCGCACGCTGTTCGACGAGATTACCCGCATCCTCAACCACTTGATGTGGATCGGCTCGAACGGACTCGACCTGGGAGCGATGGCGCTGTTCCTGTACGCGTTCCGCGAGCGCGAGGAGCTGATGGACTGCTACGAGGCGGTCTCCGGTGCGCGCATGCATGCGACCTATTACCGCCCCGGCGGCGTCTACCGCGACCTGCCGGATCGCATGCCGCAGTACAAGGAGTCGCCGTGGCACAAGGGCAAGGAGCTGAAGCGCCTCAACGAGTGGCGTGAAGGTTCGATGCTCGACTTCCTCGACGCGTTCTGCGCCGATTTTCCGCGGCGCGTCGATGAGTACGAAACCCTGCTCACCGACAACCGCATCTGGAAGCAGCGCACGGTCGGCATCGGCGTGATCAGCCCGGAAATGGCCAAAGCTTGGAGCATGACCGGGCCGATGCTGCGCGGCTCGGGCATTGCCTGGGACCTGCGCAAGAAGCAGCCGTATGCGAAATACGCGGAGGTCGATTTCGACATTCCGGTCGGCGTCAACGGCGACTGCTATGACCGCTACCTTGTGCGTGTCGAGGAGATGCGCCAGTCCGCCCGGATCATCAAGCAGTGCATCGACTGGCTGCGCGTCAATCCCGGCCCGGTGATGCCGAAGAACTTCAAGGTCGTCCCGCCCAAGCGCGAAGAGATGAAGGACGACATGGAAGCGTTGATTCACCACTTCAAGCTGTTCACCGAAGGCTACTGCGTGCCCGAAGGTGAGGCGTATGCGGCGGTGGAGGCGCCTAAGGGCGAGTTCGGTGCGTACATCATCAGCGACGGCGCCAACAAGCCGTTCCGCCTGAAGCTGCGTGCCCCGGGCTTCCCGCATCTGTCATCGATGGACGCGATTGTCAGGGGGCATATGCTGCCGGACGTCGTGGCGATGATCGGTACCTACGACATCGTGTTCGGCGAGATCGACCGTTGACCTTGTGGTCGGCAGCGTGATGCCGACGATGGAATTCTTATGAAGGCGACTGGAAACTTCGAAGCGGTCAAGGACGTGGATCCGCTGACGGCGCTCAGCGACGAGACCCGCGCCCATATCGATCATTGGGTGGCGAAGTTCCCGCCGGATCGCAAGCGCTCGGCGCTGCTGCAGGCGTTGACTGCTGCCCAGCACCAGAACAATGGCTGGCTGGATGACGCGTTGATCACCGCGGTGGCGAAGTATCTGGAGCTGCCACCGATCTGGGCGTACGAGGTCGCCAGCTTCTACTCGATGTTCGAGCTGAAGCCGGTCGGTCGGCACAACGTCGCCATTTGCACAAACATTTCCTGTTGGCTCAATGGCGCCGAGGACATCGTGCGCCATTGCGAGAAGAAGCTCGGCATCACCCTGGGCGAGAGCACGCCGGACGGCCGCATCTACCTCAAGCGCGAGGAAGAATGCCTGGCTGCCTGCTGCGGCGCGCCGATGATGGTCGTCGATGGTCACTACCACGAGAAGCTGACGCCGCAGTCGGTCGACGCGATCCTCGACGGCCTGGAGTAAGTCATGGCCTTTGGACCCATTCCTCAGGAACACAATGTCGTATACACCACGCTCCACTTCGAGGAGCCGTGGACGTACGAGAACTATCTGAAGGCCGGCGGCTATCAGGCCTGGCGCAAGATCCTCACTGAGAAGATCCCGCAGGAACAGGTGATCGAATGGGTGAAGGCGTCGAACCTGCGCGGCCGTGGTGGTGCAGGTTTCCCCGCCGGATTGAAGTGGAGCTTCATGCCGCGCAACGCGCCCGGCATGAAATACGTGCTGTGCAATTCCGACGAGTCCGAGCCCGGCACCTGCAAGGACCGCGACATCCTGCGCTTCAATCCGCACGCGGTCGTCGAAGGCATGGCGATCGCCTGTTACGCGATGGGATCGACCGTCGGCTACAACTACCTGCGCGGCGAATTCCACCACGAGCCGTTCGAGCGCTATGAGCATGCGTTGGCCGAGGCCTATCAGCATGGCTGGCTCGGCAAGAACATTCTCGGCTCTGGCGTGGATGTCGACCTCTACACCGCGCTCGGCGCTGGTGCCTACATCTGTGGCGAAGAGACCGCGCTGATGGAATCGCTGGAAGGCAAGAAGGGCCAACCGCGCTTCAAGCCGCCGTTCCCGGCGAACTTTGGCCTGTATGGCCGGCCGACCACGATCAACAACACCGAGACCTTTGCCTCGGTGCCGGCGATCATCCGCAACGGCCCGGAGTGGTTCCTGAATCTTGGCAAGCCGAACAACGGCGGCCCGAAGGTGTTTTCGGTGTCCGGGCATGTCAACAAACCGGGCAACTACGAGATCCGTCTCGGCACGCCGTTCGCCGAATTGCTGGAGATGGCCGGCGGCGTGCGCGGTGGACGCAAGCTCAAGGCCGTGATTCCCGGCGGCTCGTCGATGCCGGTGTTGCCGGGCGAGACGATGATGGGCCTGACGATGGATTACGACGCGCTGCAGAAGGCCGGTTCGGGTCTGGGGTCGGGCGCCGTCATCGTGATGGACGAGACGACTTGCATGGTGCGCGCCTGCCATCGCATCGCGCGCTTCTACTACAAGGAAAGCTGCGGCCAGTGCACGCCGTGCCGCGA
>Ga0196963_10002462_pt1 | contig 11065 bp, 8 predicted proteins | sample S1_5metaG_FD_148600 | JGI IMG/M metagenome (GOLD analysis project Ga0196963, IMG submission 148600) | Soil microbial communities from Anza Borrego desert, Southern California, United States - S1_5 | ecosystem: Environmental > Terrestrial > Soil > Desert | place: USA: California | collected... | reverse complement strand
TGGTCAGCACGAACTGCTTGGTCACTTCGTGGAACTTCATAGTCCGGCTGGTCGGCAGCGGATTGTCCTGGCCATCGACCGCACCCGACTGCAGCGCGGTGTAGAGCTCGGCGAAGGCCACCGGAGTCGGGTTGGCGCCCATAGCCTCGCCCAGCAGCTGCCAGGCCTCGCCCGGCGGCATGCGCAGCTTGGTGCCCGCCATGTCGGCTGGCGTGTTGATCTTCTTGGTCGAGCGCAGGTTGACCTGGCGCGTGCCGAAATACACCGGCGTCAGGATCTGGATGCCGAGCTGGTCCTTGACCATCTTCTTGAATTCGGCGCCCACCGGACTGTCGAACACCTTCTGCAGGTGGTCGGCATCGCGGAACAGATAGGCCGCAGTCAAAATCGACCAGGCCGGAACCTGCTTGGAGATGTCCTGCGGCGACAGGTTGGCCATCTCGACATTGCCGCGCTGCATGGCGACCAGCTCGGTGCCCTGCTTGAACAGGTTGCCGCCGAAGAACGGCTCGAAATCGAAGCGATCCTTCACCGCTTCGCCGAAGGCCTTGAACGACTCGGCGCGGATGTCTTGCTCGGTCGCGACGGTGGTGAAGCGCAGCTTGGTCTTGGCCTGGGCGAAGACAGCCGGAGCCGAGAGCAGGGCCGCGGAAGCGGCGCCGGCGGCAAGCACGGAGCGGCGGGTGAATGAGCGCATGGTTCCTCCTTGGATCGGTTCGTTATGGGCTTTTCGTTCAAGCTGTCGGGCATAATGTACCAAATGGTTAGTTTGTCAACGGCGCGCCCCCCGAGGGGAGGAAGACCTGTCACCGCCTGACAGTGGCCCGACGATCAAAAATTAACATCAAGGCACCACCAACACTCATGCCGGTCATTGAGGTTGGTTTTGGCGGCTCATAGCTTTTCACCAAGGTGACGCTAGAGCTCCACGACGCCCGATGACGCACCAATTCTCGCTCGCGTATCTGACCGTGCCGGGCGTGACTCCGGCCGCACAGACCCGCATCGCGGCCCGCGCGGGCTACGACTCGGTCAGTTTCCGATTGGCCAATATCGGGTTGCCGGACGAGCCCCAGGATCCCACGTCCCCGGCAGCGCTGCGCGAAACCGCGCAGGCGCTACGCGAGACGGGTCTGCCGGTCCTCGACGTCGAGCTCGCACGCATTGTGCGAGACCGCGACGCCCGGTTCTATCTGCCAGCCATGGAGGCGGCAGCATCCATGGGCGCCCGCCACATGATCTCGAGCGCCTGGACGACCGACCAGGACGACGACGCGTTCATTGTCGAGCGCTATGCCGAACTCTGCGAGCTGGCACAACCCTTCGGGCTGACGATCGATCTGGAATTCCCGACCTTTTCCCGGTTGCGGACTCTCTCCGACGCCATGGCGGTCGTGCGCGCTTCGGGCCGGCCGAACGGCGGGGTCCTGGTTGACGCCCTTTATTATCACTTCTCCGGCTGCACACCGGCCGACCTTGCGTCTCTGCCGCCACGATGGGTGCATTTCATTCACCTTTGCGACACCGGACGGACGGTGCCGACGACGAAACAAGGCCAGATACAGATCGCTCGCGAGAACCGCCTCTACGTTGGGGACGGCTGCATCGACCTTGCCGCCTTGGTGGACGCTCTGCCGGATGTCCCGCTTTCGATCGAGCTGCCGAACGCCCGGCGGAGCGCCGAACTGGGTCATGAAGGTCATGCGCGCCGCTGCCTGGAGAGCGCGCGGGCCTATTTCCAGAAGGCGGAACAAGCCGCCTAACCCGCAGTTGCCCGAAATACCAATGAAGCCGCCGGTCAGCGCGGCTCTTAGCCTATGGAGGAGACAGACATGGCTCGCGAGATAACGCCCGAGGAAAAGAGCACCGTCACGGCGATGATCGCCCGCGCCCGGTCAGCGATGGAACAGATCAAGGATTACGATCAGGCCCAGGTCGATCGCCTGGCTCAAGCCATCGGATGGGCGTGCGGCAACGAGAAGACCTTTGTCCGCATCGCCCAGATGGGGGTCGATGAATGCGGTGTCGGCGATCGGGCGAATCGCGGTGGCAAGCGCTTCAAGATCCTTGGCGTCCTGCGCGACGCGCTGCGCGAGAAGAGCGTCGGCGTGATCGAGGTGAACGAAGCCAAGGGCATCACCAAGATCGCCAAGCCGGCTGGAGTCATCGCCTCCCTGATCCCGATGACCAATCCGGAGCTGACCCCTCCGGTCACAGCCATCTACGCCATCAAATGCAAGAATGCGGTGATCTTCTCGCCGCACCCGCGGTCGCGCAAGACGACCTTCGAGATGACCCGCGTCATGCGCGAGACGATGAAGAAACTCGGCGTGCCGCCCGATATCTTCCAATGCGTCGAGAAGCCTTCCATCCCGCTGTCTGCAGAGCTGATGGCGGAGTGCGACCTGACGCTGGCCACGGGCGGCCGGCCCATGGTGAAGGCAGCCTATTCGTCCGGCAAGCCGGCCTACGGGGTGGGTGCCGGAAATTCGACGATGGTGATCGACGAGACGGCCGACATCAAGGAAGCGGCCCTCAATTCGCGGCTGTCGAAGACGTCCGATTTCGGCTCAGGCTGCTCGGCGGACGGCAATCTGCTGATGGATGATCGTGTCTATGACGCGATGCGCGACGCGCTCGTCGCGGAAGGCGGCTATCTCTGCAACAATGAGGAAAAGGCCAAGCTCGAGAAGGTGATGTGGGATGCCGACGGCCATCGCACCATCGAGACCGTGGCGATCGCGCCGCAGAAGCTGACCGAGATCGCCGGCTTCTCCATCCCGCCCGACCGCAAATTCATCATGGTCGAACAGGAGGGGATCGGCCGGCAGCACCGCTTTTCCTCGGAGAAACTCTCCGTTGTCATGGCGCTGTTCCGGTATCACGGTTTCGACGATGCGCTGAAGAAAGTGACCCAGATTTATGAAGTCGGGGGCAAAGGGCACTCTTGCGGCATCTATTCGTTCAACGACGATCACATTGCTCGGCTCGCAGCTGTCGCGCCGGTCAGCCGCATGATGGTGCGCCAGCCGCAATCCAAGGCCAATGCGGGGGCCTTCAACAACGGAATGCCGATGACGTCGTCGCTGGGTTGCGGTATCTGGGGCGGGAACATCACCAACGAGAATATCTCGCTGAAGCACTACATGAACGTCACCTGGGTGTCCCGCCCGATTCCCGAGGACCGGCCCAGCGACGCCGAGCTGTTCGGGGAGTTCTACAGCACCGAGACGCTTTGAGCTTATAACAGCAGGACGCGCTCGTGCCGGTCAGGAGAGGCAGATGAAGGATCTCATTTCGAACTTGCTCGTCCGTTACCTCCGCGAGAGGGGCGTTCGGCATATCTTTGGGCTGTGCGGGCACACCAACATCGCCGTCCTCTCGGCGATGGCCAATAGCGAGCTGCGTTTCATCAATGTGCGGCACGAGCAGATCGCGGCCCATGCCGCTGACGGATATGCCCGCGCCACCGGCAAGGCGTCGGTGCTGCTGTGCCATCTCAGCCCGGGCCTGACCAACGCCGCGACCGGCGTGGCCAACGCCGCGCTCGATTGCATCCCGATGGTCGTGATCGCCGGCGATATACCGTCCTACTACTACGGCAAGCATCCCCACCAGGAAGTGAACCTCCACGCCGATGCCAGCCAGTACGAGATCTATCGCCCCTTCGTGAAGCGGGCCTGGCGGGTGGATACGCCGGAACTGTTCCCGGAGATCCTCGAGAAGGCCTTCATCCTGGCCGAAAGCGGCCAGCCGGGTCCCGTCCTGATCAATGTGCCCATGGACGTGTTTTCGACCGAGATCGATGTCGCCTTGTTCGACCGCCAGCGGCACAACACGAAGTCGCTGACCAGGCCTTCGATTGACGACGAGACGGCGCGCACGGTCGTGCGCCACCTGTTGGCTGCGAAGAACCCGGTGATTTACGCCGGCGGCGGGGTGGCGCTGGCGGGGGCGACGGCGGAATTAAAGGCCTTCGTCGATCACCTCGGCATTCCGGTCGCGCACAGCCTCATGGGCAAGGGCGTCCTCCCCGATGATCATCCTCTCACTTTGGGCATGACGGGCTTCTGGGGAACCAAGTTCACCAACGACACCTGCCTTGCGGCGGACTGGGTACTGGGACTCGGCACGCGCTTCAAGGAGGCGGACTGCTCCTCCTGGTACCCGGACTACACGTTCAACATCCCGCCGACGAAGCTGATTCACATCGATATCGAGGCTTCGGAGATCGGCCGCAATTTCCCGACCGAGATCGGCATCGTGGCCGACCTCAGGGCGGGATTGAAGGTGCTAAACCGCGTTGCACGGGACATCAGCCCCGAGGGACGCGCGAACCCCCGGCTGGTCGAGAAGATTGCCGCGGAGCGCAAGGCCTTCAGGGCTTCCAACAGGGAGATGGAAACCTCGAATGCCTTCCCCATGATGCCGGAGCGGATACTGGCGGATGTTCGCGCCGTCATGCCGCGCGATGCGTTCCTGACCACCGATGTGGGCTGGAACAAGAACGGCGTCGGCCAGCAGTTTCCGATCTACGCCCCGGGCACCATCTTCACGCCCGGCGGGTTTGCCACGATGGGTTTCGGACCGTCGGCCGCACTGGGCGTCAAGGTTGCCCATCCCGACCGCGTGGTGATCTCGCTGGTCGGCGATGGCGGGTTCGGTCAGAATCCGGCCGTGCTGGCGACGGCGGCGGCCGAGGGGCTGGGCGTCATCTGGATCGTGATGAACAACAATGCCTTCGGCACGATCGCCGGCCTGCAGAAGGCCCATTTCGGCCTCACCTACGGCACGACATTTCCCAAGAACGGCGAGGACACGACGCCGAACTACGCCGATATCGCCAAGGCCTACGGGGTCGATGGCGTCCGGGTCCGCAGCGCCGAATCGTTCCGCCCGGCGTTGGAGGCCGCCATCGCTTCCAAGCGCCCCACGGTGCTCGATGTGGCGATGATCAACAATCCGACCCCGACCAGCGGCCATTGGAACATTCTCGACATCTATTCGCCGGGCAAGAATATTTCCCACGTGGCCACCAGCTAGAAGCGAGCGCGACGGGCCGGCGACCGTGCGAAGGCTTTGCGGTTCTGGCCTGCGGGCTTATGTATTGAGGCAGCGGCGCGGGCGACCGGCTGTCGCGGCCTGAGGAGCATGGTATGTCGGACATCGATGTCGAGATCAGCGAGGTCGGCCCGCGCGACGGCTTGCAGAACACCAAGGCGTTCATGCCGACCGAAGCCAAGAAGGCGTGGATCAGCGCCGAAGCGGCGGCGGGCGTCCGTGAGATCGAGGTGTGCTCCTTCGTCCCGCCGAAACTGCTGCCCCAGTTTGTCGATGCAGCCGAGGTCGTGGCTCACGCCCTCACAATTCCCGGTCTCGCGGTCGCGGCGCTCATTCCGAACCTCAAAGGGGCGGAGCGGGCGGTGGCCGCGGGCGTGCACAAGCTGAGCTTCACCATCTCGGTCAGCCGAGCGCATTCGCTGAGCAATGTCCGCAAGACGCCGGAGGAGCAGCTCGAGGAGTTCCGTCGGATCGTCGCGTTCCTGAAGACCCAGCCGAAGGAGAAGCGCGCCTTCCTGTCGGGCGGCCTGTCGACGGTGTTCGGCTGCACGCTCGAAGGGCGCATCGACGAACGCGAAGTCGTACGCCTGGCCGTAGCCCTGGCGGAGGCCGGGGCTGACGATGTCAGTCTCGCCGACACCGTCGGGTACGCCAATCCGGCGCAGATCAAACGGGTCTTCACCGCTGTGAGGCGGGAAATCGGTGACACGCTGACCAGTGCCCATCTCCACAACACGCGGGGCCTCGGCCTGGCCAACGCCGCCGCGGCGCTGGAATGCGGGATCAAGACGCTCGATTCGTCGCTCGGCGGTCTCGGCGGCTGCCCCTACGCGCCCGGCGCGTCGGGCAACATCGTCACCGAAGACCTCGTCTTCATGCTCGAGGCGATGGGGCTGCGCACCGGGATCGATCTCGAAAAGCTGCTCGGCGTGCGCCGGATCCTCGAAGAGGCACTGCCGGGGGCCGAACTCTTCGGGAATCTGGCGCTGGCCGGCCTGCCCAAGGGCTTCGCGCGGGCCGCCGCCTGATGAAGGCCGAGGCCGAGCTCCCGCTCAGCGGTGTCCGCGTCGTCGAATTCGTGCACATGGTCATGGGGCCGAGCTGCGGCCTGGTGCTGGCCGATCTCGGGGCCGAGGTGATCAAGGTCGAGCCTCTGGCCGGCGACAACACGCGGCGGCTCACCGGTACCGGCGCCGGCTTCTTTGCGATGTTCAATCGCAACAAGCAGAGCCTGGCGATAGACATGAAGGCGCCGGCGGGCCGCGCGGTGATTGCCCGGCTGGTCCGCTCGGCCGACGTGATCAGCGAGAATTTCCGGCCCGGTGCGATGGCCAAGCTCGGCCTGGACTACGCGTCTCTCAGCAAGGAAAACCCGCGCCTGATCTATTGCTCGCATAAGGGTTTTCTCGCCGGGCCCTACGAGGAGCGCACGGCGTTGGACGAGGTGGTCCAGATGATGGGCGGTCTTGCCTACATGACCGGCCCCGCCGGGCGCCCTTTGCGTGCCGGATCGTCCGTCAATGACATCATGGGGGGCATGTTCGGGGCGATCGGCATCCTCGCGGCTCTGCGCGAGCGCGAGCGCACCGGCAAGGGGCAGGAGATCAAGACCGGCCTGTTCGAGAACACCGCTCTCCTGGTCGGCCAGCACATGGCGCAGTACGCGGTGACCGGGGTTCCGGCCAACCCGATGCCCCAGCGCCTCTCGGCCTGGGCGATCTACGATGTGTTCGAGACCAAGGATGGCCAGCAGGTCTTTGTCGGGGTGGTCAGCGATACGCAATGGAAACTCTTCTGCGACGCCTTCGACCAACCCGCGCTCCGTGCAGACGCCTCGCTCGCCACCAATCCGCAGCGGGTCCATGCCCGTGACCGCCTGATCCCGGCCGTGCGGGAGATCTTCGGGCGCTACACCAAGACAGAGCTGATGGCGAAATGCGAAGCCACGGGCCTGCCCTTCGCGCCGATCACCCGGCCCGAGGAACTGTTCGAGGATCCGCATCTCAATGCGGCTGGCGGCTTGCCGGAGGTGACGTTGCCGGATGGACGCAAGACCAAGCTCCCGGCGCTGCCGCTCGAGATGAAAGGCCAGCGCTTCGGGGTCCGGCAGGATGTCCCGAAGACCGGTGAGCACAGCCGCGAGGTGCTCGCCGGGCTCGGCTACTCGGCGGCGGAGATCGACAGGCTCATCGCCGACAACGTGGTGGCCGTCGCCTAGATTCGGGCGTCGACGCGAGGCTGCGGTCAGGCCGCCTACCGGCCGCCGCGTTGACAAATGAACCATCTGGTACAATATGGCGGGACCGAGCCCGAAGCGGCTTCGGCCGTCACGGCATGGCCGTCCGAGGAAACATGCTGACGCTGCGTCAAATCGAGGTGATACGCGCCATCATGATGGCGGGAACCGTCAAGGGCGCGGCGGGCTTCCTCGGGGTTTCGGCCCCCGGGATCAGCCGGGTGATGAAACATGCCGAAGCCCAGCTGGGGGTCCGGCTGTTCACGCGCCGGCACGGCCGTTTTTCCCCGACGATGGAAGCCCAGGGCGTCTTCAACCAGATCAACGAGATTTTCTCGAAGGTCGAGAATCTCCAATTCTCGATCGACCGGCTGGCGCGCGGCGCCTCCAGCGAGTTCTCCTTCGCATCGGTGCCGAGCCTGTCGCAGCACATCATGCCGCGCGCCGTCCGGACGCTGCGGCACGCCTTCCCCGAACTGAAGATGAGCATCAATGTCCTGAAGATCGAAGAGGCCATCGACTACCTCCTCCTGAAGAAGGGCGAGGTCGTGGCGATGAGCTACAAGATCGATCATCCGGGCCTGGTCTCCCATCAGCTGGGTGTCGGAAAGCTGGTGGCGGTCGTTCCGCACCAGCATGCTCTCGCGAGCCGGCGAGACGTGTCGCTCGCGGATCTGATCGAATACCCGCTGATCGGCATCGAGCCGAACGACCCGTATGGCAGGATTCTCGCCTCCGGCTTCGTCGATAACGGGCTGCCGTTCGAGCTCGCCATCCGGGCGCGGTTCGCGCAAACGATGTGTTCGCTGGTGGCCAACGATCTCGGCGTCGCTGTTCTTGACGAGTTTTCCGTGGCTTCGAGGAACATCCCGGGTGTCCGTGTGCTTCCGCTCGTCGAGGCGACCTCGTTCAAGACCTACGCCGTTCTCAACGCGGAGGTGCCGCGGTCGATCTTCGCGGATCATCTGATCGAGGCCCTGAAGCACGAGATGCGCGCGAACGGGGCCGGTCTGGACGAAGCGGATACGCTGCCCCGCAGGGCGGGCGGCCGGGCTCGATAAGGTACACGGATGTCAGGGCGAAGGCCCGTAGCGGTAGGGAGGCAGGCATGGATACGGCCATCGCGACGGTGTCGCTGAGCGGCACGCTGGATGAGAAGCTGGCGGCGATCGCGGCCGCCAAGTTCGGCGCTGTCGAGATCTGCGAGCAGGACCTTCTCTCGCTGAACGGGACACCGGACGACGTGCGCCTGATGGCGGAGGATCTCGACCTTCGGATCGTCAGCTTTCAGCCCTTCCGCGACTTCGAGGGCATGCCTCCCGCCCGCCGGCAGAAATTGTTCGATCGGGCGGAGCGCAAGTTCGATGTCATGAAGCAGCTCGGCTGTGATCTCCTGCTTGTCTGCTCGAACGTCTCGCCCGAGGCGCTCTCCGGCAACGAACGGGCGGCCGCAGACCTCCGGGAGCTGGGGGAGCGCGCCGCGAAAAGGGGCTACCGCGTCGGTTTCGAGGCGCTCGCCTGGGGCCGTCATATCAATGACTACCGCGACGCCTGGGAGGTCGTGCGCCAGGCCGCGCATCCGGCGGTCGGTCTGGTGCTCGACAGCTTCGATACGCTGGTGCGCAAAAGTCCCCTGGCCCCGATCCAAGCGATACCGCGCGATCGCATCTTTCTGGTGCAGATCGCCGATGCCCCCATTCTCGACATCGACTTCATGTCGTGGAGCCGGCACTTCCGCAGCTTCCCCGGCCAGGGCGACCTGCCGGTCCTCGACTTCATGGCGGCGGTCCAGGCGACGGGCTATGACGGGCCGCTGTCGCTCGATGTCTTCAACGATCAGTTTCGCGCCGGCTCCGCGCGCAGCGTCGCCGTCGACGGCCAGCGCTCGCTGATCTACCTGCTCGATCGGCTGCGCGCCCGCACGGGCGCGACGATCGCGGGCCTGCCGGACGTGCCGCCGCGCTCGCGCTGCCGCGGGACGGAGTTCATCGAGTTCTCTCTCGACGAGACGACCGCGCCGTCCTTCGAAGCGATGCTGGCCGGGCTCGGCTTCCGCCGCGTCGGCGTGCATCGCTCCAAATCCGTCGCCCATTGGCGCCAGGGCGACATCAATCTCGTGGTCAACACGGAGAAGGAGGGCTTCGCCCATTCCTTCAACATCACCCACGGGACGTCCGTGTGCGCGCTGGCGCTCCGGGTGGATGACGCGGCGGCGACCATCGACCGCGCGCAGCGGCTTCTCGATCAGCCGTTCCGCCAGGCGGTCGGCCCGGGCGAGCTCGACATCCCGGCCGTGCGCGGCCTGGGCGGCAGCCTGATCTATTTCATCGACAGCAAGAGCCCCCTGGGCAAGCTCTGGGACATCGACTTCGAGAAGACCGGGGATGCCGATACGGTGGGGGCGGGGCTGACGACCGTCGACCACATCTCCCAGTCGATGCACCACGACGAGATGCTGACCTGGCTCCTCTTCTATAGCTCGCTGCTCGATGTGGCGAAGGCGCCGGAGCAGGAGATCCTGGACCCCGGCGGGGTGGTCAAGAGCCAGGTCATCCAGTCCGCCGACGGCAGCCTGCGTCTCGTGCTGAACGCGTCGCAGAGCCAGCGCACGCTGTCCTCGCGCTTCCTGACCGAGGCGTTCGGCTCCGGCGTGCAGCATATCGCCTTCGCGACCGGCAATCTGTTCGAGACGGTGAAGAGGCTGCGCGGAAACGGGGTCAAGCTCCTCCCGGTCCCGGAATACTACTACGAGGACCTCGAGGAGAAATTCGACATCCCGGTGGACCTGCTGAACGCGCTCAAGGCGAACAGCGTCCTGTACGACCGCGACGGCAGCGACGAGTATTTCCAGATCTACACCGAGACCTTCGACGACCGCTTCTTCTTCGAGATCGTGGAGCGCCGCGGCTATCAGGGCTTTGGCGCGGGCAATGCCGCGATCCGGCTGGCCGCGCAGTCGCGCGAAGCGAAGTTCGCGGAGGTGCTTCGGAGATAGTTGCTGACGAGGACGAGGAGGCCAGACATAGTTCAGTGTTGCGACGCTGCGGCTGCTCCAGCAGATTGACGTCGTGCCCCACTCGAGAATAAAGAAAGCCATACGGCCGATATCTCGGCCTTTCTCTTGGGCGGCGGCCCTGGCCGTCGTTTTCGGTCTTGGTGGAGGCAGCTCTTGCCTCCAGGCGCGGACCTTTCGCGATCTGCCGGCTGCGGTCCAGACCCTTTACCAGGACGGCGTTCCACACACGGAGCGTACCGGCGAAGTCCGATACGATTACGATTCGGCGCGTTCGTTTTTTCCCATCGGTATCTATCATGCGCTGCAAGGTGAGTTCGCCGGGCGTGCCTACGATTTCGGGCTGCTGCGTGAGGCGGGATTTAACACTGTGCTGCCGTGGCGCGATCAGTCGCTTGAGCGGGCAGCGGCTGCGGCCGCGGCTCATGGATTGCAGATCATCTGGCACAGTCCGACGGACGCGGAACTGACGGCGTTTGGGCGGCATCCGACTGTCCTGGGATGGGATATCGACCACGAACCCTCCGTAGCGGAGCCGGACACGGCAGGCGAGATCCGCCTGCAGCAGTTCGTCGAGCGCCGGCGCCAAGTACGGGCATTGTCCCCGGGGCGGGCAGTATTCACCGTCAACAGCCCCTCCATATCGCCGCCCCGGACCGCGCTTTGGCAGGCCTGGGCGAAAGCCGGAGATATCGTTTCATTCTGGAAGTACCCGTTCTTCGGTCCCCCCGTGCGCAGCCTGACGGGAGTACGCG
>Ga0196963_10002461_pt1 | contig 11065 bp, 12 predicted proteins | sample S1_5metaG_FD_148600 | JGI IMG/M metagenome (GOLD analysis project Ga0196963, IMG submission 148600) | Soil microbial communities from Anza Borrego desert, Southern California, United States - S1_5 | ecosystem: Environmental > Terrestrial > Soil > Desert | place: USA: California | collected... | reverse complement strand
AAGCCCAGCCACTACGCCTACCTGCATGACCGGCTGGCCGGCGCGGACCAGGGGCCGCAGCGCTACGGCACGCAAGGCACCTGCCGGGACGGCGCCTGGGCCCCCGACCCGCTGGAGGACCCCGCCAGGGTGGACGAGCTGCGCGCCTCGGTCGGCCTGGAGCCCCTCGCCGCCTACGCCGCCAAGCTCAGCGGACGCTGCCCGCCCCGCTAAGCCGCCACCCGCCGCCGCCCGAACCGCCAGCCCCGGTTGACCGCCGTGCCGGCCAGCAGGATGGCGAGGAGGCCGGCGACCTGGACCGGGGAGAGCACGCGCCCGTAGGCCAGGAAGTCCACCGCGATGGCGACCGCGGGATAGACGAAGGCCAGCACCGCCACGGCGGCGGTGGTCAGCTTCTGGTAGGCGCCGTAGAGCAGCGCGTACATCAGGCCGGTATGGACGACGCCCAGCGTCGCCAGCAGACCCCAGTCGCCGGCCGGCAGCCCGCCGACGCCGGCCAGGCCCGCGAAGGGCGCCAGCGCCACGGTGCCGAGCGCCACGTGCACCAGCGCCGTCACCTCCGGCGCCACCCCCTTCACCGCGCGGGAGCACACGGTGGCCCCGGCGTAGAGCAGCGCCGCCATCAGCGCCAGCAGCACGCCGGCGACGGCCGAGCCCCCTATCACCGACACCTCCCCCGTCGCCATGACGAGGCCGGCGAAGGCGAAGCCGATCCAGGCCAGCGTGTCGAACGGCACCCGCTCCCGCGCCGCCGCCGCGGTGATCAGCACCACGAAGAAGGGCTGCAGGTGCAGGATGATGGTGGAGAGCCCGATGCCCAGATGGGTGAAGGCGGCGAACAGCACCACCCAGTCGGCGACGATGCAGACACCGCCGCCCACCACCAGAGCCAGGGTGCGCGGCGCCAGCACGGCCTTGTCGAACAGGCCCATCGCCCAGCAGTAGAGCCCCAGCGTCGCCGCCCCGAACAGGCAGCGGAAGAAGACGATCTGGTGGGGGGCGAGGTCGACCTCGGTCACGAGGACGCCGATGGTGCCGGACAGGGTCATGGCCGCCACCATCTTGGCGACGCCGGCGGGCTGGTTGGTGCGCATGGACGGATACTCCTGGGAACAATACGCGGCAGCGTCGCGCCCCGCCCTGGCCGGGACAACCGATCATTGCTAAGGTCATGGATGAACGCCGCTCATCCATGACCGCGATGCCCCTGCCCTCCCTCGACGATCTGCACTGCTTCGCCGTCGCCGCCCGCCACCTCAGCTTCCAGAGGGCGGCGGCGGAGCTGCACGTCACGCCCAGCGCCGTCAGCCACCGCATGAAGGCGCTGGAGCAGCGGCTGGACGTCCGTCTCTTCGTGCGCCTGACCCGCCGGCTGGAGCTGACGCCTGAGGGGGCGGCGCTGGCGCTGGCGGTGGAGGACGGCGTGGCGCGCATCCGCCACGGCGTGGAGGCGCTGCGGACGCCGGCCGCCGACGGGCCGCTGACGGTGGGGGCGCCGACCTCCTTCGCCACGCGCTGGCTGCTGCCGCGCCTGCCCCGCTTCGCCGCCCTGCATCCCGGCATCCCGGTCACGCTGGCGGCGGAGGACCGGCTGGCGGAGCTGGGGCGCGACGGCATCGACGTCGCCGTCCGCTTCGGCCCCGGGCGCTATCCCGGCCTGGACGCGGCCAAGCTGGCGGACGACGCGCTGTTCCCCGTCTGCAGCCCGGCCCTGCTGGCGGGCGCGCCGGTGCGGGAGCCGGCCGACCTGCTGTCCCGCCCGCTGCTGCACGACGTCGTGGCGGCGCGCGACGGCAGCGGCTGCGGCTGGGCCGACTGGCTGGCCGGCACCGGGCTGGCCGTTCCGGAGGCAGGCCCGCGCTTCAGCCAGGCGCACCTGGCGCTGCAGGCCGCCTGCGACGGCCAGGGGGTAGCGCTGGCCCGCGCCAGCCTGGTCGTGGACGATCTGGCGGCGGGGCGGCTGGTGCGGCCGCTGGCCCGCAGCGTGCCGCCGCGCTTCGCGTACTTCCTGGTGTGCCGGCCGGGGCAGGCGGGCCATCCCCGCATCCGCGCCTTCCGCGACTGGCTGGCCGGCGCGGTCGACTGGGCCGCGTGAAAAATCCCGCGCAGGGTTTCCCGGCGGCGTCCGTACCAGGGTCGAAGGGCAAGCACCACGACCCCGGACAAGGATACAGAGACATGCGCAAGAGCCTGATCGCCGCCGCCGCCCTCGCCACCCTGGGCGCGCTGGCCATCCCCGCCATCGCCCAGCAGGCGGGCGGCGGCCATGACGGCCACCACGGCCCCGACGGCCACCGCCGCCACCTGGAGCGCCTCGACGCCAACAAGGACGGTGCGGTAGACAAGGCCGAGTTCCGCGCCCGCCGGACCCAGGACTTCGCGGCGATGGCGGAGGGCAAGCCGATCGCCAAGGCCGACTTCGCCGCCGCCATGGAGCGGCTGCACGAGGCCAAGCACAAGGAGCGGATGGCCGAGATGTTCGACCGGCTGGACGCGGACAAGAACGGCCAGCTGACCCAGGCCGAGTACGAGGCCGCCGCCGACACCCGCTTCGACCGGATGGACGACAACGACGACGGCAAGCTGACGCCCGACGACCGCAAGGGCCGCCATCACCGCTGACGCCGCCTCCCTCCTCCCGCCCCTGTTCCCGCCCCTTGCCGCCGATGACGGACCGCAGCCTTGGCAAGAAGCCATGACGACCGCCGCCGCAGCCCGTACCATGCGCCCGCCCAGGATACGGCTGAGGGTGGTTGACCCGGACATGGCGGCGAGCGCGCACGGCACGCGGGAGGAGGCCCTGGCCGCGGCCTCGGACGAAGCGCTGGTGGCGCGCGTCGCCGCGGGCGACCGCGCCGCCTATGCCGAGCTGGTGTCGCGCCACCTGGACCGCACGGTCACGGTGGCGCGCCGCCTGCTGGGCTCCCGCGCCGAGGCCGAGGACGTGGCGCAGGAGGCGTTCCTGCGGCTGTGGCTGAACGCCGGCCGCTTCCGGCCCGAGGCCGCGCGCTTCACCACCTGGTTCTACCGGATCACCATGAACCTGTGCCTGGACCGCAAGCGCCGGCCCGACGGCGCCCCGCTGGAGGCCGCCGGCGATCCCGCCGACCCGGCACCGGGGGCGGAGGAGGCGCTGGACCGCAGCCAGACCGCCCGCGCCGTAGCACTCGCGGTGGAGGAGCTGCCGGAGCGCCAGCGCGCCGCCATCTCGCTCTGCTACGACGCCGGCCTCAGCAACGCGGAGGCGGCGAGGGCGATGGAGGTCAGCGTGGGCGCCCTGGAGACGCTGCTGGTGCGCGCCCGCCGGGCGCTGCGGGACAGGCTGTCGGCGCTGATGCCGGACGGCGCCACAAGGATCGCCAGAGGAGGGCCGCGATGACCCCCGACCGTTTTGAGGAACTGCTGGACCTGCACGGGCCGGACCTGTCCGCCTGGCCGGCCCACCTGCGCGGCCCCGCCGAGGCCCTGCTGGCCGCCGCGCCCGCGGTGCAGGAGGCCCACCGCCGGGCGCTGCGGCTGGAGACGCTGCTGGCCGACCTGCCGCTGGATCGGGCGGGGCCGGCGCTGCGCCGCGCCGTGCTGGACATCCCGCTGGACCATCCCCTGCCCGCTGCCGCCCCCGGCGCCGCGACGCGCCTGGCGCGCGCGTTCGGCACCGCCTGGCGGCAATGGACCGCAGGCATCGCCACCGCCACCGCGTCCGCCCTGCTGGGCGTGGTGCTGGGCGCCGGCGGCCTGACCCCCTTCCCCGTCGAGGCGGCCGCCGAGACGCTGGGCGCCGAGATGCTGGACGCCTTCGCCGAGGAGTCGGGCGAGGTCGCCGCGGCGATGCTCGGCGACGCCGCCCTCCTTCCCACCGAAGAGCCCGCCCCATGACCCGCACCGTGAAGCTGCTGATCGCCGGCCTGGTCCTGTCCCTGTCCGTGAACCTGCTGGTCGGCGGCATGATGGTCGGCCACCACCTGACTGGCCGCGGGCATGCCGGCGGCGAGGGTCGCGGGCCCGGCATGGGCTTCATGCCCGGCCTCAGCCGGGAGATGCGCCCCTATGTCCGGGCCGAGTTGGAGGCGCGGCGCGAGGAGGGCCGGCAGCGCATCCAGGCGATCCGCGAGGCCCGCCGGGAGGCCGGCCGGGTCCTGAGGTCCGAGCCGTTCGACCGCGCCGCCGCCGCCGCCGCCCTGGCCCGGCTGCGCGAGGTCGGGGCGGAGTCCCAGGTCGCCCTGCACGAGGCGCTGCTGGAGGCCTTCGCCAAGGCCCCGCCTGAGGCCCGCACCGCGGCCCCGGAGGAGCGGCGGGAGCGGCGGCGCAGGGACAAGCCCGAGGACGGCCCGTCGGAAGGCAAGGGCGCCGCCGGCGGGGACGCCGAAGCGGAGCCCGCGCCCGCCACCCGCTGACCGCATCCCGTTGACCGCGGCCCGCTTCCCGGTCCAGGGTGTCGCGAAAGCGCCGGGGCGGAAGTGCCGCCCCGGGCGTTATGGGAGGGCGCGGGGGCGGTTGCCCCTGTGCCGACGCGACCAGGGAAGAGCGCCGCCATGGCCGAACCGCGTTCCACCCCGCCCGCCCCCGACCAGGTCGGCGACTGGACGGACGTCTATTTCAAGCGCACCCGCGCCATCGTGGAGCGCCACGGCGACGTCCGCGTCACCTACGCCGTCTTCATGCGCCGCCCCGTCGTCTTCGCCCCGCGCCTCGCGCTCGACTGGCTGCGGGCGACCTGCCGGGCTCGCGGCTTCGAGCCCGAGATTCAGCAGAACTTCGAGGAGGGCAAGTGGGTCGGCGCCGGCGAGCCGATGATGTGGATCTCCGGGCCCTTCGCCGGGCTGGTGGAGATGGAGACCCTGTTCCTGATGAAGCTGGGCCCTGCCTGCGTCGCCGCCCACAACGCCTACATCATGGCGGCCGGCCTGCCCAAGGTCGCCTTCCTCGCCATGGACGCCCGCCACTGCGCCGGGACCGAGATGGCGGAGATCATGGCCTACGCCGCGTCGGTCGGGTCGGAGCGGGCGAAGCGCAAGGACGGCGCGGTCGGCTTCGTCGGCAACGCCACCGACGCGACCGCGCGCTATTTCGGGCTGGAGCGCGGGCTCGGCACCATGCCGCACGCGCTGATCGGCTACGCCGGCTCCACCGTGCGCGCCGCCGAGATGTACCGGGAGACCTTCCCCGACGAGCCGATGACCGTCCTGGTCGACTATTTCGGGCGCGAGGTCACGGATACGCTGGAGGTCTGCCGCCGCTTCCCCGACCTCGCCGCCGAGGGGCGCCTGTCGGTGCGGCTCGACACGCCCGGCGGCCGCTTCGTGGAGGGGCTCGACCCGCCCGGCAGCTACGCCGTGCTGGACCGCCGCGCGCCCCACGCCATCCGCGGCTACCGCGACGAGACGGAACTGCGCTACCTGATCGGCGCCGGCGTCTCCGCCGCCGCCATCCACTGGGTGCGCGAGAAGCTGGACGAGGCCGGCTTCCCCAAGGTCAGGATCGTCGCGTCCAGCGGCTTCGGCCCCGCCAAGTGCCGCGTCATGGCCGACGCGCTGGCCCCCATCGACGTGGTCGGCACCGGCAGCTTCCTCCCCGACGCTTGGTCGGAGACCTACGCCACCGCGGACATCGTCGAGTACGACGGGGTCAGGCGGGTGAAGGTCGGGCGGGAGTTTTTGATGCGGCGGTGAGGGGGCGGTTCCCGGCGTCCCGATTCCTACCCCTCACCCTCCCATTGCTGACGCAATGGGTCCCTCCCTCTCCCCCAAGGGGAGAGGGGATCGTCGCAGCGTCTTGTCCCCTCGCCCCTTGGGGGAGAGGGAGGGGCCCGCCGCGAAGCGGTGGGAGGGTGAGGGGTACGCAGGGACCCGCCGCGAAGCGGTGGGAGGGTGAGGGGTCCACCGACGCCGTGCCCCCGGGGATACGCCTCCCCATCCCCCTAAGGGATGCTGGCCCCGGCCGCCCGGCGCGCCTATCGTCCCCGCCTGCGGGGCACTTGGCGACGGAGGCGCGGCATGGCCGGGGTGCATCGGGGTTCCTGTTTCTGCGGGGCGGTGGAGATCGAGGCGGTGGGGGAGCCCGTGGAGATGGGCTATTGCCACTGCGAGTCCTGCCGCGCCTACACCGGCGCGCCGATGGTGGCCTTCACCCTGTGGCCGGACGACGCGGTGCGGGTGGTGAAGGGGGCGGAGCTGCTGGGCGGCTTCAACAAGTCGGGCATGAGCCACCGGCGCTTCTGTACCCGCTGCGGCGGGCACCTGATGACCGGCCATCCCGGCTTCGGCATGACCGACGTCTATGCGGCGAAGCTGCCGACGGTGGCGTTCAGGCCGATGTTCCACCTGAACTACGCCGAGCACGTGCTGCCCATGCGCGACGGGCTGCCCAAGCTGCGCGACTTCCCCAAGGCCGCCGGCGGCACCGGGGAGACGATGCCGGAGTGAGGCTCACCCCTCCTGGCGGCGCTGCTTCTTGCGGCCCACCAGGGCGGCGATGATGCCGTGGAAGGTCCGCACCTCCTGCTCCGTCATGTGGGCGCGCTGGAGCATGTTGCGGACGTTGCGAACCATGGAGGGTCGCTTCTCCTCGCTGGTGTAGAAGCCGGTGCCGTCCAGCTCCGCCTCCAGGTGCTCGAACAGGTTGACCAGCTCGGCCTTGGTGGCGGGGCGGCTGTTGCCGGTGAAGAGGAAGCTGTCGGGTGGGATGTCGCCGGTCTGGTACCACTCGTAGCAGACCAGCAGCACGCCCTGCGCCAGGTTCAGGCTGGAGAAGCCGGGGTTCAGCGGGATGGTGATCAGGCTCTCGGCCAGCGCCAGGTCGTCGTTGAACAGGCCGGTGCGCTCCGGCCCGAACAGCAGCCCGACCTGCCGGCCGGCGCTGTGGTGGGCGCGCATCTCCTGCGCCGCCGCCTTGGCGGTCAGGACGGGCTTCACCATGTCGCGCGGGCGCGCCGTGGTGGCGTAGACCTTGTGCAGGTCAGCGATGGCGTCCGCCGTCGTCTCGAACACCCGCGCCCGGTCCAGCACCAGCGTGGCGCCGGCCGAGGCGGAGACCGCCTTCTCGTTGGGCCAGCCGTCGCGCGGGCGCACCAGGCGCAGGTCGGTCAGGCCGCAGTTCAGCATGGCGCGGGCGCAGGTGCCGATGTTCTCGCCCAGCTGCGGCTCGACCAGCACGACCGCCGGTCCCGCCCCGTCCGCCGCCGCCTTCGCCAGTTCCCGCCGGTTGGTTCCGCTCATGACGCCCCGAATTGGCCCCTCCGGTCAGGCCGCCGGGGCCCTCGCGTCCGCCGCCGGGCCGACCGCCGCCCCTGCCCGGTAGAGGCAGTAGGTGATGCTGTCGTTCAAGGCGTTGAACGAGGCGTCGATCACGTTGGCGGAGACCCCCACCGTGGACCAGCGTCGCCCGTCCCGCGCCTGGGTTTCGATCATCACCCGCGTGACCGCCTTGGTGCCGTCGTTCGGGGTGAGGATGCGCACCTTGTAGTCGACCAGCCGCATGCCGTCCAGGTGCGGATAGGCGGGGATGAGGGCCTTGCGGAGCGCCGTGTCCAGCGCGTTCACCGGGCCGTTGCCCTCCGCCACGGTCATCAGCGGGTGCGGCACGCCCGGCACCTCCACCTTGATCGTCGCCTCCGACAGGGTGACCAGGTCGCCGCGCGCGTTCCAGCGCCGCTCGTCGATGACGCGGAAGCTCGCCAGGCGGAAATAGTCCGGCACCTCGCCCAGCGCGCGGCGCGCCAGCAGCTCGAAGCTGGCCTCCGCCCCGTCATAGGCGTAGCCCTCGTACTCGCGCTGCTTGACCTGCTCCACCAAGGCGGCGATGCGGGGGTCGGCGGCGTCGATCTCCAGCCCGATCTCGCGGAAGCGGGCCAGGATGTTGGAGCGGCCGGCCTGGTCGGACACCAGGATGTGCCGCCGGTTGCCGACCAGGCCCGGGTCCAGGTGCTCGTAGCTGGTGGGGTCCTTCTCCACCGCCGAGACGTGCAGCCCGCCCTTGTGGGCGAAGGCGTTCTCGCCGACATAGGCCGCGTGGCGGTTGGGCGCCCGGTTCAGCCGGTCGTCCAGCATGCGGCTGACGTGCAGCAGGCGCCCCATCCCCTCGCGCGACACCCCTGTCTCGTAGCCCATCTTCAGCGCCAGCGTCGGGATGAGGGAGACGAGGTTGGCGTTGCCGCAGCGCTCCCCCAGCCCGTTCAGGGTGCCCTGGATCATGCGGGCGCCGGCGCGCACCGCGGCCAGGCTGTTGGCGACCGCGTTCTCCGTGTCGTTGTGGCAGTGGATGCCGAGGTGGCTGCCCGGGATCGCCAGGGCAGCGGCGGCCACGATCTCCTCCACCTCGTGCGGCAGCGTGCCGCCGTTGGTGTCGCACAGCACCACCCAGCGGGCGCCGGCATCGTACGCCGCCTTGGCGCAGGCCAGCGCGAAGGCCGGGTTGGCCTTGTATCCGTCGAAGAAGTGCTCGCAGTCGAACAGCACCTCGCGCCCGCGCCCCTTCGCCTCCGCCACGCTGTCGCGGATCAGCTCCAGGTTCTCCTCCCGGCCGATGCCCAGCGCCACGTCGACGTGGAAGTCCCAGGTCTTGCCGACCAGGCAGACGGCCGGGGCGCCGCTGTTGAACAGCGCGTTCAGGCCGGGATCGTTGGCGGCGCTGCGCCCGGGGCGCCGGGTCATGCCGAAGGCGGTGAAGGTCGCGTGCCGGAACGACGGCGGGTCGGCGAAGAAGGCGTCGTCGGTCGGGTTGGCGCCGGGCCAGCCGCCCTCGACATAGTCGATGCCCAGCGCGTCCAGCTCCCGCGCGACGGCGGCCTTGTCGGCGGCGGTGAAGTCCACCCCCTGGGTCTGCGCGCCGTCGCGCAACGTGGTGTCGTAGAGATAGACGCGGTTCGTTTCAGTCATTTTCGGCAGCCGGGACGCAACGGAGTTGCGAGAATGCCCGCAAGCCCGGCAAGGGATCAACCCCATTCCGCACCGCGGCAACGCCGGCCACCCCTGTCCTGACGGTATAGGGCGGGGACGCGGCGGGTATCGCGGTGTTGGCGTCGGCAGCGGCGGATGCCGCTCTCTTGACGACTCCTACCGCGCATGAACCTGGACCCCGGCCATCAGGCCGGGGATTTCTTCGACGGGCCTCACATGCCGGCGGGCGGCTGCCACAGCTCGATGCGGTTGCCCTCGGGGTCCATGACCCAGCCGAAGCGCCCGAACTCCCCCTCCTCCACCTTGTCGTCCACCGCCGCCCCGTTGCCGCGCAGCTGCGCCAGCATGGCGTCGAGGTCGTCGACCCGGTAGTTCACCATGAAGGGCGCCGTGCTGGGGTCGAAATAGGCGCTGTCCTGGGTGAAGAGGCTCCAGACCGTCATGCCCGGCCGCTCCGGCGTCTGCCCGTCCGGCCAGCGGAAGGAACGGCCGGTGAACCCCTCCTCCATGTCGATGCCGAGGTTGTCGCGGTACCAGGCCGCCATGCGCGCCATGTCGCGCACCTTGAAGAAGATCCCCCCGATCCCCGTCACCCGCTGCATGGCCGGCCCCCTGCCCGTCTGGCTCCCTGGAGCGTGAGGCCGGACGGGGCGGCGGTCAATGGGGTGGGAGGCGGGAAGTGGGCGGGAGGTAGTGGGCGCTCCCCTCCCAACCGCTGCCGTCACCCCCGCCTCCGCGGGGGTGACGGTGAAGGGGGTGAGGCGGGAGCGCGCTCACCCTCGCGGACATGACGATTGTGGGAGCGCCCGGCCGCCAAAAGAAAAAGGCCGCGCCCCGGGGGGCACGGCCTTTTCCGACGGCTCGGAAGCCCGGATCAGCGCGAGTAGTACTCGATGACCAGGTTCGGCTCCATCTGGGTCGGGTACGGCACGTCGGCCAGGCCCGGGGCGCGCACGAAGGTGCCCTTCAGGGCGCCGGCGTCGACCTGCAGGTACTCCGGCACGTCGCGCTCGCCGGAGACGGCGGACTCCATGATGAGGGCGAACTGCTTGGCCTTCTGGCGGACCTCGATGGTGTCGCCGTCCTTCACGACGTAGGACGGAATGTTCACGCGCTTGCCGTTAACCAGGATGTGGCCGTGGTTGATGATCTGGCGCGAGGAGAACGGGGTCGGCGCGAACTTCATGCGGTAGACGACCGCGTCCAGGCGGCGCTCCAGCAGCTGGATCAGGTTCTCGCCCGAATCGCCCTTGCGGCGCACGGCCTCCTGGTACAGGCGGCGGAACTGGCGCTCGCCGATGTTGCCGTAGTAGCCCTTCAGCTTCTGCTTGGCCATCAGCTGCAGGCCGAAGTCCGACGGCTTCTTGCGGCGCTGGCCGTGCTGGCCGGGGCCGTACTCACGGCGGTTCACCGGGCTCTTGGCGCGGCCCCAGAGGTTCACGCCGAGGCGGCGGTCGATCTTGTACTTGGACTCTTGACGCTTGCTCATCACTCGCTCCTGTCGGCCGCGTTGTCGCGGCACCGTGTTGTCCCGGTAGTTCCCCCGCGCGCGCCCATCCCTGAGGGAGGGGCCCGCCGGGGGACGGGGCGCGCGCCAAGCGGCGCACGCCCGCCTTCCCGGGAGTGGAAGGCCGGCACTATACGGATCGCGCGGCCGATGTCAAACCGAAGAAGGGGTGCCCCTGCCCCGTGCTGCCGGGGATCAGCGCAGCACCGGGCCCGGCAGCGCCTCGAACAGCTCCATGGTGAAGACGAGGGTGGCGTTGGGCGGGATGTCCTCGCTGCCCTTGGAGCCGTAGCCCTGCTCCGACGGCACCACCATCTCGATCTTCTCGCCGATGCTCATCAGCGGGATCGTGTCCTGCCAGGCCTTGATGAGTTTGGGCAGGTGGAACAGCGAGGTCTCGTCCCGACGGTAGGAGCTGTCGAAGACCCGCCCGTCGATCAGCTTGCCCTCGTAGTGCACGCGCACCTGGTCGGTGATGCGGGGCTTGGGGCTGCCCGGCTTGCCCGGCCGCAGCACCCGGTAGACGACCCCCGTGGGCAGGCGCACCGCGTCGGGGTGCGCCTTGGCGTACTGCTCGATGAAGGCCTTCTGGCGGTCCAGCTGGGGGGCGCCGATGACCTGGCCGGGCACGGGCTGCGCCGCCGCGGGCACGGCCGCGAGGGCC
>Ga0196963_10002460_pt1 | contig 11066 bp, 10 predicted proteins | sample S1_5metaG_FD_148600 | JGI IMG/M metagenome (GOLD analysis project Ga0196963, IMG submission 148600) | Soil microbial communities from Anza Borrego desert, Southern California, United States - S1_5 | ecosystem: Environmental > Terrestrial > Soil > Desert | place: USA: California | collected... | reverse complement strand
TGGCGCGGCGCGCATGTGGGAGGTTGCCGTGCGATGCGCGCGCCGGCCAGGCCAAAGACGGATATTCACGGTTCCAATGGGCTGGTCGCCTGTTTCGATATGGAAAGTGGACGACTCGCACCTGCCCGCGCCGGCGATGGTCTACCGCTCGATGGGATCCGGGCCGTCATGGCAGCGCATCGGCGCCGGCGTGATGGACAAATCCGGCATCGCCAACGATCAGCGGGATGTACGGCCGGCGACGTGGTCGCTGATCTACGTGCTGCGCGGTCGCGGCGTGTACCGCGATCAGGACGGGCGCGAATGGGCGCTCTCGCCCGGTTGGTGCTTCCAGCGCCTGCCCGATCGCCGGCACAGCACGGTCCTCGATCCGGCGAGCGGCTGGCGGGAATGTTTCATCGACCTGAATCCAGCGCTGCAGCGCGTGCTGACGTCGATGCAGGCGCTGCGCAGCGAGACGCCGGCCTGGCCGTGGGGTCTCGAGGCGGGACGCGTGCAGCGATTCGTCGAGCTGATCGCCGCGCTGCGCGAGGCGGGCGAACGAGCCCTGCCGGGCCTGTGCCTCGAGGTCATCCGGCTCGCGATCGACGCGCAGCCCGATCCGGGCGCGGTCGCCGCCGGCCAGGACGCGATCGATCGCGCCTGCCGCGCGCTGGCGGCGGATCCGGCAGGGCGTGTCGACCTGCGCAGCTGGTGCCGGGGCAAGGGCCTCGACTACGAACGCTTCCGCAAGGATTTCCAGCGCCGCCTCGGCATGCCGCCGGGGCAGTACCGGATCCGCCGGCGCATCGACCGCGCCTGCGAGCTGCTGGAGACGACCGATCTGTCGATCGCGCAGATCGCTGCCGATCTCGGCTATCCCTCGCCGTACGAGTTCTCGGCCCAGTTCCGGGCCCGCATGGGCGTGCCGCCGACCCGCTATCGCGCCCGGTGACGTCGAGCGGCGAACGGACGTTCGTTCTCGAAGCTCGAAGCTCGAAGCTCGAAGCTCGAAGCTCGAAGCTCGAAGCTCGAAGCTCGAAGCTCGAAGCTCGACGTGCGACGCCCTGACGGTTACTTCGCGGCCGCGGTGGCGCCGATGCGCGCGCGCAGCCAGTCGAGGCCCATCTTGATCCCGCTTTCGGGGTCCTCGATGCCTTCGAACTCCAGCGACAGGAAGCCGCGGTAGCCGGCCTTCTGCAGCGCCGCCAGCGAGCGCTTCAGGTCGATCGCGCCGTGGCCGACGATCGCGCCGCGCAGGGCGATCGCGGTCGGTGTGGCGAACCACCCCGGCAGGGGCATGTCGGCCTTCGGGCGGACATGGAAGTCCTTCGCGTGCACCATGATCGCCCGGGGCGCGAGGCGCTCGGCCGAGGCGACCGGATCCTGGTCGAGGCACATGAAGTTGCCGAGGTCGAGCGTCACGCCGAAGTTCGGGTGGCCGACGCCGGCGACGAGGCGCTCGACGCGCTCGGCGGTCTGCAGGTAGAAGCCGTGGTTCTCGACCGAGGTGCGCACGCCCAGCTTGGCGCCGTGCTCGGTGACCTCGCGCACCGCGGGGGCGACGCGGCGCACCACCTCGTCGATGGAGGTGGCCTGCGCGTCCTCCGGGCCGCGCGTGACGTCGTGGCGCATGTTGGTCGCGCCCAGTGCCGCGGCGATGTCGACCTCGCGCTTCACCGCCTCGACCGCCTTGCGCTGCTCCGCGTCGGCGACGAGGAATTCGGCTCCGGCGCAATAGCCCGCGACGACGAGGCCGAGGTCGGCGCAGCGCGCGCGCATGCGCTTCGCCACCGCGATCGCGTCCTCGCCCTGCTTCGCGCCCACGCCGACGAACTCGACGCCGTCGACGCCCGCCGCCTTGATCCATTCGAGCGCCTGCTCGAGCGTCCGGCCACGCTCCTCCATCCATCGCCACATGCTGTAGGTGCTCACTGCCAGGCGCATGCCACGTCCTCCGGGGACCGGCGATCTTCGGCTCGCCGACCGAGGCCGCCAGCGGCGCGCCCCGTGTCGAGGGTGCGTTCAATCCGGTCAGGCCGCTTCTCCCCTACCTGTGCCGCCCTGCGTGGGCTGTCGTGCCGGCATCGTAGGCGGTGGAAATGGCCCGCCGAAAGGACCTCAGACCTCGGCCGGTTCCGACACGCTTTCCAGCACCGAGCTCGTCGCGTGGTGGTCGCCCATGCGCAGCGCGATGTCGGCCAGCGCGATCATGCCGATCGGCCGGTTGTCGCGATCGACCACCGGGAGGCGCCGCACGCGCAGCTGCTCCATCAGCTCGACGGCCGCGTGCGCGTCGCTGTCGGCGAAGCAGCAGGTCACCTGCCGGGTCATGACGTCGCGGACGTGGATGAGATCCGGATCACGCCCCTTCGCCGTGGCGCGCAGCGCGATGTCGCGGTCGGTGACGATGCCGACCAGCCGGCCGTCGCGTTCCTGCACCGGCAGCGAACCGACATCGAACCGATCCATGATCAGCGCGGCATCGCGCACGGTGGCGTCCGGGGCGATCACCCGCAGCCCCGGCGTCATGACATCTATCACGAGCATGTGAAACCTCCGGTCGCCGCGCGGTGGCGGTCTATTCCGGCCACCATATCCGCGCGCCATCCGCGAAGGGGGGCGAAGCCGGGACTGTGCACGCTGCGTGGGTAATGGTTTCAGCCGCGCTGCGCGCGCGCCGCCACGGCCGGGTCGACACGGCGCCGGACGCCGGATACGGCGACGATGAACGCCTCGAGCATGCGCCAGAGACGGATGCGTTCGAGCAACGGATCGACCCATGCGGTGATCGCGCAGTAGTGGCTGTCGCGGCGCCCGCCGTGATGGCGGCCGTGGTGCGCGCGGCTCTGCAGCAGCTTCCAATCCTGGAGGAACGAGATCAGCCGGCCGTTCTCGGCGCGCGTCCGGTGCGCCCAGCGGTGGAACTCGTTGGCGTTCACCGCCAGGACGACGACCAGCAGCAGTTCGAGGCTGAACCAGCCGCATACCGCGGCGATGCCGAGGATCGCGCCGCCGACGATCGCCTGCACGTCGCTGCCCTGCCACCAGGTCTTGGTGAGGAAGGCGCGCGGCTGGGCGTGGTGCAGGAGGTTCGGCGCGATGATCGCCGCGCCGACGATCGGCCAGGTCGGCGATCCGTAGCTGTCCTCGAGCCAGTGCACGAGCCCGACGATCAGATCAGCGATGAGGAAGCAGAGCGCGACGCGCCAGGCGATGCGCAGGACGATCAGGAACACGGTCAGGGGCAAGGTCATGGCGGCCTCCTCTAATGATAACGTACGATAACATACGGCCGCCGTCCAGTCCGCGTTGACGCGTCGCAAGTCCCGTGAACGCGCAGAGGGAGACCGACCGGTCTCCCTCTGCGCGTCATCCTGCTGGTGCGGCGTGCGCCGGCGCGGGGCTTCAGCCGCGACCGCCGAGCCGCTGCTTCGCCGCCAGCTCGCCGCCGCTGATGCGGTAGAGCATCGGCTCCATGCGATCGACGCCCTCGGTGAACGGCGCGGTGCCTTCCCAGCGGAAGTTGAGGATGTTGGCGTAGTCGCTGAAATACTGCCAACGCCGGGTCGGCAGGTTGCGCACCATGTGCATGTGGTTGGCCGGGCAGCCGTACTTGGTGATCGACGCCGGCACGTGCTTGAAAGTGATCCAGGTGTGCGGCCACGAATACGACGAGGCGTGGGCGAAGGCCTCGGCGATCGGCTGCGGCAGGCTCACCGATTCGGCCTCGCCCTGGATCATGGTGAACATGCCGTTGAGGTCCGAGTACGCGAGCCGTCCCGCCTGGCAGTCGATCCCGCCCGGCGAGATGTAGCCGGTCGAGAAGCCGCCGCCCGGGAAGTAGTGCTTGTAGACCTCGAACAGGATCGAGTCGGTGCACCAGTCGAGCGAGCCCGATCCTGAGTTGTCCATGTCGATGGTGCCGCGCTGCATGAAGGCGCTCGCGGGATCGACGCGGACGCCGAGCTCATCGGCCTTCTTCTGGATCTCCCATGGCTCGTAGACCTTGCGGTAGTCGGCGAACAGCACCGGCTCGCCGCCGGTCAGCGCCGAGTAGCAGACCATGGTCAGCAGGCCCTGCGCGTCGTTCTCGGTCGCGAACGGGATCGCGCCCTTCTTCCCGCGGTGGTCGAAGGTCGAGTTGAACAGCGCCTCGGCGATGTCGGCGCAGGCCATCGGCGTGCCGTCGAGGTCCGAGCCCCACGCCAGCTGCGAGGTCCAGCCGCCGCCGATCGCGTTCATGCCCTTCATGTAGTCGCGCAGGATCAGGTACAGCTTCAGCTCCTCGTCGAGCTTGGCCTTCTGCGCGTCGCTGAGCGGCGCCGGCGGGTATTTCGCCGGATCGGTGTAGATCGGCAGCTTCTTGGCGCAGATCGCCTCGATGTCGGGATAGATCCGGTTCTTCCACTGCACCTCGGTGGTCCAGTGGCGCAGCTCCTTCAGCTCGGCGCGGTCGTAGCCGCCGTCCTTGTGGATCATGTCGGCGAAGAGCTTCATCGATTCGCGCACGCTCTCGATGCCGAGGAAGCGGCGCGAGGCGTGGACGTGGTTCAGCGCGGTCTCCATCTGCATCGAGTCGGTGTCGGCGCAGAGGATGCGTTTGCCCTTCAGCCATGCCGCGGCGGTCATCGCCCACACGAGATCGATGATCTCGGCGGTGCTCTTGGCGTCGAACGACGGATCCTGGCCGGTCTCGGGCATGTTGCCGATCACGGCGTGGCAGAGCTTGCCGGTCTGCGAATAGGCGCCGACCACGGCGTCGACGCCGACCACGCCCGGCTTGGGCGCGTTGTTGCCGGCGATGCAGCACATCGGCGCGTGCGGGAAGTGCGCGGTCAGCGCGATGGCGGTCTTGCCCGGGTAGAACCAGGTGTCCGGGACGATGCACAGCACGTCGACGCCGGCCTGCTTGAACTCGAGCGCGACCGCGTCGGCGTCGCTCTCGCGCTGCACCGGCTTGGAGGCGACGACGATGTTCGGCTTCTGCCCGAAGGGCAGCCTGATCGCGGTGAGGATGCGCGCCGTCATGCGCGCGATGTTCATCGCGCGTTCGCGCGCCGCGTCGTCGATGCGCGGATCGCACGGCGCGAAGACGCCGATCGTCGGACAGGAGGGGGAGGTCTGCTGGATGAACATGGCGGTCTCGGGCTCGGGATGGCGAGCGGGACCGATGACGGTAGGCGCGGGGCGGTTGCTGTCGACGCGGGGCGCGATGTATCCGCCCGCGCGGAGATGTGTCCTGGGAGCCTCCGGTTGGTCATCAACGCGGGCCGGCCATGGGTCTCGCAGCTCGCAGCTCGCAGCTCGCAGCTCGCAGCCCGCAGCCCGCAGCCCGCAGCTCGCAGCTCGCAGCTCGCAGCTCGCAGCTCGCAGCTCGCAGCTCGCAGCTCGCAGCTCGCAGCTCGCAGCTCGCAGCTCGCAGCTCGCAGCTCGCGACGTTGTTCGGCGCCGACGATCCTGACGCGACGCGCTCAGGTCGTCGCGATCGTCACGCCGCCTTCTTCATCCGTCGGCGCAGCGTCTTGATCAGGTATTCGTGCGCGTCTTTGCGCAGCGCGTCGTCCTTGGTCAGGTCGATGGTCACGGTGATGACGTGCGCGTTGCGCTCGATCACCGCCGCGTCGATCATGCGCTTGGGGAACTGCGCCTTGTCGACGCCGACGCTGGCGGCGAGGGTCAGGAACGGCAGGCGGTTCGAGATGTAGCTCATCAGCCCGCGCGCGGTCTTGCGATCCTTGCAGTTGATCGTGCCGATGAGCATGCCCTCGCGGGTCAGCGTCATCTGGAAGTCGTTCACGCGGTCGGCGAACTCGGCGAGGTTGATGTCGCCCGGGACGCCGTTGAAGGCCAGCGCGGCGCCGGTCGGCTCCGGCCACGGCGATGGCGTGTACTGCTCGCCGAGGCCCTTGGCGGTGCCGATCACGGCCTCGTCGTCGGCCAGGGGCAGCAGGGCGTAGCGCGGGTCGCGCGGCAGGGGGAACGCATCGCCGTGCGGCGTGGCCATCGGCGTCGCCTCGGCCAGGGCGGTCTTCATCGCCGGCACGGGCAGGCCGCGCGCGGCGAGCAGCAGCGCGCTCTTGGTGCCGGTCCAGTCGAGGCGCAGGCGCTTGAGCTCGGCGGCGTACTCGGCCGGTCCGCCGGGGATGTCGATCTTGAGCTCGGTGATCAGGTTCTGGCCCAGCGGCAGGTCGCGGATCTGGTCGTAATCGACGTCGACGGTTGCGGCGGCGAGTCCGCCGAGCAGCGCGGCGCTCAGGCCCAGCGCCCGGGCGGTCGTCGCGATCATGCCAGGCTTCGTCATGTGCGGCTCCATGTGCGGGGACAAGGGCGTCGGGTGCGCGAGTTCGGCAGGGTATCCGTCACCGCATTCGCTGCGACGGGAAAGTCGCGATGTCAGCGTCCGTTCCGATGCGGAGCCCCGATCGTTGGACGCTGTGAAGGCAGTCTACGCGGTGGCAACGGCGATGGCCATGCTACCTCGGGAGGATCGGCGCGATCGGCGCGATCGCCGCGCTCATCCGGCGAACTGATACACGCCTTATGACGCGGACGGTGCGATGGACATGGCTAGCCGACCGGCACTCCCGCGAGATCGGCCCACAGTCGCACGACGACCGGCACCAGCTCGTCGTTGAAGTCGAAACGCGGACTGTGGCACGGCTCCATCGTCTCGCCCGGTCGTCCGGCGCCGAGGAGGATGAAGCAGCCGGGACGCTCCTGCAGGTAGTAGGCGAAGTCCTCGGCGGCCATCAGCGGCAGGCCATCGTGGACGAGGCGGTCCGGGCCGATGACCCGGGCCAGCGCGGCGGCCGCGGTGGCGGCGCAGCGCGCGTCGTTGACCGCCGCCGGGTAGCAGGGGGCGTAGGCGAAGCTGCCGCGCGCGCCCGATGGCGCGCAGGCGGCGTGCAGCGCGGCCTCGGTCCGCCGCGCCAGATCGTCGCGCAGCCCGGTGGTCGCCGCGCGCACCGTTCCGACCAGTTCGGCGCTGTCCGGGATGATGTTGTCGGCCGTGCCGGCGTGGAAGCAGGTCACGGTCACCACCGCGGCGAGATGCGGCGCGACCTGGCGGCTGACCACCTGCTGGGCCAGTTGGACGAAGTTGGCGCCGGCGACCACCGGGTCGACGCACAGGTGCGGCTGCGCGGCGTGCCCGCCGCGGCCGACGATGGTCGCGCGCCATTCGCCGTTCGCCGCCATCACCGGTCCGGCCGGCGCGGCGGCGTAGCCGAACGGGATCGGCGGCCAGTTGTGGTAGCCGTAGATCTCGTCGACACCGTCGAGCGCGCCGCCCTCGATCATCTTGCGCGCGCCGTGGCCGCCCTCCTCCGCCGGCTGGAAGACCAGCGTCACCGGACCGGGCAGCGCCGCCTCGCGCGCCTTCAGCCAGGCGGCGGCGCCGATCAGCGTCGCGGTGTGGCCATCGTGGCCGCAGGCGTGCATCACCCCGGGGTGCGCGCTCGACCACGGCAGGCCGGTCGCCTCGCTCAGCGGCAGCGCGTCGAGATCGGCGCGCAGCGCGATGTGCCGGCCGGCGGCGGGGCCCAGGCGCGCGACCGTGCCGGTGCCGGCGCAGGCGCGCCAGGCGATGCCCAGCGCGTCGAGCTCGGCGCGCACGACGGCCGCGGTGCGCTCCTCGCGGTACATCAACTCGGGATGGCGATGCAGGTCGCGACGCAGCTCGACGGCGCGCGCGACGATCGCGGCGAGTGCAACGCCCGCTGGACGGCTCATGCGCGCTTGCTCCTCGCGCTGATGGTGAGCGACCAGTCGCCGTCGCCCTGCGCGCGCAGCACGGTGGCGCGGCCCCACGGCAGGATCAGCCCGTCGTTGAGGTGGCCGAAGGGCAGGCGCGCCAGCGTCGGGATCGCCAGCGCCTTGCCCCACGCGCGCAGCACGTCGGTGACGGACGGCCCGGCGTAATCCGGCTTCTCCTGGTTGGTGAACGAGCCGCCGACCAGGCCGACGACGCCATCGAGGACGCCGGCGCGGCGCAGCTGCTGCAGGGCCGAGTCGATCATGAAGGCGCGCTCGTCGACATCCTCGATCGCCAGGATGCAGCCGGACAGGTCGGGTTGCGCCGGCGTGCCGCACAGCCCGGCGAGCACGCTGAGGCAGGCGACGGCGAGCGTGCCGCGCGCCTCGCCCGGGCGCAGCACCTGGACGGCGCGGTCGGTGGACTCGTCGCGGACGAAGCCCTCGCCGAGCAGCGCCTTCGCCAGGGTCTCGCCACCGCGGCTGCCCTCGATCTGCGAGGGGATCGAGCCGTACAGGCTCTCGCGCCAGCCGCGCTTGCGCCAGCAGGCGTGCAGGATCGTGAGGTCGCTGTAGCCGATCAGGATCGGCGCGCGCTCAACCCTCTCGCCCAGCACCGCGTCGACCAGATGCACGGAGCCGTAGCCGCCGCGCGCCGCCCAGATCATCTCGTGGCCCAGGGCGCGCTTGATGTCGGCGATGCGCTCGGCCTCCGGCAGCCACGCGCCATGGCCGAGGTGCTGGTCGAGCAGCGGCGAGAGCACGAGCTCGTAGCCGGCGTGATCGGTGAAGCGCTTGATCGAATGGACGATGCGGTCGCGGTCGATCGGGCCGTGGACGGCGTAGGCGGGGCAGCAGACGTAACAACGCGGACGCATGGGGTCATCGTGGGCCGGCCGGACGGGTTTCGCTAGTGCCTCCGTGCGCCGGGCGTCAGCGAATCGATGTCGCGGGGCGCTGCCGCGCCGATTCTCCGCGAAATCGACTCGCCTCGGCTCTTGTTCCAGGGCCTCCGGCCGACCGTCGGCTCCCACCCCGACCCCCCGCATGGCGCTGGAGCAGCAACCGTGCTAGCCCAGGGCGGCGATCGACGCGCGCTGCGCGACCTTCTGCGCCACCGCGCGCAGGGCCTTCGCGCTCAGGCTGTCCGGCGCCGCCAGCACCACCGGGGTGCCCTCGTCGCCGGCGATGCGCACGCCCGGCTCGAGCGGCACGGCGCCGAGGAAGGGCACGCCGACCTCGGCGGCGTAGGCTTCGCCGCCGCCGTGCGAGAAGATGTCGTCGTGGTGGCCGCACTGCGGGCAGACGTAGCCCGACATGTTCTCGACGATGCCGAAGACCTCGACGTTGACCTTGGCGAACAGCGCCGCGGCGCGCCGCGCGTCGGAGAGCGCCACGGTCTGCGGCGTCGTGACGACCACCGCGCCGGCCAGCGGCACGCTCTGGCACAGCGTCAGCTGGACGTCGCCGGTGCCCGGCGGCAGGTCGATGAACAGGTAGTCGAGCTCGCCCCACTCGACGTCGGTCAGGAACTGCTTGAGCGCGCCGGTGACCATCGGTCCGCGCCAGATGACCGCGTGGTCGTCGGCGACCAGGAAGCCGATCGAGATCATCTTCACGCCGTGGCGCTCGATCGGCACCATCTTCTTGTTGATGACGAAGGGTTCCTGGCGGATGCCCATCATCGTCGGGATCGACGGGCCGTGGATGTCGGCGTCGAGCAGCCCGACGCGCGCGCCCATCGCGGCCAGCGCGCAGGCGAGATTGGTGGTGACCGTGCTCTTGCCGACGCCGCCCTTGCCCGAGCCGACGCCGATGATGTGGCGCACGCCGGGCAGGGTCGGATCGGTGCGGAAGCGCGGCACCTCTGCCGAGACCGCGATGTCGGCGCTGGTCACGCCCGGCACGGTCAGCGCCGCGGCGCGGCACTGGTCCTCGAGCTCCTGCTTCACCGGGCAGGCGCCGGTGGTCAGCACCAGCCGGAAGCGGGCGACGCCGGCGTCGACCGCCAGATCGCGCACCATGTCGAGCGCGACCAGGTCGCGCTTGAGGTCGGGATCCTGCACCGTCGCCAGGGCTCGGCGCAGCGCGGCGACCGGCGCGGAATCGGCCTGTGGTGCGTCGGCGGATGGAGTCATCGCGGGCATGCTCGGGGCGATCGGGGGTGCACAAGCGTCGGCGGCGCGCGCATTGGACCGTGCCGTCCGCGGTCTATGCTCGCGGCGATGTTCGGCGCTCCCCCATTCTACCTCGGTCACGTCGGCCGGGTGCCGATCTACATCGCCTTCGAGGCGATCTTCATGGTGCTGTTCGTCTGGGTGTTTCCGCTGCTTCCCGGCGTCGACGGCTTCCTCCTCTCGTTGTTCGCCCTGCTCGTGACGATCCTGCTGCACGAGCTCGGCCACGCCTTCGCGGCGATCGCCCGCGGCATGGCCGGCGTCTCGATCCTGATCGGCGCGATGGGCGGCGTCTGCCGGTACCAGGGGGACACGCGCCCCAGCCGCGTCCTGCCGATCACCGTCGCCGGCGTGGCGGTCAACTTCGTCGTCGCGGGGGCGTGCTGGATGACCCTCCAGCATGCCGGCATCGAGAACGAGCTCGCGCTGAAGGTCCTCTCCTGCCTGCTGTGGTGGAACTTCGTGCTCGCCTGCTTCAACAGCCTGCCGATCTACCCGCTCGACGGCGGCAGCGCGGTGCTGCACGTCAGCCAGCTGGTCGCGCGCTCCGAGCGCGCCGCGAAGTCCTTCACCCTCGCGCTGACCATGCTGACCGCGGTCGTCGTGGTCGGCTGGTGGGGCGTGAGCAACGGGCGCCTCGACCTGTGGCTCATCATGATCGTCATCATGCTCCTCATGCAGGCCTTCCGCGACCTGCGCTGATCTCAGCAGCCGACCTCAGCCGCCGACCAGGCCGAAAGCCCCCATGCCACGCGTCCTCTCCGGCATCCAGCCGTCCGGCCAGGTGCACCTCGGCAACTGGGCGGGCGCGATCCGCCAGTTCGTCGAGCTGCAGGCCAGCCACGACTGCTACGTGTTCGTCGCCAGCTACCACGCGCTGACCAGCGTCCGCGATCCGGCCGCGCTGCGCGCGGCGTCGCGCCAGGTCGTCATCGACTACCTCGCCTTCGGCCTCGATCCGGCGCGCACCGCGATCTACCTGCAGCAGGACGTGCCCGAGGTCACCGAGCTGTGCTGGCTGCTGTCGTGCATCTGCCCGATGGGCTGGATGGAGAAGGCGGTCTCCTACAAGGACAAGGTCGCCAAGGGCATCTCGGCCAACGTCGGGCTGTTCACCTATCCGATCCTGCAGGCCGCCGACATCCTCGCTGTCGA
>Ga0196963_10002459_pt1 | contig 11069 bp, 22 predicted proteins | sample S1_5metaG_FD_148600 | JGI IMG/M metagenome (GOLD analysis project Ga0196963, IMG submission 148600) | Soil microbial communities from Anza Borrego desert, Southern California, United States - S1_5 | ecosystem: Environmental > Terrestrial > Soil > Desert | place: USA: California | collected... | reverse complement strand
CGGCGGTGTCGTCGTCGGGCAAACCTACTACCCGCCAGCGCTGTCTGATAGCACGACGCAGACCATCGTGCTGGTCGGCGCCCTCGGCCTCGGCGCGATCCTGTTGTTGCGGGGGAAGTGATGGTCCCGGCCGGCACGCGCGTTATTGCCTCCGTCGCCGGCGCCTTCGATGTCGTGAAGGCGCCGGGCGAACTGGAGAACTTCGCGCGTCAGCAGCTCGCGCCGTTCGGCCAGGTGGTCAGCGTCGAGGTGACGTCATCGCTGTTCAGCGACCAATACACCGCGCACGTCGAATACATCACCGACGAGGCACACGGCTCGATGGAAGACATCCGCGCGACGGTCGCCGGCGTCTTCGAACGCTGGAACGGAATTCGGCCAGCGGTGAGCCTCATATCGGAGGGGGAAACGCGGGCGCCGGCGACGAGCTCGCCGTTCAATCCGTTTCCCGACTTCGACCCGGCGCAGTGGACGCCGCTCATCTGGGCCGGCGCCGCGCTCGTCGCCGTCGTCGTCGTGGCGTCGGTGGTGCGTCGATGACGCTGCGGCAAACGGAACGGCTGCTGTCGGTGGCACTGGCGGTGGTGGTGCTCTATACCGCCTGGCGGGAGTGGACGACGTCATGACGCGAGACCAGCAGCTCGGGGCCGCGCTCGTCGGCGCCGCGGCGCTGTGGTGGTGGCTGGCGCGTCCTGGTGGCGTGCCGTCCGTCACGACCGACGTCGTCATCGACGCCGGCGACGACTCCCCCATCGGCCGCATGGCGAAGGCGATTGCGATTGCGGAGGGGTTCTACGACGGCGACACGGTGCCGCGGCGTGCGAACAATCCCGGCGCCCTGGCGACGTCGTCGCTCACGGATCGCGCGGTGCCGGCCGCCGGCGGGCATCGCATCAAGTGGTTCCCCACGGTGGCCGATGGCTGGGCCGCGCTCCGCGCGCAGCTCCAACGCATCGTCGACGGCCGCTCGGCGCACTACACGCTGTCGATGACGCTGGAACAGATGGGACTGACCTGGTCGAACGGCGATCGCAACTGGGCGACGAACGTCGCCGGGGTGCTGAACGTGTCGACGGCCGCAACGCTGGGAACGGTGCTCACATGAAAAACGAAGACCTGCTGCTACTCGCTGGCGTCGGACTGCTGGCCTACTACATCACGCAGCAGAACAGCGCGCCGGCGAACACTATCGGCGGCGGCTTCTCCATCACCTGGCCGACGTTCCTCTCATCGACGACGGACGGCTCGCAGACGCCCGCGCAGAACGGGATGCCGAGCGTCAACGCCGCCGGGCCGATCGTACCTGGGGCGAACGCGCCGTTCTTCTATTCGGCCTTCGCGCCGGAGCTGACGACGGTCGGCGGTTCACCGAGCGGCTGGAACGCCGCCGGCGGTCCGAACTATCCCGCGGCGACGGGTGTCGGGGATTACTTCTGATGTTCAACGTCGACGCGCTCGCGGCGCGCGTGGAAGCAAAGTTCAGCGAACTCCGCGACGCCATTCTCGGCGGCGATGCCGACGTGATTCGCGCGTCGGGCGCGCAGTGGTTCCGGTCGACAAGCGTGCCGACGACGGGCGTCGAAATTATCCAGTTCGACCTGTTCGGTTCGCCTAATCAGATTCCGCTCGGCTATCACGGCGTCGTGCTGTTCGCCGGCGTGCAAGGCATCATCACCGGCGCCGCGCCGACGCCGGGACTGCCCGTGTTCACGTTCGAACCGAACGCCGCGGTGCCCGGCGCGCTGACCTACGGCCGGGCTGGCGTCAGCGGTTTCTCGATTGTCGAAGCGAGCACGCCAATGGAATCGCTCGCGCAGAGTCAGCTGGGCATGAACCAGGCCTCCCGCGGCATTCAGCTCGTGACGGTGCATGGCAGCTCCGCGCTGACGCCGACCGGCGTCGCGCCGTTCTCGTTCGTCGGCACGGTGTCGACGCAGCAGAACACGCCGCTCATTCTGCCGGCGAACTACAACCTCCGCTACACGCTGTCGATGTTGCCGGCGACGCCGACGCCGGGGCCCGGCGCCGGCAGCACGGCGACCATGTCGGCGCTCATCTACATCGAGCGGAACAAGCCGTGACGATCACTGAGGCGCTCCGCGCCGATCGACGTGTCGTCACCATGCTGATCGAGCGCACGAACGGATCGATTGCCGGCACGCTGCGCAGTGACGACCTGCAGGCACTCGGCTACGACGTGCCGGACGGGTACGTGCTCCGTGCCTGGCCGTTCGAACATCGCCAGGGGCGCGACGGCTTCATGCAGTGGGCGACGACCGGCGAGGGTGGTCCGCAGCCGATTCTGTTCAACAACCGCTTTGACAAGGTCGACTGGCTCATCGTCGGCGCCGGCGCGACGGTGCTCGGCCTGGGCGTGGCTGGTTTCGCCGGCGTCGGGCCACTCGCCGGCAGCAGCGGCGCCGCGGCCGCGGGTGGCACCGCGGCGGCCGCCGGCGGTGGCACGGGCGTCGCCGCGGCGCTCGACCAGGTCATCGACCTATTCACCGGCGGTGGGCCCCGCACGACGACGCCGACGACGACGGCGCCGGTGGTGATGCAACCGCGCGGCACCGCCCTCGATTCCTGGCTGGCGGGCGGCGGCGGGTACGTGGCCGCCGCGGCGATCGTCGGCCTCGCATTTTTTGCGACGGAGTAAGCACATGGCGTTCAACCCGCAGACCGGCAACTACGAGTCGCTCGAAGACACCGGCTACAGCGCCGGACAAATTACGTCGTGGCTCTCGCAGGTGTCGGCGCGCCACGGCGCCAGCATCGAGTCGGGGCACCTCAACGAAATCAGCCGGAAGCTGATGGGCGAATCGCGCTACATGAAAGCGCTGGGCGGCGACCCGAGCTTGGTGTTTGCGGAGTTCGAAGAACAGTACCGGATGCGCGGCGCGTCGACGAGCCACCGCACGCAGGACAGCCAGGACTATCCCGACGATTACGCGAGTGACCCGCGCTATGAGGTCGGCTCGACGTACGTCGCGCGGCCGTCCGTCGCGGCGCCGCTCGCGGGCGCGGCCGCGGCGCTGACCTCCGGCGGTGGCAATTATGACGGCCGTTCGATGGTCTCCGGCGGCGGCAGCGGGTTCACGTCGACGGGCGCACCGCTGACCGCAAGCGGCGCCGTGTTCAGCGGCGGCGGTGCGCTCGGCGAGATTCCGCCCTGGGTGCTGCTCGCCGGCGGCGGCGTGCTGGTGGTGCTGCTGTTCCGCGGCCGCCGCAGGTAGGTGTTTTTCTTTTCAAAGGAGTTGACGATGACGCGCACGCGTAAGGCCTTGTCGATTGGAATTCTGGTGCTGGTCGCTGCCGGGGCCGTACTGCTGCCGGTCGCCGCGCAGCAGGCCCGCTATTCGGTGGCCGGTGGCGATGTCAGCTGCACCACGACGCCGAGCCTCTACCGCAACGGCGACCCCGGCGGGGATACCGGCTACGGCATCAGCGCGAATGGAACCTGCACCACCATCAACGGCACCACCCACGAAGCGACAAGCGCGACGGTGAAAACCCTGACCGGCATCGACCTGCGGCTGGCCACGAACAACAAATATTTTCAGGGCACCAGCAGCGGCGGGGCCAGCTATGACCTTATCGGCGTGAATGCCTCCAACCAGGTGGCGCTGTCGCGGACGAGCGTCGACGTCGTGCCTGGCGGTGGCAACAACAACAACGACTTCGGCGTCAGCGGCAACGCCTGGAAGACCGGCTTCTTTGCGACGTCGGTGAACGTCGCCGGCGTCAACGTCACGACGCCCGTCGGCGGCGTGGCCGGCGGCTACAGGATTGCGCGCGTGTCACAAGCGCTCGACGGGAGCAACCCGACGTCCTGGACGCACGGCCTGACGACGGCGGTGGCGTGCAACGTCACGTTGGTAGGGACGGCCGCGCCAGGTGTCGGTACGTCGGTCATCACGCACAACATCAACGGCGCCGCGATCGACATCTACGCGTGGAAGGTGACCGCCAGCGGTGACGCGACGCTGATCGCGTCGACGGGGACGGAGACCGTGCAGGGCGTCTGCGTCGGGACGTAGGCGCATGCTGTGGTGGGGGTGGGTGCTCGTCGTGGTCGGCGTCGCGGTGGGCGTCGTGTTCGGCCGGGGCATGCGAAGCCTCGGCCGTGACGTTGGAAGGGAGTAAGCGATATGGATCGAACACTGATTGCGCTGGAGCAGCGCGTGGGAAAGCTCGAGGAGCTGGTAACCGCGCTACAGAAGAAACTGAAGATGGCCCCGGCCGACGCCGACGCCGGCGCCGCCGAAAAGAAGACATCGTAGACCCGATGACGCGCGACGACGAGCAGTTGCTGCTCGTGGTGGGTGGGCTGGCGTTCGTCGCATGGTGGATGTCGCGCGGCGCAACGGCGCCGGCGGCCGCCGTACCCGGCGCGGGCGCGCTCGCCGCCGGCGGCCCGCGTGTCGGGCAGCAGTGGTCGACGTCGGCGGCCGCGCCGGCCACAGTGGCGATCGACGACGACGACGGCGCCGCGGCACCGGCGGCGTTCAACGCGAATCATCCGAACGTCGTCGCCGCGCTGTCCCAAGGGGTGGCACTGTCGACGTTGCAGACGTTCATCGCGGACAACCCCGGCGACTACGGCCGCATCGATGGGCGGCCGTTCCAAGCGGACCATCCGAACGTGGTCGCGGCGGTCGCGCAGGGCGTGCCGATCGCGCAGCTGCAAGCGTTCATTCGAGACAACCCGGGGGACTACGGCCGCATCCACACCGAGGCGTTCGACCCGACGAACCCGTACGTCGTCGCGGCGCTGGGCCGCGGCGTCGGGCTCGAACGGCTCCAAAGTTTCTTGCAGGCCAACCGCGGCGACTACGCGCGCATTCAGAGCGCGCTGGGATAACGCGCATGAACAAACCGCTGTTCGCACACGGATCGTTTCTCGTCGCGGCCCTGCTCTTTTTCATCGTCGCCGGCCACAAGGCGACGCCGGCCATCCGCGCTCTGCAAGGATGGGGCGCATGGGACCAGCCGGCCGCAGCCGCCGATTTTCTCGAAGCGATGTACTGGGGAGCTGGCGCCTTCGTCCTGGGCGTCACCGGGAACGCGCAGCTGGTGATTCGCGCGCTCCTGGCCAGGGCGGGGGTGGCGCTGCCGACGTCGACGCCGAGCGAGCCGCCGGCGAGCGTCTAGAGCGCGATCAGCCGCTCACCTGCTGGCTGGCCTGGTGCCGGCACGGCGACGACCAGGTGACCTACCTGGTGGCGGCGCGCAGCGCGCGGCTGGCGCGTATCAAGCTCCGGCGCTTTCACACCGACCGCATCATCACTGGGTTATTGCCGGTGCAGTTTCCGACGACGTGGGAGTTGTCGCGCGGGCCGCGGCCGCTCGACGTGACGCCGCGGCCCGCGCCGGCGCAGCTGGTCTTCGAAGTGAACGGCCGCGCCTGGCGGGATGCCCACTGGTCGACGCGGCGCGGGTTGGTGTAGGCTCGCGGCATGTCACCAAAGCCGACGCCGGCCGGGGATGATTCGATCGTCGGGCTGATGGTGCGATTGAACGACATCGCGGTCGACGCCAAGAACGCCGGCTACGCAGTGCTGTGGGACAAGCTCGATGCGTTCCTGATTCAGCTGGGACGTGACCATCCCTCGTACGGCGATTCCTGGGAAGAGTCCTTCAGAAAACCCGCCACAGCCCCCGACGACCCCCGCGCCGTCATCGCTTCCTGCCGGTCGACTAGGTTGCACATAACCGGGGTTATACGACCCTGCGAGGCGAAACACCCCTCGTTGGCGGGGCCTTCGCCTACGCGAGATCGTCACTTACGAGGATTTTCGATCGAGGCGAAAACCCGCTAAGTGTTTTTCGGAGGGGCGAAGGCGGCAGCGACGACGGGGTTGTCTGATGCCGCCAGTCGCGCCCGGCGCTCGGCGTCGAGATTGATGCCGAGCACGCGGAACCCGGTGGCTTCAAGTTCCCACATCAGCGCGGTGTTCCCCTCCCAGCTGGCCAGCTGGTGAAGCTCTCGAAATTTCTGTTCGATCTTGGTCATCGTTGCCACCGGCCGATGATGACGCCGACGACCAGGCCGGCCAGCAGGAACAGCAGGTTCACCTGGGCGGGCGTCATACCGACAACGCCAGGGCGATCAGCATCGCCGTCAGCAGCACCAGGCCGAAATCAAGAAGTGCGTTCCCCTTCATCGGCGGCCGCCGTGCGATCGGCCTGAGGCAATTGCCTCATGTTGGTCCGCTTGCGGCCGCGAACGAGCGACCCGCATCAGGCGGGCGCGAAATGGCTCGCCGCACTCCCGGCAGGTCAAAACCGGCATGAGTGAAAACCTCCTAAACGCCGCTAGGAGGCGCGATCTATGTTTTCAGGCGGGTACCCTAGCAGCGCCCGCGTCGTTCGTGGCGCTACGTGGCGGCAGGCGGTTGGGGGACGGGGTCCTGCTGGGGTTCGGTTACAAGATCGCTCTTATGCGACCCGAGAGAGGCCGGCGAACTAGTGGGCTGTTCCCCCCCCAGGCTGACAGCCGGCGTCAGCGCCACGATGGGCGCCTCCGCTAAGAATTCTTGATAGACCTGACCGGCCACCTGGCGGATCGTCTTCATCAAGGCCGCGTCGGGGATGTTCCCGGCATTACCCGCGTACACGTTCAGGGCGATGCGAAGCCCGACCTCATCGAGCGGACCCCCGACCCCGTTCTGAGCCAGCATGGCGGTCCTGGCCGCTGCCACGAGAGCCACGACATCAAGCATCGTCGAGCGGGCATCGTCTGCCGGCAAATTCGGTGAGCTGGCGGCCGAGTTTTCCACAGCGTCCACAGGGGGTGGTCCGCCAGCGAACGCGCTTTGAGCGTTCCTAGAATTGGCCTCTTGAAGATCTAAGATCTTCTGGGTGGTACCCGGTACTAGGGGTCCCCTGGTACCGGGTACTAGGGCCCCCTGGTACCGGGTACTAGGCTGTCGGCCCGGTGGCTTCATTCCGACCCCCTGGTACCCGGTACTAGGGGTCCACTCTTTGACGCGCAGCACGTCGATGCGGAACTTGGTCGCGCGCCCCGCGCCCTTCTTGCCCGCCTTGGGAACCCACCCGCCGCAGCGCGTCGAGTGCATCAGGTTAGCGGGGATGTCGCGCCCCCGCTCATCAACTTCGACGAGCAACCGTTCGTTGACGAGCCACCGGACCATTTTCTGTACGAAGCTACGGCTACGCCCGAGTGACTCCGCGACCGTGGTGAGCGAGGGAAACAGGCTGGTGCCGTCCCCTTTCGGGGAGAAGCTGGCGAAAACAAAAAGAACGGATCTCGGGTTGCCGGGAATTGCTTTGGCGTCGCGAATCTCTCGCTCGACCGCGTTCAATTCACCACCGAGTTAACCGGAGGCATCTTCCGTAACTCGTCCTTCGAGACGCGTTCGTCGAACGGCAACCCGGCTTGTGACGAGAGACGGTGGCCGCCAGTGGTGAGCTGATTGGCGAGCGACAGCGCCGTACGAAGGTACTGCTGCTGATTGAGGTTCTGAGCCGCGGCAGCGCGACGGAGCGCGTCCCGCTCATCGTCGCTGAGGAACAACTTCAGGTAGCGCCGTGCCGCCGGCTTCGTCTTCATCAGAGCGACGGCCGCGGCAGAATCATCGGCACGATGACCTGAGAAGCATGCGCGCCGAGAATTAGGCGCCGCAGGTATTCCGATTCGCTGAGCGCGTGGCGGTTGGCTTCCTGCTTCAATACCTTCCGCTCCGTCTCGTTCAGACGGAGCAGAAAATCCGTGGTGCGAGTGCGCCCTGCCATCGGCTAGCCGAAAGTAAGCTTACATATTTTGGTGTTTTTGTCGAGCTTGATCCTTAATCGCGGCCTCCATGAAAACCGGAAAGGCCCGCGGCGCCGACGCGCCGAAACGCTCGGAATCTCGTCGCGCGGCGGCGAAAACGCTCACCATCCCCATCGGCGCCGATGGCGCGCTGGACGAGTCGCAGCTCACCACGCTGCAACGGCAAAAGCTCCGCAAGGCACTCGGCCAGCCACCGCCAGGCGTGCCGGTCGACCCGCCGACGCCGGCGGCCGCGGCCGACGCGGGAAGTGAACATTCACGTCCCGCCGACGCCGCCGCGGCCGCCAGCAAATCGCGCGGCAAGTTCCCCGAGACGTACACCGACTGGCTGCTGTCGGGCGTGAGCTTCGTCGGGCAGCTCGCCGCCGCGAAGCTGCTCGGCGCCCCACCGGATATCGCCGCCCACGCCGCACTCAGCGACGCGCAGATCGAAGAACTTCGCAAGGCCGGCCTGCAAGACGTCCTCGACGAGAACTTGGGCGAGTACTTCGTGGACGGCGACGCTGCGCCGGTGTCGAAGGAAGCGCGCGTTGCGATGCTGCTCGTGGGCTCGCTCGGCTGGAACCTGTTCGCCATCTGGCAGGCGAAGGCGCCGCCGCAGAAACCGCCTGACGTCACGACGACCAGCTACACCGTCGACCAGGCGGCGCCGGCGCCGCCGAGCGAACCCCCACCCGCGGCCGCCATTCAGACCGCCGCGGTCGTCGACGACGACTTCGCCGGCGATGACGAACTGACGCACTGATGGCTGTCACCGCGAACGTGGGCCGGTTGCAGACAGGGAAAACCACCCTGACCTACAAGCTCGCGCAGCAGCGGCGGAAACGCATCATCTGGGACGGCAAAGTCTCGACGTCGAATTTCAAGCCGAGCGACGGCCGCGTCATCTACGGGTTCGGCGGCAAGTCGATCGACAGTTTCCCCGGTCTCGCGCTGGCGTGGAGCGAGGCGCCGGAAATCATCATCAAGCCACCGCGCGGCAACGGCGCCGACACCTGGGAATGGTTCGCCGCGCAGCTCGCGACGCACCTGGAGACGCACACCGCCGACGAGTACGCCGTCATCGTCGATGAGTTCGGCCAGGTCAATCGCAACTGGCCGTACGACGACTTCGAATGGTTCGTGAAGTCGGTCCCTATCAACGACGTCGACATCTACTTCTCGACACACAAGCCGGTCGAAGTGCATTCGCGCTACCGCTCGATCGTTGGCACCTGGTGTTTGTTTCAGGTCGTCGACGACGCGGACTTGGCGATGTTGCGGCGCCGCGGCGTGCCGGCCGATGTGCTCGCGCAGCTGCCGACGTTGCCGCCGCGGGCGTTCTACGAATGGAACGAATCGCAGGGCCGCGGTGCGCTCGTGACGAACTCGGCCAAGTGGTACACCCCGCTCACCCATCCGCCGATGCCCGCGTGGCGCCGGCGCTATCAGGAGTTGCTCGCCGTTGGCTGACGAAATCATCTGCGCGTTCTGTAAATGTCAGCTCGCGCCGAACGGCAAGCTGGTCGACACCAGCGACCGCGCCGACGAGCTGCGCGAAGGCCTCGCCGCGTCGAAGCGGCTGACGACGGAGCTGAAGGAACGCGACGACGTCATCGTCGCGTTGAAGGAGCAAATCAAGAAGTTGAAGGAGTCCGGCGGCGGCACGCCGCCGCAGGACGACGACGACGATGACGAGTTCGGTATCTAGGAGTCGACGATGAACAAAGGCGTAACGAACAAGTTCGTAGCCGGCCTCCTGGTCGGCGCGGCAGCGTGTGTGCTGTGGCCCGTCGCCGTGAAGATGGGCCTTATCAAACCGTAAGCGAGGGAACCAATGTCGAAGACCACCATCATCAACACGATCGCGGCCGCCGTCGGCGTCCTGGCAGCGTTTGCGATCAATGAAAAGGTCGGCATGTCGACCTGGATCAAGGTGTAGCCCATGCCACCTCTCGCCTTTCGCAACGCCGCGATTAGCGCCGGCACCGCGTCGGCCAGCTCCGCCAGTCCCGCCGTCCAACAGCAGGTCGTCGACCGGCTGATGGCCCGCGCGAACCGCATCCGCCGCCAGCGGTGGACCGGGCCGCAGCAGTACTACACGCGCAACTACGACTTCAACACGCAGACCAGCGAAATTCTGCCGACGAAGCTCGTGCTCGAAAAGCCGCACGAACGGCTGCTGATTCTGGCGATGTTCCGCCTCACCATCACTACCGCCGACTACACGACGGTGCTGCCCGAGGCGCCGCAGACGCTGCTGCGCCAGCTGCGCGTGTGGGGCAACGCCGGCGCGTTTGGCGCGCAGACGATGACCCAGATGACCGGGGCGACGTTGTTCGCCGCGCCGTACTGTTTCGACAACGCCCAGATTTGCTTCTGCGAAATCAACGGCGTGCAGATTGACCCGCCGTCGATTCCGTTCCTGCCGGCGCTGTCTGGGGCGCAGGGCATCTACGACATCATCGTCGTGTGGCAGGTGCCGACCGCCCCCTGGGGCATCCAGAACGACACGCAGCGCTCGCGCTACACGTTCTCGCCGCAGGACTGGGGCAATACCATCTCCGTCGAAACGTCGTGGGGTGACCGCACGTCGATCGGCACGCCGGCCGGCGGCACGGTGGCCACGTTCACCGCCTACAACAGCACGACGGGGTTGCCGACCGTCAGCTACTACCAGAACTTCGCGCTGCTCGGCAAAGAGCGCGCGATGACGAAGCAGAACGCACTGGTGCTCCGCACCGAGCGGCAGCTGACGAACTTCACCGCGGCGGTCAGCCAGGCGCAGCTCGCGCAGCTCGAGCAGCGCGTGACGACGAACATCCTGGTGAAGTCCGGCCGCGCGGTGACCAGTTCGACTGGCTTGACCAATTTCGCTTCGCTGTCGAATACCCAGTTGAACAACACCCGCGTCAAGCACGGCACGACCGACGTCCGCCTCAACCAAAGCAACCTGTCGTACCGCGCGTACTACAACGCGATGTTCGGGCTGCGCGGGCCGTCGCCGCAGGGCTACCTGCCGGAAAGCTTCATCGAGCAGGGCAACGCGCTCACGGCGTATCGCGCCGACGCGCTGGAGTCGGGCGCGATCTTCTGGCTCTACACCGACGTCGACGACGCCAACGCCGCCAACATGCAGTCGGTGCTGCAAGAGATGGTGATTCAGGGCAACGCCGGCGGTCCATTCGGTCCGGTCGTCGAAGGCGTCTAGGCGTTCCCCCATGAACGTTCGGGACTGGATCGAGTGGGGCGTCGACCAGGCGGGCGAAATCGTCGCCACGGTCCGGCAGGGCCA
>Ga0196963_10002458_pt1 | contig 11084 bp, 12 predicted proteins | sample S1_5metaG_FD_148600 | JGI IMG/M metagenome (GOLD analysis project Ga0196963, IMG submission 148600) | Soil microbial communities from Anza Borrego desert, Southern California, United States - S1_5 | ecosystem: Environmental > Terrestrial > Soil > Desert | place: USA: California | collected... | reverse complement strand
CCAGCCGTGGCACTTTGTCGTGATCTCTGACGACGGCGTCAAACGTCGCATCCGCGAAGCGGCGGAGGCCGAAGAACGTGAGTTCTACGCGCATCGTGCGCCGCAGGAATGGCTCGCTGCGCTGGCGGCGCTCGGCACCGATGCGGAAAAGCCGTTCCTCGAAACCGCGCCGTACCTGATCGCGATCTTCAGCGAGTCGTATGGGTTGTTGCCGGATGGGCGGAAGGTCAAGAACTACTACGTGCAGGAATCGGTCGGCATCGCCACCGGAATGCTGATCACGGCGCTGCATTACGCGGGGTTGGTGTCGCTGACGCACACGCCGAGCCCGATGGGCTTCCTGAACGCGATCCTGGATCGACCCCCGAACGAGAAACCATTCCTGCTGCTGGTCGTCGGCTATCCGGCCGAAGACGCGCGTGTGCCGGACATTTCAAAGAAGCCGCTCTCGCACATTGCGTCGTTCCGGTGACTGCGCCACAGAGCTATCTCGCGGCTTTCGCCGCTTCGATCCGCGCGTAACGCGCGTGGCACAACTGGTAGACGCCGAACGCGGCCAGACCGGCGCCCATCGCCGCGAGCAGCCACGGATTGATCGACGCTACGGCGGAGAGCACGTCGGAATAGCCGTCCGCGTCGGCGGGCCGTTCGCGCACGCCTGACCACGCCAGCGTCGCGCCCATCAGCACCAGCACCACGCTGCGTGCGGTGACGCCGACGCGGCCCAGGGTCAGGATCCACGGCGCTTCCTGCCTGACCCGCGCGGCATCGATGTCGTCATCGGTGCCGCCGCGCCACGCCATCATCAGCTGACTGATGCCATAGATTGCAACGCCGGCGCCGATCAGCACGAGCAACGATTCACCGAGCGGATACTGCATCAGCATCCGCGCGTTATCTTCCGCATCCTTCTCTGTCGACCGGCCGGCGGTCACCATCGAGAGTGCTTCGACGCCGATAGTGCCGTAGACGACGGCTTTGACGATGGTCAGCGAGCGCTGGAGCCATCCGCGGGCGCCGCCGCCATGACGCTTGAGGTCGGCGAGCGCTTCGAAAATGTAATAGGCCGCGTAACCGATGATGCCGATGCCGATCAGCCATAACATCAACGTGCCGAACGGTTGCTGGAGAAACGTGCGCAGCGCGCCGCTGGCGTCGGTGATCCTCCCGCCTTGCAGGCCGAGACCGACGCGCGCCGCGAGCACGCCAACCAGGATGTAAATCAGCCCTTTGGCAAAGAAGCCGGCGCGGACGACACGCTCGATCCACGGTGTCGCCGCGGCGGGAACCCGCGGCAGCGATTCGGTCAGGCTGTTCATAAGCTCCCCTGTTGGCGAGATTGCAACAGCCGTGCCCGGCGGCGGCAGCAGGCACCCTCGCCGCTTGCAACAATTGGGTGGAAGGCGTGACAGAATGCGCCGTGATGCACAGATTCGTGGCGGCAGCGGCGATGGTGGCGGCGATCGCCTCGCTGCACGCGCAGAGCCGAACCGCCATCGTCGACGGGCCGATCGGTCCGAGCCCCTACGACGTGGTCCGCGGCTGGCACAAGCCGTTCGCGGAACCGGGCTTCGCGTTCGGCGGCAATTCCGGGGTGTTCGCCGAATCTGCGGATCGGATTTTCATCGCGCAGCGCGGCGAATTCCGGCTGCCCGATCCCTTGCCGCCTGGATACGCCGGCTTTGCGGGATCGATCAAGATGAACGTGCTGACGCTGGCGGATCGGCGCGTCTGGAAGAACTGCCTGTACACGCTCGACCGCGATGGCCGCGTCAAGGAGCGCTGGACGCAGTGGGATCACCTCTGCGAGGGATCGAGCGGGCCCGGACCGCACCGCATCCGCATCAGTCCCTACGACAGGGAACGGCGCGTCTGGGTGGTCAACGAGACGTTCAACACGATCTACGTCTTTTCCAACGACGGCAGGCAGTTGTTGAAGACACTCGGCGAGAAAAACGTCGCCGGCAGCGACCGGACGCATTTTGCGAAACCGCAGGACGTCGCGTTCCTGCCGGACGGCCGCGTTCTGATCGCCGACGGTCTCGACAACCACCGCGTCGTCATCCTCGATCGGTCTTTGAACTACCTGGGCGAGTTCGGGAGCCAGGGGAGCGGTCCCGGCCAGTTCAACGGCGTGCACGCGGTCGCCGTCGGCCCGGGCGGACGCATCTTCGCGCTCGATCGATCGGGCGGCCGGGTCAATGTGTTCCGGACGACGTCGAATCCATCGACCGTGGAATTCGTGACGGCGTTTCCCGGCTTTTCATTGCCGCTGGATGTGATCGTCAACGACGACAGCCTGTGGCTGACCGATTTGAAGCCGCTGCGATTCGTCAAACTGGATTTCGACGGCACCCGCCTCTACACGTGGATGGTGCCGCCCGATCTGCCGGACGGCTACCTCGAGGTGCATACGTTCTCCGTCGATTCTGAGGGAAATTTGTACGGCGGCGACAACCAATACGGACGCACGCAGAAGTTCGTGCCGAAGCCGGGCGCCGATCCGAAATTGTTGATCAAGGCGCCGTGGATGGAACGTTAACGACGCGGGATGTTGAATGAATCGCGCGCAGTGCGATGGACCTGGCTGGCGGTCCTCGCGCTGTCGATCGTCCAGGCCGGCGCCTACATCGGCAACGAAACGTCCGCGCATTACTTCTGGGACCTGACGTCGTACGTCGAGGCCCTCGACAGCGAGTTCCCGTATCGGGCGCAGCGCACCTATCCGTTTCTCTACCCGCCGTTTGCCGCGGACCTCTTCACGCTGGCGCGCAGTCACCTGTTCGAGCTGATGTCGATTGCCTACGTCGCGGCCATCGTGCTGTTTCTGACGGCCTATGCGCGGTTGAAAATGCCGCGCCGGTTCGAGTGGCTGCTGGCGATGACGGCAATGGGTGGCTTAGGCGTGGTGTCGCTGCAGTCCGGCAACCTCGCGATCCCCATGAACCTGACGTTACTCGCAGTGACGATGCGCGCGGCGATGGGCGATGCGGCCGCGGCACGCGCTATGCCCTTCGTCATCGGCTTCGGCGCATTGCTGAAGCCGCAATTCATCGTCTATCTGGGGTTATTGCCGTTCCTCGAACGCTCGCGCCTGATGGCGTTCGTGAAGATGGCGGTGGTCGCCGCGTGTGTGGCTGCTGTGTATGGCGGCTATGTCGCCTTCCGTTTTGACGACTGGAACGAATACGTCCGCGCCATCACGCAGCGCGCGGTGGTGGAGAAGGACTATGCGTGGGGCCCGGCCGGCTTCATCAAGCACTGGTCGGAGTCAACCGCGGCGGCCACGGCGGCGTTCGCCATCGCGTTGATCGCGGTCGCGGCATTGGCCTATGCGGCATGGCGGCATTCGGCCCTCGTGCCGCCGGTGGCAGTTGCCTGTCTCGTGTTCGTCGTGCTGACCTTTGCAAACCCCCGGTTGCCGGTGTACGACATCTATGTCGCCGGCATCGCGCTCGTGGTCTGCTGCGGTTTCGCGAATCGCAAGGTGCTACCGGTGACGCTGCTGATTGCGCTGTCTGTCAACGTGATCCCGTGGACGATTGCCAACTTCACGCGGACGCCGTCGGCTTGGCCTTGGTGGATGCAGACGCTGCAATTCGCGCACATTATCGGGTTCGGTGGCTTGTTGGTGGCGCTGGCGTTCACCGGCATGCATCAAAGCCCCCCGGAGCCGTGACGCTCACGCCTGACTTGGCAATGCGACATCGCCGGGCATTGTTCCGCGCGGGCAGCGCGCCGTTGTTTTTCCTGCGCGTTGGTATAAAAATCGCGACCATGCCGATCGACCCCGCACGCGCCGCACTGCGACAACTGGCGGCCACCCTTGCCTACCGCGCAGCGAAAGTCCTGCGCGATGCTCCTCCGGAATTTGGCCAACGCAACTTTGGTGATGCCACACGGCAACCGGTGACCATCGTCGCGCACATGGCCGACTTGATGACATGGGGCGTGTCGATTGCCAACGGCGGCTACGCGTGGCAGCCTGCCGGCAGTACGGACTGGCCGACGGAGGTCGAGCGCTTTTTCAGCGGCTTGGCGGCGCTCGATGCGGCGATCGCCACCGACGGTGAGTTCCCCGGATCGATCGACAAACTGATTCAAGGTCCGCTCGCGGATGCGTTGACGCATGTCGGCCAGCTGGCGATGCTGCGAGGTATGGCGGGAATGCCGGTGCGGCCGGAAAGCTATGCGCGCGCCGTCATTACTCCGGGACGCGTCGGACTCGATCAGGAGCCGCCAAGAGCGGAATTTGACGGCGATGCCTCGAGAGCCCCATCGTGATCGCTGAACGTCGTCGACTCTAGCGACGGCCGATCAGACGCTCGGCCCCGCTCAGGATCGTCAGGATCATCCACGCGGCGATCACCGAAATGACGCCGATAGCGACATGCCCGGCGCCGGCGGCGGCGCCGACGGCTGCCGTCAGCCAGATCGTCGCCGCCGTCGTAAGGCCTTTGATGCCTTCCTCGGTGCTGCTGCGTTTGAGGATCGTGCCGGCGCCCAGAAAGCCGATGCCGGCGCTGATGCCCTGAATGACACGCGAGACATCCGCCGGGGCGGCCGCGCTCTCAACCATGATCAACACAAAGGCCGCGGACGCGAGCGCGACGGTCATATGCGTACGCAGCCCCGCCGCCTTGCGGCTCCATTCCCGCTCGAATCCAATGCAGCCGCCCAGCAATGCCGCCACGGCGAGGCGCGACGCGACGCGAACGAGGTCCCCGGTTTCCGGTAGTTGAAAAGCGTCGCCCATCATCGCGTGATAGTGCAACAGCCGTGCCGTATGATGCATCAATGCGGCTTGCCGTACTCGTCATAGCCGGGTTGCTGATTCAAGCGCCGGGCTGGAAACCCGCATTCGAGCCGCATCAACGCGAGTTGTTCGCGGCGGCAGGGGGCCAGGCCAATGCGTGGGCCGATATCGATAACGACGACGACCTCGATTACTTCGTCGCGTTTCGAGGCCGTCCCAACCGTCTCTATCGCAATGACAACGGCACGTTTCACGACGTTGCGCGTGAGGTCGGTCTAATCGACGAGGTCGAGACCCGCGCGGCGGCGTGGGGCGACTTCGATGCGGACGGCGACGCCGATCTCTATCTTGGTTTCGCGGACCCGAAAGTGCCCTCAAAGGTCTATCGAAACGAAGGCCGCGGTGCGCGATTCGTCGACGTGGCGGCGGCCATCGGGGTCGCGCTCAGCGGGGTCGCCCGTCAGCCCTCATGGATCGACTACGACGGCGACGGCGATCTCGATCTATTCGCAGCATTCAGGGACGGGCCGAACCGGTTACTACGGAACGAGCGCGGGCGGTTTGTCGACGTCACGCACGCAGCCGGTATCGGCGACCCGCGCAAGACTGTCGGCGCGGTCTGGTGGGACTTCGATCGCGACGGCGACCTTGACGTCTTTACGGCGAATCAGGAAGGCGATGCCAACGGCCTTTATCGGCAGACCGCCGGCATATTCGAGGACGTGGCGGCCGCTTTTGGTGTCTCCGGAGTGCCGCGCCCGCCGGCCGACGGCGGCGTCGGGCCGGCGGTTGCCGACTACGATCGCGACGGCGACTTCGATTTATTCGTTGCGAATTACGGGCCGAGCGCCCTGTTCCGAAACGACGGCAGCACCTTCGTCGACGTCGCGGCGGAGCGCGGTATCGAGTTGCACGGCCACGGCGTGACCGCTGCATGGGGCGATCTCGACAACGACGGCCTGCCAGACCTGTACGTCGGGAATTTCATCGCCGGTCAGCCACTGTATCGCGACGCGCTGTTCATCAACGGCGCACGCTTTACCGAAGCATTGCCCGATGTGATCCTCCGCAGCGACGCGACGCATGGTGTGCAGTTCGCCGATTTCGATCGCGATGGCCGGCTCGATCTCGCGCTCACCAACAACGATCCGGCGGGCGGCGGGCACCCGCTGTACCGCAACACCGCGCCGTCACGCGGTCGATCGATTGCCGTGGACGTGGTGGATCCCAACGCCCGGCGCACCCGCGCCGGCAGCGAAGTCCGGGCCTATCGCGCCGGCACCCGCCAACTGCTGGCTGCCGCCCTGATCGATTCGGGGAGCGGTTATTGCTCGCAGAACGAGATACCCGCGCACCTCGGCATCAGCCATGCGTGGGCGGGCGCGATCGATATCGAGGTGATCACGCTCACTGGTGGTCGACGGCACGCGAGCCTCGTCCGGAACGTCAATCCGTCGCAATATCGCGAGCGCACGCTTCGGATCATTACGACTCGCTGAGCCGACAGCGGCAATACCCGCGGCAGCCGTTCGATTCGCAGCAGGGCCATCGCGCCGGAGTCACGGTTTCTTCCGCAGGTGCCCGTACATCAGCTCCTCCGCGAACGGCACGCACTTGTACTCGAGCAACTGCATGTTGGGTTCGCGCCTGCGGTACAGCGGCATCTTGATTTTCCAGGGCCTGGAAAACACGTTGGGATCCTCGATCGTCGCTTCGTAGTCGAGCGTATTCGCATCGATTGCGGTGTAGCGCTCCGTCACCTTCAAGGCATCGGAATGCCAGTTGCCGGACCGGTCGAACCAGGTGTCCGGCACCTGGTCGGTGACGTCGATGACGAGTGATTCGCCGTCCCATCGGCCGATCGACCATCCCATCCACGCGGGCGCCGGGCTTTTTTCCTGGCTGTTCATGCGCACGACGCGGCTGGCGCTCGCGTACTCGTAGGTGAACAGGATGTTGTCTTTCGACTGCACGATCTGAAACGGGTACGGCATGTAGGTCGCGCGAGGAATGCCGGGCATGAAGCACTTGATTTCCGGATCGAGTTTCATCCAGTCGGCGCGATTCGCGTTGCGTTTCTCGAGCGCCGCCGGCAGGTAGGGAATCTCCTCGCCCTCGACAACGCCCAGGCCGGGAGGGACGCTGAATGCCGCCGCTAAGGCGACGACCGGACCCATCCGCGCCTCGTGCGGCTCGAGGTCCCAGTTGGCGGTATTGAGCGCCTGCCAGATACCGCTGAGATCCGGCGTGCCGTCAGGCGTCCGAGGCGCGCGATACGCGTCTTGCCGGGTGTCGCTGCACGCGAGGATCACCGAGATCGCCGCGAGCGGCGCCAGGATCGCGATGCGCATCAGCGGCCCTTTGGTTTCGGACGCTCGTTGGGATCTTTGCCGTCGCGCGGCGCCCCGGTGCCCGACGATCCCATGAACAACGTCCGCCCGTCAGGGAAGGTGATGTCGCGCCCGTTGGCGCGCATCCGGCCATCCTTGGCGCGATAGCCCGACACGACGATGACCGTGCCGACTTTGACCGAGTCGCGCGTGACGCCGTTGCGCTGCAAGGTGTTAGGCGTGCCGCCCTCCACCATCCAGATTTCGGGCTTGCCATTGGCCGCCTTGGTCTCCATGTGAATCCACGCATGCGGGTTTATCCATTCGACCTTGACGATCGGGCCCCGCAAGGTGACTGGCGCATTCGCGTCGAACTCGGCGGAGAAGGCATGATGCGCAACGACCGGTACTGTGGCAGCGCCCGCAAACACGGCGCCGAGAACCCACTTCTTCATCCCCATCCAGGTAATCCCCCGTGCGCAGGAGGATAACTCAACTGGATGCGCCGCGCGTTATCTGGGCACCGCCGCCGGCATGTAGTCGATGACGATGGCCGCATCGACGTCTCGCAGCACAAGGTAGTGGCCGATAATCCGGTATTCGAGCTCTTTCGGCAAACGCGGCAGGGCGGCCAGGAGCGCGGGCGGCATGGTGGCCATCTGCGACGCCGCCGGCAGGCGCAAGTGGATCTTGGGCTCGAGGATCGTGGCCCGTTCGTCGTCGATATCGGCAAGGGTCGCGGCGAGGCTGCCTTGCACGACGGCGTCACGAATGCGCTTTTTCAACACCGGGTTCGCGGGCGCCACGAAGATCGTCCCGGGCCGCGCGTCGGGGCGGGCCCGCTGGATCGCGATGGCAAGGTTGTCACTCGCCGTCGTGAGCTGGGACGATGTGGAGTTGGCCTTTGGCCCGGCAATTTCGCCGGTGAGGCCGCGGCGCAGTTTCAGGTACTTCGTCACTGCGTCATTGAACTGCCGGATCGCGGCCGCCTCAGCCGCGGAGGGTGCGGTTGGGCTTTGTGCTGCCACATTCGTGTGGGGAACCACCGCGCCGACAGCCAATATTGCGACGGTAAGACAGGTGAGTGCGGTCATGGGTGTCCCAGCTGCACAATTCGCGCCGTTGAGTGCCGCCTCGGCTGCAGACTGGACGCCGCGCGGGTGTTGAGCGAAACTACGCCGCATGCGGAGACACCCTCTCGCTCTGGCTCTTCTCGCCGTCGCTGTCATCGCCGCGTTCGACTTGCTGCGGGCGCAATCGCCCGCCGCCTATGGCGCCGATCCCAGCTACAAGATTCCACGCCTGGCGAGCGGTCAGCCCGACTTGCAGGGCGTCTGGGGCAACAACAGCGTGACGCCGATGGTCCGCCCGCGTCAGTGGAAGGACAAGGCCCTGATGACCGACGCGGAGCTCACCGAGCTCAAGCAGCTCGCCGCGCAGTCAGTGGACGACGGCGGTGATGCCATTTTCGGCAACCTGATTCAACAACTCCTCGACGCCAAGGAGAAGGGCGAATACAAGCAGACCTCGTACGACCCCAGCACGGGCAACTACAACCAGTTCTGGATGGCCGATCGGGAATGGGATCATCGCACCTCGTTGATCATCGATCCGCCTGACGGTCAGTTTCCGCCACTCACCGCGGAGGCGCAGGCGCGGCGCGCCGCCGCGGCGGCGCGACCGCGCACCAGGGGACCGGCGGACGGACCGGAAGACCGTCCATTGACCGAGCGCTGCATCTCGTACGGTGCGCCTCGCACGCAGTCGAATTACAACAGCTACACGCAGATCATTCAGTCGCCCGACACCGTCGTACTGCTGCAGGAAATGATTCACGATGCGCGGGTGGTGCCGCTGACCAACAAGCCGCACCTCACACGCAAACTGCGACAGCTGCACGGCGATCCGCGTGGCCGCTGGGAAGGCGACACGCTCGTCGTCGAGACCACGAACTATCAGAACGGCTTTCAGGGGTCCACGCCGGACGTCAAGCTCACGGAGCGGTACACGCGGGTGAGCGAGGACTTCATCAACTGGCAGGTCACCGTCGAGGATCCCGCAACGTGGACGAAACCTTACACGTTCATGATCCGATTGAAGAAAGCGGACGGTCAGATCTACGAGTACGCGTGCCACGAAGGCAACTACGCCATGGAGGGCATTCTCGCCGGGGCGCGTCGCGAGGAAGCGCTCGGAAAAACCCGCAAGAAATAACCGCCGGAACTTCTTACACCGGGCATGAAAAAAAGGCGCGCGGTCTCCGCGGCACGGGCGCCGGCTGACGCATTTTGGTTTCAAAATTGTTGACCACGTACGAAATCGTGTAGGTCCCCCCCTCGGTCATTGCATTTTTCGGCGACCGTTCAACTGGAACATCCATTGCAGTCGAGCCGCGCCGGGAGATGCAATGAATACTGCAAAAGCACTCTGGACAATGCTTGTCGCAAGCGCGGTCGCAACAGCCGCATGCGGCGAATCGAAATCCTCTTTCAACCCCGTTGCGCCGTCGGCGGCAGTCGCCGAAGCGACGCAGAACCAGGACGCCGGCGACGGCGTGTTTTCGCCGACCGCCGGCCCGAAGAACGGCAACGGCAACGGCGGTGGCAGCAACGGCGGGGGCAAAGGCAATAACGGCGGCGGCAATGGCAACAGCGGTGGCGGCAATGGCAACGCCAATGACGGTGGCAACGGCAATGGCCGTCCGCCTGAGGTTCCGCCGCGACAGCAGACGCCTTCGAACACGACCCCCACGAACACGACCCCGACGACCACTCGCAAGGTGGAGATTCAAGGACCGATTTCGGCAGCCAGTGGCGATTCCGTCACGGTGCGCGGTCAGGTCGTGACCGTGCCCTCGACGTGCACGATCCGACACGGCAATCGCTTCTTTGAATTCGGCGATCTCAAAGTCGGCGACCTCGTGCACATCAAGGGACAGCGCACCACTACCGGCACGGGTGCGACTGCCGGTCACGACGATCGAGTGCAGTCAAATCCTGTTACAGAATTCCGAATTCGGCGGCGGCGACGGCGACGACGATGATGATGACGGGTCCACCCCGGCGACGCTCGTCTCGGTGACCGCATCCGACGCCAGCGCGTCGGAAACGGGTCCGGATGTCGGCGTATTTCTGTTGACGCGATCTGGTGCGACGACCTCGTCGCTGACGGTCACGATTACACTGACCGGCACCGCGACCAACGGCACGGACTTTCAGAATGTGCCGGTGACGGTGACGTTCGCCGCCGGGCAGGCGACCGCACCGCTGGTGATCGTGCCGCTCGCGGATGCGACGTCCGAAGGATCCGAAACGGTCATTCTCACGATCGTGGACGGCACCGGGTACGACGCGGGCTCCCCGTCGAACGCCACCATAACGATTGCCGGTTAGACGAATCCCGCCTCGACCGTAATTGTCCGCTGCGGCGCCCGACACAATCTTGTCGTCGGGCGCCGTGTTGTTAGGTACAGTTAGTCTCGCTCTAACCCCATTTGGATAATTCAGCAATGCATAATTGGAAGCTGGCCGCCGTGTGCGGTCTCGTCGGCGGCGCGCTGTTTAGTGGCGCGTGTTCTGATTCAACAAAGGCATCTCTCAATCCAACAGCTCCATCGGCGGTGGTGTCTTCCACGGACCTTGCTGCCGGCGACGGTGTGTCGGGAGCGATGGCTAAACCGTCCAATCCCGGCAACGGCAACGGCAATGGCAACAGCGGCGGCGGGAACGGCAACGCCGGTAACACTGGCGGCGGCAACGCCAATGCCGGCGGCAATGGCAATGGGGCTGGTAACAGCGGCGGTGGCGCCGACGCGGCTGCTGGTGGTGGCAACTCCAACGCCGGCGGCAACGGCAATGGCAATGGCAACGCCGGTAACAACGGCGGCGGCAACGGAGGTGGCAACAGCGGCGGTGGCGCCGACGCGTCTGCTGGTGGTGGCAACTCCAACGCCGGCGGCAATGGCAATGGCAACGCCGGGAACAACGGCGGCGGCAACG
>Ga0196963_10002457_pt1 | contig 11087 bp, 11 predicted proteins | sample S1_5metaG_FD_148600 | JGI IMG/M metagenome (GOLD analysis project Ga0196963, IMG submission 148600) | Soil microbial communities from Anza Borrego desert, Southern California, United States - S1_5 | ecosystem: Environmental > Terrestrial > Soil > Desert | place: USA: California | collected... | reverse complement strand
GTCCGGGTTCGAGCGAGCGGGAGTTGCATGGGACAAAAGCTGCTTCAGTACGACGTTCTCGAGCGCCTGGGGGAGGGCGCGCGGAGCGTGATTTACGCCGTCACCGACCCGACGACGCGGCAGTCCTTCGCGCTCAAGCACGTGATCCGCGCCGAGGACAAGGACATCCGCTTCATCGAGCAGATGGAGACCGAGTACGAGGCCAGCCGGCAGTTCAACCACCCTAACCTCCGCCGCTCGTTCGAGTTGAAGGTCGTCAAGGCGATGATCTTCAAGGTCAAGGAGGCCTACCTGGTGATGCAACTCGTCGACGGCAAGCCGCTCGACGTGCGCACGCCGACCGCGATGCTCGACATCGTTGACACGTTCGTGCAGGCCGCCCAGGGCCTCAAGGCGATGCACCAGCTGGGCTGGGCCCACTGCGACATCAAGCCGAACAACATCCTCCGCAACGACCGCGGCCACGTGACGGTCATCGACTTCGGTCAGAGCTGCAAGATCGGGACGGTCAAGGAACGCATTCAGGGGACCCCCGACTACATAGCACCCGAACAGGTCAACCGCAAGCCCATCAGCCAGCAGACGGACGTCTTCAATTTGGGCGCGACGATGTTTTGGGTGCTGACCGGCAAGCACATCCCGACGCTGTACACGGTGAACAAGAAGGGCGAGCACAGCTTCCTGCTCGACAGCCGCTTCGACTCTCCGGCCGACATCAACCCGAAGGTCCCCCCCGCCCTGTCCAACCTGGTCATGGACTGCATCGCGACCCGCCAGCAGAAGCGCCCGGCCGACATGGACGCGGTCATCATGCGCCTCGAGCTCGTGCGCCACATCCTGCAAAAGCAGCAGGCGCAACCGAACGCGACGCCCTGACCTCCCCCTTCTCTAACGCGACCCCGTTTAGCCCGCGACCCGAAGGGGGAGCCTCAAGCGACCCCGAAGGCGAGCGCGTTCGCGCGGATCTCTCTCGAAAGAGTCGGCGTGCGGAGGGGCTCGACTACTTCCCCTCGTCCGTCCGGAACGGCCCCGCGGGCAAGCCATCCTTGCCGAACAGATTACCGTCCGGCACCGTGGCCCAGCCGTAGCGGACGGCCGTGATCCGGGCGGCCCCCGCCGCCGTGACCGTGACCGTGTCGCCGTCGACCTTCGCGCTCGCCGGCACGAACTTGCCGTCGGGGCCCGCGACCTCGAACCCCTTCACCTCGTCGCCGCGCGCGACCAGGCCGCCGCCGGTGTTCGCGAACGTCAGCGTCGCCCGGCCCCCGTCGGCCGTCATGCCCGCGAACGTGGGGCCCGTGTGGGACACCTTCTCCCCGTACGCGACGGCGCGGGCGGCGAGCGCCAACCGCTGGCCGACCGGCCGCTTGTTCGTCGGATGAATGTCGTTCGCGTCGCCGACGTCGAGCGTCACCACCATCGCCGTGCTCGGGACGCGCCGCGCGATCCGAGCCTGGGCCTGGCGGAAATCGGGCCGCGTGCGCTTGTACGACGGCAGCTGGACGAAGAGGAACGGGAGCTTGTCGTCAGCCCACAGGGCGCGCCAGTCGGCGATCATCGCCGGCTGGAGCTTCTCGTAACGCTCGGGCGCCCCCGAGTTCGACTCGCCCTGATACCAGCAGGCGCCGCGGATCGCGTACGGGACGAGCGGGGCGATCATGCCGCGGTGCAGCGCGCTCGGGCAGTCGTGGCCGCGGAGGGTCGGGGCCGTTGGCGCCGGCGGCGGCGGGCGATTCGCGGACTTCGCCTTGGCGACCTCCGCAGGGTGCTCGACGTCGCGGGCGCGCTGGAACGCGCGGTAATCGGCGACGACCTTCTCGAACTGTTCGGGGGACACGTCCTTCCACTTCGCGATCAGCGCCGCGTTCGCCGGGTCGGCCGCCAGCAGTTCGGGCCGCATCCACGTCTCGATGCGCGTCCCACCGACGCTGCTCACGAGCAGGCCGACCGGCACGTCGCCCAGCGCCTTGCGCAAGTCGCGGCCGAAGTAATAGGCGACCGCCGAGCACTGGGCGGCAGTCTTGGGCGAGACGGGCGTCCACCGGCCCTTCACGTCGGGCGCGTTGTCACGCAGTTCGAACTGCTCCTCGACCGAAAAGAACCGGACGAGCGAATCGTCGGCCGCGGCGATCTCCTCGGCAACGCCCGCGGCCTTCGCGAGCCGGAACGCCATGTTCGACTGGCCCGAGCACAGCCAGACCTCGCCGACGAGGACGTCTTCGATCCGGGCCCCGCGGTTGCTCTGGCCACTGACGATCAGCGGCCGGCCCGTCGTCGACGCGGCGAGCGGCGCGAGCTTGACGGACCACCGGCCGGTGTTGTCGGCGACGCCCTGCACGTGTTGCCCGGCGAAGCTGACGACGACCGGCTCCCCCGGGGCGGCGGTGCCCCAGACGGGGATCGGACGGTCGCGTTGGAGGACGGCGTGGTCGGTGAAGACGCCCGCGAACTTCGGCGGCGCGCCGGCGGCGTGCGCCGGGAGCGCGACGAGAAGCGCGATTAGGAGGAAGAGCCGCATGGTGATGGGTGTACCGCGGCGCGACGGGATTGTGGAGCGGCGCGGGTCAAACGCGCGCGATCTCCACGTCCGCCTGCAACGCCCGCACCCACCCCAGGCGCTCGGCGATCACCTTGCGGCGAAAGCGGAAGATCTGCAGAAGTTGCCGCTTTACGCCCATCGCGTGCACCGCGCGCCCCACCCACCCCATCGGCAACTTGTACAGCACGCGGTCCCGGCACTCGACCGTGCCCCGCTCCGTCGCCGCAAACGTGTGCTGGTGGTGCCAAAGCGCGTACGGCCCGCGCAGTTGCAAATCGATGAACTGCCGCGGCGGCGACCAGTCGATGATCCGCGTCCGCCACCGCAGCCGCACCCGGAGCCACCCGACCGGCTTGATCGTGTAGTCGATCAGCGCGTCATTGGCGATCGTCACCGGGGCCGGCGTGACGACCCGGAAGCCCAGGCCGGGCGGCGTGATGTCCGGCAGATTCTCCGCCCGCGAAAAGAACGCCCAGACGTCCTCCGCACTGGCGGACACCTCGAACGCGTCGGTGAGTTGGTAGTACATTCGCGCCGGATGCTAGGTCGGGCGCGGGCGGGCCGTGTCGGCGCGTCGGGGCTTTTGAAAGCAGCGAGATCCGGGCCGTCGCCTCGGGCTCCGGCACCGGCGTAGGGGTCACTTGGAAGTCACCGGCTCGGGGGCGCTCTCGCGGATCCCCAGCGGGATCCCCTCCCGGCCCATCCGGTACGCGTTTTGCCCGAACTGCAGCGCGGGCCAGCCCATCAGCACGTAGATCCCCGCCAGCCCGAACCGCCCGTCCGACTTGAACGAGTTCATGATGTTGACCAGCGCGATCATCGCGATCAGCAGCGTGACCGACACCCCCAGCCAGATCGCCCAGTTGTGGTGCCGCAGCGCGAAGACGCCCGCCACGAGCCAGACGCCCGACAGCAGCCCGGAGAACACCGCGAGCGCCCGCGTGCCCGCGAGCGAATCGCCCCCGTACCAGCGCGTGGCGTTGACCCACAGCCACGCCGCCAGCCCGACGTTGATCGCGGCGACGACGACCCACGCCCACCCGTTGAGCAGCGCCGACTGCCGGTAAGCCCGGATCAGGTCGTCGGTCGACAGCACGCGCCCGTCGTCGTCGACGGCCGCCACGTCGGCCGGGCCCGCCTTCTTCAACTCCGCCTGTTGCACGGCCCAAAGCTCGCGGTTGCGCTTGAGCATCTGCCGGACGGCGAACGCCAGCACGACCAGCATGACGAGCAACACGCACAGCAGGTAGATCATGAATCCGGCATCGGACATGGCGGGCCTCGCGCGGTGGACACGGTTCGAGTCGGGCGTTACCCGAACGAATGCGAAGTCCGCGACCCCGGCCGGACATGCCGCTCACCCTTTCGCGCCCGGCTTCTTCCCCTCCCCCAGCGCCTTGAGGTCCTCACCGGCCGCGTCGACGTGGGCCGTGCGCGTGCAGATCGACGTGCTCAGCGCCTTCCCCTCCGCGTGCGCGTAGACGACGTACGACTTGCCGACCTCGAACGTGAACCCGCACATCGCCCCGTCGGACGCGGTGTTCACCGTCAGCGTCTTCTCGCCCGGGCCCTTCCACGTGCGGTCGACCTCGATCGTGACGGTCAGCCCGGCGAACTGCCCGGCGCCGCGGTCGATCGCCGTCACCTTCCCGAGGAACACCGCGCCGGCGGCCTTCAGGGCCTCGGCGGGCGGCGGGTTGGGCAGGCAACTGCACGCGACCGCGACGGGCACGTGTAGAACCAGCGCGATCAACGACGCGACGGGGAACAGTCGGGTGGGATTCATAGGACGGACCTGAATGGACTCGCTCCGACGCCGTGGCACACTCCCGCGTGCGGGGGGCACGGCGTGCTCACTTCAGTGAGCATGCCAGAATTGCAGACTCTCGCTTCACTTCTCCGCGGCAGGCTTCTTCCCCTCCCCCAGCGCCTTGAGGTCCTCGCCCGCCTCGTCGACGTGACACGTGCGCGAGCACGTCCCCGTCGACAGCCCCTTGTCCCGGGCGTACGCGTAGACCACGTACGACTTGCCCTGTTGGAAGCCGTACCCGCAGTCGCCCCCGTCCATCCCGGTACTGACGACCAACTCGGCCTTCGCGTCGCCCTTCCACGACTTCTCGACCGCGATCGTCACCCGGATGCTGCGGTCCCCGCGCTCGACCGCCGTCACCTTCCCCAGGAACACGGCGTCGCACTTCCCCATCGCCTCGGCCGGCGGCGGTGGCGGGGCACACTTGGACGCCAGCGCGGCGGGAACGGCGAACGACAGACACGCGACCAGGACGAGCGCGACGGCGGCGAACATTCGCGACATGTGAACTCCGAAGGGGATGGGTAGACCGTCCGTCGGACGCCGGTGGGTGCGAAAGGTTCCCGGCTCGCGTCACGCGCGGTATCGACATCACTTCTGCGGCTTCGCCGTCACCAGGATCCGCCGCTTCTCCGCGTCCACGCGCGTGACCGTACCGAAGTCGACCGCCTTCGCCAGCGCGTCCAGATCACCGACCGGCGCGAGGTGCACCGAGAGCACGTCGTTCGCCTGACTGCTCAAGAACTGCGTCGCCTTGGTGGCCGCGCGGAGTTGGTCGCCGATCAATTTCCCGCCGCCGGCGGGGACGCCGGTGACGTAAATGCTGACGGCCTGCCCCGGCCCGAACTGGCGCTCGGCGCGGGCAAGGAAGTCGGTGACGGCGTCCGCCCCCGAGGCGAGCGGGCTGGGCCGCAGGGCCGTGCCGATCGCCGGCCCCGGAATGGTTGGGGCGTACGCGGGGCGCGGGAGGTCCGGGAATTCGCCGACCCGGTGTCGGCGCATCATGTCGGCGGCGGTCGGCGGCCACGGCGTCGAGCGGAGGTGGGCGAGCGGGTCGGTGGCGGTCCACGCGTTCAGGCCGGGCGAGTGCGGGATGACGGATGACGCGGTGGCGGATCGGCCGGTCTGGCCGGTCGTGAGGGCCGGGGCGGTCGCCGCGGCGCGCGTGGCGGCCGGGGCCGGGGCCGGGGCCGGGGCCGGGGCCGGGGCCGGGGCCGGGGCCGGTAGGACTGCGGCGCGCGTGGCCGGTTGGGACGCGGGCGCGAGCGCCACGGCGCGCCGGGTTTGCCCGCCGTCGGCCGGGCCCCCCGACCGGATGTAGTACGCAACACCGACGGGCACGAGGCAGGCAGCCAGGAGCGCGGCGATCGCCGCCACCCGGCGGGTCGGTCGTGGCCTCGCCGTCGGCCGGCCGGCGAGCGACCGGACCTCGCGCGCGAGTTCGCTGGCGGACGCGGGACGCGCATCGGGCGCCGGCTCGAGGCACCGCAGCACGACCGCGTTGATCGCCGGGTCGGTCGTCGGCGGGGCGAACCGGCCCAGCGGCAACTCGCCCGTCAGCATCTCGTACAAGACGACGCCGACCGCGTACAGATCGGCCCGCGCGTCGACCGCGGCGCCCGGCCGCCGCTGTTCCGGGGCCATGTAGTCCGGCGTACCGACCAGGCGGTCCGGGCCCGTCAGCGAGAGCGCCAGCGACGACCCGCGATCGGCCTGCGCGATCTTGGCGAGCCCGAAGTCGGCTACGCGCACCCGCGACCGCGATCCCGTTCCCCACGCCGGGTGCGGAGCCTCAGGCGACGCTCCGGATTCTGCCGCGCATTCCTCCTGCAGCAACACGTTCGCGGGTTTGACGTCCCGGTGGACGACGCCCCGCGCGTGCGCGTAGGCCAGCGCATCGCACACGTCCGCGGCGATCGCGATCGCCTCCGCCACCGGCACCCGGCCGGCGTCCAACCGGTCGCGCAAGCTCTGGCCCGCGACCAGTTCCATGACGAGGTAGCAGTGCCCGCCGGCCCGGCCGAACTCGTGCGCCGCGACGATCCCCGGGTGCGACAAGCTCGCCAAAATCCGGGCCTCGTTCTCGAACCGCTGCGCGAACGCGGGGTCGTCGATCGCGGCCGTCTCGGGGAACAGCTTGACCGCGACGAGCCGGTCGAGGCTCGCCTGCCGCGCCCGGTAGACGGCCCCCATCCCGCCCCGCCCGATTAGCTCGAGCACCTCCAGCCCCGGCAAAACGCCCGCCAGTTCCTCGACCGTCGGCGGCTCGACGCGCGCGCCCGACGACCTGCCCGGGGCCGCGACGGCGCTGCGGAACAAACAGCGCGGGCAAAGGCCCAGCGTCCGCGCGTCGCCCGGGATCGGCGAGTTGCAGGCGGAACATGGGGGGGCGGTGGGCACGGGAGGGTGGAGAGTATCGGGAATAGGGTGTCCGGGATGACGGTCGGGTGCCATGGCCACTCGCGCCGCCGAACGATTCTACCGGAAACCCGCCCCAGGGTTACCGTCTTTTCATCCCCCCAGCGCCGCGAACAAATCCGCGATCTCCTCGTCCACCTTCGCCGGGTCCGCGACCGTCCCGGCGATCTCCCGCCGCAGCGCCGCCCGGTACCGCTCGCGCAAGCGGTGGACGGCCACCTTCACCGCGCCCTCGGTCATCCCGAGCTGCCCGGCGACGTCCGCGTACGGCGCCGCCCCCGCGTCGCCGGTCAGGTACGCCTTGAGCGCGTCGAACAGCCGGGTCTTCCCCGCCGCCGCGAACTCGTCGGCCAGCGCCGCCAGCGCCCGCTCGAGCACCGTCAGCGCCCACCGCCGCTCGAACTCGCGCTGCGGCGTCAAATCGTGCGACGGCTCGAGCGTGTACCGCCCGTCGGCGTCGGCGAAGTCGATCGACAACTCGGCCCTTCCCCCGCCGCGCTTCTGCGCCGTCGCCTTCTCCCACTCGTTGGCCAAGAACCGCTTGAGGCACACGAGCAGGAACGTGCGGAACTTGCCCTTCTCCGGGCCGACGTCGTCGATCGTCCGCTTGTCGAGCAGCCGGGCGAAGAAGTCCTGCGTCAGGTCCTGGGCCGCATCGTGCGACCGCCCCTGCCGGCGGACGAACGCGTAGATCGGGTACCAGTACGTCCGGCACAGCTCGGCCAGCGCGACCGCCGAGTCCGGCGACGCCGCGTTAGCCGCCGCAAGCACCACGCTCCACTGCGTCGTCGCGAACCGCGCGGGCGGGGAACGGTGCGGCTGCGGCGATGGACTCCCGGACGTCATCGTGCCGGCGACGCTAACCGACTGCGGGAGGAATCGCCACAGCGTTCACAGAGGCACAGAGAGGGAGAATGTCGGCGGACGAACGGGACCGATCACGCCGGCCCCGTCCCCACTGTCATCCCGAGGAACGAGGATCTGGCCCCGAACGACCAGGCCCGTACGACGTTGGCGGACTGCCCCCGAATGCCATTCGTCACCGTCGCACGGGCCCCGACGCGCCGGCCAGATCCCTCGGCGCACCTCGGGATGACAGTGGGGACGGGCCGCGCGAGAATCAACCGTCTCGCCGGTCGCATTCTCGTCACCGGCGATCCGATCGGCCCGGACGGCGGCTCGCCCTCCCGGCACAAACGACCGCGCCCCCGGCCGAAGACCGGGGGCGCGCATCCACAATTGACAATTGACAATGGACAATTGACCCGCGCTTACTTCTTCACCTGCGCCACCCCCACCACGCCCGACCCGATCCGCGGCCCGGCGTTCCCCGCCGGCTGGCTCTTCAGATCGTCCGTCTTCCCGTGGATGATCACGGCCCGGCCGAGCAGCGCGTTCTTCCCGCTCAGCGTCGCGTGCGGGATCGTCACCTCGTGCGTCGCCTTGCCATCAGCGCCCGTCTTGACGTTCCCCATGTCGCCCGCGTGGGCCTTCTCGCCCGGGGCGCCGTGCTGGTGGCCATCCGGGTTGTAGTGCCCGCCGGTCGTCATGCCGTCCTCGCCGGTCAAATCGCCGAACTCGTGGACGTGGAACCCGAGTTCCGCGCTGGCCGGCAGGCCCTCGAACGTCGCCGTGACCTTCACGCCCTTGCCGGTGTCGGTGAACTTCACGAGGCCCTTGAGCTCCTTGGGCCCGACCCCGGTCGGCCGCATGACCGCCACGGCCTCCTTCACCTCCGCCCCCATCTCGGCCGCCTTGACCACGGGCGTGCCCCTGGCCGGCGCGTCGCAGCACGCGTCGCCGCAGTCCTTCACGGCGGACGCCTTGACGGGCGACGCCTTGTCCGCCGTCGCCGCGCCGCCGTTGTGGGCCGCGCACCCCGCGCCCAGCAGACCCGCCGCCACCGCCACCGCGACCCGGTTCATCCAGTTCGACATGCTCGTGCTCCTCGGTTGCCCCCGCCAGCCTCGCCGCGATCGGCCCGCACGACCCACGCCGCGCGCCGCCACCGCCGAGTTGGCATCGTACGCCCCCCGGGCGCGGCGGGCAACGCACGATGCGCGCGGACCGCGGGCGGTCGGCGCCGCGCGGGGGAAGCGCGGAGGGATCGCCACAGAGGGCACGGAGGCACAGAGGAAGAAGAGAGGGCGCGGCTCCGCGGCGCTCGGAGTTCACGCGTAGGGCTCGCTTCAGCGAGCGGAAGGGGGTGCGGAAGGCAGTGCGAAGGATGAAGGCCGAAGGATGAGGGATGACGCGGCCGGGAGGGCGAGGCTCCGTCCACGCCGCGGGGGGCCGCGACTTGACGAATCGCCCGTTATGATGGCCCGCATGGCGTCCGACCCGCCGACCGCCCCGCCCGCGCTCGACTACGCGACCCGCCCGCCGGCCGGCCGGCGCGCGCTCCGCCGCGCGCTGCGCCTCTGGCCGGCGTGGCTGCTGCTGATCGCCACCGGCCTCGGGATCGCCTACGGCCCGCGGGCGTGGGAGCGGTACCAGTTGCTCCGGCTGCAAGAGGCGTGCATGACGGCGGAACTGCCGGCGGACCGGCCCGTGCTCGGCCCCGACCGCCCGCCGACCCGGCCCGGGCTCGCGGGCGCCACGCCGCGCGTGACGACCGTCAAAGACCCGCGCTGGGCGGCGCTGGAGGCGTGGCTGCCGCTGGGACAGCCACTGGCCACGCGGATGCCCACCGCGTTCCTGCACGAGCGACTCACGCCGTCGGGCCACCGCCGGCTCGTCTGCGTGGAGGCGCTTAGCGGCGGGGGCGAGCCGTTCACCGCCAACCGGTACTTCGCCGTCGCCTTCTCGATCACGGTGATCGACCCGGCCGGCCCACTACGGGACGCCCGCGCGACGCTCGGGCCCTACGCGGTGTGCTTCGTACAGGTTCCCGAAGGCCTGCTCCCGATCGACACGAGCCATGAGCCGGCGACGGTATGGCCGGGCCGTCCGGACGCCGCCGACCCCACGCGCTTCTCGATCCCGGTGAGCTGGGTGGGCGTCACCGGCCGCGTCGACTTCCGGCTCGAAGACGACGAGAGCGTCACGCTTCGGATCGCCGACCCGGCCGCGTTCCTCGACGCCGCGACGGCCGCCGCGACCGCGGCGCTCAGCGCCCAAGCCCCCGCCCGATAGCGACCGGGCGAACCGACGTCGACTCACCGGACGGGATCGCCCTCGCCCGGCCGGCCAGAAGACCCCCAGCCCGTTCGCGTCGCACCACCCGCCGGCGCGCCGTCCGCCTACCCCACCGTGCGCCGCCCGGCGGCCAGGGCCGCGCGGTACGTCGCCGCCGACTCCGCCTCGCGCTGCGCCGGGTGCACGGTCACCAGCCGCCGCCACTCGCCGGCCGGTTGGTCATCCAGCATGACGTGCGGCTTGGGCAAAAACCCGGCGAAGCAGTCGGCGAGCCCGAGGGCCGTCGCGACCGCCCGGACGTATGCGCCGCCGCCCGAGCTCCGGCAGTACAGCCCCGCCCCGCCGGCGCGCAGGGCCCGGATGTGGTCGACCGCCGCGGCGATCGGGATCTGCTTGTGGCCGACCGAGCGGACGAGCGTGTCGTCAACGTCGACGTAAACGACGAGCGGGAAATCGGCCGGCGTATCGGTCATGCGGTTCGCTCCAATCGGGGGGCCGCCATCCTACCGCCCCGCGGGCCCGCCCGCGCGGGCTGACGGCGTCGCGCGGGGGGACGGCGGGGGGATCGCCACAGAGTTCACAGAGGCACAGAGGGGGAGAGGAGAGCGCCGATCCGGGGCGCTCGGAGTTCACGCGTAGGGTGGGTGTACTCGCCCACGATTCGCGCTCCACGCCGCCGCGCCGTCCCCCGCCGAAGGTTCAGGAGATAGGACTGTTACGCGCGGGACGGACGGCCGCCCCCGCCGCACGCGGGACGCCGGCCGACGTTCGACAGCCCCTCCCCGGCGTGCGGCGGGGTCGTTCCGGTGGCCGACGGACGGGCCGGGCGCGAAGGGCCCCGCGCCGCGCGGCTACGCGATCGGGTGGGTATCCGGATGGCGTCACTCGACCTCGATCCGCCGCACGAAGAACACCTCCGGATCGGCAACGGCATGCGCGATCGCGCCGAACGTCGCGTCGTCCAACAGATAGTGAGGCCCCGCGTACACGATCGGGTACGCGGTGTGAAGTTCCGCGGACGTTACGAACCCCGGAAGGGGCCAGCCCGGGCGGCTCGGGAGCTCGAACTGCGTGCGCCCCGGGAACGACGCCGCCAACTTGGTAAGGCTCGGCACGATCACTTGGGAGTACTTCCGATCGCGAAGGCTCCGGGGAACCCGACCGCACTGCTTGCGGATCCAG
>Ga0196963_10002456_pt1 | contig 11089 bp, 10 predicted proteins | sample S1_5metaG_FD_148600 | JGI IMG/M metagenome (GOLD analysis project Ga0196963, IMG submission 148600) | Soil microbial communities from Anza Borrego desert, Southern California, United States - S1_5 | ecosystem: Environmental > Terrestrial > Soil > Desert | place: USA: California | collected... | reverse complement strand
CAACAATCTCGGCGAGATCGCCGCCTGGACCCAGGCCATCCACGACCGCGCCTATGCCATGGCGCGCCAGGGCGGCATCCCGGTCTTCCTCGGCGGCGACCATTCGATCTCGATGGGCACGGTCAGCGGCCTCGCCCGCCATTGCCGCGAGGCCGGGAAGGACCTCGTCGTGCTGTGGCTCGACGCCCATTCCGACTTCAACAACCCGGCCACCACGCCCTCCGGCAACATGCACGGCATGTCGGTGGCCTTCTTCTGCGGCGACGAGAGCCTGCGCCCGCTGCTGGGCGACCGGCCCTTCGTTCCGGTGAAGCAGGAGAACGTCCACCTGTTCGGCCTGCGCTCGATCGACGAGGTGGAGCGCCGCGCCCTGCGGGCCAGCGACATCCACACCATCGACATGCGGATGATGGACGAGGAGGGCGTGCATGCGCTGATGAAGCGCGTCATCGCCAGCATCTGGGACCGCAACGTCCATCTGCATGTCAGCCTCGACGTCGACTTCCTCGACCCGACCCTGGCGCCCGGCGTCGGCACCACCGTGCCCGGCGGCGCCACCTACCGCGAGGCGCATCTGGTGATGGAGATGCTCTGCGACAGCGGCCTCGTCGGCTCGCTCGACATCGTCGAGCTGAACCCCTTCCTCGACGAGCGCGGCAAGAGCGCCCTGCTGCTGACCGAGCTGACCGCCAGCCTGTTCGGCCGCAGCATCATCGACCGCCCCGCCACCCAGACCCGGACCGTGTGACGCGACCCGCGTCCCGCCCCCGACGGAGAACCACCATGGCCCTTCGCACCGCCGACTACATCGACATCGAATATTCGCTGGGCGCGCACAACTACAAGCCGCTCGACGTGATCCTGACCCGCGGCGACCGGGTCTGGGTGTGGGATGTCGAAGGCCGCCGCTATCTCGACTGCCTGTCGGCCTATTCGGCGGTCAACCAGGGCCATTGCCACCCGAAGATCCTGGCGGCGATGATCGAGCAGGCGCAGAAGCTGACGCTCACCTCGCGCGCCTTCCGCAACGACCAGCTCGCCCTGCTCTACGAGGAGCTGGCGACGCTGACCCGCTCCCATAAGATCCTGCCGATGAACAGCGGCGCCGAGGCGGTGGAATCGGCGATCAAGGCCTCGCGCAAATGGGGCTACGAGGTGAAGGGCGTGCCGGAGGGCCAGGCGGAGATCATCGTCTGCTCCGACAATTTCCACGGCCGCACCGTCGGCATCGTCGGCTTCAGCACCGATCCGGACGCCCGCGGCGGCTTCGGGCCCTTCGCGCCGGGCTTCCGCGTCGTGCCCTTCGGCGATGCCGAGGCGCTGGAGCGGGCCATCACCCCGAACACCGTCGCCTTCCTGGTCGAGCCGATCCAGGGCGAGGCCGGCGTCATCATCCCGCCGCCGGGCTATTTCCGCCGGGTGCGCGAGATCTGCACCGCCAACAAGGTCACGCTCATCCTCGACGAGATCCAGACCGGCCTGGGCCGCACCGGCAAGCTGCTGGCCGAGGAGCACGAGGGCATCGAGGCCGACGTCACCCTGATCGGCAAGGCGCTGTCGGGCGGCTTCTACCCGGTCTCGGCGGTGCTCTCCAACTCCGAGGTTCTGGGCGTGCTCAAGCCCGGCCAGCACGGCAGCACCTTCGGCGGCAACCCGCTGGCCTGCGCCGTCGCCCGCGCCGCGCTGAAGGCGCTGACCGAGGAGCGGATGATCGAGAACTCGGCCGAGCTGGGCGACTATTTCCGCAACCAGCTCCAGGGCATCCGCTCCAACCTGGTGAAGGAGGTCCGCGGCCGCGGCCTGATGCTGGCGGTCGAGATGCACCCGGAGGCCGGCGGCGCCCTGCGCTACGTCCAGGCCCTGCGCGAGCGCGGCGTGCTGGCCAAGGACACGCACGGCCACACCATCCGCATCGCCCCGCCGCTCGTCATCACCAAGGACGAGATCGACTGGGCGCTGGAGCAGATGGAGCCGGTCCTCACCGGCCGCGCCTGATCCCCCACGGGGCCGCGGCCCCGGTCCTTGCGCGCGACCCGCCCAGCCCTTAGGCTCGGCGGGTCGTGTCGTTTCGGGATCGGCCTGCCGGATGCGCATCACCAGCGATATCGCCGAGGTCGCCGATCCCAAGATCAGGCTGCTGCACGCCTATTGGGAGGAGCTGCGCGCCGGCCGCCCCGCCCCGGCGCGGGCGGAGCTGGACCCCGGCCGGCTGCGCGCCATCCTGCCCTACCTCATCATCGTCCAGTTCGAGCGCGAGCCCTTCCGGGTGCTCTACCGCTTGGTGGGCACGCGGGTGGCGGAGGTGACGGGCGCCGACATCACCGGCCGCTACCTCGACGAGGTGGCGTTCCGCGAGGAGGCGGATTTCCAGGGCTGCTACCTCCGCGCCGCGACCGAGGCGGTGCCGGTCTTCATCACCGGCGTGCTGAGCCGCGACCAATGGTCGGACTGGACCTACGACGCCGGCATCTTCCCGCTCTCCGACGACGGCGCCACCGTCAACAAGGCCATCGCGGTCGAGACCTACGACCGGCTGGAATCCGATCCCGACCGCCTGCTGCGGCTGCGGGGCGGGCGGTAGGGCGGGGCGGATGAGCCGCCCTCATGGGCGGTGAGAAGCCGTCATTTGCGTCTTGCCCGGCCGGGGTGTCTGGTGGTGGCGGAAGGAGCCCGCCATGCAGCACCTGCTCGAAGCCGCCCGCCGCCCCAGCGCCGAATATGGCGGGCGGCTGGCCAACCATCTGCCGATGGCGCTGATCGCGCTCGCCCGCATGGGCGCGCCGGCCGCCCGGCTCGACGCCTTCGCCGCCGCCTATGCCGCCCGCAAGGTTCTGCGGCCGCTCCCGGCGGCCGGGCCGGCCCTGACCGCGGCATCCTGGCCCGCCGCCCTGGGCGACACCGCGGCGGAGGGGCCGGCGCGCGGCTATTTCCGGGGCGCCTTGGCCCAGGCGGGCCGCGACCGGGTGCTGCGCGGCCATCTGCCGGCCCTGCTGCCCGGCCTGGGCGGCAGCGCCTTCCATGCGCTCATCCGCACCGCCTATGCGGTGGAATGCGGCGACGACGCGGAGCTGGCGGCGGCCCTGGCCTATTGGACGATGAGCCACCTGCCGCTCGGCGAGCCGGCGGCGGGCGCGGCGGCCGAGGCCGACCCCCTGCGCCTGCTGGCCGAGCTGCGCGCCGCCCTGGACGGGCGCATCGGCGGGGTCGAGGGGCCGACGATCTTCGCCCGGATGGCGCTGGCGGCGCGGCTGCCGGGCTTCGCCCCGGTCGTCGACCGCCTGGCCGTCGGCGTAGACGGACTGCCGGTGCTGGCGGCGGCGGCGGTGGCCCTCTTCGCCCATACCGCGGACTTCACCGCGCTCCACATGATGACGGCGCTCCATGCCCTGCGCCTGCTGCTGCCCTGGGTGGAGGACCGGCCGGGGGCGCTGCGCCAGGCCTGGCGCGCCCTGGCCGCCGCCTATGTCGCCGCTGCCATGCCGCCGCTGCCGACCGCCGACGCGCTGGACGTCCTGCGCCGCCGCGCCGCCCCCGGCTGGCCGGACATCCTGGCCGCCGCCTCGGCCTCCGACGACGAGCATGTCGTCAAGGCCGCCTACACCGCGTGGCAGGAGGATTCGGTGCGCGCCGACCCGCTCTACCGCGTCGCCGCGGCGCGCTATGCCGGCTTGATCGCCTGACTGCGGATCAGCCCGGCCGGGTGGCCGGTCCGCCCTCCAGGGCGGAGGCGATGGCGCGCTCCAGCTCGTCGAAGCCGAAGGGCTTGAGGATCACCGAGAAGGGCCGGATCTTGGCGATCCGCTCCAGATAGTTCTGGCCGCCATAGCCGGTGATGAAGATCACCGGCACGCAGCGGATCTTCAGGATCGCCTCGACCGCATCGATGCCGTCGGGCACGCCGATGCGGATGTCGGAGAGGATGATGTCGAATGCGGCGCCCTCGGCCAGGCTCAGCGCCTCGTCATAGGTCGCGGCCAAGCCCGCGAGTTCGTGCCCCATCTCCTCGATGTGCAGGCGCAATGCCGCCGCCACGAGGAAATCGTCTTCGATCGCGAAGACCCGCGCCATCTCAGGACAACCCCGTCTTGTCCGTCCGCACCGCACCGTCGATTCGGAAGTGGGATCGGTACGGCCGATGGCTAGGGGCAGACTTCGGCAGGATGAACACGAGGAGCCCGGAACAGAGTCGATGACCCGACATATGGCAGAGTTCGAAGGCGAGGCCAAGCCTGGAAAGGCCCAGCCTGCGCCTTTTCCGGGTAGGCACGGCGGCGCTTGGGGCGTGCCGGGCTCCGACACCGGGCTCACCCCTCACCCCAACCCTCTCCCGCAGGGGGAGAGGGGGCGCCTGCTGATCATTCCGTGCAGCCGTCGGGATTTCGCCTGCTGCACCGACCGCTCGCCTAGCGCCCCCTCCCCCCTCGCGGGGGAGGGCTGGGGTGAGGGGGTGGCGCCGCCTGGGGATTGCCCAGCGGATGCACCGGGCCCACCCCTCACCCCGACCCTCTCCCACAAGGGGAGAGGGGGCGCCAGCCGGGCCTTTCGTGCAGCAATCGGAACCTTGCCTGCTGTACCGGCAGCGCCGCTGGCGCCCCCTCCCCCCTCGTGGGGGAGGGTCGGGGTGAGGGGGCGCCTCCACCAGAGAACCGTCGGCTTAGGGCCGGCGCGGATGGTTCAAGGCGCACCGCGACGCGCTATGTTAGATTGAAACTCCAATCTCTGGCACCGGGGCGGGTCATGGCGGCGGAAGCGGCGAAGGGTGGCGGGCGATCCGGGCGGCGGTGGCGCATTGCGGCCTGGGGCGGCGGCGCGGCGCTCCTCCTGCTGCCGCTGGCGGGGATGCAGGTCTCCGCCGAGGTCGCCTGGGGCCCGGGGGACTTCGTCCTCGCCGCGGCGCTCATCGGCGGCGTCGGGCTCGCCTTCGAACTGGCCGCCAGGGCGGCGCCGAACCGAACCTATCTGGCGGCCGTCGCGGTCGCGCTGGCGACGGCCTTCATCCTCGTCTGGGCCAATCTGGCGGTCGGCATCGTCGGGGCGGAGGACAACCCGGCCAACCGGATGTATGGCGGGGTCCTGGCCGTCGGCGCCGCCGGCGCCGCCATCGCCCGCTTCCGGCCGCGGGGGATGGCGCTGGCCCTGATCGCCACTGCCGCCGCCCAAGTGCTGGTCGCCGTCATCGCTCTGATGGCCGGCCTGGGGTCGGCCGGAGCGCCCACCGCCGCCTTCGCCGCGCTGTGGCTGGCCTCGGCCTGGCTGTTCCACCGGGCGGCGCGGGAGCGGGCGTCGGCCTGAGCCGTCACCGTCCCGCCGCCTCGGCGCCGACCCGGGCCGCGACCTCGCGCGAGGCGCGGTAGCAGTCGCAGGCCGCCGCCTCCAGCCCGGCGCGGTCGGCGACCCGCAGCGCGCCCGGCTCGGCGCCGATCAGGCCGCGGCGGCGCAGGGCGGCGCAGGCGGCGCCGATGCTCTGCCGCTGCACCCCGGCCAGCTCGGCCAGAAGGCCTTGGGTCGGCCCGGGCTCGTCCGGACGCAGGCGGTCGTCGACCTGCAGCAGCCAGCGGGCGCAGCGCGCCTCGATGCTGTGCAGCCCGCAGCAGGCGCTGGAGAGCAGGGTCTGCCCGACCGTCAGCTTGGTCTGGGCGAGCAGGGCCGCCTGGAGGGGCGGGCTTGCCGCCATGGCGGCCTTCAGCGCATCGACCGGCAGGCGCGACGCCGTGCTGGGGATGCGCACCGTCAGCCGGCACAGCGCCGTCTGGCCGCCGAGCAGCGCCCAGAAGCCGAGGAAGCCCTCGGCCCCCACGGCCGCCGCCGCGACGATCCGGCTGCCGCCGAGGGCGGCCCCGACCGTGACGATGCCGCCATGGGGGAAGAGCACCTCCCGCACCGGCTCGAACGGCTCCTGCAGGATGCGACCGCGTTCCAGCGGCACGATCCCCAGCGCCGGGCGCAAGGCGTCGAGCGCCTCATCCGGCAGCCCGGCCAACAAGCGGTTTCTGCGATGGGGGTCGTCCGGCCCCGCGACCGACGATCCCCTGTCCAACGTCTCGTGTCCCACGTCGCGCGTCCCGCCGGCCCCACAACGGTGTGCATGACGATGCACTCAGTTGTGTCGGGGAGTCGACATGGACACCCCCGCGGCGAGCCGCCGCAGGCGCGGGCGGGAACTTGGCGCGGGGCCGTTGGGGCGTCAGACCACCCGGCCGATCAGGCGCTGAGCGCCCATTTCGGGCAGGATGCGCTCGAAATGGGTGGTCACCGCGGCGTGGCATTCGCAGGCCGCCGCCTCAAGGCCGGGGCGGTCGACGATGGTGATCTGGCCGCGGCCGTAGCGGATCAGCCCCTTGTCGCGCAGGATGCGGGCGATGCCGGTGACGGTGGTGCGCTGCACGCCCAGCATCTCCGCCAGCGTCTCCTGGGTGAGCTGGATGTCGTCGCGGCCGACGCGGTCGTGGGTGGCGAGCAGCCAGCGGCAGCAGCGCGCCTCCAGCGGATGCAGGGCGTTGCAGGCCACGGATTGCAGGATCTGGGCGAGCAGCGCGTCGGCATAGCGGGAGAACAGCTCGCGCAGGCTCTGGGAGCGCAGCTTCGCCTCCTCCAACCGGGCGGTGGAGAGCCGCAGCGCCGGGCCGGCGGTCTGCACCACGGCGCGGGCGAAGGCCGGCTTGTGCCCGGCGCTGACGATGCCGCCCAGCGCGCCCTCGCGGCCGATGGTGGCGGCCTCGGCGGCGCGGCCGTTCTGCATCGGCACCAGCAGCGAGATCAGCGTGCCCAGGCCGGGGAAGTAGGTGCGGCTGACATCGTCGCCCGGCTCGTAGAGGACTTCGCCCTGGTAGAGGGTGACGCTCTCCAGATAGGGCTCGATGAGGGAGCGGTCTTCGGTCCCCAGGATGGCGAGCAGGCGATTGCTGGCGAGGGGGCGGTTCGGCCCTGCGGAATCACCGCTTTTCGCGCCAGGCCTTGACATGCTCGTCCCCTTGTACAATCCGCGCAGACGACGCTGCTGGGGCGATGCGGCGGCGCCCCAAGACGGTGGAGAGCCTAGGTTGTCAGATGACGAACGCTACGTCTGTCGGGAAGTCGACCTTAGCAATCAAATACTTCGCGGGTGCGTCGCCCTAACGCGGCTACGCTTGGGCTTTCCTTAGACCGCGACGCGGTCGGCCACGGCGGCGGGCGGGGCCAAGGCGACTCGGAAGCAGGTGCCGGCGCCGCTGCTGACCTCCACCGTCGCGCCGATCTGCGCGGCGAGCGAGCGCACCAGGACGGTGCCGAGGCCGCTGCTGTAGCCGTCCGGCTTGGGGCTGGCGCGGCCGGCCTCCAGGCCGATGCCGTCGTCCGCCACCTCGATCACCGTGCCCTCGGCCGAGGTGGCGAGCCCGACGCGGATGGTGCCGCGGCGGCCGAAGGGGAAGGCGTGCTTCAGGGCGTTGGCGATCAGCTCGCTCACGATCAGGGCGACCGGCGTCGCGGTCTCCAGGTCCACCACATGCGGCTCGGCCGCCACCTCGATGCGCACCTGGTCGGCCGTCAGCGGGTAGATCGCCTCCAGCGCCGCGCACAGCTCGCGCAGATATTCCGCGAGGTCGATGTCGGCGGCCCTGTCGCCGCGGTAGAGCAGCTCGTGGACGAGGCTCATCGAGCGCAGCCGCGCCTGCACCTCCTCCAGCCCCAGCCGCATGTCCGGCCCCATGCGCCGGGCCTGCATCATCAGCAGGCTGGAGACGATCTGAATGTTGTTCTTCACGCGGTGGTGGACCTCGCGGAACAGCACCTCCTTGTCGTTCAGGGCCAGGCGCAGCCGCTCATTGGCCTCCGACAGCAGGGCGTTGTTGCGCTGGAGGTCGGCCTCGCGCCGGGCCAGCTCCTCCGCCATGGCGTCCACCCGCGCCTCGACCTCGGCGAATTCCGGCACGGCGCCGAAGCCGGCGCGGCCGGCCGGCCGGTTGCGGTCGGCCAGATGGTCCACCGCCTCGCGAAGTCGGGCCAGGGGCTTCACCACCCACAGCCAGCCGCCCGTCCAGGCCACGGCGGCCGCGGCGGCGATCGCCAGGGCGCCGATGCCGAGCTGCAGCCAGTAGAGCCGCGTCGTCGCGGCGTAGGCGATCTCGGTCGGCAGGCCGACCACCGCCAGGATATGGGGCGAGGCGGGCAGGGGGGCATAGCCGTAGATGCGGCGGATGCCGTCCTGGCCCACCCGCTCGGCCGCGCCCGAGGGCCAGGTCTGGCCCTCCTCCAGCCCCCGCGTCTCGGCCTTCTGGCCGATCCAGCGCGCCGGGTCGGGCCGGTGGGCGATGATGGTGCCGCTGGCATCGACCAGCGCCGCCACGGCATTGGGGACGGAGGGCGGCAGGGCCAGGCTCTCGGCGAAGCGCTCCAGGTGGAGCGAGACCACCACCACGCCGGTCACCGCGCCGTCGGCGCCCAGGATGGGGCTGGCGAGCGGCAGGATCTTCGAGCGGGTGACGAAGCCGACGCGGGCACGGTCGACGACGAAGGCCTTCGTCGCCATCGCCTGCTGGAAATAGGGGCGGTCCGCCAGGTTGCGCCCGACCGAGGCGGGATCGCTGGAGCAGCGGATGGTCCCGGCCGGATCGACGAGGGCGAAGCCGGTGAAGAGCGGCAGGCGGCGGGTGAGGCCGGCCAGGAGGTCCGAGCAGCCCTCGGTGCCGCCGTCGCGGATGGCGGGCGCCTCGGCGATGGTCGCCGCCACGTCCTTTGCGGCGCGCAGCGCCTGCGCCTGCTCGGCCGCGGCGAGGCGCGCCATGTCCATCACCTGGACCCGCAGCGCCCTTTCGTGCTCGCGCCTATCGGCCAGCTCGGCCCACAGCTCCGCCGCCACGATGGGCGCGGTGGCGAGGAGGACGAGGAGGATGAGGCGAGCCTGGATTTTCATGCGGTGTGTGGAAGCCCGGCGCGGCGGGGCATGGCCCCCGGTGCCCGCAATATTGGTCCTCGTTGGCGCAAACGGAAGCGTCTGCGTCGCCGTTCCCGCAAAATGCCGGGCTCCAGCCCTGTGGCGGTTCGGCAACGCTGCTCAGGGTTCGTTTGAACCTCGACCGGCATGGCGTTGATCCGGCGGAAAAAGCGCCGACTTGACCTTATCATGGCGGATGTTCCGATTCGCCGCGTTGCCGCCCCCGGTCCACAACCCTGGGCGCCGACCGGCTGGAGCCCGCTCGCAGGGTGGTTGCCACCGCGCGGCCCGGGGGCCGACGGTTCGTCCGATGTTCCGGCCGCGAACGGCTCCGGCCGCATCGGGCATGGCGGGGAGGGGATGCGATGGCCTATATCGAAGCCGCGAATTCGGGATCGGTCCCGCCCCCGCCGGGGGCGGCCGCGCACCGCCCCCGCGGCCCGCTCCGGGCCGGGGGCGGTCCCGAGCGCGCCGGAACCGACGGAAGCCGACCGATGGGAAGCCCCGCCACGCCAGAGCCGCAGCGCCGCCCGGGACCGGCCGCCGACGCCGTCCTGCCGGACCCGGCGGCCGAGCTGCCGCGGGCCATGGCGCGGCGCGAGCTGCGGCTGGTCTACCAGCCCGTCTTCTCGGCCGCCGGCCGGGCGGTGGGGGCGGAGGCCCTGCTGCGCTGGGACCATCCCGTGCATGGCGAGCTGCGCCCGGCCGCCTTCCTCGGCGGGCTCGGCGCCCCGCTGCTCGGCGAGCTGGCCGCCTGGACGGCCGGCGAGGCGGTGCAGCAGCTCACGGCCTGGCGGCGCGCCGGCGCGATGCCCGGCCGCCTGTCGCTCAACGTCCCGGCCTCGGCGCTCGAGCCGGGCTTCGCCCTCGGCCTGATCGCCCTGCTGCGCGCGGAGCGGCTGCCCGGTGCGGCCCTGGCCCTGGAGCTGAGCGACGCCGAGGCGATGCCGGCCGACGGCCTGCTGCCCAAGGTGCTGGGCGAGCTGGCGGCGCACGGCGTGGTCTGCCTGATCGACGATTTCGGCCGCGGCGCCTCGCTGATGGACACCGGCCGCCTGCCGCTGCGCGGGCTGAAGCTCGACGGGGCGCTCAGCGCCCATCTGCCGGAGGGCCGGCGCGAGGCCGGCCTCGCCCGCGCCTATGCCGCGGTCGGCCGGGCGCTGGGCGTGCCGGTGGGCGCCAAGCATGTCGAGACCCCGGCCCAGCGCCGGTTCTATCTCGACCTCGGGGTGGACAGCCTGCAGGGCGACGGCCTCGCCGCCCCGGTGGGGGCCGAGGCGCTGCCGGGCTATTTCGCCTGAATGCCCGCCGCAGCCCGCCTTGACGACGCGCCGGACGACCCGCCCGACATGACCGCACCCGACCGGCCGGACCCGGCGGAACTGGAATCCCGCCTCGCCGCGCTGGAGGCGGAGCTGGCGCGCCAGCGCGAGGCCAACGCCCGGGCGCTGGCGGCCGGCGAGGCCTGGGTGGCCGAGGCGGCGGCGCAGGAGCAGGCCCTGGCCGAGGAGGCGCGCCGCCTGCGCCGCGAGATCGAGGCGCGCGACACCGAGGCGGGGATGGAGATGGTGCGGCTCAGCATCGACCTCGCCTCCGCCCAGCAGGAGCTGGCGGCGGCGCGGGCCGAGGCCGACACGCTGCGCCGCCGCCTCGCCACGCTGCTGACCGACCGCCGCATCGAGGCCGAGGAATACGCCGCCATGCGCGCCGACCGCGACCGCCTGGAAGCCGAACTGGCCGAGGCGCGGCGGCCCTGGTGGCGCCGGCTGTTGGGCTGGTAGGCCCGTCGGCTTTCCTGCGCGGAGTGTCCGCTGGCGCCGCCTCGCCCCGTGGGAGAGGGGGCGGTGCCTCAGCCCGGCATTCCCCAAGCGGCGCCGCCCCCTCACCCCAACCCTCCCCCGCGAGGGGGGGAGGGGGCGCCAGCGGCGCTTTCGGTGCAGCAGGCAATGTTTCCGATGGCTGCACGGAGGGTCCAACAGGCGCCCCCTCTCCCGCTTCAGCGGGAGAGGGTTGGGGTGAGGGGTGAGCCAGCGAAGCTGGCTTCGGGCCCGGTGCCTTCCGCCCGGCAGCTCCCGAGCGGCACCGCCCCTCACCCCAGCCCTCCCCCACAAGGGGGGAGGGGGGCGCCAGTGGCGCTTTCGGTGCAGCAGGCATGGGCCCCGATGGCTGCACGGAAGG
>Ga0196963_10002454_pt1 | contig 11092 bp, 8 predicted proteins | sample S1_5metaG_FD_148600 | JGI IMG/M metagenome (GOLD analysis project Ga0196963, IMG submission 148600) | Soil microbial communities from Anza Borrego desert, Southern California, United States - S1_5 | ecosystem: Environmental > Terrestrial > Soil > Desert | place: USA: California | collected... | reverse complement strand
TTGATTGTGCAATGGTGATCAGCGATCACTTAGAAGAACTAAACCTTAGCTGGAAATCTCGTGGCTTACCGGTTATTCAAATGCGAGTAGGCATTTACACAGGCCCCATTGTGGTTGGTAGCTTAGGGGGAAAAGACCGCCTAGAATATGGGGTGATTGGTGACGCAGTGAACACAGCCTCTCGCCTCGAAAGTTGCGAGAAAGACCGACAACCCAGCAACTGCCGCGTCCTGATTGCGCGCGAAACGCTTGTTCACCTCCAGGATCACTTTCAGGTCGAATCTTGGGGAGCCTTAGCCCTAAAAGGCAAAGAACAAATGGTAGAGGTCTACCGTGTCATCCGCCGTTCCTCATAGCTGAACCCCTAATACAGTTTCCTTGTCAAGGTCTCACCAGATGTTTAATTATAAAAACTAAATATCGTCAACAGGACTTAGGTAGTTTAAAAAGGTTAAAAGCTAGAGGGTTGCAAATAGACCAAGGATTTTACCCTGTCCCCAATCCCCAATCCTTATGTTTCGTCAAGATGCGTAAGTTCTGGTAAATTTTGTCGCAACTGATAAGTCGATCCTTTAATTTCCTAATTCTCGTAAACAACAATGACCTTATCTTGATTAAATAATGTTTCAATCAGTCGAACTAGAGTATAAATCGTTAAATTGATAAGGCACTATCAGAATTGTGCTTAATCTTAGACGGCTCAGCACCACTAACAACTAAGAACAAATTAAAGAGGCTATTACATGATTGAAAAAATTTTGATAGCCGTCGCTGGCTTGGGAAAATGTGAAGAGATGTTCCAAATGCTGCTGGAAATTCCTTCCCTCAGACGAGCATCTGTCACAGTCTTGCACGTTGTCCCTCCTCAAGTTACTGCCGAGGCGATGGCCGCTAAATTGGAAGAAGGGGGCAAAATTCTAGCATCAGCTATCCAAAAATTGAATTTAGATCCGAAGCAAGTGACGGCTCGGCTAAGACAGGGTGACCCCAAAGATACTGTCTGCGAAGTGGCTGATGAAGAAGGATCTGACCTAATTATTATGGGTTCACGAGGGCTAAAGCGCCTAGAATCCATTTTAGAAAACTCAGTCAGTCAGTACGTTTTTCAGTTGACCTCTCGCCCCATGTTATTGGTCAAAGACGATATTTACGTCAAAAGAATCAACCGCGTCATGGTGGCAATGGATCGTTCTCCGTCTGCCAAACAGTGCTTAGATTTGGCACTATTTTTCCTACAAGAAATTAAAGGAGGACAACTGGTTCTATTACACGTAGATCCTAACCTCCCTAAAGGGAAAGAGATGTCAGCAGCCGAAGCCGAAAAAGATCCTGTACTTACACCAGCGATTGCAGAGGCGAAGAAACGAGGGATTGCCTACCGTTGTATCACCATCAGTGGTAAAGCAGGCGAACAAATTTGTCGTTTGACAGATGAGTTAAATATTGATTTGTTAATGATAGGCTCACCTGATCGCCGCCCTTCAATAGCGAAAAGCTTACCTGACTTAGATCGCTTACTAGGAACCTCCCTATCCGACTATGTGCGGGTTTATGCCAACTGTCCTGTTCTCTTAGGACGCCTGTCTACATAAACAAATCCACCTGATTTTGACAATCAGGTGGATTTGTTTACACCCATAGAATTCATCAGAACCACTCAACTGTGCTTTGATTCCTAACTGAATTAGGAGCGGGAGACCGTTAAAACACGACCCACTTAGCTGAGGCTAAAGTAGGTCGCTTAGCTTGACACCCACTATTATGAATTCTTGTTGCTTTCGCGGCTAGCAGTTTGAATGTACAGAATCAGTAGGAACACAGCAGGAACCAGCACAAACAGAATGCTGGCAACGAAGCCTAATTCATTAACTTGCATGGCACCGAAGACTCTAAATGATTTTACATCAACAACTTTTAGAATATCATCATCGATACCGAGAACAGCGAGTTGAATGGATTAGGGTTTTGTCTGAACGCTCACCGGACCATTAACTAAAGTTTGACAGGCTAAGCGATAAGTTGCAGGCTTTTTCTTTAATTTGCGGTCTTCTACCTCTGTGCGCGGCGATAAATTCTCCATTCCTTCGACGATTTCGACAATACAGGTACCGCATTGACCATAACCACCGCAGTTCATCAACTTTCCTTTGAAAGTATAGAGATCAATGCCATTTTGTAACGCTTTCTCCCTTAAGTTAGCTCCCTGAGCGACGATCGCTTCTTTCTGCTCTTTGACAAACTTAATGTTGCTCATCCACCCACCCTCCTAGTTGCTAACTTTCGTCAGCTTATTAAGAATTATTAATAATTTGTAACATAATGCAAAGCTACAGTTCAACGAAGGGAGAGAGTTCCTAGCTAGGGAGGGGAAAAAAGATTGCTAGCGGGAAAATTACTCACTGCTCGTCGCAGGGCTGCCAACGACCGATTGTAGTCGAGAATCGCCCGTAGCCGGTTGACTCTAGCACGGGTCAGTTCTGTTTGAGCCGTAATTACATCGGTTTGAATCCCTACTCCCGCTCTAAATCGCAAGCGGGCTAATTCTAGGCTTCTTTCTGCCTGTCGTACAGCAGCTTCGGCAGTACCAATATTCTGTTGATTAGAATTTAAGTTAAAAAATGCCTGCTCTACCTGAAAACGGACTTGGTTACGATTATCAGCGAACTGAGTTTCTGCGATCGCCCCATTAATTCTTTCCTGCTCAGCTCTGGCTCTAGATGCTCCACCATTGTACAAATTCCATTGCATCCTAGCGCCCAGAGCAAAACCATCAGCAGCAGGCTGGTCATCATTAAACACATCCAGCACATCGTAAGTAGCAAATAAACTGACCTGAGGGCGGTCTCCTGCGAGTGCAATCTGTCCCTGCTGCTCACTAATATTGCGTCGAGCCAGTTGCTGTTGTAGCTCCGCTCGGTTCTTCAACGCTAGGATAATGCTCTGCTCTAGCGACAGATCCCAAGAACCCGCAGTCCCAATCGGATCTGCTGCTCGAACATCAACCGTTTGAGATAAGCTGAGTAGCTGCACTAACTGCCGACGAGTAACACTCTGCTGACTTCTAGCTCGCGTTAAAGTTTGCAGAGCATCCGCTCGCTGCACCTCAGCACGCAAAACATCAAATTCTGTTCCCACTCCAGCCTGGAATTGTAATTGAGCATCTCGCAAGCTTTGTTCTGCTTGCCTCAACGCATCTCTAGCGATCTCAATTTGTGCATCTGCTTCTTGCAAATCGTAATAAGCGTTGGTAATATCCAAACGAATTTGTTCAGACTGACGTTCTACCTCCAACTCCTGTAAGCGTATCTGCTCTGCTGCGGCACGGATACTGGCAGATCGTTGCCCTCCTGTATACAGGTTGTAACTTAACTCCAAACTGCTGTTTAAACTAGTTGTGGGAGTATCAGTATCAGTATTAATAGGCGATTGTCTGGCTCTACTTAACTGAGCACTCGCAGAAGTAGAGCGAGTGAGACCTCCTTGCAAACTCACATTAGGAAACTCAGCAGCTAAAACTTCTTGTAGAGCCGCCCTTGTGCGTTCTAAGGTGAGGTTGGCAACTTGTAGCTCCCGATTATTGCGCCTTGCTAGTGCTTGCGCCTGCTCTAAGGTAATGGGTTGATTCAGATCGATTTTGACTTCTTCTGGTCTAGTGGGGAATATTAAAGGATTGGTACTAGGGTTAAGCTTCTCAGGAGTTGAGTTTGCTTGGGCAAGCTTAGTTTTAGAGCTACGTTGGGTACTCTCGGCTACAAGTTTAGGCGCTTGAGGGTGATGATTTGTAGATGAGCCATCAAGAGATTGAGCTTGAGACAATACCAAATCTTGTGCAACACCCAGTTCCATAAAACTAAGGGTAATCAATGCACCTGTACCCACAATCATGAGACCTTTGCTGAATGTAGCGAATGAATAACCAAGCATTGACATAAGGTTAGTAATCAGTTTGGGTCTTAGCGAAACTTTTGTAGCCAAGCAACTGTAAGCCAGAATACTGGCTTACTCATGAACTAGCAATAATAGTAGTGAGCGCGATTCTATAGTAGCCTGAAGAAATTTTCCTTATCCGACCAAAATTCTACCCTTACTTGCTTAATTGCTTAGCTGGCTGATAAGAAGTATATTTTCCTCCCAACGCTTCCACAATACTGCGTGTATTAGCAACCATCATATTGATATAGGAATCCCCGTTACTACCTGGCGCACCAATTGAGTCAGAGTACAGTTGCTGTGGTGCTAGCTTGACCTTGGCTTCCTGTGCGACAGTCTTGATTAATGCTGGATTAATCGTTGTTTCGGCAAAAATCGCTGATACCCCTGTTCCCTTGATAGACTCTACTAGTCGCTGAACTGTTTGGGCACTAGGCTGTTCTTCTGTACTAATGCCAATTAAAGTCCCCGCAACGGGAATGCCATAGGCACGAGCATAATATTGAAACGCATCATGGGTGGTTACCAATTTACGTTTTTCAGGTGGGATTGTTTTAATCTCTTGGATAATCCAGCTATCAAGCTGCCGCAACTCGGTCGTGAGTTGGGCTGCATTTTGAGTAAATTTCTCGCGATCTTCAGGAGACTGTTCAATTAAGGCATCGCGAATAGCACTAACCATAAGAATCACGTTCTCTACATCTCCCCAAACATGGGGATCAGGGACTTGTTCCCCTTGTTTATCCAGTTGTAAAGGCTTCGCTACTTCTCCAACAGCAACCTTACTGCTCTTTGATCCGGTTGCATTCATTAATTTAATCAGTCCCGGTTCCAGATTGTAGCCGTTATAGAGAATCAAGTTTGCTCTCTCTAAAGCCTGAGAATCTGCTGGAACGGGTTCATAAACATGGGGATCAGTGCCGGGTTTGAGGATACCTTTGATCTCAATGGCTTCCCCCCCTATTTTGTCTGTTAAGTCAGCAATAATGGTGCTAGTCGCTACAACTTTGGGTTTCCCATTTACAGATGGCTGATTGGCAGATTGCTGACACCCGCTCAGCCAGAGGCTTATTAGCACTCCGCTGACGACCAACCACCCACGTCTGCTCCGTTGTTGAGTAATCACTTTTCTCTATCTTTGGTATTCTTTCTCTTTATAGATGTTTTCATAATTCTTTCATTTTTACACTATGCTCAAGAAATACTAGTTCTCAAAGCCGTGATGAACACTGTTACCTTTTCCCCTGATACCAATTGGACGCAATTGGTATGTCATCTGAGCAATATCCCTATGGATGCTAGTGCCACTATTACTGTTAAACACCTAGGCGCGCAGTATCGCGCTGTAGAAGCGTTGCGGAATATCACCTGTGAGATTAAACCGGGACGACTTACGGGGATTATTGGCCCAAATGGTGCAGGTAAAAGCACGCTGCTAAAAGCGATGCTAGGGCTGATTCCAGCTACGGGTGGCGTCGTAAGCTATCAAGAGCAACCGTTGATGGAACAGCTAGAGCGGGTTGCTTATGTGCCACAGCGATCGCAGATAGACTGGACTTACCCCGCAACAGTCTGGGATGTGGTGATGATGGGACGGGTGAAGAAGACAGGTTGGTTTCGTCTCTTTTCTACGGTATCGCGGCGGTTGGCAGCCGATGCTTTAGAACGGGTGGGAATGGGTCCTTACCGAGATCGTCCGATTGGGCAACTCTCAGGAGGGCAGCAACAGCGAGTCTTTTTAGCACGGGCGTTAGTTCAAGAAGCTGATATCTTTTGCTTTGATGAACCCTTTGCGGGAATTGACCAAAAAACTCAAGCTATTATTTTTGATATCTTTCATCAGTTGGCGGCGGATGGCAAAACCGTATTAGTGGTCAACCACGACTTAGGCGAATCCATCACCCATTTTGATGATTTAATTTTGCTGAATACAGAATTAATCGCGGCTGGAGAACGCAAACAGGTACTCAGTCAAGAAAACTTGTACCGCGCCTATGGCGGTCAGGTGATGTTTTTTGCCGGAGAGGCTGCTTGAAACGCTTAAAGGTTTATTCTTTTATTTTTAGGATTAATGGTGAATGCTAGAAGCGTTGATTGAGCCGTTGCAATATGGCTTTATGCAGCGATCGCTGATTATTGCAGTTTTGGTAGGCCTTCTGTGCGCGGTGGTCGGCAGCTACTTAATGGTACAGCGACTAGCATTGCTCGGAGATGCCATCAGCCACTCAGTCCTTCCGGGACTGGCGATCGCGTTTATGGTGGGCGCTAACATCTTTGTGGGAGCGTTTATTGCCGGGGTTCTGAGTACGATGGCAATCGCTTGGATCAGGACGCGATCGCCCATTAAAGAAGATGCAGCTATGGGCATTGTTTTTTCTGCGTTCTTTGCCCTAGGGATTACCTTAATTACCCTGATCCAGAAAAGTAATAAAATTGACCTCAACCACTTCTTATTCGGCAATATCCTAGGCGTTACGCTTGATGAAGTTCGCGATACTGCCATCATTGCTGTCGTCGTCTTAGTAGTGGTCGTGCTGCTCTATAAAGAACTGCTATTTTATACCTTCGATCCGTTAGGAGCACAAGCTGCGGGGTTGCCGATTAACCTGTTAAATTTCGGCTTGATGCTACTGATTGCCCTAACCATTGTTGCCAGCATGAAAGCCGTAGGTGTCATTCTGGTTCTTTCTCTGCTAATTACACCTGGCGCAACTGCTTATCTGTTGGTCAAGCGACTGCACCAACTGATGATATTAGGTGCTGGAATCGGTATTGTCTCCAGCATTAGTGGTATGTATCTCAGCTATTTCTTCAATTTACCTTCTGGCCCTGCGATCGTTTTAGTGGTCTCTGGATTGTTTGTCGTGGCTCTTTTATTTAGTCCTAGTCATGGTATCTTGACACAAACTTCCTCTGAAAGTAGACCTATGCCAGTCTGGCGAGAGTTGAAGCAGTTACTGCGTTCTCGATGATATTGCTATGAAAAAAAATACACGGATTGAATTTAAGCGGCTGCTGCAAGAACGCAACGAACATCCCGAAAATCAGGCTGAAATTGATCAAGAAATTTACTCTATATTCAACCAAACTCATGCACTAGTCATTGTTGATATGTCGGGATTTTCCCGAACAACAATTCGCTACGGAATTATTCACTTTTTGGCAATGATTCATCGTTTACAAGCGATCGCCATTCCGGTGATTGAAGCAGTAGGCGGGAAAGTAATTAAGGAAGAAGCGGATAGCATTTTTGCGATTTTCCCCACTGTTGCTCTAGCGATTGATACCTCTCGTGACTTGCTCAAAATTTCGAGTGCGGCAAATACCATGCTGCCTGATGAAAATGATATTCATCTCAGCATTGGAATTGGTTACGGAGAAGTGTTGATGGTTGAAGATCAGGAAATGTTTGGTTCAGAGTTAAATCTGGCTTCTAAATTAGGGGAAGATTTAGCTCAACGAGGCGAAATTTTGCTGACTGAAGCAGCCTTTAACCAGTTAGAAGAAAAATTTGCAGAATTAGAAAGACTAGAATTTTCTATTTCTGGCTTAGAATTAGCTGCCTACAAAGTTAACTAAAATTGCTGAAAAGAATAACTCAGCTTATGGGAATCTAAATCTTTCTGGAAATTTAGGGATTTCCGGACTAAAAACTATTAGCATACGCAATGCTCACCATAACGGTACAGAAGGTGAGCGAGCTATAAATTTGCTTAAGTTTAAATAACTTAGGTAATTGCTAAATTAGTTTATTAGGAGTCCCCATGTCACTTCATAAAAGTTTAGATAAATATGTAAAGCTGAATGCCACATCACCAGAAATTGGCGATTGGCAATTTTCCTTTCCGAATACAGCAGATTTTAACTTTAACTACTATAGATTGCTCCAGGAAGCAGCAAACAGCGCGATCGCACAGAATCATAATCCTGAGATTCGCATTGCCATTCTTGGTGCAGGCGTAGCTGGGTTAATTGCTGCCAGAGAGTTGTTTCGCTGCGGCTATACCAATATTGATATTTATGAGGCGAGCGATCGCATCGGTGGCAGAATTTACTCACTTCCCGCAGCCAATCAATACACGACTTTTGAATTGGGTGCAATGAGGATGCCATTTTTTACAGAACCAGGAAGCGGCAATAGCGTTTTAGATTACTATTGCACCCTCTTTGACATTACAACCCAGCCTTTTCCTGATCCAGGTTCTCAAGCGATCGCGAGTACCGGAATTTATATGAATAATGGTTTGGGGCCAGATTCTCAACAGCCTTATTCTCAGCCGCGACTCGATGTTTGGCTAAAAGGCAACCCAAACCCCCCACATCCACTATTAAAGGTAATCTTGGCAAAATGGACTCATTTTGCTGATATGTTGACCGATAAAGCTCAAACAGTATACGGCACAGATCAGTGGAATGACTTTTGGCACAGCCTGGTTAACCATTACTGGAAAATTAATTTCCGTGAACTCGTTTATCTGCCCACTATTGAGCAATACGACGAAGCCCAACCAGGATACTTTGGCGGGTTAGGAATGACGGAGGCAGAAGCGTGGAACTTTTATGTTATCGGTGCTGGCGATGGTGGCTGGGGAGCGTTTTACGATGTTTCTTGCCTCTATCCTATTAGAACGTTGTTATTTGGCTTTGCTACCAATCATCAACTGGTTCAAGGCACATTTGATAATAATGGTAATTTTTCCCCCGGTTCACAGTACAAACAGTCAACCGTTGATAACTTAAACCATAAATTAGAATCGCCTCGTTACGTTGGTCTTCAATCTTTGGTTGAAAGTCTCTTTTATGAACCTGTTGCTAGTCCCTTTGTTGAAAATATCTCTCTTTACCAAGCGACTCAAACCTACCCAGGCATCAATCTTTTTACGCAAAACGGGGTGAATAAGATTGAATACCTAGGTGATACAAGAGTCCGAATTGTTTCTCCTGCTAAAACCGCAGAGTATGACGCAGTAATTGTAACGCCACCAACTTGGGCATTACAGATGAATTGTGTCTTTGAAAACTTTCCGCCCCAGGTATTGCCCTTTGAAGTTTCCATGAGTTTAAAGGAATCTCACTGGATTACCAGTTGTAAAGTTTTTTATCCTCTCAAGCAAAGGTACTGGGAGCAAGCCAATCCTAAACCGGGTCTAAATCCCATTCCTCAAGTAATTAATACCGATACCTTTCTCCAAGATGTCTATGGAATTGCTGTCACGACTGAATCGCACAAAGATCCTGGAGTTTTGTTAGTTAGTTATACCTGGGAAGATGATGCTAGCAAGTTAGAAGCTAACAAAGATGATGCGGCTTTAGCTAAAAAGTGTTTGGCAGAGTTAGATCGGATTTTGATGCAGTGTGCAAATATACAGATGCCAATTTCAACTTATGTAGATACTAGCAAACCCGTAGTTATCCATTGGGAACGGCAGCCCACCTATCGGGGCTGTGCTAAGCTGTACCGAGAAAGAAGCTGGAATTTAGACTATTCTTTATTAACCTACAATCAAAAATACAGTGCTGCTTCTCGTCTGTATTTTGCAGGAGAAGCCTACTCAGTAGAAGGAGGATGGACTGAACCCGCTTTAAGATTGGGTTTGGATGCAGTCATCCATATCGTTAACAACACGGGTGGAAGCTTTTTAAATTACTTTAACTTTGCAGTAGATTATCCCCAATATCCTCAATGGTCTCCTTTAATGTGAGCCATTCTAATAGTGAATTGTTCTGAGGTATCAGTATTATCCGTAGTAAGTGTGATGAAGTATTACATCTATAACTCAGTGATACTATATCCGGTTCATTAAGTTATAATCCTGCCAAACCTTGTAGAGACGTGTTAACGAAATTGCGCTTTCTGTCGCTGAACTAATACGTCTCTCCATTATGTGCGATCGCGCGGACTGGCTCTAAGAGGAAGTAGGAATCTAGAAAAATCTCAGAAGCACCTCTGTTACTTTGACCCACTTACCTGGGAACTCTAACCAAGGCGATCGCTACTTAAACAACATAGTATTATAAAACCAATCTTAAAATTTTCTTTACTTTATTAACTTCAGTATACAACAGTAATAATTTCGCTATTAGAAGATATAAAGAAATAACTAATAAGGAGATTACCAAATAATGTCACTAACTGGATATCAAGTTTTACAAAAAATCTATGCAGGGACTCACTCCCTGATTTACAAAGCAGAACGAAAGCATGATCACCAACCCGTTATTATTAAAATTTTACAGCAGGAATATCCTACCCCATCTCAATTAGCTAAGTTCCGTCAGGAATATGAAATCACCTACAACTTAAATTCGGATAGTATTGTCAAAGCTTACGCCCTAGAAAAGCAGCAAAGTACGTTAGCAATTATCTTAGAAGACTTTGGAGGTGAATCTTTAAAAGCATTGATGGCTAGTCAAAAATTTACGATTTCGCAATTTCTTGATTTAGCTATTAAAGTTACTAACGTATTAAGCCAAATTCATGCGTTGAATATTATTCATAAAGATATTAATCCTGCGAATATTCTTTTAAATCCACTAACTAATCAAATTAAAATAACTGATTTTGGGATTTCAACCGTTTTATCTCGCGAAAATACTAGCATTAAAAATCCTAATATTTTAGAAGGAACTTTAGCCTATATTTCGCCAGAACAAACTGGCAGAATGAATCGTTCTATAGATTACAGAAGTGATTTTTATTCGCTTGGCGTAACTTTTTATGAATTACTGACTCATCAGCTACCTTTTAATAGTAAAGATCCGATGGAATTGGTTCATTGTCATATTGCTAAGCAGCCTTGCGCTCCTTGTGAAGTGAATCCAACGGTTCCCCAGCCAATTTCCCAGATTGTCATGAAATTACTGGCAAAAACGGCTGAAGAGAGGTATCAAAGTGCATTTGGAATTAAAAGCGATTTAGAAACCTGTTTACAGCAGTGGCAATCGTCGGGGCAGATATTAGAGTTTCCTTTAGGTAGCCACGATATTTCCGAAAAGTTTCAGATTCCTCAAAAGTTGTATGGCAGAGAACAGGAAGTAGCTACGCTCCTAACTGCTTTTGAGCGTGTCAGCCAGGGTGAGCGCGAATTAATGTTGATTTCTGGCTACTCTGGAATTGGCAAATCTTCTTTAGTAGAGGAAATTTATAAGCCAATTACGCGGC
>Ga0196963_10002453_pt1 | contig 11095 bp, 9 predicted proteins | sample S1_5metaG_FD_148600 | JGI IMG/M metagenome (GOLD analysis project Ga0196963, IMG submission 148600) | Soil microbial communities from Anza Borrego desert, Southern California, United States - S1_5 | ecosystem: Environmental > Terrestrial > Soil > Desert | place: USA: California | collected... | reverse complement strand
CCCACGCCCGGCCGGCCGATGTTCGGATTGACGCCGGTGACGCCCTTCAGCAGCGGATGATTGCGGATCGCATCCTGCGTCGCCTGCGGCGCGTCGCCGTTCGGCTGCACCCACAGGTAATCGCCGGTGTTGAGATCGATGGCGCTGATGCGGCCAACCGGGCCCTTGAACAACGGCAACGGTGCGAGCGGATCGTTCGCACCCGCGCCGGCGCCTGCGCCGCCACGACCCCCGAAGCCGCCACCACCGCCGCCTTCCTCACCACCGCCGCCGCGACCACCGCCAGGCTTCGCGCCGGCCTTGGCCGCCGCTTCCGGATACATCTCGATCGCCGCATCAACCGACGTGGAGGTGCATCCCGCGCTGGTCGGAACCCAATCGACGACCGTCGATCCGGTCTGGCCGAAACAATCGAGCTCCTTGCCGGGGACGAGTGAGCGATTGCCGCCGCCGCTGTGCGACGGGATGTAGATGATGCCGGTCGTCGGATCCGCGGCCGGCGGATGCGTGATGTTCGTGCCGCCCGTCTCACCCGGGAAGAATCGCGCGCTCGCGACGCCTTCCTTGTTGCCGCGATGCACCGGCGGATTGAACGGCGGCACCAGCATGCCCTGCAGCGTCGCGCGCTCGAGGGCGAGCTTGCGAATCTCGGGCGTGTAGTCGATCAGGTTGTCGACACTGCGGCCAATGAATTCGTACGGCGCCGGCTTGATCGGGAATGGCTGCGTCGGCGACAGCTTCTCGCCCGGGACCTTCGACGCCGGCACCGGCTTCTCTTCAAAGCCCCAGAGCGGTTGGCCGGTGTGTCGATTGAACGCGTACAGGATCGCCTGTTTCGTCGCCTGGAATACGCCGGGCACGCGTTTGCCGTTGATGGTGACGTCCATCGCGATTGGCGCGGTCGGCGTGTCGTAGTTCCACACGTCGTGATGGACCATCTGGTAATGCCAGACGCGTTTGCCGGTCTTGACGTCGAGCGCGATCAGACTCGCGGAATACAGGTTGTTGCCCGGACGGAATCCGCCGTAGAAATCAACGGTTGCGCTGTTCGTCGGAATGTACACGATTCCGCGCTCCGGATCCGCCGAGAGCGGCGCCCATGACGAGACGTCACCGGTCCAGCGCCACGCGTCATTCTCCCACGTGTCGTGGCCGAACTCACCGGGACGCGGAATGACGTGAAACTTCCACAGGAACTTTCCGGTCTTCGCGTCGTAGGCGAGGATGTCGCCGGGCACGTTCTCGCGGCGCGTCTGGTGGTAGCCCTGCTCCGCCGAGTTGCCGACGATGACGACGTCGTTGACGACGATCGGCGGCGATGACGAGGTGATGTAGCCGAGATCGAGCGGCACGCCTTCGTTCGGGTTGTACTTCTGCTTCTTGCGGATCCACGGATCCCAATCGCGAATCAGATCCTCGACCATGTCGACGACGCCGGATTGCGGGAACGACGACAGGCCCACCGGCCGCCCCCAGTTCGGCAGCGGCTTGCCGGTATCGGCGTCGAGCGCGACGAGGAAGAAGCCTGGTGTCGCGATGTAGACGACGCCCTTGCCGTTAATCTCGCCGTACGCGACGCCCTTCCCGTACGGAGCGCGCATCGAATATTTGGAGCGATAGGTTTCCGGCTCGACCCAGTTCCACAGCAGCTTGCCGCTGGTCGGATCGATCGACACGACGTGCCGCCGCGGCCCGGCGACGCTCAGCAGCTTGCCGCCGACGTAGCTGGGTGTCGCGCGTGCCGTCATCGGACCGACGACATCGAGCGGGCTGAAGCGCCAGGCTTCCTTCAGCGTTTCGAAGTTGGCGGGCGTCACCTGATCGAGCGGCGAGTACCGGGTGTGGCCGTAGTCGCCGCCGAGGGTGCGCCACTCGCCCTTTTCGGTGCCGCGCTGCGGCGCCTGGGCAGAAGGAACCAGCGAAGCTGCCCCGAGCAGACCGAGGGCGAGCACCGCCACGAACGTGCGTGGATGCTTGCTCATAACCGGCGAGAGTACGTCCGGTGCCGGACGCCGTCAAGCGATCTGTGGGTCACCTACTGCCACACCTTGGACCATTGCGCCGTATCGGTGAATTGCTGAAACGACACGATCTTGCCGTTGCGGAATTGATAGACGTGGCAGAACTGCGCGTCGATTGTGGCGCCGGACTTGTTCTTGCCGCCGTATCGTCCCAGCACCACGACATCATCGCCGCCGTCGATGAAACGCGTCGGCACGGCCGTGAAGTTGTCGATGGTCGCCAGCAGTCGCCCGAACACGCGCTCGCCGATCGCCTGGCCGCCGACGTAGGGATTGCCGCCCGCGAGCGGACTGCCTTCCGCCTCGGACCACTGAATCGATGGATCCATCGCGCCGAACAACACGGATGGATCGTTCTTGGCGAACGCGGCGTAGCCGGCTTTCACGGTTTCGATTGCTGACATGAGGCACCTCTGTTGATGAACGCGGTTGACCGAGCGCAAAGTCGCCGTTGGCAGTTTGGCGCGGTGTTGCTATAGTAAAGGTTTGTCTGTCGTCGCGCGCGGAACAACGTGCGTAGGCGGCCGGCGCCAGCGACAGCCGATCGGCTGTGCGACCCGCGTGGGCCCGTAGCTCAACTGGCAGAGCAGCAGACTCTTAATCTGTTGGTTGAAGGTTCGATTCCTTCCGGGCTCACCACTCCTCGACATTCGTCTCGTCGTGCCTCGCCCGGAGGAATCAGCGGCGCGCCTTCGCGCTTCGCGCTCGGCTTAACGGCGTCGATTCCTTCCGGGCTCACCACTCCTCGACATTCGTCTCGTCGTGCTCACCGACCTTCGCTCACCTTGCCAACAACCAGCGTGAGCTACGGTTGGCAAGCCGTGCGAAGGTTGTCCACCGTAGCGCGCAGCGCGAAGGCGGACTGCTGCTTCCGAATCGAAGGGCCAACCTTCGCTCACCTTGCCGACAACCCGCGTGAGCTACGGTTGGCCAGCCACGCGAAGGTTGTCCGCCGTAGCGCGCCGCGCGAAGGTGGACTGTTACAACCCGCGCCTACCTCCCTCATCATGGCACGCCATCGGACAGGTCGAATGTGCTGACTGAGCGACGGGACGCGCAGCCGCGGGTCACGACGCAATGTCCCCGCTACTTCAACGCCTCAATAAACACCCGCATCTCCCTGAGCACATCCTCCGGATGCGACAGAAAGACATAGTGATTGGCGCGCGGCAGGCGAACTACACGCACGTTCGGCAGTGCCTTCTCGATCGATTGCGCCTGCCGCTCAACCAACATCTCGTCGAACCGCAGGAACGCGGCGAGGGCCGCCGGGTCCTGTTCTGCAAAGGGACCCGGGTGGTGGGGGCTGGCGAAGATCGCCAGTGAGGGCGGCTTGACGAATGTATAAGTGCGGCCGCTTCCTGAATTGATCGCCTTTCCGACGTGCGGCGGTGTCCGAGGCGGGCCAATCGAACCGTCGACGTGAACTTCGAATTGCTGCCGCAGCTCCGCTTCGGGCGCGACGAAGCCGCGCACCTGCATCGACCGCGCGCGGAATGCCTCGACGCTCTTGAGCTCGCTGCCATCCCCAGCAGGCGGCCGCATTGGACCGGGCGGCTTCTCGGCAAGCGGCGAGGGATCGAGCCAGAATGCGTAGTCGTACGCGGCGTCCAGATAAATCAGCCCGGCGACGCGGTCGGGATGACGCGACCCGAGGAAACTCAGTTCCTGGCCGCCGATCGAATGCGCGACCATGATCGGCCGCTCGAGTTTGAGCGCGTCGAGCACACGGAGGACATCCATGCCGAGCCGCTCGGCGCCGTAGCCGTCGGCAGGCGCACTCGACTTGCCGTAGCCGCGTCGGGTGATGCCGTAGACGTGGCCGAGGCTCGCCAGTCGCGGCGCAAAGTCGTCGAACACGTGCGCCGTGTTGCCCAAGCCAGTGACCAAGACCATCGGCCGGCCCGAGCCACCCCAGTCAAGGACTTCGAGTTGGACGTTGTCGTCGACCGAGATCATCTGTTCGCGGTGCGGCGACGGATCCTTCCATGATTGTGCAGCGGTGACGGTGACAAGGCTGAAGACGACGCTTGCGATGGAGATCGTCGAGCGCATGCCGCATTGGACACCGAATCGGTGAGTTATGTTCCGCACCAAGAGACGGTAGGATCTTCTCGTGATTGCACTCGCCCAACGACTCGCCGACAGCCCACGCTTTCAGCACTTTATCCTCGGCGTGATCGTCGCCGGCGCCGTCATCATCGGCGTCGAGACGTCACCGTCGCTGACCGCCCGCTACGGCGGCGTCATCGCCTCTATCGAACTGATCATCCAGACCATCTTCGTTATCGAGATCGCGATACGCCTGCTCGCTTACTGGCCCCGGCCGGCGGCGTTCTTTGCGAACGGCTGGAACGCGTTCGACTTCGCCGTGGTCGCGGCCTCTCTGCTGCCCCAGGCCGGCCCCTTCGCGATGGTCGCGCGGCTGGCGAGGCTGTTGCGCGTGACGCGGCTGGTCTCGGTCTTCCCGGAGCTGCGCCTGATCATCGGCACCATGGTGAGGTCGATTCCGTCGATGGGCCACGTGATCGTGCTCTTGAGTCTTCTGCTTTACGTGTATGCAGTGCTCGGCTTCCATTTCTTCCGCGAGGCCGACCCCGAGCATTGGCAGTCACTTGGCACCGCGCTGCTGACGCTGTTTCAGATGCTGACGCTCGAAGGGTGGGTGGAACTGCAGGCTGCCGTGTTACCCGCGCAGCCGTGGGCGTGGCTGTTTTTCAGCAGTTTCGTGCTGATCGCGGTGTTCGTGGTCGTCAATCTCTTCATCGCGGTCGTCATCAACAACCTGGAATCGGTGAAGCACGAGCAGCAGGCAACTGCGGACCGCGCCAGCAGTCATCACGAGATGCTTGCGGCCATCGACGCGGTACGCGAGCGGCTGGACGAGCTCGAGAACCGTGTGCGCGCCGAATCGCGGCCGCGCAGCCAGCTGTAGCGATCGAAGCCGCGGCGACGGCAAGGGGTCGAATCGACGGGTCGGCGACGTGGCCTGAGTTTTGTAACAGATCTCGCGGTGCTCGACAGTCTCGCCGCTTCCAAGAACCCATTGCCATGTCCCAACTGCCTGAAACCCGAAGGCGTGCCCGTCGCCGTCGGCATGAAGACCGCTGAAAAATTCGACGTCTGGATTCGCTGTTGCCGGTGCGCGCACGAATGGCGCATCCAGGCGGTCATGGCGCCGCTGGTCCTCAAGCGCAAGCCCGATCGCCGGCAGAAGCCGCGCAGCGGCGGCTCGACTCGAGTCATGTAACTCGAGCGGGGCCGTCAATCAGTGGGTAAGACGATTACCAGCGGAACGTCAGCCCCACCGAACCACGCCAGAAATTGAACACCTCGGTAGCGAACGGCTGATCGAAGAACGGGTTGTCGACGATCGGATCCTCGTCGTCCATTGATTCCAAGCCGCGGATGTAGCGCGCGTCAGCGCGAAGCCCGAAATGCGATCCCGCAAAGAAGTGCGCGCCGGCGCCAAAGTTGTAACCGGTGTCGTCGCTGACGATGTCGTCGAACACGTCGGAGTCGCTGCGGACTCGTGTGCGGATCGAACCGAGGCCGGCGGTCAGATATGGTTGGAAACCGGCGCCGCGCGACCCGCCGATCGGCAGTGCCAACACGATGTTGCCCATCACGGTCTGCACGCTCGAATCGAGATCGAACAGGTCGAAGTTGGTGGTCCCGCCGGTGAATTGGAAGAAGTTCGGCGCGACGTTGTAGTCGAACTCGAAGCCCAGAATCCCCTTGGTCCGGTAGGTAATGCTGCCGCCGAAATTCACCCGCTGCTCGAACTCGTCGTCGAGATCGTTGTATGAAAATTGGTTGGCGCCGCCACCGAATGCAGCGCCGAAATACGGTGTCAGGAACCAATCGGCCCTGGCTGGGGTAGCTATGCTGCCCAAGAACAGCAGCACGAGGGTGGTTCTCAGCAGAACTCTCAATGAATGCTTCATGACGTAATGCTCCCAACGGTCGCGCTGCAAACCGAGGGCCAGCTACCTCTTCATCGGCGTTATTCGCGTTCCCTTCGTTGCCAGCGCGTCGATGCCGGCGCCTGCGGCAGCGGCGACACCCGCGCCAAGCGCGCCAATCGTCAGCACGCCGCGCCAGCACGGCGGATCACCTTCTTCCTTCAGGGCATTACACAAGTAGGTGCCGAAAACGCCGAGCGTGACGCCGCCAATGACGGCCCCGATAATGGCGCCATTCTTCACAGAATCGCGAGACGATGAGGGCTGCGCTGGTGGGCGCTCCGCTAGAGCGCGCGCGATTGCCTGCTTCGAGATGATTAGCTTCGGAGGCGTGCCGGTTACCTGGGCATTGGCCGCCGCCGGCATCGCGATCAGTGACACGGCCAGCAAAAAGCGCAGTGTTTTCATGCACTGCTGGCGTGCAATTGCGATGCCCCGGGGCGACGAAGAAGGATGCGCCCCCAGCCGGGACGGGGCGACGTCGATACGCCGCTTACTATTTCGTGTTTGGCAGATACATCGACATCACCTGCACCGGTGCTTTCAAGTCGGCGAACTGATGCGGGACGCCCGACGGCACCATGATGAAGTCGCCCTTGCTGAACACGATGCGCGTGCCGCCGTCGATCGTGGTGCCCTGTAGATTCGTGCCGTTCTGCTTGCCATCCGTGATCGTTCCGCCGGTCACCATCGTGCCGCTGCCTTCGATCACGTAGAACAACTCGGCCCGATCGGCATGCGCTGACGCGCCCTGCGCCTGTGGCTGCCGCTGCTCGACAGCAACGTTGTACGGCTCGAGGGTGAAGACGCGCACGGACGCCGCCGCGCGATCGGTCGGCAGTTTCGCAAGCGCGGCCTGCAGATCGGCGGCGCGATAGTGCGTCGCCTTGGTTCGATCGGTCGGTGCTGGCGTCTGGCCTTGCGCGATTAACATCGGCGCGCACGACATCAATCCGATCATGACGATGAGTGTTTTCATTGTTTCTCCGCAGCAAGTTTACGGCGTTCGTCGAGAAGATAGGCCCTGAGCTCGGCCACCGCGGCGCGATCGAGCTCGGCGAATCGCGGCATTCCGCGTTCGACGAGCGCGCCGTCGAGGATCTTCTCCAACGCGTTATACGTCGCCGGTGTCGATCGCCGCAGGTCGGGCAGAATCGTCGCGCCGCCGTGGCACCGCGCGCAGTAGGTGTTGAAGATTTTCGCGCCCGCGGCGATCTGTTGCGGCGTGCCGTTGTGCGCGATCGCCGATACCATGCGTGTTCGCAGCCGCACCGGCATCGCCGATGATCCGCCGATCGTGTAGGTCAGCAGCCGCCCGTAGCTGCGCGCCTTCTTTGAGAACGCGCCGCCCCATCCGGCCATCACCGAGACGTATTGTTTGCCGTCGATGGAATACGTGATCGGCGGGGCCACGATCCCGGTCGTCGCCCACGCCGACCAGAGCTTGGTGCCGTCGCTCGCGCGATATGCGATGAAGTCGCCGGCCGCGGTTCCTTGGAAGACCAGATTGCCCGCCGTCGCGAGCGTGCCGCCGTTCCAGTAGTTGCCGTACTCCACCGTCCAGCGCGGCTTGCGCGCGATCGGATCCCATGCGAGCAGCCGCCCTTTGTAGGGAATGTCGTAGCGATCGAGGTTGCGCCCGGTCGGCGCTACGCCGAGGTTGTATTCGTTCGGCGTGAACGTGAAGCCCTTCGGCTGTTCGAAATAGCGCCCGTTGTCCTGCGCCGGAATGTAGACGAGGCCGGTCTTCGGGCTGAAGGACATCGCCTGCCAGTTATGGCCACCGAGCGGACCCGGACGGATATAGGTGCCCTTGTCGCGATACGCCGCGCCCGGCGCTTCGACCGGACGCCCGGTCTTCAGGTCGACGTGCGTCGCCCAGTTGACTTCGACGTAGGGATCGGCAGCCAGCAGTTCGCCGGTCGCGCGATCAAGGACGTAGAAGAAGCCGTTCTTCGGGGCCTGCATGATCACCTTACGCTCGCGGCCGTTCCAGTTGAGATCCGCCAGCATCATCGGTTGCACCGACGTGTAGTCCCACGTATCCGCAGGCGTCGTCTGGTAGTGCCACACCAGCTCGCCGTTATCCGGATTGATCGCCAGGATCGAGCACAGGTAGAGATTGTCGCCGCCGCCGGGACTGCGAACGTCGCGATTCCACGGCGAGCCGTTTCCAGTGCCGACGTAGAGAAGGTTGAGTTCGGGGTCGTAGACGATCGAATCCCAGACCGTTCCGCCGCCGCCGTACTTCCACCAGACGTCGCCCTTCCATGTCGGCAGCGCTTTTTCAAGCGCCTTGCTCTCTTGCGGCTTCGACGGATCGCCCGGGACCGTGTAGAAGCGCCACGCCAGCTTGCCGGTTTCTGCGTCGTATGCGGACACGTAGCCGCGCACACCGTACTCGGCGCCGCCGTTGCCGATGATCACTTTGCCGTTCGCGATGCGCGGGGCGCCGGTGATCGTGAACGGCTCCGCCTGATTGACCGTCGTCGTCTGCCAGGCGACCTTGCCGCTGCTCGCATCGAGCGCGACCAGACGGCCGTCGAGCACGCCGACGTAGACTTTGCCTTTGTAAAACGCGGCGCCGCGATTAACGACGTCGCAGCAGGCGAGGTTGTCGTACTTGCGATGGACTTCAGGATCGTACTTCCACAACTGTTTGCCGGTTCGCGCGTCGATTGCGTAGGTGACGCTCCACGAGCCGGTGGTGTACATGATGCCGTCGATCACCAGCGGCGTGGCTTCGAGGCCACGATCGGTGTTGGTCTCGAATTGCCAGGCCAGACCAAGTTGCGCGACGTTGCCGTCGTTGATCTGATCGAGCGGGCTGAACCGCTGTTCGTAGTAGTCGCGGCCGTACGACAACCAGTCTTGCGGGCGCGACTCGGCGGACCTGAGCGCCTGATCGTCGACGGGCGCTGCCGGCTTCTGCTGGGCCGTGAGCCAGCCGGCGCTGGCCAATACCAGGACGGCGATCCCTGCGGTGAAGGCGCGAATCATGAGGGAGATACTACATGAACGTTATGCGTGCGGGGCGCGTCCAATGCCCTATGCACCGCTTGATCGCCGTCGGCCTGTTGGGCTCGCTGCTGATCTGGTCGACGGCCCTCGCGCAGACCGCAACAATCGATGTTACCGGGCTGCTGGAAACGTATCTGCGTGGTGACTTCGACGGCGCCGTCGCGAAAGCTGCGGCACTCAGCGACCTCGGGCCGTTCCGGCTGCGTTTCGTGCAGGATTCTCCCGTATGGATCAACGCCGACACCGCGCGGAGCGAGCAGCGCGCCGCCGCCGCGGCGGCATTTCTCCTGGAGCTGACGGCTGTGCGCCAGGAGACGGATTGGGGCCGCCTCCAGGATCTGATCGAATGGACGTGCGTGCAGCTTCGGTCGCGGCACCCTACCGAATTCGAGCGCGCCTGGCACGCCGCGTCGCACGCGCTCGCCGGGCGCGCCCGTGCGCGCACCTGGCTCCTCGGGCCGTCGGCGAGGCTGCCGCACCAGAAGCCGGCATCGCCGCCACGGTTGAAGAACGGCGAGCCGCCGCCGGTCGTGCATTTGATGCACGCACTCGAGCGCTACCCCGACGATTCACACTTTCAGTTATCGCGCATCGTCGCCTGGACCTGGGGCCGCGATGGTGAACCGATTCGCAACGTGCGGCGGAGCGAGGATCAGGAGCAGACGCGCCGCCCTGCGCACCGGCCGCCGCAGATGGAGGCGATCGTGGCGTTGGAGCCGCTCAAGGCAATCCCCGCCGTCGCTGCCGAAGCGTGGTTGCGCGAGGGGCTCGTGCATTTTACGGTTGGCGACTATGCCTCGGCGCTCCGCGCGTTCGAGGCGACGCCGCCTCTCACCAGCGAACCGGCGCTTCGCTATCTCGCCCACTTCAACGCCGGCCGCGCCCTCGAGCGACTCTCGCGCATCGACGATGCGATGCGCGAGTACCGGCGCGCGCTGGAGATCGTGCCGGGCGCCGAATCGGCGACGGTGATGCTCGCCAGCCTCCAGTTCGCGCGTGATGAGCGAGACGACGCGGTGGCCTTGATCGATGGCGTCTTCAATCGCCGCCCCGATGCCACCGACCCCGGCCGCTTGAGCGGCTACGGCAGCTTCCTCCGCTGGCCGGCGCTCCGCACCGCCATGCGCAACGCAGTTTCCTCATACACCCCGATTCCGAAATGACACAAACAACCTCAAGGGGCCGGGGATCTTTTCTCATCACCGTTGCAGTCCTTGGCCTTACGGCTTTCGGCAGTGCACAGACCGTGTTTAGGTCCCGCACCGACCTGGTCGCCATCAGCGCATCGGTCAAGCGCGGCAACGCGCCCGTCGCGAACCTGACGGCGAAGGACTTTGTCGTGACCGACAACGGGGTGCCGCAAGTGATCGAAGCCGTCACGATCGAATCGGTGCCGCTCGATGTCACGCTCTTCATGGATACCAGCGGCAGTACGGCCGGATCCCTGGATCGCATGAAGCGAGAGGTCGTCGCAATCGCAAAGATGCTGCGGCCGGATGATCAGTTCAGGCTGTTGACGATTGGCCTGTCGGTTGAGGCGCCCGTGCCGTGGCAGCGTGCCGGCCTGCCTGTGTCGCTGGAGATGAAGGCGATGCCGGGCATCTCGCTCGTCTATGACGCGCTGTTCGTGGCGCTGGCGCACGCGCCGGCTGCCGGCCGCCGCCACCTCTTGGTCGCGTTGACCGATGGCGAAGACTGCGGCAGCCTGCTCGACGGGGCACGCATCCTCGACGCCAGCGCGCGGTCGGAAGCGGTGCTGCATTGGGTCTACGTCAGCAATCAGGGAGACTTCGACCCGTTTGCGATCGGCGCGTGGTGCACGCCAGGCGACGCGCGTGAAACCGACTACGTGGAGCAAAGCGCGATCCGCACCGGCGGCGAAAAGCACAAGTCGTTGTTCGGCGATTCCGCCGTAAAGACGTTTGCGCGGATTCTCGACGACTTCCGCCAGAGTTACGTGCTGCGCTACTCCGCCCAGCACGTCAAACCGGGTGGCTGGCATGCCGTCACGGTGCAAGTGCCTGCGCAACCTGGACTGACGATCAAGTCGCGATCTGGATATTTCGGAGCATCGGAAAACTAAGCCCG
>Ga0196963_10002452_pt1 | contig 11099 bp, 8 predicted proteins | sample S1_5metaG_FD_148600 | JGI IMG/M metagenome (GOLD analysis project Ga0196963, IMG submission 148600) | Soil microbial communities from Anza Borrego desert, Southern California, United States - S1_5 | ecosystem: Environmental > Terrestrial > Soil > Desert | place: USA: California | collected... | reverse complement strand
AGTAAGAAAATTCTCATCACCGGGGGCGCCGGATTCATTGGATCCCATTTGGCGGATGAACTTCTAGATCACGGCTACCAGGTTCGCGTGTTGGACAGTCTCTCTCCGCAAGTGCACGGGCCTGAGCAACAACGACCGAGCTATCTGAGCCCCGAGGTCGAGTTTATCCCAGGGGATGTGCGCAGCGCAAAAACCATCAAGCGCGCGCTCAAAGGCGTGGATGCCGTGTACCACTTCAGCGCCATGGTTGGCGTGGGGCAAAGCATGTATGAAGTGGCGGAGTACACTTCCGTCAACAATGTTGGCACCGCCGTTCTCCTGGAAGCGCTCATCAAAGAGCCGGTGGAGAAGCTGATTGTTGCCTCCAGCATGAGCCTCTACGGAGAGGGGCTATTCCGCAACAAATACGGAAACATGGTGGGAGGCTTCGAGCGGTCGCTGGATCAATTAAAAGCTCACGACTGGGAGGTCCGCGATGAGAATCAAAATATTCTCACCCCGGTGCCCACCCCGGAGACGAAAGCTCCGAGCCTCGCCTCTGTTTACGCGCTTTCCAAATACGACCAGGAACGCATGTGCCTCTTAATAGGCCGGGCATATAACATGCCGACGGTGGCCTTGCGGTTCTTCAACGTGTATGGCCCCCGGCAGGCGCTCTCGAACCCTTACACAGGGGTTTTGGCGATCTTCGCTTCGCGCCTCCTAAACAACAACCGACCGTTGATATTCGAGGATGGCAATCAGCGCCGGGACTTCGTGAGCGTTTACGACATTGCGCAGGCTTGCCGTTTGGCTTTGGAGGTGAAGGAAGCCAAAGACAGCGTCTTCAATGTTGGCAGCGGGAATAACTACAGCATTCGCGAGCTGGGCGAGCGCATGGCCAACGCGCTCGGCAAGAGCATCGAGCCAGAAATCACCGGCAAGTATCGCGCTGGTGATATTCGGCACTGCTTCGCTGACATCTCACTTGCGCGACGAGCGCTGGGCTACGAGCCAAAAATCTCGCTAGAAGAAGGATTGCTCGACCTGGTGAATTGGCTAGAGGGCCAGGTTCCGGTGGATCGGGTCGAAGAAGCACGGAAAGAACTGAGCGCCAGAGGGCTGACAGTATGAAGATGAACAGGACGAAGCACGGCCTTGAAGTGGAAACTGCAGGAAAGCCGACGTTGATCACTGGCGGGGCCGGGTTTATTGGCACGAACCTCGCGCATCGCTTCCTCAAAGCTGGGCAGCCCGTCATTCTTTTCGACAATCTCTCCCGCGCGGGCGTCGAGCGGAACTGGGCGTGGCTCCGTGAGACGCACGGAAACCTTGTGCAGTTGCATAAGGCGGATATCCGCGATGCCGGAGAAGTGCGCTCCGCAGTCAAAAAGGCAGGCCAGGTTTTCCACTTTGCCGCGCAGGTGGCGGTCACAACCAGCCTGGAAGATCCAGTGTTCGACTTCGATGTGAACTGCCGTGGCGCCCTGAATCTGCTCGAGGCGATTCGCCAGCAGGACACACCGGTCCCCATCATCTTTACATCGACCAACAAGGTTTATGGCGAGATGAACGATGTGGATCTTCGCTTGCGTGGTGAGCGCTACGAACCCGTCGCCGAGCGGTACCGCACGCATGGATTCAGTGAAGAGCGCCAACTCCACTTCCATAGCCCTTATGGCTGCTCGAAAGGCGCCGCCGAGCAGTACGTCCTGGACTATGCGCGCACGTTCAAAATCCCCGCTGCGGTCTTCCGGATGAGCTGCATTTACGGGCCGCACCAGTTTGGAAACGAAGATCAGGGCTGGGTGGCGCATTTCCTCATTCGTGCGCTGGAACGCAAAGGCATCACTATTTACGGCGACGGCAAGCAGGTCCGCGACGTTCTTTTCGTCGAGGATCTGGTGGATGCCTTTCTGGCGGCGATGAAGAACATCCGCAAAATCAGCGGAGAAGCCTTCAACATCGGCGGCGGCCCTGGCAGCACCATCAGTCTTCTGGAACTGCTTGAAGCCATTGAAGATCTTAACGGTGTTCGACCAACCGTTACGTTCGAAGACTGGCGTCCTGCAGATCAACGTTATTACGTCTCAGACACGCGTCGCTTCACCGAAGCTACGGGATGGAAACAGCAAGTCAGCGCGCGTGAAGGGATTACGCGCTTGCAGCAATGGCTGCTTGAGTCCTGGGAAGGCGCGCCGCTGCTAGGCCGGGAAATCACCCCACTCTCGGAAGGTAACGGTCTGGCAGGGCGTGCTGTGGACGGGTACCCCGTCCTCGCGGGTAAAGCGACTCGGAGCAAACGCCTCTGGGGAAATGGAGGAAGTTTAGGCGGCGGATCGAACGGGAATGGTGGGGGGCATAGGGGGAAATTTGTCCGCAGCTCTTAACGTTAAGATCTGCCGCGAAACGCCACTTCCTCGTCCTTAATAGAAACGTCGCATGAACATGAGAGCCGCAGTCCTGGTCGCCCCTCGAACCTTTGAAATCCAGGAAGCTCAAGCGCCAGACCCGGGCCCCAACCAGGTGCGCGTGCGGCTGGAGGGGTGCGGGATTTGCGGGTCCAATCTATCTCCCTGGGAGGGACGGCCGTGGTTCAACTACCCGTTTGCGGCAGGCGCCCCGGGCCATGAAGGCTGGGGCGAGATTGAGGCTGTTGGGTCCGGTGTCACAGATTTTCAACTGGGCGAGCGCGTCGCGTTTCTGTCTTCGAACGCATTCGCCGAATACGATGTCGCTGATTTTCGCGCGGTCGTGCGACTTCCGCCGTCTCTGGAAAAGAAACCAGCGCCCGCGGAAGCGCTCGGCTGCGCGTTCAATGTTATTCGCCGCAGCGCAATCAAGCCCGGCGATCAGGTAGCGGTTGTGGGAATCGGCTTCCTTGGCGCGTTAATTACGGCCTTAGCTGCACGAGCTGGCGCTGAAGTTATCGCCATTGCGCGCCGATCCTTCGCTCTTGGTCTTGCGCAGCATTATGGCGCGACGCATTTGGTGACGATGGATGATCACTGGCGCATCATCGAGGAAGTAAAAAAGCTCACCAGCGGACGGGGATGCGATTGCGTCATCGAAGCTGCAGGCCAGCAATGGCCGCTGGATCTCGCCGCGGAATTAACACGCGAGCGAGGCCGTCTTGTTGTCGCTGGTTACCATCAGGATGGTCCACGCCAAGTCAACATGCAGCTTTGGAACTGGCGCGGGCTCGATGTCATCAACGCCCATGAGCGTGAAACGAGCGTTTATGTCCAAGGCATGCAAGAGGCCATCGATGCCATGGCATCGGGCGCGCTGAATCCATCACTCCTATACACTCACTCTTTCCCCCTTGAGAGGATCGCGGAAGGTTTCGCCGCTCTCGAGCAACGCCCAGGCAATTTTCTGAAAGGCCTCATCACCCTATGAGTTTATTGGTTGAAGCACCTGTTCGTTCCACCCACACCAAGCCTCGCAAACCCCGCCTTGGCTTTCTTGGAGCAGGCTGGATTGGCAAGCATCGACTGGAAGCGATCGCCAGAAGCGGCCTCGCTGAAGTGGCGGGAGTTGCGGACGCGGCGCTGGATTGCGCAAAGCAGGCGGCCGAGACCACACCTACGGCGGAGTTGGTTTCCACCTACGATGCGCTTCTCGAAATGGACCTTGATGGGGTGGTGATCGCCACGCCGAGCGCATTGCATGCGGAGCAGTCGATATTGGCTCTGGACCGTGGTCTTGCTGTGTTCTGCCAAAAGCCATTGGCCAGGACAGGAGAGGAAACGCGCAGCGTTATCGAGGCCGCCCGGCGCGCAAACCGTCTCCTCGGCGTGGACCTTTCCTACCGCCATCTGGCGGCCGCTCAGGCCGTGCGTGAGGTTTTGCAATCGGGTGAGTTGGGGAAAGTCTTCGCCATCGAGTTGGTCTTTCATAACGCCTACGGGCCTGGCAAAGACTGGTTTTACAATCCGAAGTTAAGCGGCGGCGGCTGTGTTATCGACCTGGGCATTCATCTGGTCGATCTGGCGCTCTGGCTTCTCAATTTCCCGAGGACGACCGCTGTGACCAGCCGATTGTTTTCCCAAGGCACGCCATTAACGAATCGCTGGGAGAAAGTGGAAGATTTCGCAGTGGCTCGCCTGGATCTCGGCGGTGGCGCGGTCGCAAACCTGAGCTGCTCCTGGAAATTGCCTGCCGGCTGCGACGCTATCATCGAGGTGAAGATCTATGGGGCGAAAGGGGGCGTTTGCATCCGCAACCTGAATGGTTCGTTCTACGATTTTACCGCGGAAAAACTGAATGGCACGCAGCGCCAGACGCTGGTGGCCCCGCCTGATGATTGGGGCGGCCGGGCGGCTGTCGCCTGGGCGCGCCAACTCGCAACCTCCGCTGACTTCAACCCAGAAATCGAGCGCCTCGCGGATGTGGCTGACGTTCTCGACAGCATTTACTCACGAGCAGGAAAATAGATGACCTTGCGGCCTCAAAGAGTCCTGATGACTGCCGACACCGTCGGCGGAGTTTGGACGTATGCTATGGAGCTTTGCCGTGAGTACGGGGAGCGCGAAATCGAAGTGATTCTCGCAACGATGGGCAACGCCGCCTCTCCCGAACAACGCGCAGAAGTTAGTTATCTTTCCAACGTCCAGCTCCGCGAGAGCCAATATAAACTAGAGTGGATGCCCGAGCCGTGGGTTGATGTCGATGCGGCAGGCGAATGGTTGCTGGCTTTGGAGCGTGAGACGGAACCGGACATTATTCACCTGAACGGCTACGCGCACGGCAGCCTCCCTTTCCACGCGCCCGTCATAATCGTGGCCCATTCCTGCGTTTGCTCCTGGTGGAGCGCTGTTAAAGGCGAGGAGGCGCCGTCGCAATGGGGCGAGTACCGGGAGCGTGTTCGGCGTGGGGTGCATGGCGCCTCAGTCGTCGTCGCGCCGAGCAATGCGATGCTTGACGAAATCGAAAGGCGCTACGGCTCTCCGCGACGGAAAGCTGTCATTTACAATGGTCGGAGCCCGGATCACTTCAGGCCCGCACACAAAGAGCCGTTCGTTCTGGCGGCTGGCAGAGTCTGGGATGAGGCTAAAAATATTGCAGCCCTCGCTCGCGTTGCGCCTGCCCTGGATTGCCCCGTATTTGTTGCAGGAGATCAAACGCATCCTACCCAGGGCACTGTTCCATTGAATGGCGTTCGGTCACTCGGCCAGTTGAACGCAGCAGCGCTCGGACAATGGTTCTCGCGTGCTGCGATTTATGCTCTGCCCGCCAAATATGAACCTTTCGGCCTTTCAGCGCTGGAGGCGGCGCTCTCCGGTTGCGCGCTCATTCTGGGCGACATCCCCAGCCTGCGGGAAATATGGGGGAACACAGCCTGGTTTGTGCCCCCTGACGATGCTGAAGCTCTGAAGGGCGCCATTAACGATTTGATCGAGCTGCCAGCGGCTCGAGAAACGCTGGCCCGCAAGGCGCAAGCTCGTGCGCTGGAATTCACGCCAGCTCGCATGACACGCGGATACCTTCGCGCTTATTCGCAACTTCTCACCGACACGGCCTCACCCCGCATTGCCGCATGAAGATCGTAATGTTTTATCACACGCTCCTAAGCGACTGGAACCACGGCAACGCCCATTTCCTTCGCGGCGTGGCCACCGACTTACTTAGCCGTGGGCATGTAGTGGAGATCTACGAGCCCCGCGATAGCTGGAGCCTTCAGAACTTGCTCAAGGAGCATGGTGACAAGCCGATCAAGGCCTTTCAAAAAGCGTATCCCTTGCTCGATAGCCGCCAGTATGACCTGAAAACCTTGAACCTGGATGTGGCGCTCGCAGATGCGGACCTCGTCCTGGTTCACGAGTGGAGCGATCACGAACTCGTCCGTCGCGTTGGGCAGCATCGGAAAGAGCGCGGCGGGTACAAGCTCCTGTTCCACGACACACACCATCGGATGGTGACCGCGCCAGAGTCCATGGGGAGCTACGATCTAACGCAGTACGATGGAGTGCTGGCTTATGGGCAGGTGCTAAAAGATCTTTATTTGAGTCGAGGGGCGACCCGGCGCGCGTGGGTCTGGCATGAAGCAGCGGATACGCGCGTGTTCAAGCCAGTTCAGGGTGCACGCGAGGAGGGGGATCTCGTCTGGGTGGGTAACTGGGGGGACGAAGAGCGCACGGCGGAATTGCACGAGTTCATCCTCGAACCAGTGAAGCGACTCGGATTGAACGCCCAGTTCTACGGAGTGCGTTATCCGGACGATGCAAAAAATGCGCTCGCAAGTGCGGGTATTCGGTATGGTGGTTGGCTCGCAAACTTCGAGGCCCCCAATGTTTTTGCTCGCTTCAAAGTGACAGCGCATGTGCCGCGCAGGCCGTACGTCCAGGCCCTTCCTGGCATCCCCACCATCAGGCCCTTTGAGGCGCTCGCATGCGGCATCCCCTTGGTGTGCTCCCCATGGAGCGACGCTGAGGGGCTGTTCCGCCCTGGCAAAGACTTTCTAACTGCCAACAACGGGCAGGAAATGGCGACGGCGCTGAAGCGCGTGCTTACCGAACCTGCACTGGCCGGCGATTTGAAAGCGCACGGCCTCGAAACGATCCACGCGCGCCACACCTGCGCCCACCGGGTGGATGAGTTGCTAACTATTGCGGATGACCTTTCCCGCGCCGCGTAACACTATGAAAACAGGACTAAACATCGCCTTCTTCGGCTCAAGCCTTGTCTCCGCTTACTGGAACGGGGCGGCCACCTATTATCGGGGGATTGTCCGCGCGCTGCATGAGCGCGGACATCGCGTGACCTTCTACGAACCGGATGCCTACGGCCGCCAGCAGCATCGCGATATTGCTGACCCGGATTATGCAAAAGTGGTGGTATATCCGGGAGACAAGGATGAAGCCGCCCTTGAGATGGTGGAGCGTGCTCGGGGGGTGGACCTCATCGTTAAGGCAAGCGGCGTCGGCGTGTACGATGAACTGCTGGAGAAAGCGGTCATCCAGGCTCGTGAGCCTGGAACACAGATCGTCTTTTGGGATGTCGATGCCCCGGCGACTTTGGATCGTGTTCAGAAGAATCCGGACGACCCATTTCGCGAGTTGATCCCGCAATACGATTTAATCCTGACCTACGGTGGCGGCGATCCTGTGATAGACGCCTATGCAGCCTTGGGAGCCCAGGATTGTGTTCCGATCTACAATGCTTTGGATCCACACACGCACCATCCTGCCCCAACGAACGCGCGCTTTGAAGGGGATCTCGGTTTCCTGGGAAATCGCCTTCCCGACCGCGAAAAGCGTGTGGAGGAATTTTTCCTCAACGTGGCCGCCGCTTCGCCGAACAAGACCTTTTTGCTTGGCGGGAATGGGTGGGACGACAAGCCAAAGAGCCAGAACGTGAAATATCTGGGGCACGTTTACACTCACGAGCACAACGCGTTCAACTGCACAGCAAAGGCCGTGCTGAACATCAACCGCGAGAGCATGGCCAGATATGGATTCTCACCACCAACCCGGGTCTTCGAGGCTGCGGGCGCAGGCGCGTGCTTGCTCACGGATAAGTGGGACGGAATCGAAATGTTTCTAGAGCCAAATAAAGAAGCGCTGGTCGCCGGCAGTGGGGATGAGGTCGCTGAGCACCTCGGTCGTTTAACCCAAAAGCGGGCGCGGGACATTGGTGAAGCTGCCTTGCGGCGTGTTCTCGCGGAGCATACGTACGCTCATCGCGTCGTCCAACTGGAGAAGCTTCTCGATGCCAAGACAGAAGAGGTGGCCGCGTGAACCCTTCCATGAACATCGTTATACTCGGGCTGTCGATCACCTCATCCTGGGGCAATGGCCATGCCACAACTTATCGTGGTTTGGTGCGTGAACTCGTCGCTCGCGGGCATAATGTTCTGTTCCTGGAACGTGACGTCCCGTGGTACGCGGAGAACCGCGACTATAACAAAATGGGGACGGGAGAGACCGAGCTTTATCAATCGCTGGATGATTTGAGGGAGCGTTTCACCCTCGCGGTCCGGGAAGCCGATCTGGTGATCGTCGGGTCGTACGTTCCAGAAGGTGTCGCCGTCGGGGACTGGGCGCAGGACACAGCAAATGGGGTCGTGGCCTTCTACGACATCGACACGCCTGTGACCTTGGCCAAGCTCGAATCTGGAAGCCGAGAGTATCTGGCTCCGGAACAAATTCCTGGCTATCACCTTTACCTAAGCTTCACCGGCGGCCCAACCCTGCGTCGGCTGGAGAAGCAATTTGGCTCCCCCATGGCGCGGCCACTCTACTGCTCGGTTGATCCGCGCCTCTATTTTCCGGAGCGCGTTGAGCTGCGATGGGATCTCGGGTACTTGGGAACGTACAGCGCCGACCGACAGCCCACACTTGAAGCTCTGTTGCTGGAGCCAGCCCGTCGCCTGCCTGAAAGCAAGTTTATCGTTGCGGGCCCGCAATACCCCGCGAGCATTCAGTGGCCCGGAAACGTGCAGCGCGAAACGCACCTGGCGCCCCGCGAGCATCGCCGCTTCTACAACTCACAGCGTTACACCCTAAATGTGACCCGCGCGGATATGGTGAAAGCGGGTTGGTCGCCGAGTGTGCGGCTGTTCGAAGCCGCTGCGTGCGGAACCCCAATCATCAGCGATTATTGGGATGGCCTGGAGGACTTCTTCGAGTTGGACGACGAGATTTTCATCGCGCGATCAGCCGAGCAAACGACGCGTTTCCTGATGGAAATCCCAGAGGATGAGCGCATCGAACTCGGCGAGCGAGCGCGGTTGCGAATTTTGGAAAAGCACACTGCCGCCCATCGGGCAGCCGAGCTGGAAAGCTACGCGCAGGAGCTGCTTCATTTAACTTCTCTTTACCCATCGAACACGGAGGCGGGAAAATTATGAGCGAACGCAAAATACGAGTGGCTATTATTGGGGTGGGCAACTGCGCCTCCTCCCTTGTCCAAGGTGTGGAATATTACCGCAACGCCAACGAAGATGAACAAGTCCCCGGCCTCATGCATGTGAACCTTGGTGGGTATCACATTAAAGACATTGAGTTCACCTGCGCCTTCGACATTAACGCGGAGAAAGTCGGAAGGGATCTCTCGGAAGCGATCTTCGCGCAGCCGAACAACACGTTTAAATTCAGTCAAGTTCCGAACCTCAACGCGCCCGTTTACCGCGGGATGACGCACGACGGCCTGGGCAAATATTTGAAGGAAGTGGTCACGCGCGCGAGCGGGCCCACGGACGACATCATCAGCATCTTAAAGGAAACCAAGACAGATGTGGTGATCTCATATCTGCCCGTTGGCTCCGAAATGGCGACGAAGTGGTATGTCGAGCAGGTGCTGGAAGCCGGCTGTGGCTTCATCAACTGCATACCCGTTTTCATCGCATCACAGCCGTACTGGCAAAAACGTTTCGCTAAGCGCGGGCTGCCCATTATCGGAGATGACATCAAGTCGCAGGTCGGCGCGACGATCACCCATCGGATGCTCGCCAATCTGTTCAAGGAGCGGGGCGTTCGTCTGGACCGGACGTACCAGCTTAATTTCGGTGGCAACACCGATTTCCTCAACATGCTCGAACGCGAGCGCCTGGAGTCAAAGAAGATCTCCAAAACCAATGCTGTCACCAGCCAGTTGGGGCATAAAATGCAGGAGCGCGACATCCATGTCGGCCCCAGCGATTATGTCCCCTGGCTGGACGACAGGAAGTGGTGCTACATCCGGATGGAGGGCACCACGTTTGGCGGTGTTCCGCTGAATTGCGAAGTGAAGCTGGAAGTGTGGGACTCACCGAACTCCGCTGGGGTGGTGATCGATGCAATTCGTTGCATCAAGCTGGCGCTGGATCGAGGCATCGCTGGACCGCTGGTGGGCCCGTCGAGCTACTTCATGAAATCGCCTCCGAAGCAGTTCACCGACAATGAGGCTCGGACGAAGACGGAAGAATTTATTCGAGGCGCCACGGTCATCGCGCCACCCGCGCCAATCGTCATGGACCGCGCTCCGGCGAAAGTCACTGCCAAGGCGCCGCGCATCAATTCACGCCGCACCATCACTCCCGCTGTCGGCACGACGAGCAGCAGGCGCAAGCTTGTGAAAGTCTCTTAATGAAGCTGGTCATTTTCGGCCTGACGATCAGCTCCTCGTGGGGCAACGGCCATGCGACGCTTTGGCGCGGGCTTTGTCGCGCTCTCGCAGGGATGGGGCACCACGTCGTCTTTTATGAGAAGGATGTGCCGTACTACGCTTCGCAGCGCGATTACTGGGATATCCCGAATGGGCGCCTCGTGCTCTACACCGATTGGGAAAGCGTGCTCAGTTCCGCGCGCGCTGACCTTGAGGATGCGGATGTCGGGATGGTGACCTCCTATTGCGAGGATGGGATTGCAGCATCCGAGCTGGTGTTAAGTTCCCGAGTTCAACTCAAAACGTTTTACGACCTCGACACACCCGTCACGCTGGACCAACTCGACTCGGGAAAGCCAGTTCCATATTTGCTTCCGCGTGGTCTCGGCGATTTCGACCTTGCATTGAGCTATACTGGCGGCGCTGCATTGCAGGCGTTGCGTGAGAGGCTGGGAGCGAGGCGCGTGGCGCCGATCTACGGGAGTGTTGATCCGGAGGCTCACAAGCCGGTGAAACCGGTGGAGGGTTATCGTTGCGATCTATCTTACCTCGGGACGTACGCGGAAGACCGCCAGGCTGCCTTAAACACGTTGTTTATTGAAGCAGCCCGCCGTCTGCCAGAGCGCAGATTTATTATCGCAGGCGCCCAATACCCCCACGAATTCCCATGGACGGACAACATCTACTTTGTGCGGCATCTGCCTCCGCCTGAACACTCCGCTTTCTACTGTTCCTCCAGGCTTACTCTCAACGTCACGCGGAGAGCCATGGCCGCCATGGGCTATTGTCCCTCTGGCCGGCTATTTGAAGCGAGCGCAACTGGAACTCCCATTCTGAGCGACTGGTGGGAAGGGCTCGACACCTTTTTTACGCCGGGAAAGGAGATGCTCATCGGTCGCACCGTCGAAGACTCCGTTGCCGCGCTGGAGTTAACTGACGCGGAATTGGCGAGCATTGCGAAAGCCGCGCGCGAACGGACCTTGGCGGAGCACACAGCAAGAAACCACGCCGAGGAAATGCTCATCGCTTTC
>Ga0196963_10002451_pt1 | contig 11101 bp, 9 predicted proteins | sample S1_5metaG_FD_148600 | JGI IMG/M metagenome (GOLD analysis project Ga0196963, IMG submission 148600) | Soil microbial communities from Anza Borrego desert, Southern California, United States - S1_5 | ecosystem: Environmental > Terrestrial > Soil > Desert | place: USA: California | collected... | reverse complement strand
GTCGACGAGCGGCTTTCCTGGAAAGCGGGAAGACTTGTAGCGCGCAGGGATGACGATTATGGCCTTGCTCATCGCCGTTACAGCTGAGGTGAGTAAATTGAATGGTGCCGAAGCGCGTAGGTTGACGGTGTTACCGCCATGACAGGTACAGCCCCCTTCGTAGCGCGATAAAGGTCGAGGACCGTCTGCATGTCACGGCCTCGCGGATCCGAAACGGGATATCCGTCAAATCCCGCAAGCAGGATGCGTTGGGCGCCCGCTGCCGAAGCCAGGGCGAGGACATAGCCGGCCACCAGCAGGCGTGGCAGCACGCAGCCGGTCGATCCGATCTCAAAACGCCCGTCCTGGATCTTGAGGCCATAGTCGAGAATTTCGATATTTCCCATATCAGCCCGAATCAGCTCCGGCACGCCTTCGAGCGGAATGGCGACAGGGCGGCCAAACTGGCGATATGTGGCCGCTTCCATGGCTTGGCGGGCGAGGTGGCAGGCGGCGTAGAGATCGATCCGGTCCCGGGGGAACGACGTGGTGGCATTCAGGCAGACGACCAAGGGATCGGCGCGGTCGATGTAATCCAGCAGCGCCCCTTCATGATCGCGCACGCCGTCGCCGGGGCCGATGACCAGGACAGTTCGCCCCGAAGCCCAACCCGAAGCGTTCCATGTGCCTTCAGAGCTTGGATTGGTGCCGCTTCCCAATGCCGCTTGAAGACGCACGGAGCTGTAGGAATGCCCACCGGTGTCCTTCAGGTGACGCAGGACCGCCAGTACCTCTTCGGGCTTGTAGCGGTTGTCCTGCAGCATGATCTGGACATACAGCGGATGAATCTCGTACGCGGCGGCAAGGTAATACAGCAGGCTTGGGCCCCATCCATAAAGGCGATGCAGCGCGTCGAACTCGTTCAAGACGAGAGAGAAAAGCGCTTCCGGTTGGCCCGGCCGCCCGATCCGGCGTGAGAGCTCCATCAGCAGCGTCTCGGTGCGCAAATTGCCGGCGCCGCGCCCCATCCCCAGCACCGTAGCGTCAAGCCAGGTCACGCCGGCGTCCATGGCCGCCAAGGTATTTACCAAGGCCATTCCCATATTGTCGTGGGTATGGATCCCGAGTGGACCTTGCCAACCGCGCTTCAGAGCCGCGACGGTCCCACGAACCTTGTCCTGATCCATGTTGCCCATCGAGTCGGCGAAATAGAGAACGTCTACCGACTTCCAGCTCGCGATGTCAGCAGCAATGGCCGCAAGCTCATCGCCCGTCTTTCTGCTGGCTTGCATGATGTTCAGGCCGACTTGATATCCCAGACTGCGAAGGTCATCGACAATGGCGCGACAGGCGCGGGCCTCGTCGAAGTGAGCGGCAATGCGGACCAAGGAAACGGGGCTTGACGTCTTGCTCGTGAACAGTTGCTTGATGGCGGAGCGGCCGTGGTCTCCAGGCGCGAGCATCTCCTTGGCATTGATCATGACGCCAACCTGAAGATTGGCGGGGATCGGAAGCGATTCGATCAGGGCATCGGTGCTGAAGCCGTATGGGCCGATGAAGTTATCCTGGTCGAGAAAGCGGAAGCCGATCTCTACGACATCCACTGACGCTTGCCCCATGACCGCAAGGTAATGCTCAACAGTCTGGCGGGAGAAATTCCAGTCATTGTAGTACCCGCCGTCGCGCAGCGTGCAGTCGATGATCTTAACTGTCATGATTCCATCGCCTTCTGACTGATAGGGGCCGATGCCGAAGAGGATCCGCTCATGGAGCGCCGGGGCCTCCATGGTTGGCGCGGCGGCGAAGGAGATGATCGGCGAGCGCCAGATCGTCCTCCGTGTCGACATCGATCGATCGCGATGCCGGCATCACAAAGGGGATGGCGTCGCGCGGATAGAATGTCTTCTGATGACGAAAAGACGCGATATCCACGACGAACGTAGCCCCATTGGGAAAATAAACGTCCTGGGGTGCCGTCCCGGCCGGGCCCTCGGGCCCGAAAATCGGGGTGAGCTGTCCCGCGCTATTCACCGTCATGCTCCAGGCTATCGGCTTAGCAGGACGATAGACGGACACGCCAGCCGATGCTGCTGAACCGACGAAGGCTTCGATGGCCCCATCGATGTCTTCGCGTAAGCGCAGAGGAGATGTCGGCTGCAACATGATGGCGATCTCGAAATCTCCTCCGACGCTGTCCAATGCGTGCATCACGGTATCCACGCTGGTTGTGTCGTCTGCGGCGAGATGGGCAGGACGTAGGAACGGCACGTCGGCGCCGTACTGGCGGGCAACGTCGGCAATAGCCGGCTCATCCGTCGAGACGATCAGGAGATCCACGTATTTAGATTCTCGGGCGACGGCGATCGTCCAGGCGATCATCGGACGTCCCGCCACGGGTAGCAGATTCTTTCCGGGCAGCCGCTTGGACCCGCCACGGGCAGGAACGATAGCGATCACCTTCTTGCTTCCGATCATCAGAAGGGATCGCCGCAGGCCTGCGCTCCGGGGATCGCCTTCATGACTGGCGGAACGATGGAAGTCCCACCGCGAAAACGGCCGTTGGGGTTTGCTGATTGTCGCTTCACGACGGCTGTAGTCTAGAGTCCCGGGGTGTCCGAGACGGAGCGGACCAGATCGCCGAGATCGATGAGGCCAAGCGCGCGGCCGGTTTTGTCGACAAGCGGGATATTTCGAATGGACTTGCTCGCCATCAGGTCGAGAAGCGTGTCGCGATCCGTCCCCGGGAAGGCGGTGATCGGATGACGGTTCATCACATCGGCAACCGACGTGTCGAGCTTCAGCGACTGCAGAATGGCGCGGCGGATGTCGCCGTCCGTGATTGTGCCCAGAAGACGCTCTTCAGAGTCGACCACGAGGCAAATCTGTTGCGCGGCCCTATCGAGCGATCGGATCGCCTCCGCCAAGCTGGTGGCTGGGCCAATGAGTGTGTCCCGCCAGTTCTTCATTTGCATCCTGAGGCTCAAAATCCGTGCCGGAACGCCTCCGGCATTGACGCCGTCAGGAAGATCGCGGACGACAGAAGCCCCGGCCCCGACAACGCTCGCGGCACCGATACGAATGTTTTGGATTACCGAAGCGCCCGTTCCGATATGCGCGCCGTCGCCCACGTGCACCCCTCCGGAAAGCGTTGCGCCCGGCGCGATGTGAACGTGCGCGCCGATCACGCAGTCATGGTCGACGGACGCGTTGGTATTGATGATGCTATTGGCGCCGATGCGTGCGCCGAGCTGCACGGTTGCGCCGGCCAGAACCTGCGCGCCGATCGCGAATTCGGCTGGCCCCGCAATCCTGGCCATGGGGTCGACTACGGTAGCGAAGCGATAGCCCCTTGCCGAGAATCGATCGTGGATGTCTCGACGGGCCTCCGTTTGGCCGATGGCCCCGATGCCGTTCACCAGGAGGACGGATTCTGGAGAGTGTGTGCCCACGATTGTATCGTCGCCCAAGACTGGTGCGCCGAGAATCGAGGTGCCGATCTTCGTCGGGTCACTATCCGTTAGACCCAGGACTCGCGCGTCCAAGCGCGCCAGGGCCATGACCAAGACCCTGGCGTGGCTGCCGGCGCCGAGGACAATCACCGGCTTCTCGATCGGGGGGGCGGCATCAATCTTCATGGATGACGTCACCGATCGCATAGTTGCGAGTAGCCGGCCGGCCCAGCCAGTCGAAATAATTCAGAGCTGAAATACCGGATCCCGGGCGGAGTGTGCCGAGATTTGTTGACGTCAGAATCTCACCCTTGGCAATCGGGCTCATCGCCACCAGGCTTTTGCGCGCCACGGACTTGTTCTTCATTTCGCTCGGCCGGGGCCGCTTGTCCCCGTCCCCTAGCGCGGTTTCGACCATGCGTATGGCCTTTACCAGCTCCGCGAACTCCATAGGATCGAGCGAGGCACCGTGGTCCGGCCCTGGAAGTGACTTGTCCAGCGTCAGGTGCTTTTCGATCACGCATGCACCCAACGCAACAGCCGCGATGGCGACTGTCGTGCCGGGCGTGTGATCCGAAAGTCCGACGGGCAGACCAAACGCCTTGTGCATGGTTTCCATGGCCCGGAGATTGGCGTCCTCGGCGGTTGACGGGTATTCGCTCGTGCAATGCAAGAGCGTGATATGGGCTTTCAGGGCGGCCTGCCCCGCGGTTGCCGCGTAGGCCCGTTTGAACGCCTCGCGACCGGGCTGCGCCGTTTCGGCTGCGGTATAGCCGAACGCCATAATCCCCAGTGCTGTTTCGATCTCCTCCATCCGCGCCATCCCGGTGGAAAGAATGACCGGCAGATTTGCGCGGGCAGCCGCCAGCAAGAGAGGGGCAGTTACCAGGTCGCTGGAGGCGATCTTCAAGCCATCCACGCCGAGATCCCGAGTCAGGAAATGCAGGCTGCCCATATCAAAGGGTGTCGAGAGAAAGCGGATCTGGCGCTCGCGGCACCGCTCTTTGACGGTTCGGTGCGCGTCGTGAGAAAGCTCCAGCTTCCGCAACATATCCAGCTGGCTTTCCTGCGCTCCGGTCGTGCGGAGCTGATAGTCGGCCTTCGGAGCCGCGGTGCTCGCCAGCGCTTCGGAGCGGAAGGTCTGGAACTTGACGACGTCTGCTTTGGCGTCAGCTGCCGCGTCTGTCAGCTGAAGTGCGAGCGCGGGATCGCCGTTATGATTGACGCCCGCTTCCGCGATGATAAGGGTCGAACTGTTCATGACAGCGGCTTTCCCAACGGATGCCCGGCGCTGGGCAAATCATAGAAGCGCTTCAAGACAATGCCATTCAACGTAGATGATTTGAGGACTTCCTTGATCCGGCTTGCTGCGTTGCCGTGCCCGTAAAGCGAGCAGTCTGACGGAAGCGACGAACGGAAATTGGCATCCATTGCGCGCTCCAGGGCGCTTCGGATGGCGGCTTCGTTCTCCTCGCAGTCGATTACCGAGGCAGCCTTCAGTCGGCCGCGCTGCCGGTCTCCGATATTGACCGCCGGGACACGGAAGAAGGGTGCTTCGATGATGCCGCTGGTCGAATTGCCAACGACGGCGGTGGCCAAGCGCATAGCGCTGAGATAGCCGCGTTGCCCAAGCGCTTCGCGATAGAGAACTCGCTCACTGTTCTCACTGACGAACTTCTCGAGGCGAAAGCGAATTGCATGCGATCCCGTGTCGGCGTTCACCCCGGTCAGCACGATACGGGCGTTGGGAAAGTGGGAAAGCGCATCCAGGAGACTCTGCACGGCCTCTCCAGGATCCCGCTCGCTGAGCGTGACGGGATGATACGTGACCAGAAACACCGGCGGCTCGAGCCGGAACTGAAAGGTCTTCTCCCACTCCTCACGACTCATCAGTGCCGACACACGAGCGTGATCGAGCCCGGGGGCTCCCACGACAAAAATTCTGTCCGGCTGCTCTCCAAGCTGGAGAATGCGCCGGGCATACGGTGCCGCGGTCGCAAAATGCAAATGTGCCATCTTGGTGAGGGCGTGACGCATCGCCTCGTCGACCAATCCTTCCGTCGCTTCGCCGCCATGGATATGCGCGATGGGAATGCGAGCGATCATTGAGGCAATGCCGGTGGCAAGTGCCTCGTAACGGTCGCCCAGAAGAACGACGATGTCGGGCTCCAGTCTGCTCAACGCTTCGGACATTCCCGTGACGCAAAGCGCGAAGGACCGGCTGGTCGAGCGCGCTGTCGTGGTGCCATCCAATTCGATATCGACCCGGGCATCTACGGCGAACCCATCGGCTTCGATCTCGCGAACCGTCATCGCGAACAGAGGCGATAGATGCGCGCCGGTGACGATCAATTGCAGCTCAAGCTCGGGATCGTCTTTAACGGCCTGCATCAGGCCCGACAGGAGCCCGTACTCAGCGCGAGTGCCCGTAACGACGCAGATTTTCCGGCGGCTCATCCTGTCCCTCTTGAACGACTCCATGCCGAACCGGTTAACCTTGCCGGGGTCTTGCATGCTACCGCCATCCGGGTGAAATGGGGTTTCACCCGTTTGGCAGCTCAAGGCGTCACCACCGCAGCGCGGTGACGATGTTTGCGCCGTTACGCCGCGGCGCGTACGGAATGCATCGGCACTTTCACGCGGACTTCTCGGCCAAGAAGGCCAAGCAAGATCGTGACGCGGTCATCATCGCCCATGCATTCGAAAAGGCCGCTCTGGTCAAGAAAGGGGCCCTCGCCGACGATGACGGGCTGACCTTTCCGAAACGCAGGCCTGACCTCGATCAACCCGTCAGCGGTCTCGTGGGCGCGGATATTTTCGACAATGCCGTAGGGTACCGCTAGAGGCAGGCCGCCATTGCAGACCAAGTGGCTAACACCAACCGTAGACTGGATCGCGCGCCAGCGAGTCACAGCGGCGTCAAATCCGACGAACAGATAGCGGGGGAAAAGCGGAGCGCGGATCCACTCGACGCGCCGTGCGTGGGTGCGACGTTTGCGCCATTGCGGAAGATAGGCATCAAATTCCTGCCGCAACAAGTGTTCGTACGCTCTCTGCTCTTTTTGCGGCTGAGTGTTGACGACATACCAGCGCTTCACGTCACGGCTCTCCGTCCGTCGCCTCGGCCAGACGCGGCATCTGGCGAGAAACACTGAGGAGGCGCGGGGTCAGAACCCGTTCGCGAGGGAAGACTTGCACCAAGGCGTCAAAGACCGCCTGCGGCGTTTTCATATCAGTAATGATGACGGCATCAACGGGGCCCAGATCCTTCAGGCGACCGACTACGGGAAGTCCGTGGAACAACTCTTCACGAGGATGATCGCCGCCTAGAACGCCCGTAGCCTTAAGGCCATGGTTTGCGGCACACAGGACCGCGATCTCGGCGAGATCGCCAACGCCAGCGAACGCGACACGACGCCAGCCGCGGGTCGCGCAGAAGGCGAGAAGATCGTCATATTGTTTGCGAGAGTGCCGGAACAGATTGAATGACTGCGTGAGATAGCGCGCCGTGAGCTGGCTCTTCTCCGCAAAGCCCCGTGGCGTGAGGTAGTAGGCGTAGCGTTTCGCCGGCGCCTGGGACATTTTGATGAGTCCCTTCTTGGCGCATCGCTTGAGGTACGTATTGGCTAGGCCCAATGCGATGCCGAGCTCGCTCGCTAGGTTCCGCTGAGTCAGCGTACTGTCGCGTTCAATGGCATTCAGCAACCCGAGGGTGATCTCGGTTTCATTGCTGGCCGAGGACCATCGGTCCGGATCTCGCTCGCCAGTCAAGAACCCACCCCCCCCTGTTCAATATCTGAACAGTAGGTCGTCCACGCCGTGAACGTCAATCTCAAACTTCTAAAGGAAGACGAGACACTGTATTAATTTCATTGATATCAGTATGTTGGATGGATTTCTCTGCCTTACCGGCAGCCAAAATGACACCCAGTCTATGGGGTTTGTTGACAAGGGCTTGGCTTCAAGGCATCACGGCGCCCATTCTTTCGGGCCGTTCCGGCCCCCCATTCAGCACTGAAACATGCGCGTTGCGGTAATCGGTCTCGGGTATGTGGGTATGCCGCTCGCCGTGGCGTTGTCGCGCCGCTTTGAGGTTCTCGGCTTTGACGTCGATCAGGCTCGCGTGCAGGAACTCCTTGCGGGTCATGATCGGACGGGCGAGCTGGGCTCGGCAGCTCTGCAAAATAGCCGGGCGGCGTTGTCGGCGGACGAAGCCGATTTGGTCGGCTATGACGTCTACATTATTACGGTCCCAACGCCGGTCGACTCCGGTAATAGGCCGGACCTTGGCGCTGTGCGCAGCGCCTCGCGCCTCGTGGGTCGGGCGCTGCGCCATGGCGCCATAGTCGTACTCGAATCGACCGTCTACCCGGGCGTTACCGAGACCGTTTGTGGGGCAGAGATCGCTGCCGCTTCGGGTCTGGTTTGCGGGAAAGACTTTTTTCTCGGCTACAGTCCGGAGCGGATCAATCCCGGAGACCGTCAGCATACTGTCGACAAAATCACCAAGGTGGTTGCCGGCCAGACACCTGAGGTGGCGGCGAAGCTGGCTGAGATGTACGGCGCGATGACCTCCGGAAACGTCTTTGTCGCGCGAAATATCATGACGGCCGAAGCGGCTAAAGTCATAGAAAACGCCCAGCGCGACATCAACATCGCGTTCATCAATGAAGTCACGACTGTCTTTAACGAGCTCGGCTTGTCGATCTACGATGTTCTTGATGCGGCGCAGACCAAATGGAATTTCCTCCCGTTCCGCCCTGGCCTCGTGGGCGGGCATTGCATCGGCATAGATCCGTATTACCTTGCCCATTGCGCCCAGAATCTTGGCCACCATCCGGAGGTCATCCTGGCGGGCCGGCGAACTAACGATGCGATGGGGCTTTACATCGCTCGCTGCATCGCCCGACTGCTCGCCCAGGCGGGTCGAGCAGGCCAAGCCCGCGTTCTCGTCCTCGGCCTGACCTTTAAGGAAAATGTACCGGATCTGCGGAACACCAAAGTCATCGACATCATCCGCGAGCTCTCGAGCCTCGGCCATCGTATCGATGTTCACGATCCAGTCGCCGATGCCAACGAAGCTCGGACGGAATATGGCCTGCAATTGCTGCCCTCTCTATCCGAGGCGCGCGGCTACGATTGCGTGATTGGGGCTGTTGCCCATGAGCCCTATGCCGCCCTTAAGCCGGATGCTCTGTCGGCCATGGTGGTGCCGAAGGGAATCGTGGCCGACGTCAAAGGAATGTGGCGGGATATGAAAATGCCAGATGGGCTGATGCGGTGGCAGTTGTGACCGTGGTTCGGCTCTCATGAAGCGAAATTGATGACGCAGCATGTCGATGGAGGCCGGATCTCCGATAGTCGATCTACGGGGGCTCAAACGGAGCTTCAGGCGGATCGTGGAACACGAGCCGTTTCTACTGTGATCGCCGTCACGGCGGGTGTGACGCCGATGGTCTCGTTGCTTTCGGCGAACGCGTTGGCGCCTTTGTTGATGATGGCTGCGGTTGCGATCCTATTTGTCGGACCACGCCTCGTTATCCTTGGCATGGGACCAAAATTGATCGCTGCGGCGCTGGCGCTTCTGACAGGCCTCGGTTTGGCAAGCGCGGCCTGGTCTATCGTTCCGTCAGCCTCCATTTACAAAGCATTGCAGCTGATCCCGCTTTTTGCGGCGGCATATGTCCTGGTCGCTGCGGCGTTCTCCCTGTCCCCGCAGTCGCGCGACCGGGTTGGTCGAGCGCTTGCCGTGGGGGTCCTGGTCGCCCTTCCCTTTATTGCTGCGGAGGTGATCGCAGGAGGAGTCCTGCACCATCTCCTGTCGGAAGAGCCATTGGGCTCTATCAATGGGTTTCTCCGATACAAGCGCGGCGTTGCGGTCATTGCCCTGCTGCTGGCGCCAGCGGCGTATTGGATATGGGTAAGGTTTGGTTCGATCGCGGCGGCGGCCGTCGTTGTCGGAGTGCTCCTCAGCGCGGCGTTCGTTGGCAGCGGCACGGCCATGGTGGCCTTGGCCGTGGGCCTCTTGTGGGCATTCGTTAGCTACCTCTTTCCTTCGTTTGGCCGACGTGGCCTGACGGTGGCGGTTGTTGCCGCGGTATTAGGGGCGCCGCTGTTCGGGCTGGGTCCAACCGAACTTTCAACGGTCTCCGGGCAGCAAGTTGGCGCATACCGTGTGAACTCCGCGATGCACCGTCTGTTGATTTGGCAGTTTGCCAGCGAACGAATTGCTGAACGACCGCTCGCCGGCTGGGGCCTCGCTTCGTCGCGCGCCGTTCCCGGTGGCAACGAACGTCCGCTGGGCTTTCCGGAGCTATTGCCGCTTCATCCTCACAACGCCGCTCTGCATGTATGGCTCGAGCTTGGGGCGCTCGGGGCACTGGTCGGGGCTTTCATCGTGGCCTCGACGGTCTTGCGGATTGACCGAACCTTCGAACCCGGTGCTGGGCAGGTCCTGGCTCTCAGCGCTGCAGCCACGACGATCGCTGTTGCTTTCGTGGGTTTCGGCATTTGGCAAAGCTGGTGGATAGGCGCGATAGGACTGACGGCAGCGTGCACCGTGGCCGTCCTCCCCTCTCGGTCCGGCTCGAGCTGAAAGACAGGTCGCGTGCGCATCCTGTTCTTCGCGGAGAACTTTCCGCCTGAGCTCAACGCGGCGGCCACGCGCGTCTTCGAGCGCGCTGTCTATTGGGTGCGTTGGGGGCACAAAGTGACCGTGGTCACGTGTGCGCCGAATTTCCCATCAGGCCGCGTATTTCCGGGATATCGGAATCGCTGGTATCAGGTCGAGGACATGTCCGGGATCCGGGTTATCCGGGTGAAGACCTATATCGCGCCGAACGAGGGTGTCTGGCGGCGCTCTCTGGATTTCCTAAGTTTTCTGGCCACCGGGTTTTTTGCCGGAATTTTCCAACGCCGACCGGATATCGTTGTCGCGACTTCGCCTCAGTTTTTTGCAGCGGTCGCGGGATGGGCCGTCGGGGCGATCCATCGCCGTCCCTTTGTCTTTGAACTCGGAGATCTTTGGCCGGCTTCCATCGTGGCCGTTGGCGCCATGCGCCCTAGCCGGGTGTTGCGGCTCCTGGAACGTCTGGAATTGTTTCTATATCGGCGCTCGCGGGCCATTGTAGCCCTGACGGATTCGTTCAAGAAAAACTTGGTTGGGCGAGGGATTTCGCCAGACAAGATCACGGTGGTCATCAACGGTGTTGATCTTCCCCGCTATCATCCGAGACCGCGCGATCAAGAGTTGGCCGATGACTGGGGTCTGACAGGGAAGTTCGTTGTTGGATATATCGGCACGCTCGGTATGGCCCATGGCTTGAGTAACGTGCTTGATGCAGCGGAGGCGCTGCGTGGTGACGACAGCATACGTTTTCTTCTGGTTGGTCCTGGAGCTGAACGCGCGAGCTTGATCGCCGAGACCCAGCGCCGCGGGTTGCTCAACGTCGTCATTGCGCCGGCCCAACCCAAGGAGCTCATGCCGCGAGTGTGGAGCCTGTGCAATGTGGCGCTTATCCATCTTCGCGATTCGCCTGTGTTCGCGGAAGTCATTCCCTCCAAGATGTTTGAAGCGATGGCGATGGGGCTTCCGCTGCTTCTTGTGGCGCCACAGGGCGAGGCAAGTCGAATTCTGGACAATGAGAAAGCCGGACTATTGGTGCGGCCCGGCG
>Ga0196963_10002450_pt1 | contig 11106 bp, 12 predicted proteins | sample S1_5metaG_FD_148600 | JGI IMG/M metagenome (GOLD analysis project Ga0196963, IMG submission 148600) | Soil microbial communities from Anza Borrego desert, Southern California, United States - S1_5 | ecosystem: Environmental > Terrestrial > Soil > Desert | place: USA: California | collected... | reverse complement strand
TTCACGAGGGGGACCGCATCAGAGAAGCGCGCCCAGGCCACCCGAGTCTCGGGCCACTCCCTTGCCCGGTCCAGCAGGGCCGCGTCGAAGGCCGTGCGCCCGACGTGCTGGAGGCGCAGGTCGGCGGCGCCGACGGTCGCCAGCACGCGGTCGGTGATCCCCTTGTTCACCGAGGCCGAGGCGCAGGCCACCGCCGCGATCAGCAGGGCGCACAGCCCGACCGAGGCGGCCAGCAGGAAGGTGCGGCTACGCCGGGCGGACAAGCTGTTGATAGCGAGCCGCAACGCCGGCCGCATCGAGCCCCTCCGTTTCGATCTCCCCGGTGACCCGCCCGTCCGAGAGGACCATCACGCGCCGGCAGTGGATCGCCGCCGCGGGCTCGTGCGTGACCATGACCACGCCCATGCCGTGCTCGGCCGCGAGGGCGCGCAGCAGCTCCCACAGCCTGGCGCTGCTGACCGAGTCCAGGCTGCCGGTGGGCTCGTCGGCCAGCAGGACCCGGGGCGCAAAGAGCAGAGCCCGCGCGATCGCCACCCGCTGCTGCTCGCCCCCGCTGAGCGCATCGGGGCGGTGGTCGGCCCGGTCCGGCACCCCGAGCGCGGCCAGCAGCTCTCCGGCGCGCCGCCGCAGCCAGTCCTTCGGCTCGCGCTGCAGCAGCCCCGGGAGCTCGACGTTCTGGCGGGCCGTGAGCGTGGGCACGAGGTTGTACTGCTGGAAGACGATGCCGACCGCGCGCCCGCGGAACCGCGTCAGAGCGCGCTCGTCCAGCTCGTGCAGCCGGCGCCCCGAGACGACCACCTCCCCCGCGTCGGGCTTGTCGAGGGCGCCCAGCAGGTGCAGCAGCGTGCTCTTCCCGCTGCCGGACGCCCCCATGATGCCATAGAACCCCGGCTCGGTGATCTCGAGGTCGGCCCCGCGCAGGGCCGTCACCACCCGCCCCGGCAGCCGGTAGCTCTTGGTCACGCCGCGGCACCGGATCATCGCCGGGTCCGCGCCCGGTGTTGAACCCCAGCCGGCATCCCGGGGCGCAACCGCGGTCACGACCCGTTCTGCTGCTGGTAGCCGGCCGCGTCCATGAGCCCGGCCAGCCCCGTCTTGTCGGTGATGCGGGCCCGGATCAGCCAGGCGCCGTACGGGTCGCTGTTGAGCAGCGAAGGGTCCTCCGCGACTGCGGAGTTGATCTCGGTGATCTCGCCCGCGGCCGCGCAATACACGTCGCTGGTCGCCTTCACCGACTCGACCTCCGCAACGGCGTCGCCAGCCTTGAACCGGGTTCCCACCGGTTTCATCTGTGCGTAGGTGATGTCGGTGAGCTGCTCGACGGCGAAGCGCGTCAGCCCCAGCGTCAGGGTGTCGCCCTCGACCTTGTGCCACTCGTGCGAGTCGGAGTAGAGCCGGTCCGTCGGGATCGCCATGGGTGCCTCGCCGGTGTCGGTGCCCGCCCCCGCCCGGACGCCCGGGCGCGGCCCCATGCTAGCCGGGCCGGGTTTCCGCCGGTGCGGACCGCCTGCCCCCGCTCTCTGGCGGCGCCGCGCCGCCCCGGCTACATTGGCCCGCCATGCTCCTGACCCTGGCCGCAAGCTCACTGCGCGCCCTGCTGGCCCCGGACCGCTCCGGGAACGCCAGGCTGCGGCTGGCCGACCTTCCCCGGTACGCCCGGGAGGAGCTGGGCCTCTTCGGGCTCAACTTCAGCACGGCCCTGCTGGCCGGGAGCGACTACGAGTCTCTGGACCGACTGCGCGAGGCCGCCGATCGGGCCGCCTGCCCCTGCCTGGTGCTCGTCGAGTCCGAGCCCCTCGACTTCGCGTCCGAGGACGACGACCTGGCCGAGGCCGCCGTCGAGCGCCTGGTGCGCGTGGCCCGCGCCGCCAGCCGGCTGGGATGCAACTCGGCCTCGGTGATGCTCGGGGGCGTTACCGACGAGCCCGGCGTCGACCGGTCGGTCGAGCGGCTCAAGCAGGTGATCCGCGTCGCCGATCGCCTGGAGCTGAACATCCTGCTGATGTCGGCCAGCGGGCTCACCGCCGACCCCGACAGCCTCACGGCGCTCATCAAGCGGATCGGGGGCTTCCGCATCGGGACCATGCCCGACTTCGAACTGGCCGGCCTCGCGCCCGATCCCGTGCTCTATCTGCGCCGTCTGACCCCCTACGCCGCGGCCGTGACCGCGGCCACGCGGCGCGGCAAGCCGGTGAAGAAGGCGGGCGGCCCTGATGAGATCGCCGAGCTGGCCCGGCTCGCCCGCACCGTGCAGTCGGTCGGGTACACCGGGACGCTCGCGCTCGACTATCGCGGCGACGGGGACCCCGTCCCGGTCCTCCTCAAGGCCCGGGCCGCGCTCGAGGCCGCACTGGGCCCCGAGGCGGCGCGCCCGGCGGAGGCCCCGCCCGAATGACCGCGCCCGCGGCCCCCAGCCACCGCCTGATCGTCACGATCGACGGCCCCGCGGGCACGGGCAAGTCGTCGGTGGCGCAGCGGCTCGCCCGGCGCCTGGGCCTGGACTTCCTCGACACCGGCGCCATGTACCGGGCCGCGGCCGCGCTCGCGCTCGATCACGGGATCGATCCGGGCGACCACAACGCCGTCCTCGAGACCACCATGGCCGCCGACATGCACTTTGACTTCACCCGCGACCCGCCGGCGCTGGTCGCCGCCGGGGCCGAGATGACCCGGCGGCTTCGCGATGCGGACGTGACCGCCGTGGTCTCGACCATCGCGGGGAACCCGTCGCTGCGCCGCTACATGGTGCGTCAGCAGCGCGCCATCGCGGCCGGGCACCCGCGCCTGGTAACGGAGGGACGGGACCAGGGCTCGGTGGTCTTTCCCGACGCGGAGGCGAAGTTCTATCTCGAGGCGAGCCCGCGGGTCCGCGGGTCCCGGCGGGCCGCCCAGCTCCGCGCCGGGGGTCGCGTGGTCGACGAGGCCGCCCTCGTCCGCGAGATCATCGAGCGTGACCGCTCCGACTCGACGCGCTCCGACGGGCCGCTCGTCTGCCCGCCCGACGCCGAGCGCATCGACACCTCCGACGTCTCGCTCGACGAGGTCGTCGATCTCCTCGAGCGGCGCGTGCGGACCCGCTGCGGGCACGCGCTCGAGGGTGGGGGGGGCGTCGTGGTGCCGCGGCCCGCGCGCCAGCCCCGCACGGGACGCGCATGACCGCGGCTCGGCCCAGGCCACCCACCGACGCGGGCGCAACCCATGCGCCCCCGCGCCGCGGGCTCGTCGCCCGCGCCATCTACACCTGCAGCTCCCTGCTCGTGCGGAACCTGGCCCTGCTCTTCTACCGCCTGCGCGTCACCGGTCTGGAGAACGTCCCGAAGACCGGCCCGCTCCTGGTCGTCGCCAATCACCAGTCGCACCTCGACCCGCCGCTGATCGGCGTCTCGTTCCGTCACCGGAACCTCTACTTCATGGCCCGGGGCGGGCTCTTCCGCAACCGCTTCTTCGCCTGGCTGATCCGCAACCTCAACTCGATCCCCGTCGGCGAGGGGGCCGGCGAGGCCGCCGCCATCCGTACCGCGATCGGCGTCCTCCGCTCCGGACGTGCTCTGCTAATCTTTCCCGAGGGAACGCGCTCGCCCGACGGGGGGCTCCAGCCCTTCAAGCGCGGCACGTGGCTGCTGATCTCGCGGGCGCAGTGCCCGGTCCTGCCCGTCGCCATCGAGGGTGCGTTCGACGCCTGGCCGCGCTGGCAGCGCCTCCCGAGCCTCTTCGGGCACCGGGTCAGCATCGCCATGGGCCGGGTAATCCAGCCCGGGCCACTGCTCGAGATGGGGGACCAGGCCGCGCTCGCCGCGATCGCCCGCGAGATCGAGGCGCTGCGGCGTGGGCTCCCGAGGCGCCGCTCCGGCGCCCGCTGACGGGGCGCGCTCGTCCTCCGCTTAGAGGCCGACGAGCTTCCCCGCGGCCAGCAGCAGCAGCACCGTGATCACCAGCCGCACGGCCCGCAGCGGGAGGCGGTGGGTGAGCCCGGCCCCGAGCTGAGCTCCCAGGATGGCGGTCGGGGCCATCGCCAGCGCCAGCCACAGCGCCTCGCGCGGCGCGTGCCCGTGCTGGGAGAGCGTGCTGAGCTTCAACCCCGCGCCGAACACCGCTGAGACCGCGATGACCGAGCTGCTCGTCGCGATCGACTGACGCAACGGCAGCCGGCACACGAGCTGAAGCAGCGGCACCAGCAGCACCCCGCCCCCAAGCCCCAGCAGCCCGCCCACCAGCCCGGTCGCGGCGCCCGCGGAGAGCAGACGCCCCGGCGTGGGACGCCCCGCGGTCCGCTCTTCCTGGTGGCGCACCAGCCGCCAGATATTAAAGACGCAATAGCATACGATGAACCCGGCCAGCACCAGCCGCAGCGCCGTGCCGGCGAACCGGTCCGAGAGCAGCACCCCCAGGATCATGAACGCGATGGTGCTCGAGAGCAGCGGCCAGAAGAGTGCCGCCCCCACGCGCTGGCTGGACCGGTGCCGGATCGAAGCCGGCACCGCCACCGCGATGTTCACGGTCATCGCCGCCGCCATGTAAACGTGGTGGATCGACGCGGGCCGGTCCCCGAAGACCATGTGCAATCCGGGGAGCATGACCATCGAGCCGCCCACCCCGGCCAGGCCCCCGAGCAGACCGGCCACCAGGCCGATCCCCAGACCGCCCGCCAGCTCTGGGATCGTCACGCCGAACGCTCCACCCGCATGACCCCCGCCAGGCTTCCGGCCCCCGATCAGGGCCATCGTACAGCGACCGGCCCCGGACCGGGCAGGCGACGAGGCGGCCCACCCCGCAAAGGCCGCATAACCCCACCCCAAATTCGGGCCCGGGCCGGTCTTCGGCTCATCCAAGCCATCACGGCGCGCGCCGGGCAGGTATATTGGGCTCGCCGCCGAGCGCGGCCCTGACCGTGAGCCCAAGACCCGCCCAAACCATGCCCTCTCGGCCCATGCCCGGGCTGCGCCAGCGCCTGGCGCTCGATGCCACCCTGCAGGTCGCGGCCCTGGTCGTGCTGACCGGGCTGGTCGCGTGGTCCGCGATCCTCACCAAGCAGGCGGCCCGCCGGGGGGCCATCCCCGCGCTCGCCGAACTCGGCGCCAACAGCGCCCGGCCGGCGCCTGCACCCAGGACAGATCCCGCACCCCCCGCGGAATCCCAGCCGGTGGCCGTGCTCGCACGCACGCACGCCGTGAGCCGGGCACTGGCCCTGTCGGCGCTCGGCGGCGTCGTGACCGACGCCTCGGCGGGCGGCACGAGCGCCCCGAGCGCGGAACCGGCCGCGCCCCGTGGCACCCAAGCGCCGGGCGTCCGCTCGGGCGATCTCTCGATCCGCTACTTCGGAGGCCGTCCCGTCCGCCCCGCGCGCACGCTCTGGATGACCGTCACGGCCTACTCGCCCGACGCGCGCTCGTGCGGGGCCTCGGCGGACGGCATCACGGCCTCGCTGCACTCGGTGCAGACCAACGCGGGCCGACTCGTCGCCGCCGATTCGGCCATCCTGCCGCTCGGCTCGATCCTCTCCATCCCGGGCTACAGCGGCGAGCAGATCGTTCCGGTGCTCGACCGGGGCGGGGCGATCAAGGGCCACCGGCTCGATGTGCTCTTCCCGACTCACGAGCAGGCCCGGCAGTTCGGCCGCCGGCGCGTGAAGGTCACGGTGTGGGAGTACGCCGACGGCAAGCCACCGCCCGATTGGCGCCGCCTCCGCGATTCCAAGAACTGACCCGGCCGGGGCCCGCGGCCCCGTCAGCGCCGGGCCGTCGCCGGCAACAGCCCGATGAGCACGCTCACGGCCCCCCCGATGAGCATCAGCCAGCGGCTGGTCTCGCCGGTCGCCAGGCGGCTCAAGCGCGTGGTCACGACCCGGCGGGGCGGCACCCGGAGCGGCTCGGGCTCGAGCGCCGGAAAGACCGACGCACCGCTCCGGGCCTGGTCCTCGGCGCTGGTCAGCGGCATCCACCCGGGCGGTGCCTTGTTGAGCTGGTTCGCCGCCAACGACAGGACCACCGCCTCGTCCCCGCGCTCCAGCGCCCCGAGATAGCTCGCGTAGCGCTCCAGCCGCTCCAGGCGATGACGCTCGATCGCCAGGGCCCGGTCGCGCTGCCAGAGGGCGCTCTCCAGGTCCTCCTGCGCGGGGATCAGCACCACCGCGGCAATCACCGCTAACCCGGCGAGGACGAAGAGCCACCCGGGGTTCATCACCTCGCCGATGAGTCGCGCGCCGCGCATGCCGGAACCGATATCGGCCGGCCCCGCCGCCCCGCAACACCCGGACCGGGGCACGCTCGCTCCCTCCGGCGCGTTTCGCCGCTTGGAACCGGACCCAATTGCGGCGCGGTCTGTCGGCGCCGCCGTCCCGGGCGTGCCCCGACCCGCGAAACTCATGGGGTGCGGCGCCCGGGCCGCCGCCTACGGAGCCCAGCGATGTCCATGCTCCTCAAGAGCGACGACGGTTCGGAGTTCGAGCTCGCGATCATCGAGGATGCCTCCCTCGAGCACGAGGAGCGCCAGGGCGGCCTCGACCCCGCCGGCGAGGACCTGCCGTGGGTCACCATCTCCTTCCGCGTCGCGACCCCCGAGACCTCCTGGGAGGAGACGTCCCCGTCGCTCAACCCGCAGCAGGTGACCACGCTCCTCGAGTTCCTCGACGCGATCGCGACCGGCGAGCCGGAGCTCGGCGAGATCGAGCTCCTGGACCCGGAGCTCCGCTTCAGCGTGGTCGGAGACTCGGGGAGCGACGTCACCCTGCGGATCGGCTTCCACCTCGAGGACCGCCCCGAGGAGTACAACGTCGACGCGGACACGGACGCGCACCACGTGGACATCAAGCTCAGCCGCGAGCAGGTCGCCGCCGCGGCCATGGCGCTGCGGCGCGATCTGGAATCGGCGGCCCACAGCGACGAGGCGGGAGCGCCCCTCGACGAGGTCGAGGGCCGAGAGGCGATCCCAGGCGACGAGCAGCTTCCGGGCGCCGAGGGGGACGAGGAGGAGGCCGTCACCGGCGACGACGATCACGACGGCCGGGTCTGGTGAGCCGGGCCGGCGCGCGCCTCCGGGTCTGCTGAGAGCCGCCCCCGGGCGCCGATAAGGCGCCGTGGACCTCTCGGTGATCATCCCGACGCGGGGCCGCCCCGCCACCCTGGCGGGGTGTCTCGCCGCCCTGGCCCGCCAGGACCTCCCGCCCGAACGCTACGAGGTGCTCGTCGGCGTCGATGGCGCCGACGCCGGCGAGGAGGAGGCGGTCAGCCGCGTGCTCGCATCCGGCCCGCAAGGGGTGAAGGTGCTCGTTCAGGAGTTCCCGCGGGCCGCCTCCGGCGGGGGATTGGCCGAAGTCCGCAACCGGCTGATCACCCGGGCCCGGGGACGGATCCTGCTCTCGCTCAACGACGACCTCATCGCCGAGCCGCAGCTCTGCCGGGAGCACCTCCGAGCGCACCAGGCCGGTGTTGCCGCCCCCGGCCCCGCGACGATCGTCGGGGATGCGCCGTGGCGGGTGCGGCACCCCGATCGTCTCTTCGACCTGGTGCTGCGGCGCAGCTCCATGATCTTCTTCTACAACCAGATGCCCGGGGCCCACGACTACTGCCCCGCGAGCCCGGACACCCCGCCCGCGCCGCCCGGCCCGACGCACGACTGGGGATTCCGGCACGCCTTCGGGCTCAACGTCTCGTATCCCACCGCCGCCGTCCGCGAGGTGGGCGGGTACGCGGTGTACCCCGAAAAATACGGCTTCGAGGACTGCGAACTGGCCTTCCGCCTCGGCGCGCGCCTGGGGATGCCGGTGCGCTTCCACCCGAGGGCGCGCGGCTGGCACGACCACGCCTACGAGCCCGCCGGCTATCTCGAGCGCGAGTTTGCCCTGGGCCGGGCCGCCTGGGGGTTCGCGGGCCAGTCCCCGGCCTGCGCCCGCGCCATGTTCCGCCGCGAGATCCGCTCCGAGGCCGAGCTGGCGCGATGCCGGCATGTGATGGCCCACGAGCGCGCCCAGGCCGAGCGCTGCCGCGAAGCGTTCCTGGGCCTGGCGGCCATCCCGGCGGCACAGGTCGCGGGTCCCCACCAGGACGCGATGGTGCGCCTCCTCTATCAGCAGCACCTCCCGGTCAAGCGCTGGGAATGGTGCCGGGGTCTGCTCGCCGGCGCCGCGACGCCGCACGAGGACGCCCCCGCCCTCGAGACCGTGCCGGTTAGCCGCGGGGTCCCGGCGGCCTAGGCGCGTGCCGTCTCAGCGTTCCTTTCGCTCGGCGTGCTGGCGCGCCAGCGCGAGCAGTTCCATCACGCGGTCGCGCCGCTCCTGAAACGCCCGGCGCCAGGCCGCGCCGGGGCGCTCCCCCTCTTGGCCGACCGGTGTGGTTCCCGGCACGGTCTCGGCGAGGAGCTCCGGATACTCGAGCATGAGCCGCTCGCAGCGCGTGAGCCGCCCCGCCGCCCGCTCGAGCATCGGGAGCGCGCGCACCCCGGCGCGGTTCCGCTTGCTGACCGCGTCGGGACGGCTCGGGCGCGGCACGTCGCTCAGCACTCGCGCGGCCTCGGCCAGTTCGTCGTCGAGCGCGGCGATCCCGGCGCCCAGGTCCCGGCGCGCCTCGGCCAGGCCGCTCGCGAGCGTGACCGTGGTGCGCGAGCCGGGCGCGCCCCCCGTTCCCTCCCGGGCCAGGACGTCGCCAACGCCGCGCGCCGTCCCGGAGACCAGGCAGAGCGAGACGGCGGTCGCCGCCGACAGCTCGAGCCGCGAGGGCCCACCCAGGGCGCTGCGCGTCAGCAGGCGCTCGGCACGCGTGCCGTCGGAAGGCGGCTGCGTGGTAAGCAGCGGGGGCCCCGGGGCCGCGCCCGAGACGGCCCAGAGGTCGCCGCCCGGACTCAGCAGCGCCTCGAGGAGCTGCGTGTCGGCGCCGTGCCGCTTGAGCGTCGCCCAGATCGCGCCCTGGAGCTCGCGGTCCACCCGCTCCCAGTCGGTCTCGGCGGGCGCCCGGGCCCGCTGGTCGTCGGCAGCCTCGGTGCGCACCGCGGTCCGCGCCTCGAGGTAGCACCGCGACGTGCACAGCCCGAGCGCCAGCGCACCCGCCCCGACCCGGCCGTCCCTCTCGTCGGCCAGGAGCGTGACGCCGCGCGCCCCGGCGGACCGGAGCGCATCGCCCATGGCCCAGACGACGTCCGGCCGCCACGCGTTCGCGTCGAGCTCCAGCAGGACCAGCGCCGTCCCCTGGGCGGCGGCCTGTGCCATCACCGCCGCGAAGTCGCGGGCGAGCTTCAGGCTGTCCAGGTCCCCCTGCACGCGCACGTGCAGCACCCGGTGTCCCGTGGCCCGCGCGGGACGCGCCGGCTCGGGCTCGGACGCGATCGTCGCCGCGGCGAGCAGAACGACGAGAACCCCCGCCCCGGTCGCCAGCTTCGGCACTCGGGAGCGCATGCCGCCTTCAGTCTACCAACCCCCCAGGGGCGCCACCCGCCCATCGCCCGGTGTCCGGCCCGCCGAGCCACCCGCGCCGCCGGCCTGCGGACCCGTCGGGCCCGCGCGGCAAACGAGCCGGGGTGCGGCGCCTAGCCGACCATGCCCTTGGTCAGCCGCATGAAGGCGGTCTCCAGGTTCACCGCCTCCTCGCTGAAGCGCATGATCCGGAAGCCGTGGTTGACCAGGAAGCTCGGGATGTCCGAGACGTCGAACTTGGCCCCCGCGTCCATGGTGACGGCGATGGTCCCGTCTCCGTTCTCCGAGACCGCCACCTTCGAGACGCCCCGGACCTTGGCCAGCAGGGCCGCGGCGTCGGTGGTGCGATCAACCACCTGGATCTGCACCACGTGCCCGACGCGGGCCTTGGCCATCGCCTGCTCGACGGTTCCGGAGAAGAGCAGTTGCCCGCGCTCGATGATCCCGACCACGTTGCACAGCTCGCCGAGCTCCGGCAGGATGTGGCTGGAGATGATGATCGTCTTGCCCATCCGCTTGAGCTCCTTGAGCAGCTCGCGGATCTCGATGCGGGCCCGCGGGTCCAGGCCGCTGGCCGGCTCGTCCATCAGCAGAACCTTCGGATCGTGCAGCAGCACCCGCGCGATCGACAGCCGCTGCTGCATCCCCCGCGAGAGCCCGGAGACCTCCGCGGTCGCCTTGTAGTTCAGGTCGGTCAGGTCCAGCACGTCCGCGACGACCTTGCGGCGGTGGGGCCCGTGGATCCCGTAGCAGGCCGCGAAGAACTCGAGATACTCCGTCACCACCATGTCCTCGTACGCGCCCATGAAGTCGGGCACGTACCCGATGATCGGGCGGATCTGCCGGTTCTTGTACCCCACCGTGAGCCCGTCGATCATCGCCTGCCCGCTCGAGGGCTTGAGCAACGTCGCGAGGATCTTGATGGTGGTCGTCTTGCCGGCCCCGTTGGGACCGATGAACCCGAAGCAGTCCCCCTCCTCGATCGTCAGGTTGAGCGCGTCCAGCGCCACCAGCTCGCCGTACCGCTTCGTCAGGTTGATCGTCTCGATCATCGGCATGGAGAGGTCTTTCCCGGTCGGTGTCGTGACGGCGCCGCGGGCCGCGCCCTACTGGGCCAGCCCGGTCAGCTCCGGTGGTCTGGGCGCGAGGGGGTACACCCAGCGCACGACCACGTGGCCGGTCGTCTTCGGGACCGCCCCGTCGACCAGCAGCGGCGCGGGCGAGGGCGCCTCGTCGAGGTGCCCGATCACGACCACGCACGGCTGGGTCAGCCACCGCGAGAGGTCCAGCCCGTGCAGGGAGACGCGCCGCGCCACCCAGGATGGGTCCTGCGAGCGCGGGTTGGGGGGCTCGAGCAGATGGAAGAACGAGAGGGCCCCGAAACGCTTGTCGTCCGACAGGCGCGCGCCGTCGGTGGGGATGAACTGCTGGCTCGGCCGCCCGCCGAGCAGGTCCTTGAAATAGCGGTCCGCCGACGAGTCGATCCCCGGGCGCGTCTGGGTCACCTCCCACAGGTCCAGGTCCGACCCGGGCGCCCAGCGGTCGGTGAGGCTCACGGCCCGCGCCTCGCGGACCAGCGCCCCGGTCACGCCCGTCGCCGTCTCGGCCTGCCCGGCCGAGACCACGATCACGACGTCGCGCAGCGGCCCCGGCAGGTCGTGGCGCAGCGTGCCCCGTACCGCCCCCCCCCCCCCCCGCGCCCCCCC
>Ga0196963_10002449_pt1 | contig 11109 bp, 8 predicted proteins | sample S1_5metaG_FD_148600 | JGI IMG/M metagenome (GOLD analysis project Ga0196963, IMG submission 148600) | Soil microbial communities from Anza Borrego desert, Southern California, United States - S1_5 | ecosystem: Environmental > Terrestrial > Soil > Desert | place: USA: California | collected... | reverse complement strand
CCGTGCTTCAGCAGGCGCTGCCGGCGAACAAGGGGGCGATGCTGATGCTGCTCCCGATCGCGTTTTTGATCACGACGGCGGTGCGGACGGCGCAGGGGAGCGCGACGGTCGCGATGATCACGGCGGCGGGCGTGATGAGCCCGATCGTCGCCGCCGGGCCGGACGCGCTCGGATTCCACCCGGTCTACCTGGCGCTGGCGATCGGGTGCGGGAGTAAGCCGGTCATGTGGATGAACGACAGCGGGTTCTGGATCATCGGGAAGATGAGCGGGCTGACGCCGGGCCAGACGCTGCGGACGGCGACCGTCATGATGTTGATCATGGGGGTGATGGGGTTGGGGGCGACGGTGCTGGGGGCGTGGATTTGGCCGGGGGTGTGACTCACCCACTGGAGTCGAATTCGCACCGCAGGCGAGAGCGAACGCCCTGTCGCGCGCGTGCGTCACTCGAGCAACGGTTGCCGGCGGAGGACTTCGGGGTGACACGCCGGGTCGTCCGGGAACGTCCCGGCCTTGTCCGGCCAGAGGCACTGCACCGCCCGCAGCGTCTTGGGCTGGCCGACGTGCCGGCGGTGCCACATCGCGCCGCCCAGGTATTCGGGATGGTGGGCCGGGTCGACCGTGACGAACTTGCACGCGACGCCGCCGCCGAGCACGTCGGCGTAGACGCCGGGCTGGTCGAAGCGGCGGCCGCCGCGGATCTCGGCGCCGATCCCGTTGACGATCGAGGTCATCGACCGGGTGTCGAGGCCGAACACGATGACCTCGGGGTGGTTCAACGTGTCCGTCATCCCGACCGAGTAGGCGAAGCCGGGGCCCTCGTCGTCGGCGTCGACGCCGATTACGTGCCAGCCGTGGTCGCGGATGTCGTCGACGATGCGCTGTTCTTCGGGTTCGAGCACGATCACTCCTCGCGTGAGCGGTGGGCGGTGTCCACGCTACTTTTTCAGGTAGCCCTGCGCCTTCATCCACTCGGCGCACCGCGCCGGCCACTCGGTCACGAGTTGGCCCGGGACCGGGCGGAGGCCGTAGCCGTGGCCGCCGACGGGGTAGGTGTGTACCTCGCACGGGACCTTCTGGGCCTTGAGGGCGAGGGACCAGGCGTAGACGTTTTCGACGCCGATGCCGTCGTCGTTGGTCATGACGCAGAAGGCGGGGGGCGTGTCCTTGGTGACGACGAGTTCCTTGGCGAGTTGGGTGACGTCGTACAGGCGCGCCTTCGGGTTGGACGGGTCGGTCTTGGGGGCGGCGAGGTAGGCCGGGTAGATCAGGACGGAGAAGTCGGGGCGGCAGGAGATTTTGTCGGCGTCGTCGACGGGCTCGTAGGTGCGCTTCTCGTAGTTGGTGCTGGCGGCGGCGGCGAGGTGGCCGCCGGCCGAGAAGCCGAGGATGCCGATGCGCTTGGGATCAATCTTGAGTTCGGCGGCCTTGCTGCGAACCAGGCCGATCGCGCGCTGGGCGTCCTGGAGAGGGGCCGCGCCGCGCGGCTCGCCCTTGCGCGCGGGGACGCGGTACTTGAGCAGGACGCCGGTGACGCCGGTGTCGGCGAGCCACTGGCAGATCTCGGAGCCCTCGAGGTCCAGCGCGAGGATGCCGTACCCGCCGCCCGGGCAGACGATGACGGCGGCGCCGGTGTCCTTGTCGGGCGCGGGCTTGTAGACCTGGATGGTCGGGACCGAGACGTTGGCGAGTTTGATGATCTTCCGGCCGGCGATCAGCTTGTCGGTCGGCTTGTTGATGTCGGTCTCGGGGCCGACGTCGCCCTTCTCGCCGGGGGCGGCGGCGGGCCAGAGGTTCACCGGGACGGGTGGCGGGACGTCGGCGGCGATCGCGAACGGGGAGAGGACGGCGAGCAGCGCGAGGAGGAGTTTGCTCATGGCGGGCGGGATTGTAACGGACAGCGAGAGCGGTGCCACGCGGCTCCGTACCTGCACGAATAAGCCGGGGCACAGTGCGCGGGCTTTGCCCGCAGCGCCGCCCCGGATTCGCGCGAATTTCAGATGAGGCTTACATGTCAAGCTGATCCGGGGCGGCGCTCTGGTCGCTGGCGCTCCTGTCGCTTTGCCCCGGCTTGTTCTCGGCGCGCCCGTTACGCCTTCACAGGCGGCTCGAACTCGAACACCTTGAGCGTACACGGGTTTCCCGCGTACTTACCCTCTTTGTCGAGCTTCTTGCCGTTTCCGCCGCCGGCGCCGTAGCGGATCATCGCCAGGCGCTTGCCGTCCGGGTGGAGGGAGATCGAGCGGCAGTGGAGTTGGAGGCGGTCGACGAGGATCGGGGCGGGGTCGCCGGGCTTCCAGTACCAGAACGCGCCGCGGCCCGCGGAGCCGGAGGCGGCGACCATGAGGGGGCCGGCGGGGTGCTGGGCGGCGTCGAACGCGAAGCCGTCCTGGGCGGTGACGTCCGGCGGCTGGAGTTGGCCGGTCTGCTTGCCGGTGGACCAGTCGTACAGGAGGACGACGGGCTTGGCGGTGACGAAACCGGCTGTCGCGGGGTTGGCGCCGCACGCGGCGACCGACTTGCCGGCGTCGAAGAAGACGAGCCGGCGGACACCGCCGACGTCGTTGATGTTGTCGGGGTGGAGGAAGAGGGACTTGGCGTCTAGCGTGCGCTGGTGCGCGCCGTTGGGGAGGGACCACTCGTGGATCTGGCCTTTCAAATCGCCGGAGATCAGCGCGGAGCCGTTCGGATGGAAGGCGAGGGTGAAGGCGACCGAGTCGTGCGCGGGTTTATCCTTCTCGCGCGCCAGCGTCATCACGGGCGAGCCGTCGGCGGTCGACCAGAGGCGGACGTGCTTGTCTGCGCCGCAGGTGGCCAGCAGTTTGCCGTCGGGCGAGATGGCGAGGTGCTTGGCCCAACCCTTGTGCGCATCCTCACGCGTCCAGATGGCTTTGGGCGCGGGGTCGGCGCAGTTCCAGGCGCAGATCCGGCCCCAGGAGTCGAGCGAGAAGAGCCGGCCGTCGGTCGGGTGGAAGGCGATGGCGCTGAGCCAGGCGTTGTGGCCCTTGATCTCGATCTTCTCCCACTTTTCGACGTCGTACCGGTAGAGAGTCGCGTCGGTGCCGGCGGCGAAGAGGTACTTTCCGCAGGGTGAAAACTGGGCGGCGGCGAGCTCGATCTCGTGATCGAAGGACTGGAGCGGCTTGAGCGGGCCGACCGGCTTGGCGGGCTTCGGCGGCGTCTTGGCGACGGGCTTGGGCGCGGGCTTGGCGGCGACCGGGGCGGGTTTGGTCGCGGGCGCGGGTCGGGTCGCGGGTTGAACAGTAGGTTGGGGAGTTGCCATAGCGCGACCTGCGAACTAGCGACCTGAAGTACATGCCCCCGCTTCATGTTTCATGTCTGCATGTTTCAGCTTCGTGTCCTTCGTGCCCTTCGTGGTTCATCCCTACGTCAGCACTTCCTTGATCGCCTCGAACTCGTCGTTCGCCAGTGGGAGCGGTTGGCCGGCGTTGTCGTACTGCGTCTTGTGCGAATCGACGCCGAGGGCGCCGAACCACGTGTGGAACAGGTGGCCGACGTCCACCTGGCGGTCGGCGACGGCGGACCCGTCGTCGGTGGTCTTGCCGACGACGGCGCCGCGGGCCAAGTTGCACCCGGCCATGGCGGCGCTCCACGCCTGGGGCCAGTGGTCGCGGCCGACGTGGCCGTTGATCCGCGGGGTGCGGCCGAACTCGCTCATCGCGATCACGAGCGTGTCCTTGAGTCGCCCGCTGGCGGCGAGGTCTTCGATCAGGGCGGCGAAGGGTTGGTCGAACTGGGGGACCAGGTTTTGGTGCAGGTTGAAGTTGTCGCCGTGCGTGTCCCAGTGGAAGCTGGTGACCTTGACGAACGTGACGCCGGCCTCGATCAGGTGGCGGGCCTGGAGGATGTGGCGGCCGAGGTCGTGCCGGCCGTAGCGGTCGAGGTCGCGCTCGGAGTAGCGCTTCTCGTCGAACAAATCGGAGCGGACCATGAGTTGGGCGGCCATGTCGTAGGCGTACGCGTTGGCGTCGTTCTCGGCGGTGCGGCGGCCGCGCGTGAAGCGCTCGTTGGCCTTTTTCCGCAGCTCGTTACGGGCGGCGTCGACGTCCGCTGGGATCGACGCGGGCCGGAGCAGGTTTTCCGGCGCCTTGCCGTCGCCCAGCGCGAGGCACCCGTACTGCGGGCCGAGGAAGCCGGCGTCTTCGGTGCGGAAGCCGCCGGACATCGGCTTGACCCAGACGTAGGGTGGGAGCTTGGAGTCGCCGGGGCCGAGGAGCTTGGCGCAGGCGGAGCCGAAGAAGGGGTAATTGACGCCGCGGTTCTTGGGGTCGCCGCGCTGGATGCGGGCGACGCCGGCCGAGTGGCTGTCGTCCTGCGTGCAGAGGGAGCGGACGACCGTCAGGTGGTGCATCTGCTTCGCGGTCTTTTCGAGCAGCTCGCAGACGTGGGTGCCGGGGACGGAGGTGGGGATGGGGCGGAACGGCCCGCCGAAGCGGGTGTTGGGCTTGGGGTCCCAGGATTCGAGTTGGGAGATGCCGCCGTCGAGCCAGATGAAGAGGACCTGCTTGCGGCCGGCCTTGATCGCCTCGGCGGCGGCGTGGGCAATGCCGGGGGCGAACAGCGGCGCCCCCGCGACGGCCCCGGCTAGGCCTGCGAACCCGCCGAGCACCTTGCGGCGCGAGAGGGTGTGGTGCGGGGTTTTGCAGGCGTAGGAGTGACTCATTTCGATCCGCTCCGGTCGTGGCGTGGGCTACCAGCCCGCGTGTCAGTTCCGACTCGATTCTCACTCGCGGGCGAGTCGCCCACGCCACGGGCGCCCCGCGCGCTCAGTGGTTCACGCAGAATTCCGTCGACGCGATCAGAGCCCAAGCGAGTTCGCCGATCGCGGCGTCGCGCCGGGCCTTGTTCTTGTCCAGGTACGCCGCCACTTCCGTTCGCTCTTCGTCGGTCGGACGGCGGGTCAGCACGCTCAGGTACAACTCTTCCGCGACGGCGGCCGCATCGCCTAGCGTCGCCAGCCGCGCGACCAGGTTGCCCTCGCGCGCCTTCAGCCAGTCGAGGATCATTTCCGAGTTCGACACGAACAGGGCCGCGGCCAGGGACGGCGTGAAGTCGACCTCGGCCTCGCCCACCGGCCCGGCGAACGCGACCACGAACTTCTTGCGCGCGTCCTTGAGCGTCACCGGCCCCGTCGTCTTGTTCGCCAGGCCCTTCTCGTCGTCGTTCACGTCGGCGTTGGGGTCGATCTTCTTCTCGACCTTCGGGGCGGCCTTGGCCAGCGTCACGCGCTCCAGTTCGCCCGTGGCCACGAGTACGCTGGTCGCCAACTGCTCGGCCGACATGCGCCGGAGCGGGGCGACCGCGTACTGCGACTCGGGGACGTCGCCCTTCGCCTGCGAAGGCACCACGCTCGACCGCTGGTACGCCTTGGTGAGCATCACCTCGCGCAGCAACGCCTTGGCGTCGTACTTCATTCCCTTCAGCTCGGCCGACAGCAGGTCGAGCAACTCCGGGTGGCTCGGCGGGTTCGCGTCGTGGTGCAGATCGAGCGGGTGGACGATCCCCCGGCCCATCGCCAGGAACCACAGCCGGTTGGCGATGTTCCGCGCGAACAGCTCCGTCTTCGGGAGCCGCTCGCCCAGCGCCTTGACGGGGCTGAACTTGGGCTCGCCCTGGAAGTTCGCCTTGCGGTCCGGCGGCTTGGCGTACTCCTGGCCCTTCGGGAACGCGGGGATCTCGACCTGCGCCGCATCCCCCGGCACGCGCGGCCCGGTCTGCTTGGGCGTGACCGCGAACACCGACGTGAACTCGGTCTTCTTGTCGACCAGCTTCTCGCCGACCGCGGGGAACTTCATGTCCCGGCGGATGTACGTGTGGCCGACGAACGTGTACAGGCCTTGGAAGTCGTCCTGCTTGTACTGCTTGATCGTCAAATGATTGTGACACTGGGCGCACTGCAGGTCCATGCCGAGCAGCAGGCGGCCGATGTCGCGTGTCAGTCGCGGGTGGTCGACCGGGTTTTGCCCGACCTGCTCGAGCCGCTTGGTGATGAACAACGCCGACGCGCGCGTCTTGGCGTCCTCGGCGTCGGGCGACAAAATTTCCCGCGCGAGTTGGTCGAGGGGTTTGCCCGCCTCGAACGACGCACGGAGGTACTCGTGCCACTCGAGCGAGTTGGCGTCGTCGCCGGTCCGCCGCTCCATGAGCATGAGCGTCCACGCGTCCGCCATGCGGCGGGGGAACTCTGGCGACGCGAGCAGCGCGTCGATCAGCTTCGTGCGCTTGTCGGGGGCCTTGTCGTCGAGGAACGCCCGGGCCTGCGCCGCCGTCGGGATCGACCCCGTCAGGTCCAGGTACACCCGCCGGAGGAACTCGTCGTCGGCCGCGGGCCCCGCCGCGGGGACGGTCAGGCGCGCGTCCACCAGCGCGTCGATCCGCGCGTGCAGCGGCTCGGCCGCGCGGGCCGGCAGCCCGACGACCGCCACCAGCACCAATCCGCGCCACAACCAGGGGACGAGCGAGTCCAAATCGACACACCTCCGCGGCGGCCTGATGTGAAGGAAAGCCGCCACACCCTGTCTATCACGACGGCCCGCCCGCGTTGCCGCCGTGTGACCTGCGTTGCCGACCGCCGCCCGGGCAATCGCATAGGGTTCGGTTCGGGAGGGCGAGGCTCCGTCCGAGCCGTTCGGCGGACCTCGCCGTTCGGATGAGTCGCAGAGGGCGCAGAGGCGCAAAGGCTCAGAGAAGACGAGGCGGAGTCCGATTGACCCGGGGAGGACGCAGTCCCGCGCCACCGCAAGCCCTCTGTTCTTTGTCCTCTTTGCGCCCTTTGCGCCTTTGCGTCCTCTGCGAACCATTCGAACGGCGCTCCGGCCCGAAACGGCTCGGACGGAGCCTCGCCCTCCCGAATGCAGTTGCCCTGCGACCGCCGCCCGCCGGACGCCAAGCCGATTGCGACGCCCGCGCCGGAGTGCTATCTTCAGGCCTCCACGTCACCTGTGCACATGATTCCGAGCTGGGGAGCTTGCCGATGAGTCGCCTTCGTTCCGCCGCCGCCGTCTGGGTCGCCGCCGCCCTCGCCTGCCCGGCGCTCGCGCAGGAGTCCCCTGCCGCCGCCTTGCCCGAGCCCTCGCCCGCGCAGGTCGCCGAGACCGACGGCATCCTGAAGGAGATCTTCAAGGACGATTACGCCCGGCGCGGCCCGGAGGAGCGCCGCAACCTCGCGCTCAAGCTGCTGGACGAGGGGAAGCAGATCGTCGCCGACACCACCGCGCAGTACGTCCTGTTCCGCGAGGCGCGGGACCTGGCGGCCAGCATTGGCGACGCCGAGACCGCCACCGCCGCGATCGCCGAGATCGGCAAGACGTTCAAGGCCGACACGATCGACATGAAGCTCAAGCTGCTGACCGGCTTCAAGACCGGCACGCGCACGGCCGACCAGCACCTCGCCTCGGCCGAGATGGCGATCGGCCTGATCGACGAAGCCCTGGCGGCCGACAATTACCCCGCCGCCACGGGCTTCGCCGAGCTCGCCGGGTACTTCGCCACCGCCGCCAAGAACCCCCCACTGGCCACCGCGACGCTGGCGCGCAAGGCCGAGGTCGCCACGCAGCAGGCCGCGGCCGCCGAGGCGAAGGCCGCGGCCGCCAAGCTCGCGACGAACATGAAGGACCCGGCCGCGAACCAGACGGTCGGGCTCTTTCTGTGCGCGTTCAAGAACGACTGGGACAACGGCATCCCCCTGCTCGCCTTGTCCGCCGACGCCGCCTGGGCCGCCCCCGCCAAGGCGGACATGGCGAACCCCGTCGACGTCGACGGCATGATCAAGGTCGCCGACCTGTGGTGGGAGCTGGCGAACAAGAACCTCAAGCTCCGCCCGCGCATCCTGAGCCGGGCCGAGTTCTGGTACCAGCTCGCGCTGCCCAACACCGAGGGCACGGTCAAGGCGCGGCTCGAGAAGCGGATCGAGACGATCGCCGCTTCCAGGCCCGCCGGCTCGTACACCGGCCCGGTCTCGGAGGAGACGCGCAAGCTGCTGCCGACGCCCAAGGAGCTGCAGACGCTGCGCGAGTGCGCGGCCGCGTACAAGGCCGGGAAGTACGACCGCCAGGGCGAGCTGATGACGCTGCAGGGGGCGATCCACTCCCGCCTGTCGCCCGGCCTGAAGGACTGCGCCGAGGGCGACTTCTTCGCGCGGGTGCGGGCCGATTTGCAGGTGCGCAAGATGCTCGTCGAGTACGGCGTGACGGTGATCGGCTACCCGCTGCACAACGAGTTCTCGGGGTTCGCCGAGAAGAGCAAGAGCCGGGAGGACTTCGCGTCGCGCGCGCTGGCGTTCGAGCGGCTGGTCGCGGCCGAGCGGGTCATCGACCCGGCCGCGCTCGACAACGAGATGTACCAGGCGATCCGCGGGTACGCGACGTGGAGCCGCGAGCTGACGACGCCGGCGCTGCGCCAGGGCTTCTGCACGTTTCTGCAGAACAAGGGCGTCAAGGCGGGCGTGGAGCGGTACCGCAAGTCGATCGTCGGGCGGTTCTGAGCGCGGGGGCGAGGGGGCCGGGGGGCTGGCTTCGGCGGTGAACGCGCGTGCGCGGGCGCGTCCGCGCCGCTGGCGCCTGCGGCGGGCTGACGCAGAGGACGCAGAGGCACAGAGGACGCAGAGAAGAGAAGATTGGGGTGGGCGGCTTGGGGCTGCTGCGTCCCCGATGTGGCACGGGCATCCCGCCCGTGCGGGCGGCGCTCGACCGGCCGACCCCCGCGGACCGGGCGGACGATGCTCATTCCCCGTCGGCCGCCGGGCTCGTTGTCTCCGCGGTTCCCCCGCACTCCGGGCACCGGCCGGGCGTGGCGCGGAGGTCGTAGCGGCAGGTCGGGCAGCAGCCGGCGAGCGCAAGGTTTTGGAGGCGATGGCGTCGGCGGCAGGACCATCGCCAGGCGCGGGCGGCAGGGAGCAGCGCGGCCGCGCCCGCGACGAACCAGTGCGGACACGTAGCAAAGCGGCAACTGTAGTCCGGCGGCCACGGGCCGGCCCCGGTGCGCACGCCGTTGTAGGCCCCGAGGCGACTGCCGTGCGCCCAGCGGACGGGCCCGACCGAGAACGGCTCGCTACTTTCGGACTCGACGAGCGGGTCCTCACCGATCGTTCGCCGAATCGCCTCGATGAAATCGTCGCGCCGTGCGGTTTGCATCCTGAACCCGAACGTCGGGGTTGCGCGGTGGTAGTAGCGGACGAGCTTCCACTGCATGATCCCACCCTCGGACGTCAGCCCGTAACACTGCGCATCCCAATCGAGCCGGACCCCATCCCAGCGGTCGCGGCTCCGCACCCAAAGGACGCACACCGCCACGCACAGCACGGCCGACGCGACCGTCGCCGCGTTGAGGGCCCACCGCCCGATTCGCCTGATCCACCGTCGTCCCGAAGGGGGGGCCATGCGGGCGAGTGTACCACGCGCCGCCCGACGCGCGCGGCGGCCGCCGGCGCGAGGGGAAGTGAGAGCGGAGGGCGCTTCTCAGCCGGAGGCGAGCGCCGGCCTCCCTCAAGCCGAAGGGGGGGCCGCCGCCGCGGTACGCCGCGCTTCGGGGTTCGCTCTCCGGAGGGCCACGACCCACCCGCCGGTGCAAGGGGGGGCCGGCCGGCCTTTATGGAGTTGGCTGCCGGGGCCGCGCCGCGGGGTCGGGCGCGGGCGGTTCTTGTTGAGGTGAGATAGGACTGCCGAGCGCGGGACGTGCGGCCGCCCCCGCCGCACGCGGGACGCTGGCCGGTGATTCGGGTGGGCCTCGCCGGGCGTGCGTCGGGGTCGTTCCGGTGGACGAGGGACGGGCATTGCGCGGAATGACACCCGACCCTTTACTCTTTCTTTACTCTTTCCTTTCCCTCTTTCCGACCCTTTACTCTTTCCCGGCCCGATGATGGCGCCGGCGGCCGTTCGGCTGGCAACATCGCCGCAGCGCGAAGCGGGGTTGGATGCAGACCCCGGTCAATCAAGTGACTGGAGAGGCGGGCCGCTCACCGGCGTGGCAACGACGTGGTCCACCCGAGCATAGCCGACGCACTTCGGGACGAATCCCTGCTTCAACTTCACCGTCGTGCCTGGGGCGAGATTCTCGACATAGTAGTTATCCGCCTGTGGGATGCTACCGCCCTTTACGATCGGAAAAGTCGCGGGCTCCCACGGCACGTGGACGTTGAAGGTCAGGAGCTCGCCGCCGACGTTGCGCAGGTAAATCTCCCCCAACGGCGGGCCATCCGCGACGATATTGGGGTCTACGTCTCTCATCGGTTGCCATTGAATCTCAAGCTTGCCGGACACGAGTGCCTTCCAGGCCGTCGGCGGCTCGTGCCCCCTCGCACGAAAGACAGAGCGCGAACCATCCCCGAGCGTGGGTGACGATGATTGCCCGCAGCCCGCCAAGATCGTCAGCAGGGCCAGCATCCCCAAGTACCGTAAAGCCATGAAGTCTCCTTAAATCGAGGACGCCCCGTTCCTCACTATAACTGGCCCCGGATGCCCGCGGCCGACGGTCAGGTCTCACTCGATCGCCCGCGCGGGAGTGATGACCGTTACCGCGCGAAATGGTTCCCCCTCGACCTCGTCACCTAATCTTCCTGGAGGGGATGGCGATCAAACCCACCTCCCCTGGCGAACTAATCCAAGCCCTGCACGGGCGAACCCTGCACAGGGATTGATCGCAGATGATCCGCCTTAACGTAGACGGTCGCCCCGGCGGGAAACTTGGCGGTCGGACCGGCGAGATGTTTTTGAGACCCGGGCGCTAGTGCTTTAATTAGAAAATTGTTGTCCTGTAGACCGTTGGGGTAGGCAAACTCGGGCGGAGCACCCTCCAGTGTCGTCCCGCCGCGAACTAATGGGTACGTAATGGGTTCAGAGGACGCAAGCACGTTAAAAGTCAACATCTCGTGGCCGACGTTCCGCACATCCACTCCAACCGTGCCATTGACGCTGGGGATCGTCCTGAACTCAAGCCGCCCCGGGACAAGCGTCCGCCATTGGCTCGGCCCAGGCTCGGGAGAGGGTGGTGGATACGTGGGCAGAAAGCGGGAATAGCTTGGCGTGGGGTCCGATGACCCACAACCGGCGAGTAGCGCAACGAGCGTCAATGCGATGAGCAACTTATCCACTTG
>Ga0196963_10002448_pt1 | contig 11111 bp, 6 predicted proteins | sample S1_5metaG_FD_148600 | JGI IMG/M metagenome (GOLD analysis project Ga0196963, IMG submission 148600) | Soil microbial communities from Anza Borrego desert, Southern California, United States - S1_5 | ecosystem: Environmental > Terrestrial > Soil > Desert | place: USA: California | collected... | reverse complement strand
GTACGCCACCCGCCCCCCGCCCCCCGCCGACCGCGCCAAGCACGCCTGGGCCGAAGGCGCCGCCGCCGAGACGACCTACCTCTGGCCGATGGGCAAGCTCGCCGTCCTCGGCTACCTCCTCGCCAACTTCTTTCGCTCCCCCATCGGCTTCGTCCGCTGCGTCTGGCTGGGCCTGACGATCAACGTCGACTCCACCCAGCGCCCGCGCTGGAAGCACACGCTCCCCCTCGTCATCCTCGCCTGCAAGATGGCGAGCCTCGTCCGCAAGGACGGCCTGACCCACATCCACAGCCACACGGCCGCCAAGGGCGCGATCATCTGCATGATGGTGAACCGCCTGACCGGCATCAAGTGGAGCATGGTCGTCAACGCCCACATCGACTGGTGGGGCGGGGCCATGATCCAGAAGTTCAAAGAGGCCGGCCACACCTTCTTCGTCACCCAGTGGATGGTCGACGAGATGGTCCGCGACTACCCGATGATCCCGCGCGACAAGTACTCGCTCGGCCGCGTCGGCGTCGACTGCAAGAAGTGGCAGCGGAGCGCCACGCCCAAAGCCGAGAACGCCGTCCCCCAGGTCATCGCCGTCGGGCGCCTCGTCACCAGCAAGGGTCACCACCTCGTCACCCAGGCGATGCGCATCCTCAAGGACCGCGGCCTGCAGGCCCACTTCAAGATCGGCGGCGAAGGCCCCGAGCGCCCCCGCCTCGAAGCGCTCATCAAAGAGCTGGACGTCGCCGACCGCGTCGAGTTGCTCGGCAACCTCTCCGAAGAGCGCTACCTCGCCGAGATGGACAAGGCCGACATCTTCATCCTCGCGTCCAACGAAGAGCCGATGGGCGTCGTGTACATGGAGGCCCAGGCGATGGAGGTGCCGACGATCGGCACCAACCGCGGCGGCCCGCTCGAGCTGATCAAGGACGGCGTCACCGGGATGCTGATCCCGCCCCAGAACCCCGAGGCGATCGCCGACGCCCTGGCGAAGCTGATCGCCGACCCCGACCTGCGCCAGCGCATGGGCAAGGCCGGCCGGCAAAACGCCCTGGAGAACTTCGACAGCCGGATCTGGGCGGCGCGGGTGTACAAGCACATCGTCGGGCACGAGCCCCCCGCGGAAGTTGACGCGACTGTGCCCGTCGAGACGGCGCCGGTGCAGCGCGAGCCGGTGGGGGTTTGATTTCGGCGAGCCCGCTTTAGCGGGCGGGTCTCGCGCAGCGAGAGCATCCAGATCGGATCGAGTCTGGCGTGAGGGACATTCGTCACGCGCGCCTCGGAGTGGCTAGGTTTATGTCTACGACGATGACGCTCGAACCCCAGACCCATTCGCGCGACGCCCGCCCCGCCCGGGCGACCGCCGCGCCGCCCGCGACCCTCACCTGGTCCCTGGTCGTCTGCACCTACAAGCGCGAGCAGGTGCTCCCGCGGTGCGTGCGCTGCGCGCTCGGGTCCACGCGCCCGCCGAAGCAGGTGATCGTCGTCGACGCCAGCCCCGACTGGGGCGCCACCCGCGCCAAGATCCTCGGTGAGTTCGAGGCCGCCCACCCGGGCGTCGAATTCGTCTACCACAAGGCCCGCCGCGCCTCCCTCACCGCCCAGCGCAACCAGGCCCTCGAGCTCACGACCGCCGACGTCGCCTTCATGCTCGACGACGACTCGCTGATCTTCCCCGACACCGCCGAAAAGATCATGGCCGTCTACGACGCCGACTCGGCCAACGAGATCGTCGCCCTCACCCCCCTGTTCGTCGCCGAGGTCCCCGACGCCCACTTGGGCGTCACCAGCAAGGGCCACCCCACTGCAGGCAGCACCCCCAAGAACGAGTGGGGCGGCGGGAACCCGCTCCGGCGCATCGCCCGCTCACTCCTCTGGGCCGAGACCCAGCTCCTGCCCTACGACGGCGACGGCGCCGCCCGCCCCGTCCCGCCGGCGCTCAAGGCCAGATTCGAGCTCTGGCCCGCGCGCTTCAGCACCGGCTCGGCCACGTTCCGCACCGCCGCCGTGCGCAGCGCCCGCTTCGAAGAGCTCCTCGAGCGCTACGCCGCCGCCGAAGACTGGGACATCTCCGAGCGCATCCGCCACAAGGGCCTGATCGCGTACGTCCCCGCCGCCCGCCAGTGCCACCTCGAAGCGCCCGGCGGCCGCCTCTCGCGCCGCACCGTCGCCACCCTCAAGTTCTGCAACTTCATGGCCCTGCACGTCCTGCACAGCACCGACGTCCGCCGCAGCCGCCGCCTCCACAAGCAGTTCGTCGTCCGCCGCCTGATCGCCGACGTCCTGGCCGACCTCGCCAAGCTCCGCTTCGACTTCGGCCGCACCCGCGGGACGCTCCGCGCCGCCAAGCTCCTGCCCGTCATCTTCGGCAAGACCCCCGCCGAGCTCCGCGCCTGGTACCCCCAGTTCCAACGCGACATCATCGCGACCGACACCGGGGAGCAGAAGCGATAATGGTCGCCAACGTCGTGACGAACTTCGAAGCGGAGCTGAACGACCTCGCCACCGCGCGCGGCGCGTCCGCCGCGCCGCACTGGGGCGACCGCGCCCGCGGCCGAAAGCTCCGCACGCTCCTGATCGCCGAGATGTGCAACCCGGACATGATCAGCGTGCCGCTCGAGGGCTTCAGCCACTCGGACCGCCTCCGCCAGCTCACCGACGGCCACGTCGTCACCCACACGCGCAACGCCGAGTCCCTCGAAAAGGTCGGCTGGCGCCGGGGCCCGCGCGCCGACTTCTCCACCATCGACTCCGAGCGCGTCGCCCGCCTCACCTGGGACCTGGCCGAGCTGATCGTCGGCCGCGGCACCGGGTGGACGCTCAAGAGCGCGATGTACGTCCCCACCTACTACTACTTCGAACACCTGATCTGGCGGCAGTTCGGCGCCCGCATCAAGGCCGGCGAGTTCGACCTCGTCCACCGCGTCACCCCGCTCAGCCCCACCTGCCCGAGCAAGCTCGCGACCTGGTGTAAGCAGGCCGGCGTTCCGTTCGTCATGGGCCCGCTCAACGGCGGCGTCCCCTGGCCCAAGGAGTTCGACGCCGCCCGCCGCAAGGAGAAGGAGTGGCTCTCGTACGTCCGCGGCGCCTACCGCCTGCTGCCCGGCCACCGCTCCACCCTCCGCGACTCCGCCGCCGTCATGATCGGCTCGCGCGACACCTTCAAGCAGGTCCCCCGCCAGTACCAGGACCGCTGCTTCTACGTCCCCGAGAACGCGATCGACCCCGCCCGCTTCTTCAAGCGCCGCCAGCACACGGCCACGCGCCCAATCAAGGTCGTCTTCCTAGGCCGGCTCGTCCCCTACAAGGGCGCCGACATGCTGATCGAAGCCGTCGCGCCCCTCGCCAAGGCCGGCGCGCTCACCCTCGACATCCTCGGCGACGGCCAAATGATGGCCGAGCTCAAAGCCCTCGTCGAAAAGCTCGGCGTCGCCGACGCCGTCCGCCTCCCCGGCTGGGTCAAGCACGACCAGGTCCAGGAGCGCCTCGCCCAGTCCGACGTCTTCGCCTTCCCCTCCGTCCGCGAGTTCGGCGGCGCAGTCGCATTGGAAGCCATGGCCGTCGGCTGCGTCCCCGTCGTTCTCGACTACGGCGGCCCCGCCGAGCTCGTCACGCCCCGGACCGGCCTGCTCGTCCCCATGGGCACCCGCGCCCAAGTGATCGAACGCTTCCGCGCCGTCTTATCGGACCTCGCCGCCAACCCAGCCCAGATCGAGGCCAAGAGCCGCGCCGCCTACCGCCGCGCCCACGAGCAGTTCACGTGGGACGCCAAGGCCAGGCGCTGCCTCGACATCTACGAGTGGGTCCTCGACAAGTCGCGCGCGAAACCGCAATACGCGATGCCGGAACCGGACCTCGCGTAACGCGCTCGCACGAAGCCTCCTCCCCTACGACAACTTTTCGCGGCCCTCCCGCAAGCCGCCCGCGGGGCATCGGCTATATTGTGCTGTCGCGATCACCGGGCTGTGCCCGAGATATCGGACCCACCCCCGTGACCCCAACCGCCCTCCCAACACCCGCAGACCCCGCCGACGTCGTCGTCACCGACCCGGACGGCTCCGCGTCCGTCGAACTCGCCGACGCCACCCCCGCGGCCGTCGTCGCCGACGACCAACCGACCGTCGCCCCGACGATCGACCCCGCCGTCGGCCCCCTCGGCGGCAACGCCCGCCCCGGCGACTACGTCGCCCTCGCACGCCTCCAGGCCAACGACCAGACCCTCCGCCAGAAGGCCTACCGCAGCTCACTTTTCACGCTCGTCGCCTTCGGCTTCGGCCAGATGGTCCGCTTCGGCTCCGCCCCGCTCGTCGCCTACCTCCTGGTCAAGCCCGAGTACCTCGGCGTCGTCGCGCTCGTCGGCGTCTTCACCACGCTCCTCGAGGCCGTCTCCGACGTCGGCACCGAGCACGCGATCATGCAGCACAAGCGCGGCGACGAGCCCGTCTTCCTCAACACCGCCTTCACCCTCCACGCCGTCCGCGGCGTCGTCCTCTGGCTCGTCGCCTGCGCCCTGGCCTACCCCATCTACCTCCTCTACCGCGGCCAGGCCGAGGCCGACTACCTCCTCTGGATGCTCCCCGTCCTGGGCATCTCACTCCTGATCCGCGGGTTCAACTCCACCAGCACCTCCACGCTCAACCGCCACCTCATGGTCGGGCGTCTGACCGCCCTCTCCCTCGCCCACCTGCTCGTCTCGACCGGCGTCACCATCGCCATCGCGTGGGTCTGGCGCACGCCCTGGTCCATGGTCCTCGGCGGGCTCGCCGCCAACGTCATGTACATGGTCGCCAGCCACCTGCTCCTCCGCGGGTACCGCAACCGCTTCTGCTGGGACGCCGGCGCGCGCCGCGAGCTCATGCACTTCGGCAAGTGGATCCTGGTCAGCACGCTCACCACCTACCTCGCCTACAACATCGACCGCCCCCTCCTCGGCAAGCTGACCGACCTCCGCTGGCTCGGCCTGTACGGCATCGCGATGACCCTCGTCTTCATCCCGCGCGAGATCATCGGCCGCCTGATGATGGTCACCCTCTTCCCCGCCCTCTCGCGCACCGCCGAGAGCCGCCGCCAGGACCTCCCCGCCGTCGTCCGCAAGGCCCGCGGCGTAACGCTCACCGCCTCGCTCGTCCTCACGCTCGGCGTCGTCCTGGCCGGCCCGCTGTTCATCACGATCTTCTACAAGCCCGAGTTCCACGTCGCCGGCTGGCTCACCCAGCTCGCCGCGATCGGCGCGTGGTTCATCCTGCTCACCGCCACCGCCGACCGCGCCCTGCTCGCCGTCGGCAAGAGCCGCGCGCTGGCCGCCAGCAACGTGGTCAACCTCGTCGTCTCCGTCGTCGGCTGCCTAGTCGGCCTGTACGTCGAAGAGCGCGTGTTCGGCCACGCCGACGGCGTTGCCGGGTTCATGCTCGGCCTGGCCGTCGGCAAGCTCGCCGGCCACGCCATGATCCAGATCGAGATGGCCCGCGAGGGCATGTCCATCTTCCGCCAGGACGTGCTCTACACCGCCCTGCTGCTCGCCCTCTCGCTCGCCGGCATCTGGGCCCCCAGATGGGTCACCCACTGGTGGCGACCCGGGCACGATTTCCAAAACCAACTGTTCGCCGCGATCGCCGTCTGCGCCGCCGTCGGCGCCTGGGCGGCACTCCGCGTCCGCAAGGCGATCAGGTAAGATGTGGGACGAGAATGACCAAGGCCGAAACTCGAATGACGAATCAATGTCGACGGACGAAGTCCGAATGTCCGAACGCAGCCGTCGGACGCCTCGATCCGTTTCGTCATTGGGATTTTGACATTCGTCATTGATTCGTCATTCGAATTTGGTCATTCGAGTTTCGCGATCCGGACCGCAACGACTTCCCCGACGAGCTTCCCGCGCCGAGGTATCGCCGCCCATGATGGGAGCCCCTAATTTCCTCTGCCTCGCCCTCCTCTGGGTGTGGCCCGCGATCGCCGCGGCCCTGTTCGCGTCGCTCCCGCCGCGCCGCGCGCTCGCCGTCGCGTTCGTCGTCGGGTGGCTGTTCCTCCCGATGCTCAGCCTCCCCATGCCGTTCGTGAAGTACGACAAGCACGCCGCCACCAGCATCGGCGCCATCCTCGGCGTCATCCTGTTCGACCCCAAGCGCCTGACCGCCTTCAAGCCCGGCCTGATCGACCTCCCCATGATCGTCTGGTGCCTGGTCCCGTTCAGCGCCACCATGTCCAACTCCGGGTCCGCCGGCATGTCCGCGTACACCGGACTGTCCGCCACCGCCACCGAGGTCATCAAGTGGGGCGTCCCCTACTTCCTCGGCCGCGTCTACTACGGCGACCCGATCGGCCTCCGCGGGCTCGCCGTCTGGACCCTGATCGCCGGCGTCCTCTACATCCCCTTCTGCCTCGTCGAGATCGCGATCAGCCCCCAGCTCCACTTCATGGCCTACGGGTTCTACCAGCACGAGTTTACCCAGGTCATCCGCATGGGCGGCTACCGCCCGATGGTCTTCCTCCAGCACGGCATCGCCGTCGGCAACATGATGGCCGCCGCCACTCTCGTCGGCTTCTGGCTCTGGTGGACCGGCAGCCTCAAGACCCTGTTCAACATGCCCGCCTGGGTCTCGGTCATGGCCGTCCTGGGCACCACGCTCGCCGTCAAGTCGACCGGCGCCCTCCTCCTTGCGTTCGTCGGGATCGGCGCCCTGCTCGCCACCCGCATGTTCAAGAACCACCTCGTCCTGCTCGCCCTCTGCGTCGGCCCGTTCCTCTACATCGGGGCCCGCTCCGTCGGCGGGTGGGACGGCGAAAACCTCGTCGGCCTGGTCGCGTCGGCGTTCGGCGAGGAGCGCTCGCTCTCCCTCAAGTGCCGGTTCGACAACGAGAACATCCTGCTCGCCAAGGCCATGCAGAAGCCCGCCTTCGGGTGGGGCCCCAACGGCAACAACCTCGTCCTCCTCGAGGACGGGGTCACGATCTCCTCGATCCCCGACGGCCAGTGGGTCATCGCGATCGGTGCCACCGGGATCGTCGGCCTGATCGCGCTCTTCACCGCCCTGAGCGGGCCGACCGTCGCCGCCATGCGGCGGGTCAAGGCCGCCGAGTGGGCCACCCCGCTCGCCGCCGGCGTCGCCGCGTTCGCCGTCCTGCTCCCGATCCACGCCATCGACATGACCCAGAACGCGATGGCCAACCCCCTGTTCCTCCTCGGCCTCGGCGGCCTCGCCGGGTACGCCGGCGCCCCCGCCGCCGCCGCCGCCGTCGGCCGCCCGGCGCACCGCCAAGGTTACCCCGCCCTGCTCCGCCGCCAGGGCGTCGCCTGATCCACGTCATTGGACTCTGACCGTTAATAGCCGCCGGCGGAAGCCTGCGGTCGCACGGAAGTCGACGCCCCGTGTCTCTCGCCGTCCGCCACCTGAGATCCCGCCATGGGCTACCCCAAACGAGCCGCCCTCGCCCTCCCCTTCGCCCGCTGGGAACTCCCCGGGTGGGGCAAGCTCCTCCGCGCCGCCGGCGTCTACGACAACGACCGCTGGCACGACGCCCCCCACCGCGCCGTCCGCGGCAAGTTCCACGGCTACCGCATGCGCCTCAACCTCGCCAACTGGAGCGAGCGCCAGACCTTCTTCCTCGCCCGCTACTACGACCTGCCCACCCAGCTCTTCCTCCGCGCCGCCCTCGCGCCCGGCGAGACCCTGATCGACGCCGGCGGCAACATCGGCATGATCTCCCTCCTCGGCTCCCACCTCGTCGGACCCGCCGGCCGCGTCATCACCTTCGAGCCCAACCCCGACGCCGCCGCCCGCATCCGCCAGTTCGTCGCCGACAACGCGATCGCCAACATCACGCTCCACCAGGCCGGCCTGTCCGACACGCCCGGCCAGTTCACGCTCAGCGTCATCACCGCCCACACCGGCATGGGCACGCTCGCCGAGCCCGAGCCCGATCAGCAGGGCCTCGTGTCCGTCCGCCACACCGTCGACGTCCGCCGCGGCGACGATCTGACCGGCCCCGACCTCGCCGGCCCCGCCGTCATCAAGATGGACGTCGAGGGCTACGAGTGCCGCGCCATGCGCGGCTTCGCCGCCACCATCGCCCGCCTCAAGCCCGCGATCGTGACCGAGGTGAGCGACCACCACCTCCGCCGCGCCGGCAGCTCCGCCCGCGAACTCTTCGACCTCCTCCACGCCCACGGTTATCAAAGCTACGACCTGGGCGTCCGCCGCCGGATCCTCGGCCTCGGCAACCGCCCCACCCTAACCCCCCTTGACGCCCCGCGCCCCGACCACGAGGGCGACGTCGGCTGGCTCATCCCCGGCACCGTGCACGAAGCGCGCCTCGCCCGGTTCATCCGTCGTTAACCCCCCTAGGGGGGGCGCGGGGTGCTCACTTCAGTGAGCATGCCAGAACGCAATAGATTCCCCCTCCCCGAGCATACACCTTATCGGACCCCTCCCCCGGACACTTACCGGACCCACCCTCCGATTCCCCCAAGATTTATTTGTGGGCGACCCAAAAGTGGGGTATTCCTTTACTGCGAATTGCCCCACCGTCGTATCGGGGCAGTTCGCGAATGGGGCCGGGCCCGTGTGGCCCGCGTGGGTGTCAGTGGGTGCTGACGCTTCAAGTTGAGATCGAGGGTGGTCGCCCGGACGGATCCGCGGCGCGGTGCCGTTGCGCCGCGCGCCCCGCCAGCGACCGCCCGCTACGCCGCACGAACCCGTCGCGCGGTCCCGGAAGTCGTCCGCAGTCATGGCGCACAAGCCCTTACGCATCCTCTACGCGGCCGGACCGGGCGACGTCCTGGGCACCTACCGCCATTGGAAGCTCGGCCAGGACGATCCCACCCAGGTCGCCATGACCTACTCCGGCCAGTTCTACGACCTGGTCAAGGAGTTCGACGCCCAGGCCTACGTCATCGCCACCTGCCGCACCCGGGCCAAGCTCCGCGACGGAAACTTCCGCATCGAGCACCGCCCCGTCCCCTTCGAAAACAGCGCCGGCCTCCTCTACCACCTCGGCCAGTTCTGGTACGGCCTCCGCCTCCTCGCCTCCGCGCTCCGCACCGGGTGCAACGTCGCCGTCGTCTGCGCAGGCACCCACTGGTTCGTCCTGGCCCTGATGACGCTCTTCGGCATCCGCGTCGTCCCCACCGTCCACTGCGTCCTCTGGAAAAAGTTCGGCTGGAACCCCACGCCCTTCCAGCGCCTCGTCCACACCCTCAACGGGTGGTTCTTCACCGGCGGGTGCGCCGCGATCGTCAGCGTGTCCGACGAGGTCACCCAACAGCTCGGCGAGCTCACCGACTCGCGCGCCCGGCCCGTCCGCGAGTTCGTCCCCCAGTACCGCGCGTCGTCGTTCGCCGCCGTCCGCCCCGCCGACCCCGCCGCCCGCCCGTTCCGCGTCCTCTACGTCGGCCGCATCGAGCGCAACAAGGGCGTGTTCGACCTCCTCCGCCTCGCCCGCGCCCTCGAAGGCACCGGCGCCGAAGCCGTCGAGTTCGACGTCTGCGGTGACGGCTCCGCCCTCCCCGAGCTCCGCGCCGCCATCTCCACCGCCGGCCTCGACCACCGCCTCCACTGCCACGGCCACTGCGGCCGCGAGCGCATGGTCGACATGTACTCCCGCGCCCACGCCGTCATCGTCCCCACCACCTCCGACTTCATCGAGGGCTTCAACAAGGTTGTCGCCGAGGGCGTCCTCGCCGGCCGACCGGTCATCACGTCCAGCGTGTGCCCGGCCCTCGGCTACGTCCGCGGGTCGGTCGTCGAGGTCCCGCCCGACGACGTCGACGCCTACGCCGCCGCCATCCGCCGCCTCCGCGACGACTCCGCCTGGTACCAGGCCTTCGTAACCGCCGCCGCCAAGAACCAACCGCAGTTCTACGACCCCAAGCGCGGCTGGGCCGCCGCCGTCCGCGAGGTGCTCCTCGCCATCACCGGCGACGCCCAAGACGCCCGCGGCGCCCCGACGACGCCCGACACCGCCGGCCCGCCGCCCAGGTGGGCGACGCACCCGGTCGGAAAGTCACCCTGATTCCGGCACTGAGACCCAACTTACCGATCGCGCGGGTCACACCGATTGTCGGTGAAACCCTAGCGGTCGACCCGCCGCCCGCATGTTATAGTGAACCACGCGACGCACACGTAAGGACCTGGACGACGATGGGGCACCCTTTGCGAATCTTCTACGCCGCCGGGCCCGGCGACGTCATGGGAACCTTCCGCCACTGGCGCGACGGCCACGACGACCCCACCCAGGTCGCCATGACCTACTCCGGCCAGTTCTACGACGTCGTCCGCGAGCTCGGCGCCGTCACCTACGTCCTGGGCTCCAACCCCAACCGGGGCTCCGTCCGCGACGGCAACTTCCGCGTCGAGCACCGCCCCACCCCCTTCCAGCACAGCGGCTCCGGCCTCCTCTACCACTTCGGCCAGACCTGGTCCTCCCTCCGCCTCCTCGTCCGCGCCTGGTGGTTCAAGGCCGACGTCATGGTCATCGTCTGCGGCTCGGGCCACTGGTTCCCCTTCCGCCTCGCCCGCATGCTCGGGATCAAGATCGTCCCGACCATGCACTGCGTCATCTGGAAAAAAGGCCACCGCCCGTCCCGCGTCCACCGTGTCGTCAACGCCCTCGCCAAAAAGTTCTTCCGCAAGACCGTCTCGGGCGTCATGACCGCCTCGCACGACATCTCCGAACAACTCGGCCAGCTCACCGACGGCCGCCACAAGCCGATCTACGAGTTCCTCCCGTCCTACCGCCCCGAGCAGTTCGCCGGCATGCCCGCGCCCTCGGCCGACCGCAACCCCTTCAAGGTCTTCTACGCCGGCCGCATCGAACGAAACAAGGGCGTCTTCGACCTCCTCGAGATCGCCAAACGCTACGACCGCGACGGCCGCCAGCAAATCGAGTTCGACCTCTGCGGCTCCGGCGGCGCGCTCGACGAGCTCCGCGCCGAGGTCGCCAAGTCCGCGCCCGGCGTCCGGGCCCGCTTCCGCTGCCACGGGCACTGCAACAAGCCGACGATGCGCCAGATGTTCGCCGCCGCCCACACGGTCGTCGTCCCCACCACCAGCGAGTTCATCGAGGGCTTCAACCAGGTCGTCGCCGAGGGCGTGCTCTCGGGCCGCCCCGTCATCACATCGAAC
>Ga0196963_10002447_pt1 | contig 11116 bp, 8 predicted proteins | sample S1_5metaG_FD_148600 | JGI IMG/M metagenome (GOLD analysis project Ga0196963, IMG submission 148600) | Soil microbial communities from Anza Borrego desert, Southern California, United States - S1_5 | ecosystem: Environmental > Terrestrial > Soil > Desert | place: USA: California | collected... | reverse complement strand
TGATCCAGCCGGCGTTCGGCCCGGCGAGCAGCATCCACGCGACCGCCCCCAGATAAGGCGGCATAACGAACATCGCCACGATGACGAGCGTGACGAAATTCCCGGCCGGCATATTGGTGCGCGAGACGAGCCAGGCCATCGGCACGCCGACGCAGGTGCTGATGATCGCCACTGCAACGCCGATGAAAAGCGAGCGACCCAGCGCCTCGAGATGGTCCGGTTCCCCGAAGGCATGGGTGATCGCGTCAAATGTAAAGCCGCCGGGACCGCGCACCGACAGACTTAGAAGCTTGAAGAGGGGCAGCCCGACCAGCACGACCAGTGCGGCGGCAAGCGCCACCAGCACGATCGTGCTTGGATCGAGAAACCGGCGCAGCCGCTCTGCGGTCGCGCCTGCAAGTTGAGGCATGGGCGTCGGTCCGCTGCGCTGCCCTCAGCCCCCGAACGTCCGACGCCAGCGGGTGTTGAGCCCCGGCAGGCCTTTCAGATCGTCGTCGGTAACGGGAATAGTCGTCACGTCACTCGGCATCTTGCCGCCATGCGTGTTCTTGACCTCGGGACGCAGCGGCATGCCCATGTCCATATCGACACGGATCTGCTGAGGTTCGATATCCAGCAGGAAATCCATGAATAGTTTCGCCGCGTTCTGCCGCTTGGAGTCCTTGAGGATGCCCGAGCCCGCCAGGATGACGACCGCGCCGTCCGTCGGGAAGACGGTGCGATAAGGCGCGCCTTCGAGCTCCTTCTTGCGGAACGGCCCGTCGCCGGCATGGCCGACCGATCGCTCTCCCGCCTCGAGCATCGTGATCACGTCGTTGATCGAGCGGCCGATCTGCGGATTATTGGCGCGCAGCTTCTCGAAATAGCTCCAGCCGTATTTCTTTTCGAGTGCGATCGCCCAGGCCCCGACGAAGCCCGAATAGGCCGGATGCCCAAAGGACAACTTGCCTTTGAATTTGGGATCCAGCAGATCGGTCCAGGCCTTCGGCGCGTCGGCGTCGGCAATCTTGTCGGTGCGATAGGCGATGACGATGATCGCCCCCGACGTGTCGGCATCCATGTTCTGGAAGGCCGGCAAAACCTTATCGGCGTTTTCCGGCCGGTAGGCCAGCAGGCGCCCTTCCGATTTCAGCCTCACGAAATGCGAATTGTCGGTCGACGAATAGACGTCGGCGACTTGCGTGTTGGCCATGATGTCCTGGTTCAGGCGCTGGTAGATGACCTGCGCCGTGGCGCGCACGACGTTCACCTTGATGCCGGGATATTTCTTGTAAAAGGCCTGCTCGACGGCCGTCGCGTTGTCGAGACCGAAGTGGCTGACATACCAGGTGAGTTCACGCTCCACCTTCGCGGCTTCGTAGAGTTGGCGCGCCGTGTCGGACATGCCCTGGGCAAGCGCCGGGGCCATGGTGCCCAGCAACGCGAGACCGGCAATCGGAAGCAGCTTCTTCCAGGCGTTCATTCGTCTCTCCCCCAGCGGCGCGGCCGGTATGGCCGCATTTTTTGTTTCGCTCAGCGCGCGGGCGGCAATGCCGCCGCAATGGCGGCACTCCAGGCCGCGTAACCCGCATCATTCAGATGGCGCTGATCCTCGGCGTAGAAACGCGGGTCGGCGTTACCGGCCGCGTCGAGGAACGGCGCGAAGATATCGACCAGCCGAACGTCCGCAATGGCGGGCAGCCGCTTTTCCAGCAGTGCGTTGGTCGCGCGCAACGTGGCCATGCGCGGCCCGTGGAACGGGGCCGGTTTCATGGTCAGCACGGCCACCGGCAGGCCGGGCTGGGTTCGCCGTGCCGTACCGATCAGCGACACGATCAGCGAGAGAATTTCCTCAGGTCCGCAATCGTATTTCTCGATGTCGTTGGCGCCTGCAGCGACCACCAGAAGGCTCGGCACCACGGGCCGGACGAGCAGGTCGTAGTGCCGGAGGCAGTCGCGCAAGGTGGCGCCGCCGAACCCCACGGCGACGGCATCCGGCCGCCCCAGGCTTTTCCGGATATCGGGCCAAAGCCTGTTGTTATTCTTGCCGAGAAGGCCGGGTCGCCTGGGAGGACGCGATGATCGAAGATCTGCTGGAAATCCGGCGCGAGAACACGCTGTCGCGCCTGGCGGCCGACCGGTTGGAGAAGCTGATCGCCGCCGGCCGGCTCCTCCCCGGCCAGCGCATTAACGAAATGGAACTGGCGCGCGAATTCGGCATCAGCCGCGGCCCGGTGCGGGAAGGTCTTCGCCACCTCGCCTTGCGCGGCCTGGTCGAGTTCGTTGCCAACAAGGGCGCTTACGTCCGCGCGGTCGACGCCCGGGCGATGCTGGAGATCTATGACCTGCGCTCGGTCCTTACCGGGCATGCGTGCAAGCTCGCCGCCGAGCGGCGCACGCCGGACGAGCTGGAGGCGTTCGAGCGCAGCGTGAATGACATGGACGCCTGTGTGAAACGCGGCGATGTCGCGGGGTACTACAAGCTGAATCTCGCGTTCCACGATCTGCTGGTTGGCGTGGCGGGCGGCGGACGACTCGCCACGTTCACGGACACGTTGGCCAATGAAGCCAATCTGTTCCGTCGCGCGTCGCTCGGCAGTCCGCAGGAAATGGCCGCGTCGAATGCCGAACACGCGGCGATCGTCGAGGCGATCCGCCGCGCGGATGGGGCTCGCGCGCGCGAACTGGGCGAGGCGCATGTTCTCGCCGGCAAGAGCCGCTTCGAGAAAAGCCTGCCGCCCGGCTGACGGCGAAGCGCATCGCGCTCGACTCGGGCGCGTCGAGCGCGGTTGGCGGCCTCAACGGCCGCCGCCGGCGTGACGACCTCGCTTAGTACAGCCCGCCGCCCTGCTCGGTCGCCGGGATGACCATCGCCGGCGCCTCGCCCGTGCCCCCGTCGAGCACCGGGCCGCCCACGAGATGCTCGGTGCCGGGCTTGAAGGCCTCCCAGATCGAATCGCGCTCGCCGGCGCGGGCCGGCAGGCCGGTCTGGGCGTTGACGCGCACCAGCCGTACGCCCGGCGGCTGGCGGAACGGGATGGCGGGCTTGTCCTTGAGCGCGTCGGCCATGAACTCACGGAAGATCGGCACGGCGACCGAGGCGCCGGTTTCGTTGGGGCCGAGCGTGCGCGGGTTGTCGAAGCCGACAAACACCCCGACCGCGAGATCGGGTGAGAAGCCGACGAACCACGTGTCCTTCGATTCGTTGCTGGTCCCCGTCTTGCCGGCGAGCGGCTTGTTGAGGTCCTTGATACGCCGGCCGGTCCCGCGGTCGACGACGCCGGCCAGCATCGAAGTCATCTGGTAGGCGGTCGCCGCGTCGACCACGCGCTCGCGGATCTCGGGCAGATCGGGCGGCGGGCCGGCCTCGGCCGGCCAGGAGTCGAAGCGACAGCTCTCGCAGAGTCGCGGATCGTGGCGGTAGATGGTGCGGCCGTTGCGGTCCTGCACGCGGTCGATCAGCGTGGGCACAACCTTGCGCCCGCCGTTGACCAGCTCGGCGTAGGCCGTGGTCAGGCGCAGCAGCGTCGTTTCGGACGCGCCCAGCGCCGTCGAGAGCAGCGGCGGCAGATTGTCCGAGATGTCGAACCGGTGGGCGACGTCGACGACCTTCTCGACGCCGATATGCTGCGCCAGGCGCACGGTCATCAGGTTGCGCGATTGCTCGATGCCCACGCGCAAGGGACTCGGGCCGAAGAAGTTGCGGCTGTAGTTGGCCGGCTTCCACTTGCCCTGGCCCGGGCCCTGATCGATGACGATCGGCGCGTCGAGCACCAGGCTGGACGGCGTGAATCCGTTCTCCAGCGCCGCGAGATAGACGAACGGCTTGAACGAGGAGCCTGGCTGGCGCTGCGCCTGGGTGGCGCGGTTGAACTGGCTGAGCTCGAAGCTCCAGCCGCCGCTCATCGCCAGCACGCGGCCGGTATGCGGATCGAGCGCCACGACCGCGCCGCCGACATTGGGGATCTGGCGCAGGGCGAAATTGCGCCGCCCTTCGGGGCTGTTCTCCAGCGGCTCGACGGCGACCACATCGCCGACGGCAAGCGCGTCGCCGGGGCTGCGCAGCGGCGGCCCGAGCTTCTGCTGCTCGCGCGGCGCACGCGCCCACTGGATCTCGCTGAACGGGATGAAGCCGCGAGACGAATCGGCGAAGCCGACCTCCGCGCCGGCGGGCGACAGGCCCAGCACGACCGAGCCGTACCAGCCGGCGGGGAAACCGGGGGGCTTGGGCACGAGCGAGAGGCGCACCGGCCAGTCGGAGGCCGATGGATCGATGCGCGTGATGGGCCCGCGCCAGCCGTGGCGGCGGTCATAGGCCATCAGGCCGCGGGCGAGCGCCTTGTCGGAGACCTGCTGCAGGCGCGTGTCGAGCGTGGTGCGCACCGAGAGGCCGCCCCGGTAGAGCCCGTTCTCGCCGTAGCGCGCCAGGAGCTCGCGGCGCACCTCCTCGGCGAAATAGTCGGCGCGCACGGCGTCGGCCTCGCCACGGAAGCGCGTAACCAGCGGCTCGGCGCGCGCGCTCTGATATTCGGCGTCGCTGATGACGCCGTCTTCGACCATGCGGCCGAGCACCCAGTTGCGCCGGTCCTTGGCCGCCTCGGGGAAACGCTGCGGGTGATAGTTGTTGGGCGCCTTGGGCAGGGCGGCGAGAAACGCCGCGTCGGCGATGGTCAGCTCGTCGAGCGACTTGTTGAAATAGTTCAGCGCCGCGGCGGCGACGCCGTAGGCGCCGACGCCCAGATAGATCTCGTTCAGATACAGTTCAAGGATGCGGTCCTTGGGCAGCGCGCGTTCGATGCGCAAGGCCAGGATCGCCTCTTTCGCCTTGCGCTCGATCGTCACCTCGTTGGTCAGCAGGAAGTTCTTGGCCACCTGCTGGGTGATCGTCGACGCGCCGACCGGTCGACGGGCGCCGCCGCTGGCGCGCTGCATCAGGTTCTGCACCGCGGCGCGCGCGATGTCGGGCAGCGAGACGCCGGGATGCGAATAGAAGCTCTTGTCCTCGGCCGCCAGGAAGGCGCGCACCACGAGCTTGGGCATCGCCTCGACCGGCACGAAGAGCCGGCGCTCGGTGGCGAACTCGGCGAGCACGCGTCCGTCGCCGGCATGCACGCGCGTCAGCACCGGCGGCTGGTAGTCGGCGAGCTGCTCGTAATCCGGCAGGCCGCGGCCGAAATGCCAGAGCCCGGAAAGGACGACGGCCGCACCGATCACCGCCAGCATCACCGAGACGATGACGATGCGGAAAATGAGACGAAGCAAAAAATGCATTGGATCCGGGAGGATGGGCCCTCGTTAGCCCGGGTGGATTAAAGCACAATTGTGGCCGATTCACGACCGTTCCCACCCCGCCCTAAGAGGTAAGGCGGTGCGTCAGTTCCTTGAGATGACCGGCCAGGACGTCCGCGTCGGCCGCCGTGCCGTAGACGTAGTGATCCGGCCGCACGATGGCCGCCCAGACGCCGTGCCGGTCGAACCAGCCGCGCAGGATGCCGTCGCCCTCCTCGGGCCCGATGCGCGCGATCTTGAATCGGGCCGGCACCTCCAGCATGGGCGGGGCTTTCGCTGCGTCCAGCACCAGCCGCCAGCCGGTGCCGTAGCGAGTGTCCATGCGCACCCGTCCGCCGGTGCCGTTCAGCCAGGGTTGCGGAAACAGGGTGCCGCGCGCCGGCACGCCCTCCGCCGCCAGCAGGCCGGCTGCGAGCGGCGGGATGATGTCCTGGCGCGTCGTCGTCTTGACCACCCCGCCAGCCTCGGCGAGCAGGGCGGTGTCGCGGCGGCGCGCCGCCGCCTCGTCACGCTCGCAGATAATGGCGCCGATCTGCTTGAGCCGCGTAGTGAGCTGGCGCACGTGCAGTCCGCGCTCCTCGCCGTAGGTGTCGAGCAGGCGATCGCTCGACTGGCCGCCAAGCACCGACACCAGCTTCCACGACAGGTTGGCCGCGTCGCGCAGGCCCTGGCACATGCCCTGGCCGATGAACGGCGGCTGCTGGTGCGCCGCGTCGCCGGCGAGGAACACGCGCCCCCGCCGCCACTCGCGCGCCACCAGGGCGTGAAAGCGATAGCTTGCCTGGCGCCAGAGCGTCGCCTCGTCGGGTGCCAGCCAGCGCGACAGCAGCCGCCACACCGCCTCGTCCGTCACGACCTGCCGCGGGTCCTCGCCCGGCAGGAGCGAGATCTCCCAGCGCCGATGATTGCCCACGCCGACGAGATAGGTGCACGGCCGGCGTGGGTCGCAATACTGGATGCTGACATCCGGCAGCCGCGCCAGGCCCTCCGGTTTCACCTGCACGTCGATCACCAGCCACGGCTCGTCGAACAGCAGGTCCTCGAGGCCTATACCGAGCGTCTCGCGGACGAAGCTGGAGGCCCCGTCGCAGCCGACGGCATAACGCGCAGCGACCGTCTTGCCACCGTTCAGCGTCAGCGTGAGACCGGCATCGTCCTGCGCGAGCCCAACGACCTCCGCCCCGAGCGCCACCTCGACGCCCGGCAGAGCCGCGACATGCTGACGCAACGCCGCCTCGACCGGCGGCTGCCGGAACACCAGGTTGGGTGTGTAGCCCAGCGGATACGGCGGCGGCGGCGCCGCGAGGCGTTTGATCAGCTGGCCATCGACCCCGTAATACTCGGACGGCACGAAGGGGGCGGTGAACTCGGCGATGGTCTCGACGATGCCGAGCTGTTGGAACAGCCGCATGATCTCGTGATCGAGCGCCAGGGCGCGCGGCTTGTCGTAGACCTCGCGCGCCTTCTCGGCGACGAACACGCTCAGGCCGGCTTGTGCGAGGAGACCGGCCGCCACCGCGCCGCTCGGGCCGAAGCCGACGATCGCGACGTCGTACATCATCGTCTTTGCATCAGGCTTTGGCGAAAAAGATCGCCTTTTGGGCCGCCTTCAACTCGGCAGAGGGCGGGCGGGAGATTCCCCAATGGTCGATGCGGCCCGGCGGCCATTTCCAGTCCTCGGGCCCGCCGGTCTTGTAGCTGTCGTCGACTTGCTGCACCTCGGCCGTGTACTCGATGGCGAAGCCGAACGGATCGACGAAATAGTTGAACAGGTTGTTGCCGGGCCCGTGGCGGCCGGGCCCCCAGACGATGGGGAAGCCGGCTTCGCTCAAGCGCCCGCCGCCCCGCATCACCGAATCGAGATCGCGCATCAGGAAGGCGATGTGGTTGAGGCTCGGCCCCTCGCCTTCAGCCAGCGCGACGCAATGGTGGTCGCTGTTGCAGCGCAGGAAGGCCATGATGCGCGTCCGGTCGGACAGGGTGAGCCCCATCGCCTGCTCGAAGAAGCCTTTCTCCTGATCCACGGCGTTGCTGTTGAGCACGACATGCGAGAGCCGCACCGGCCGGTCGCGTTCCTCGCGTGCGTCCTTGTGCTGCATATCGCCATGGACAAAGCGCAGCACGCGGCCGTTCTTGTCGGCAACGATGAGGGCCTCGCCACCCGCCGGATCGTCGGACCTGGCCAGCGGCGACACCACGCGTCCGCCCACCGCAACCGCCTCGGCCGCAATCGTCTGCAGCGCCTCGCGGGAGCGGGCGCGGAACGTCACATGACGCAGCGCCGGCTTGTCCGCCGTGTGCAGCGCCAGCAGGTGATGATGCGCTCCGGTGCCGCGCAGATAGACAGCCTTCGCGTCTTTCGCGACCACATCGAGCAGCCAGACCTTCGTATAGAACTCCTCGGCCTTCTGCAGATCGGGGACATTGAGCGCAACGCTGCGCAGGTCGCTGACACGGGACTCCGTCATTGTGCCTCTTGCCTACTCCAGTTTGATGCCGGCGGTCTTGATCACCTTCGCCCAGCGCTCGGTGTCGGCGGCGACATGGGCGCCGAGCTGCTCGGGCGTACCCAGCTCCAGGATCACGCCGCGCGGTTCCAGCCGCTGGCGCACGTCAGGGGCGTTGAACGCTTCCTTCGCCGCGGCGTTCAACCAGTTGACGATGGCGGGCGGCGTCTTCGCGGGAGCAAAGAGCGCGAACCACGCGCCGCCCTGGACGTCGGGGAAGCCGGCCTCGGTCATGGTCGGCAACTCGGGCAGCACCGCGAGACGCGCCGGCGCCGCCACGGCGAGGCCGCGCGCGTTGCCTTCCTTGATGTGCTGGAGCGCGAAGGGAACGATGTCGAACATCATCGGCACGTGGCCGGCGATCAGGTCCTGCAGCGCCGGTGCCGCCCCCCGGTAGGGCACGTGCACCAGGTCGGTTCCGGTCAGCAGACGGAACTGCTCGCCCGCGATATGGCCGCTGCTGCCGATGCCCTGCGAGGCGAAGCTCAAAGTACCGGGCTTGGCTTTGGCGAGAGCGACGAGCTCCTTCACCGTCTTGGCCTCCACCTTCGGGTTCACCACCAGCACGTTGGGCAGGCTGACGAGATGGATGACCGGCGCGAAATCCTTGGCGGCGTCGTAGGGCAGCTTGGGATCAAGGGTCGGCAGGATCGAGTTCGTGGCGTGGAAGCCGATATAGAGGGTGTAGCCGTCGGATGGCGCCTTGGCGACGAAGTCGGCGGCAAGGATGCCGCCCGCCCCGGTGCGGTTCTCGACCACGGCCGGCTGCTGCGTCTTCTCCGTCAGCTTCTGGCCGAAGGTGCGGGCGACGATGTCGGCCATGCCGCCCGGCGCCGTCGGCACCATGATGCGCACCGGCTTGTTCGGAAAATCCTGCGCCTGGCCGGGGGCTGCGGTCCACATCAGGGCCGCGATTGCCGCTCCAACAATCATCGTCGTGCGTTTCATGATCTCCTCCCTCGACGGCCGGTTATTTATCGCCCGCTCAGTGGTGAAGATAGCAGCTTGGACGGGGCCCCTGAAGCGCCCTGCAAGGACAAGCGGCGCGCCCGCAGCGGCCGCGATCCCGATCGGTCCGAGGGCCGGCCGTGGCGGCAGGACGGCGCGGAGATCGGCCGCCAAGCCCTTGGCAAGACGCGAAAAAAGCTGTTTTGGACGGCGAACTCCGATGCACATTTTGGCCGGCCCTGCCGCCAATGAAATTGAAATAATCCTTATAAAACAGTCGGTTAACTTTTTTGCGTTAACGATTTGGCGGCTGTTGAAGATCAGACAATTCGTATTATCTAATATGGTTCGCCATCCGCCGGCTGCAAGAGCCGGCGGATCGGATGATTCAAACGTGCGCTGCCGCCCGTGCTGGCGGGCGTGCGTTCAGCGAGCCGAGCGGCGCGGCGAGCCCGCTATAGCGCTGCCCATGAAGGCCGGTGGATCGCTGGCGGGAAAGGAATCGGCCATGGACTGGTCGAGCCGATTCTCTTCGCGACTGTGACCGTTGCCGTCGGTTTCATACCGGGACAGCCATTCGCGGGCCGCCGCACGCGGCCGACGCGCGGACGTCATTCCGAGAACGGCGGCTGCAATGTCCGCGACGGCGGCGTAGTGGACCATGTGGCCAACGCCTGCCACGCGATGCAGCGCACTGCCCGGAAGCTCCCGGTGCAAACGCGCCGATTGCCGGCCGAAGTTGACGATCTCGTCGCCCTCTCCGGCCACGATGGCGACCGGACAGCGGATTTCCGCGTAGCGTTTGCGGAACTGGAGCGCTGCCGGGATCATCATCGCGCTCTCCTCCGCGCTGGCGCGCAGCTGCAGCGGCCGCAGCGCCAGGCCGAGGGGATACTCACTGATGAACCGAGGCGGCACCGCAGCCGGGGCAAACAGTTTCCGGCTCAGCTTGACCGCGAAGGCGCGGCCGAGGAGAGGCGAGATCGTGTACCGCATGATGTCGCCGATGATCGGCAGCGCCGGAGGCGAGAGAAGAGGCACGTCGGCCCGGGCCGTCGGATAGTAATAGCCCGCGAGCAGGGCGAGGCCGGCGGGAGGCACGGGCGATTCCAGCGCCATCGCGACGGCAACCAGCGTGCCCCAGGAGTGACCGACGAGCACTGGCCTTTTTACACCGAGCGCGGCCATCGCCTGGAGCAGGAGACGGGCCTGGGCGGCGGGAGTCCACAGCGTCGAACGCGGCCGCGTGCTGTAGCCATAGCCTGGGCGGTCGAAGGCAATGACGCGGCAGGATTCGGCCAGCGTCCCGAACAGGCCGCTGATCGCGAAATCCTCCGACGTGGCGCCATTCCCGTGAAGCAGAATCACCGCCGGCCCCGAGCCGGCTTCGCGATAGTGCAGCCGCACACCCTGAATCTCGATGAACTTGCCGTCCGGCGGGTGGCGCCGCTCGGCCTGTTTCGCCTTGTGACTGACATACAGGGCCGTGCCCGCGAGAAGCGCGGCGGCCCCGACGAAGACGGCGTATTTGGCCGGAACGCCTTCCGCCGCCCGGTTCACAGCGGCACTCCGCGCGGGCCGGTTCGGCCGCGAGCAAGAGTGTCGAAACGTTGAGCGGGATTGGCGCGCACCGACCTGCGGCTCTTGAGCATGCATGCTGCCACGGTTACCTCGGGTGTCGAGAAGGAGCCCTATAGCAACCGCCGTGTCGGCGGGCGGTTCCTCCGTCCCGGTATCCCGGATGGCCGAGGCGCGCCTGAGCCGGACGCGCCGTTCTTCCAGCAGGACAGCCGCGTCGTCGTGCCTATAATGACCCATGAGCCACGGCAGAAACCCGATCGACGGCTTCACCGTCGAGCGCAGCGGCATCTCCTATGTCGGCCAGGATCTGCAGCGGCCGGAATGCATTTTGGCGGAGCGCGACGGATCGCTGTGGGCGGCCGATGCCCGTGGCGGTGTCGTGCATATCGGGCCGGACGGGACGCAGCGGCTCATTACGCAACGTGCCGAAACCGGCTTCGCCGAAGCCGCCGACGAGGAGACGCGCTTCGTGACCGGCACCCTGCCGAACGGTCTCGCCTTTGCCCGGAACGGCGACATCATCATCTCCAATTTCGGGACCGACCGGCTGGAGCTGATGAATCGGGCAGGCGAGACGCGCGTCCTTGTCGACAGCATCGACGGCGCGCCCATCGGCAAGGTCAATTTCGTCCTGCGCGACAGCCAGGACCGGCTGTGGCTGACGGTATCGACACGCATCAGGAACTGGATGCGGGCGATCAGCCCGTCGATCGTCGACGGCTTCATCGCCCTGTACGACAAGGGGCCGCTGCGCATCGTTGCCGACAAGCTTCATTTCACGAACGAGATCCGGCTCGACGCCAAGGAAGAGT
>Ga0196963_10002446_pt1 | contig 11118 bp, 8 predicted proteins | sample S1_5metaG_FD_148600 | JGI IMG/M metagenome (GOLD analysis project Ga0196963, IMG submission 148600) | Soil microbial communities from Anza Borrego desert, Southern California, United States - S1_5 | ecosystem: Environmental > Terrestrial > Soil > Desert | place: USA: California | collected... | reverse complement strand
CGCCTTTGCCGCTCCGGGCGGCTACGTCCACATCACGCGCGGCGCGTTGGCCTTGATCAAGAACGAGGCGGAGCTGGCCGGCGTGCTCGCTCATGAAATCGTGCACATCACCGAGAAGCACACTATCCGCGCGATTCAAAAGAGCAAGGCGGTGCAGATGGGCGCGGCCGAAACGCTGTCGGGCAGTTCATCGCTGATGGAGCGGGCCGTTACCGCGACCTACGACAACATCGTCGAGCGCGGGTTCGGACGGGCCGAGGAAAACGAAGCCGACGAACACGGCGTGGCGCTGGCCAACAAAACCGGCTATGCCCCCGGCGGATTGGTCGCGTTTCTGACGACACTGAAAGACCGCAACAAAGAGTCAAAGGAAAGGCGCGGGTTGTTTGCGTCGCATCCGGAGATGCAGGAGCGCCTCGACCGGATCAACAGGCAGGTGGCGTCGCAGAAGCTGATGGCGACGGCGACGCTGCAGCCGCGTTATGCGAGCCGGATTTCGTACAAACCAGTGGCGATCACCGCGATCGCAACGGTCGATCCGGGCGCCGCCGGCCTGACGGGCGGCGACAAACCTGCCGACGAGAAGAAGGCTGAGGCCAAGCCTGCCGAAGAGAAGCGGCGCGGCTTCGGGCTGAGCCGCATGCTGCCGACGGGCGGCGGCGAAAAGAAGCAGGCGCAAGTCACGGCTTCGGGCGGTGCCCGAGGAGTCGATCCGGAGAAGGATTCCAAAGGCGGCTCGAATCCTGCCATCGTCGCGATCGAGATCGCGGCCGCTGATATCGCGGCGTTCAAGAAAGAGGGAGGCCTCCCGTAGGTCGGTTCATCCGGCGCCGGCTGCAGTTTTCTGGCTGGCTGATTCTTGGGTTCGCGCTGCTTGAAGTCGCCGCTCGCCAGGGCGTCGGCGACGTCGAGCTCCTCTCGGCACTGGCGCGGCTGACGCTGGTTCTCGCCGTCGTCAACGCCATCGTCACCGTCATCGCCAATCCGTGGAGCCAGGATCGCCCGTCCGATCGTTTTCCGGCGATCGTCCAGGACTTCACGGTGATTGTCCTGTTCACGATCGTCGGTACTGTGCTCCTGCGGGAGCAATTGCTGACGACATCCGCGGTCGGCGCGGTCGTGGTCGGCTTCGCGCTGCAAGATACCCTCGGCAACCTGTTCGCAGGGCTGGCGATTCAAATCGAGAAGCCGTTCCGTGTCGGCCAGTGGATCAACGTCGGCGGGCGGGAGGGCCAGGTGCAGGAGATCACCTGGCGTGCGACGAAGCTTCGCACGAAGGATGGAGAATTCCTGATCGTTCCGAACGGCACCGTGTCGAAAGAAACGGTGCTGAACTATTCGGAGCCGACCGTTTCCAACGCTCTCAGCGTTGAGGTCGGCGCCAGTTATCTGGCGCCGCCGAACGACGTCAAGGCGGCGATTCTCGCGGCAATCGCGAACGCACCGCTCGCCAGTCGCGCCCCTGAGCCCAAGGTGCTGGTCACCGGCTTTGGCGATTCGGCGGTGAACTACGCCGCACATTTCTGGGTGGCCGATTACGGTGTCGAGCGTGAAGCGCGCGACCAGGTGCGCAGCAACATCTGGTACGAGTTCCGGCGTCGAGACATCGAGATTCCCTACCCGATCCAGGTCCAGTACGACCGCACCGAGGAGCCCGTTCGGAGTACCCAACACATCGCATCCGCGGCGGCCCTCCTCGGAACCGTCGATCTGTTCAGGACGCTCGATCTTGACACGCGGTATGCGCTGTCGAAGTCGTCGCGCGAGCAGCTGTTCGCGGCAGGGGAAGCGATCGTCACTCAGGATGCCGAAGGCGACTCGATGTTCGTGCTCCTGAAGGGCCGCGCGCGGGTCGTGCTCGAACCGTCGGGGCAGGAAGTCGCGGTGCTCGCGGCTGGCGCGTTCTTCGGTGAAATGTCGATGCTGACCGGCGATCGCCGCACCGCAACCGTCAGAGCGCTGGATGACGTTACCGTGCTCGAGATCGGCGCGAAAAACTTCCGTGAGCTCGCGACCGCGAACCCCGGCTTGCTGGATCACATTTCGGATATCGTCACCGCGCGCCGCATTGGGCTTGACGATGCCCGTGCCTCTGCGTCGGTTGTCGCCGCCGCCGATCCGAGGCCGGGCTTTCTCGATCGCGTGCGGAGCTACCTTCGCCTGTAGATGGGCCCGCGTGAAAGCGGTTACTCAGCCCACACCAGCAAGCGGCCCTCGCGCCGTTCGGTCACGTCAACGATGATGCCGGGGCCGTGCCGTTCGATATCTTCGACGCGGAATGAGACGCCCCGATCGTCCCATCCCTGCTGATAGGCGCTCAGACGAATCGGGCCGGACTTCAATCGCAACAACCAGAACGGCAGTGTGAACCTGACCATCTCGTCGCTGTCACGGTCGAAGGCGATCACGTGAAGCGTATTGAGTGATTGTGTGTGGGGTGCCTGGCTGGCGCGCTCGGCGACCAGCTGCGGGCGATCGTCGACCAGTTGGATCAACGGCTTCTGGCCCGGGAACCGTTTATAGACGGCATCGAACTCGTTGACGGCCGCATTTTCACCGACGTCGCGGGTCACCTGCATGTTGTCGCGGAAGAACGACACCGCGAAGATGATGCCGCCGATGGCGATACAGAAGAGCACGAACACGACGCCGCCGACGATCCAGATCCATCTGCGTTTGGGTTTCGGTGCATCGTTCATAGCGTCAGCTCCGTTCCTGCGCCGGATTCGGCCGCGCGGCGAAACACCAGATCGGCGGCAACCACGTCTTCCACGGCCATGCCGAGCGACTTGAAAATCGTGATGTCGTGCGGGCTGGAGCGGCCGGGCACCCGGCCGAGCACCAGCTCACCGATCTCGCCCCGAATGTGCGAGGCATCGAACAGGCCAGCGGAGATGTTCATCACGATGTCGCCTGCTTCGACGAGCGCCGCTTCGGTCGAATCGACGTAGAGGCGCGCGCGCTTGACGAGCGCCGGCGGCATTTCCTGCTGATTCGGCCGGCAGGCGCCGACGCACACCACGTGCGCGCCGTCGCTGACCCATGCATCGTCAATGACCGGTGTCGGCGATGACGTCACAAGCACGATCAGATCGGCGCCGCGGACGGCGGCTTCCGCGGTGTCGGCGGCAACGATTGGCACGCCGTGCCTGCCGCTCATGTCGTCCACGAACTGCGATCGGCTGCGAGCACTCGGCGACCAGATGCGCACCTGCTTCAGTTGCCGGACGTGCTGGTAGGCCTCGAGGTGGCTGCGCGCCTGCACGCCGCTGCCAATGATGGCCAGCGTGGCGGCGTCCGCTCTCGCCAGAAACCGCGTCGAGACCGCCGACACGGCCGCGGTGCGCGCCTCGGTGATGTAGCGGCCGTCCATGATGGCCTGCAGCGCGCCGGTCTCCGGATCGAGCAGCAGAATCGTTGCCAGGTGTGACGGCAGGTGACGCTTGTGATTGTCGGCAAAAACGGTCACGAGCTTTGCGCCCATGCTTCCGCCCCACGACGCCGCCCCGGCATCGCGGGGGCCCGTGCCCTGCGAGGGAATGTATGCCGGCATCAGTCCGTAGTACGCCTTGGTCGGCCCGACGGTCAGCACGGTGCGCACCGGCTGCAGCACTTCGCGCGCCGAGAATTTCGCCAAGGCGGCTTCCATCGCCGTGATGAGATCGCTCATCGGTAACAGCGAGTGGACCTGCTGTTCGGTCAGGAGGCGAAACAGTTGAGCCACGGGTCACAGCGTAAGCACCGGTTAAGCACCGATGAGGCTCCAATGCGCCGCGACGCGAATGGTGTTGGCGTGAATGGTGACAATAGCGTCGATATCGTGAGCGTAGCCGCCGCTCATCGTAATAGCCACCGGCAGTCCGGCGGTGGCGCACGTGCCGAGCACGATTTCGTCCCGCGCGCGCAGGCCGTCAATCGTCATTTTGAGCCGCCCGAGCCGATCGCCTTCATACGGATCGGCACCGGCAAGATAGAAGACGAATTCCGGCCGGTGGCGGTTCAGCACGTCGTCCAGGTGCCGCTGCAGCAGCGACAGGTATTCAGCGTCTTCGGTGCCGTCCGGGAGCGCGACGTCGAGGTCGCTGACTTCCTTCTTGAACGGGAAGTTCTTTTCGCCGTGCATCGAGAACGTGAACACCGACGGGTCGTCCTTGAAGATCGCGGCGGTGCCGTTGCCCTGATGCACGTCCAGGTCGATCACCGCGATGCGTCGAACGGCGCCCTGGCGCTGCAACACCCGGCCGGCCACCGCGACGTCGTTGAAAACGCAGAATCCTTCGCCGCGATCGGCAAAGGCGTGGTGCGTGCCGCCGGCGAGGTTGGCCGCGGCCCCCTCCTGCAGCGCGGTGCAGGCCGCGGCGATGGTCGCGCCGACCGAGCGACGCGAGCGCTCGACCATCTGCAACGACCATGGAAAGCCGATGCGCCGCTGAACATCGGCAGCCACCGTGCCGGCGGCGACGGCGTCCACGTAGTCGGCGGCGTGAACGAGACGCAGATCATCCCAGGCCGCAGCCGGTGCTTCCTGTAAATCCGCCGCCGTCACGATGCCGTCGGCAAGAATGCGCTCGCGCAGCCGCGAATACTTCGCCATCGGGAACCGGTGTCCCTCCGGCAGCGGCAGCACGAAGTGGTCTGAGTAAAACGCTTTCACTCGAGATGATTAAACACCGAGTGCCTGTCTTCCAGCTGCCATTTCAACTAACGGGTCTGCGATTAATCGGTGTTTAATCGATGGCCGTGGTTCATCGCATTCGATCGATCGACGCGCACGCGGCGGGTGAGCCGCTGCGGCTCGTCGTTGACGGCCTGCCGGCGCCGGAAGGCCGCACCATGCTCGAGAAGCGCGCCTGGGCGCAGAAGCGGCTCGATCACCTCCGCAAGGCGATCATGCTCGAGCCGCGCGGGCACACCGACATGTACGGCGCGCTGCTCACCGAGCCGGTGGCGCGCGACTCGCACGCCGGCATCCTGTTCATGCACAACGAGGGTTGGAGCACGATGTGCGGCCACGGAATCATTGCCGTGACCACCATGGCGATCGAGCGCGGCCTGATCTGGTCGAACAAAGACATCCCGGACAACGGCGCCAAGCCGCTGTCGTCCGAGATTCGCTACGACACCCCCGCCGGCCCGGTGCATGCGCGGGCGCATCTGTCACACGCCGGTGATTCCGTTCGCGTCGACTCGGTCGCGTTTCGCAACGTGGCGTCGTTTGTGTTCGAGCCGTCGCTCTCGGTGCCCGTCGCCGGCCGCAAAATTCCCGTGGACGTGGCTTTTGGCGGCGCCTTCTACGCGATTGTGGACTCGGAAGCCGCGGGCGTGCCAATCGACGCCGCGCACCTGCCGGAACTCCGCCGACTCGGCATGACGATCGCCCGGGAAGTGGAGAAGCTGCGCCGGGTCGTTCACCCGAATGACCCGGGACTCGAGGGCATCTACGGCACCATCTTCACGGCCCCGGCCCAGTTGCCGGACGCGCACTTGCGCAACGTCACCGTGTTCGCCGACGCAGAGGTCGATCGCTCGCCGTGCGGCACCGGCACCGCCGCGGTGATGGCGGTCCTGAACGACATGGGCCTGTTACTGGACGATGTGCCGTTCGTGCACGAGAGCATTGTCGGCACGACGTTCAAAGGTCGCGTGGTGGAGCGCGTCGAAGTCGGAGAGAAACCGGCAATCGTCCCGGAGATCGAAGGCTCCGCGTGGATCACCGGCGAACACACCTTTCTGATCGACGGCGACGACCCGCTGAAAGCCGGATTCAAACTCTGAGACAGAAAACAGTCAACAGTCATCAGTCGACAGTCGGCAGTTAAGAGTTCTCAGTCATCAGTCAGCAGTTCAGTCAGCAGCCCGCAACACGGAGACTGACGACTGACTGTCGACTGTCGACTGAACTGCCGATTCTTGACTGACAACTCTTAACTGCCGACTGTCGACTGTTGACTGTTGACTGCGTCACCACCCTATGGCGAGTCCGTCTTTTCTCAGGTCCGAGCCACCGAGCAGCACGCCGGTTTTGGGGTCGATGAAGATGGCCTGGTAGCCGCCCATCTGGCCGCGGCCGGTTCTTAGCACGTGGCCTCTGGCTTCGAGGGCTTTGCGTACTTCGTCGCCGATGCCGCTCTCGAGCGCGAGCTCTTGGCCCATGTGGCGCATGCGGGCCGCATCGCCGGCTTCCTGCACGTGCATGCCGAAGTCGACAAAGTTCGCGACGATCTGCGCGTGCGCCTGCGCCTGGTTGTCGCCGCCCATCACGCCGAACGACACCCATGGCTTGCCGTCCTTGACGATCATCGCCGGCACCAGCGTATGGAGCGGCCGTTTGTGCGGGCCGATCTCGTTTGGATGGCCCGGCGTGAGGTTGAAGCCGGAACCGCGGTTGTGCAGCGTGATGCCGGTCTCGCCCGCCACGAAGCCGGCGCCGAAGCTGCCGAACAGCGACTGGATGAACGAAATCACGTTGCCGTGGCCGTCGGCGGCTGTCAGGTAGATCGTGTCGCCCAGATCGCGCCCGTAAAAATCGTCCGGCTGACTCTGTCGCGGCGCGGCGCCGCTGATGCCGGTCGTGAACCGCGGCGTCACCTTCGCCATGTTGATGTCCTTGCGCCGGGTGGCGGCGTAGTCTTTCGATAGCAGCGTCTTCAGCGCATCCTTGGGCATGTGATCGCGATCGGACAGGACGGCGGCGCGATCGGCGAACGCGATCCGCTTCGCCTCGGTCACCACGTGCAGGTAATCCGCGGAGTTGTGGCCCATCGCCTTGATGTCGAAGCCTTCCATGATGTTGAGCATCTCGAGCGCGACGAAGCCCTGGGTGCTCGGCGGCATCTCGAGCACGTCGTAGCCGCGGTAGGTGGTCGAGATCGGCTCGACCCAGTCGGCCTTGTGGTCCGCGAAATCACGCGCGTCGAGCAGCCCGTCGCGCGCCTTGAGGTCGGCGACGATCGCCCGGGCGATCGACCCGGTGTAAAACGCATCGCGGCCCTCCTTGCTGATGATCTCCAGCGAGCGCGCCAGCCGTGGATTGGCGAAGATCTCACCCTGCTTGAGCGGCTTGCCTTGTGGCAGGAAGGTATCGGCGGTGTGCTTGTCGGCGGACAACGTCTTGAGGTTGTCGCTCCACTCGTCCGCCATCAGCTCGGCGACTGGAAATCCATCGCGCGCGTAGCCGATGGCCGGCGCGATCGCCTTGGCCAGGCTGATCGTCCCGAATCGCTTGAGCAGCTGATCCCAACCTTCGACCACGCCAGGCACGTCCACGGACAGCGGCCCGCGGCCCGGCATCTGCGTGAGACCGCGCCGCTTGAACTCCGCCGGCGTCGCCGCGTACGCGGAGCGGCCGGTCGAATCGAGTCCGTAGACTTTCTTGGTTTTGCCGTCATATACGATCGCCAGCAGGTCGCCGCCGATGCCGTTCATGCTTGGCTCGACAACGGCGAGCACGGCCGCCGCGGTGACGGCGGCATCGATTGCATTGCCGCCGTCTTGGAGCACCTTCAATCCGGCCGCCGACGCCAGCGTCTGACTGGTCGCGATCATGCCGTGACGGCCGACGGCAGGCGAGCGTGTGCCACGCAGGTTCCCCGCGGGACGATCACCAGGTTGAATCTGTTGGGCAGAGGGGGTCGTCATGATGAGAACGGCTCCGGCGAATATCAACAACAGGTGGCGCATGGTGCCTCCTCCAGCGGGCTCATTGTCGCAGAAACCGCCGGCACGCAGCAGGTTATTGCCTCCTCTGCAGACTTCCGCTACTCTTCGACGCGCGTCCCCCCGATGGTTCCCGATTTCTTGATCTACGGCGGCAGAATCCTGCTGGCAGCGGTGTTTGGCGTGGCCGCGCTGGCGAAGCTGGCCGATCGCTCCGGCTCGAGCACGGGCGTGTTGATCGACTTCGGCGTCCCGCGTCCGATCGCGACAGTCGCGGCGCCGCTACTTCCGATCGCGGAGCTCGCGCTCGCAGCGTTTCTCATCTCAGGATCTCTGGCATGGTGGGGCGCGGCGCTCGGCGCCGCCCTGCTGGCGGCATTTACAGTCGCGATGATTGCCAATCTCGCCCGCGGCCGCGCGCCGGCCTGCAATTGTTTCGGGCAGCTCCGATCGACTCCGATTAGCTGGAACGACGTGCTTCGCAATCTGGCGCTGCTGTTCGTGGCGTTGTGGGTTGTCGCCCTCTCGCCGCGCGTCGACGGCACCAACGCGATCAGCGGGCTCGCCACGTCCGCCGGCATGACGCTGTCGTCGACCGTCATCGCGCTGATGGCAGCGGTCATTGCCGCGCAGACGTTTTTCGTCTGGAACGTGTTCCGCCAGAACGGCCGCATCCTCGTGCGGCTGGACGAGCTCGAGCGGGCATTGCCCGGCCGGGCGCCGCAAGGTTTGCCGATCGGTGCGCCGGCGCCGCCGTTCAACGTGACGACCCAAAGTGGCGCCGTATCGATCACCCAGCTGCTGCGCGACCGCGCGGTCGGCGGGCTGCTGGTGTTCACCGATCCCAACTGCCAGCCGTGCACGGAACTGTTGCCGCAGCTGGCCATCTGGCAGCGCGAGCACGCCAGCCACGCGGTCGTTCTCATCACCAGCAGTGACGGTCAGTTCCAGGCGCAACGCCACGGATTGCCGCACGTCGCGATTCAGAAGGAACATGAACTCGCCGAGGCGTATGGAGTCGTTGGTACTCCCGCGGCCGTTCTGGTCGGTGCGGACGGCCTGATCGCCGCCCCCGTGGCACTCGGCCGCGACGCGATCGCGCGTTTGTTGCCGTCGCCAATCGTTCACGTCCGGGCCTCGTAAGCATCGGAGCCACGCATGGAACAGTTCTTCGACGATCTCTCGCGGCAACTGGCACGAGCCACGACGCGTCGCGACGCGTTTCGTGTCCTGATCACGGCGCTGGTCGGAACGGTCATCGCGCCCGCCTGTGTGATGCCGACCACCACGGGCCCAAGTTGCAGCGGATGCGAAGGCACCGACGGGCGTTGTTATACGTGCTCAGGCGACACCTACTGCACGACCAATCCGCCCAGCAGCGGCAGCTGCAGCCGCCCGACGGGCGGCGTCTACTGCTGCAGCTCGGTGTCGAATCAGGTGAGCGGCCGACAGTGCCAGACGGGAAGCTGCTACATCCGTTCGGCGTTTGTCTGCTGCCCGAACGGGTTCCTGAACTATGCCGGCGCGGGCTCGGGCTGTTATGCGTCCCGCACCGACTGTCTCAACGCCGGCGGCGGCAAGTGCTGGTACGAGACCACCTGCATCCCCTAGTGGCGCGCCAGTAGAGGCACGCCAGCCTATACTGGGATATGGACGTACGCGCGCGTGTCGCTCGCCTGCTCAGCGAGATGCCACGCGAGCCGCAATTCCCCTCCCAGGGCGCCACGCTCTTTGTCGATCTCGAGCGGCGCGATACCGCGAAAGCGTACACGCCGCTGGGCGTGATCCGCACGCTGCTCGGCGGCCGCGGCGCCAACATGTACTACCTCTATCGGCTGCTCGACGAATCGCGCACGCCGCTCGATCCGGACGTGCCGATGATCTTCGGCTCAGGGCTGCTGACCGGATTGGTGCCGAGCGCGGCGCGCGGCAATTGCACGTCGTGGTCGCCCGAGTCGGGAGTGCTGCTCGACACCAACGCCGGCGACTATTTCCCGTCGTTCCTTCGCATGAATGGCTTCGATCACATCGTCCTCTACGGCCGGGCGCCGGCGTGGACGATGATCGTCATCCGCGAGGGCGTGGTGTCGTTCGAGGATGCCGCGCCGTACGTCGGCATGGACAACCTCGACCTGCGCGAGGCGATCGCGCGTGACGTGGGCGGCACGTGGGCGCGCAATCTGGCGATGGTCAACATCACGCGTGCCGGCGAGAACGGCGTGCTCACCAGCGGAGTCATGGCGGGACCGAAGGCGATCTACGCGCGCGGCGGGCCGGGCGCGAAAATGGGCGCCTTTCGCTTGAAGGGTATCGTCACGATCGCCCAGACGCGCGAGTTCCCGACGGCGCAGCCGTACAAACCCTACAACCGCGTGATTGCGCAGAAGCTGCTGGCGACGTCGGTCGTGAAAAACGCCTTGTCGACGACCGGCACGCCGTTTCTCTACAAGCCAAGCCGGCTGCTTGGCGCGATGGGGACGAAGAACAATCAGGCGACGACGTGGACGGAAGGACTCGATGCCAGCCACTTCGATCAGTACCGTCCCGGCATGGAGGGGTGCTTCCGCTGTCCGGTGAACTGCCGGCCATTGAACGATTTGCACAAAGCGTCGCCTGACAAGTACGACCAGGGCGATGGCCCCGAATACGTTACGCTCGGCAAGTTCGGTCCGAACCTTGGCATCGATCGCGTCGAATCCGTCATTCGTCTCAACAACATCTGCAACGATCTCGGGCTCGATACCGCATCGACCGGCTCGGCGCTGGCGTGGGCGTTCGAGCTGTATCAGCGCGGCGTGATCGGCGAGGCACACACCGGCGGCATCGCGCTGCAGTGGGGTGATGCGGCCCTGATCGAGCGGCTGCTGTTCATGATGGCTGCGCGAGACGGCTTCGGCGCGGTCCTGGCCGACTCGATGCGCGCCGTGGAAAAGGGCCACTATCCCGCGGCGGCGATGCAGTACCGCATGGCCGTCAAAGGTCTGGGGCAAAGTGACCCGCACGACGCCCGTATCCTCAAAGCGTTCGCGCTGGGGCTCGCGGTGGCGACGCGCGGCATGGATCATCTGCGTAACCGCGCCACGCTCGAGATCAACGCGCGCATCAACGACAATCCCGACTTCAAGGCGGAGTTGTATGGCGGGCCAGTCAGCGCCGAGCCGACCAGCTACGTCGACAAGGAGCGCGCGGTGCGCGCCTGCGAGAACATCTACGCCGTCGGCGACTCCGTGGGCATGTGCCGCTTCACGACCAAGCTGTTCAACAGCCCGTCGCTGCCGGGCATCGAGGAATTCCGCACCCAGCTCGCCAACGTAACGGGGCTGCAGTTCTCCGCTGAGGAGCTCGAGCAGTGCGGCCTGAACGTCATGGGCGTCGAGCGGCTGATCAATCACCGCCTGGGCATGCGGCGCAAGGACGACACGCTGCCGGATCGCTGGTTCGACGAGCCGAACCCGGACGGGC
>Ga0196963_10002445_pt1 | contig 11120 bp, 8 predicted proteins | sample S1_5metaG_FD_148600 | JGI IMG/M metagenome (GOLD analysis project Ga0196963, IMG submission 148600) | Soil microbial communities from Anza Borrego desert, Southern California, United States - S1_5 | ecosystem: Environmental > Terrestrial > Soil > Desert | place: USA: California | collected... | reverse complement strand
GCGACGCCGTATTCTTCATCGATCCGGTTCTGGGCCGAAGCATTCCAGAAGCAGAGCACGACGAAGGCGATCAACGAACCCTGCGCGGCCATGTAGAAGCCGAGCGGGAATCCAAGGATCACGATTTCGTTGAGCGAGCGTGCAAAGAAATGCACGCCGAAGCTGAAGATGAACCACCAGAACATGATGGTCCACATGAGCTTCGAGGTTTTCTGCCAGTGCTCGGCTCGTTTTTCAGGAGTCATATTTCCTGCCATGTCCCGTGTCCCCTTTATTGTTGCGATTGACGCTGTCGCGCGACCCCGGCTGAGAGATCGCGTGATTCCGGCCCGCGATCGGCGGGCGCCTTTCGATAAATGCGCTTAAGCGGTCCGGGTCCCGTCCCCTGAGACCCGCGTAACCCCCTAATCTTTTTATTTTTCTCCGACTCCGAGTATATCATCCGCGAAATACAGGGACAACGGCGGCGCCCGCTCATGCCGCACTGCAGCACGAAACTCGAAGGTCGGCGTTCATGCTCAAACAACTGCTTCAGCGCTGGCGCCGGCCGGCTATCGCCACCGGGGAGGCGCTGGGAGTATTCCTCGACCAGAATGCCTCGCTGATCGCTCAGAAGGCGATCATTGGCTATTGCACCGTCAAGACGATGCTGCCCCTGGCGGAGTTGACCAAGGAGAAGCCGTTCGCCGACGCCCTGGAGGTTTCCCGTTGGGAAGCTTACGCCGCAGCGCTCGCCGACCTGATGATCGTGGCCGAGGGACGCCTGCGGCCGGCGGCGGGCGGCCGGGGCTACGACCTCGCTGCTCGTCTCGCCGATCTCTACGAAGCCCGGCTGGCGATGCACCCTGCACCCGCCCACAAGGCGGACGGCTGGGCGGGGTACGCCGCCACCCTGCGTCAGCGCCTGACCACGGCGCAGATTGCGCCGCCGATGGCGATGGTGGACGTCGCCGCCATCTGCGCCGAGCATATCTATTCCACGTTGCCGATCCACGAGCGGCTGCGCGAACCGGACAAGCCGGCTATCGTCGCCAACGTGCAGTTCATGATGGTCGGGCTGGCGCATCGCTTCGATGCGGAAATCGACAACGCCGCGATCGTGGCCGATCTGCTCGGCGCCACGCGCGTTCACTGAGTCTTGCGTGTCGGAGCCGCCGGCAACGCCGGCTGGCTGCATTTCGTCCCGCATGTCCCTCCCTGCCGAGGGGGTTGTTTTGTTGCGGGGAGTCTAGGGGACCCCGTAAGGCCCTACAATTAGGGTAAACCCTAAGCGGGCGGTGGCCGACATCGAGAGGCGGACGAGCTCGGCGACCGAATGCACGTGGAGTTTCTCCATGATGCGTGCCCGATGGGCCTCGACGGTCTTGATGCTGACCGCGAGCTCGTCGGCAATCATCCGATTCAGCTTCCCGGCGACGACCCGCTCCATCACCTCGCGTTCGCGCGGCGTCAGGGCCGCCAGATGGGCCTGCGAGGCTTCGACCTGGCCGCGTTTCTCATAGGCTTCGGTGCTGCGCGCCAGGCAGTTGCGGATCACGCTCACCAGCTTGCGGTAGTCGAACGGCTTGACGACGAAGTCGATCGCCCCATCCTTCACCGCCTGGACGGCCTGCGGTACTTGGGCGGTGCCGGACACGAAAACCACCGGAAGCTCGAAGCCGCGCTCTTTCAGGCGTTGCTGGACGCCAAGCCCGTCCATGCCCCCGAGCTTCAGATCGAGCACGAGGCAGGCCGGTCCATTCGGTTTGAATCCGTCGAGAAAGCTCTCGGCGTTGGCGAAGCTCTGGACGAGCACGCCTTCCTTTTCCATCAACCAGGCCAGCAGCCGGCGGATCGATGCGTCGTCATCGACGACGTAGACGGTTGGTTTGGGCGTCGCCAGACTGCCCGGCGAAGCGGCTGTGCCTAAGGCCATGCAGCGCTCCGTTTCCCCCTCATTTGGCGATATTGTGAAGACTATAGGCTCGCGTTGGCAATAGGCTTAAATTCATTGGGAACCTCAACGGGTTGGAGCCGATGACGGAGCGGCAGACGGCGCATCACGCAGCGGAAACCGCAGCGAGTCCCGCGCCCCCGACGCGCTCGCAGACGGCCATCTTTGGTAAGCGGGTCAGCGATTTCATGCGCCCGACCGTCATGACCGCACCCGAGACGGCGGCCGTCGGTGAGGTGGTGGCCGCCATGGCCGAGGCGGGGCGGTCGAGTGCCCTTCTCCTGGACGGCGCCGGCCGCGTTACGGGAATCATGACCGAGCGCGACATTGCCCGCCGGGTGGCAACTCAGTCATCGCGCGATGCGCCCGCTGCCGGCTTCGCCAGCCGGCCTGTCCATACGGTTCGAGCGGACGAGTATCTCTATCGGGCCGTGGCGCGCATGCGCCGGCTGAACCTGCGCCACCTGCCGGTGGTCGATGGTGCAGGCCGACCGACCGGCATCGTCAACCTGATCGATGCCATTGCGGTCGGCGCCGACCGGATGCTGCGCCAGATCGACCGGCTGACCCGCGAGAGCACGCTCGAGGGCATGGCGGAAGTGAAACGAGCGCAGGTCGAGATTGCCAGCGAGCTGCTGAGCGACAACCTGCCGGCGCCGGAGATCCAGGCGCTGATCACCGACGTCAATCACGACATTCATCGCCAGGTTCTCGACGGTGCCGTGGGCGCATTGGCCGAGGCCGGATGGGGCGAGCCGCCGGTTCCCTTCACCTTGCTGATCATGGGTTCGGGCGGGCGGGGGGAGAACTTTCTCTATCCGGACCAGGATAACGGTTTCATCCTTGCGGACTATCCGGATGACGAGCACGGCCGGATCGACCCCTATTTCATCGCGCTGGCCGAGCGTTTCAATGACGGCCTCGACCGCGTTGGTTTTCCGTTGTGCAAGGGCCATGTCATGGCCCGCAACCCGGTGTGGCGGAAAACCGAAAGCCAGTGGCGCGATCAGGTGGAGCTTTGGGCCCGCCGGCGCAGCCCGGTCGCCGTGCTGTTCGCCGACATCTTCTTTGACTTCCGCGGTGTCGCTGGGCCGCGTGCTGCCGCCGAGGCGCTTCGCACCCACGTGACCGGGGTCCTCAAGGAATATCCCGGCCTGCTCTCGAGCATGATCGAGGACGAGACCAACAAGTCCGTGGCGCTCGGACTGTTCGGTCGGCTGGTCACGGACAAGTCCGGCCAGAGCCCCGGCCGCATCGACTTGAAGATGCGCGGCACGATGCCGCTCGTCGCCTCGGCGCGGCTTTGGGCGCTGAAGATGGGGATTTCGGAAACCGGCACTCTGCCCCGCATCGCTGCGCTGGCAGCGAGCGGGACGCTGAGCCGCGACGATGCCGACGAGCTGGTGGCGGCGTTCAGCCACGTGACGTTCTGCCTGCTGCGCCAGCAACTCGCCGATTTCCATGCCGGCCGCCATGTCGGCAATTTCGTCGATCCTGAGGCGCTGCTGCGGCGCGAGCGCGAAGCGTTGCGCGCCGGACTGCGGGCGATCGAGCGCTTCCGCACGGAAACCCGGAGCCATTTCACCGGCGGCATAATCTAGCGGCTGCAGCTACTTCGCGGCGTTCATGACATCGACGCGCGCCAGCGGCAGAAGGAAGGCAAAGGTCGCGCCCTTGCCGATCTCGCTTTCGACCCAGATGCGACCATGGAAATGCTCGATGATGCGCTTGGAGATCGGCAGGCCGAGGCCGGAGCCCTCCGGCTTGTTGGTCAAGGTGTCGCCGACCTGGCGGAACTTCTCGAAGATCATCTCGCGATGCTCCGGGAGCACGCCCGGGCCATTGTCGCGCACCCGCACCTCCACGCCGTCGGCCGTTGTCGCGGCTGAGATGGTGACGTGGCCGATGGTGGGTGGGCTGAACTTCACCGCGTTGGACAGCAGATTCATCACGACCTGCATGAGCTGATCGCGGTCCGCGGTCACCGGCGGCAGGCTCGCCGGCAAATCGGTATCCAGCGCCACGGCCTTGTCCTTGAACAGTTGACTCACCGCCGCCACGGCATCGTCGATCACGGCCCGTGGGTCTATCGACCCGATCTGCCAGTCGAACTGGCCGGCCTCGATCTTGGCGAGATCGAGAACCTGGTTGATGAGCCGCGTCAGGCGTTCGGATTCCCGGGTGATGATTCCGAGGAACTCGCGCCGCTGTTCGGTCGGAATCGACGGGTTGTCGTGTAGGATTTCCGAGAACGAGCGTATCGAAGTCAGCGGGGTCCGCAATTCATGCGTCACCGTTGCCATGAAATCGTCTTTCAGGCGGTCGAGCTCTTTCAGCCGCATATTGGCGGCGCGCAGCTCAGCCGATGCCTGCTCGAGCTCGAGCGATTTTGTCTCGAGCTGGCGGCTGTACTCGATCACCTGCGAGGCTTCGTCGAGGATCGCCATGACCTCGTCGAGGCCGACGTTCTCGCCCTGCACCGCCGAGGCGACCATGACGCGCGCCGAAGCGGCGCCGATGGCGCCCGCCAGCAGCCGTTCGGTGAATTGCAGCATCGACGCGTCGGCCACCTGGAGCTTGGCAAGGTTGAGGCCGCGGCCGTTGGCGTATTCCTCGAAGGCGCGGTGGGCGCGCGTCCGGCCGATGAAGCGCGCGACCAGAGTGTAGAGCTCGCGGTAGGACGCCTGGCCACGCCACTGGTTCCCGCCGTCGCCGCCACCCGCAGGCTGATAGGCCTCGACGAAGCGGGTGGCTTGGACGCGTTCGGTCGGTGTCTGGCTGGTAATCAGCGAGACGAAGACATACCCGCCGATATTGAACACCATGCTCCAGAACAGGGCGTGCGAGAGGGGATCGAAGCCCGTGAGCCCGAAGAGCGCATAGGGATGAAGCAGCTCGACGCCCCAGGGGCCGGAAATCAGCAACTCGGGCGAAAGCCAGCCGGACCGCACGAAGGACGGCAACAGCAGGGTGTACACCCAGATCAGAAAGCCGGATGACAGGCCGACCAGCGCGCCCGAGCGTGTGCCGCGGCGCCAGTAGATGCCGCCGATGATGGCGGGGGCGAATTGAGCGACCGCGGCGAAGGACAGCAGCCCGATGGCGACCAGGGCGTAGGAGCCGCCGATGTAGTGAAAGTAGAGATAGCCGAGGAACAGGATGAAGACGATGCTGGCGCGGCGGATATTGATCAGCAGCCGCGTCAGGTCGCCGCGCTCGGTCAGCCGCAGCCAGCGCAGACGCAGGAGGATCGGCATCACCAGGTCGTTGCAGACCATGGTGGAGAGGGCGATCGTCTCGACGATCACCATGCCGGTTGCCGCGGACAGCCCGCCGATGAAGGCGAGCAGCGCCAGCCCGGGGTTGCGCTCCAGCATCGGCAACGTGAGCACGAACGTGTCGGGATCGACGGCGCCTTTCTCGAAGCTGAGCAAGCCGGCCATGGCGATCGGCAGGACGAAGATATTGATGAGCAGCAGGTAGAGGGGGAATAGCCAGACGGCCTTGTCGAGATGGCGCTCGTTGACGTTTTCGACGACCAGGACCTGGAACTGCCGCGGCAGAAAGAGGATCGCCGCCATCGACAGGAGAACGAGCGTCACCCAGCCGCCATAGCCGGCGCTGCCGACGCTGGTGAAGAGCGGGGCGATGTCGGGGCGCGCCGCCGCCTTGGCGAAGATGTCGGCAACCCCATCGAACATCGCCCAGGTCACGAAGGCGCCGACGACGAGGAAGGCGACCAGCTTGACGATCGATTCGAAGGCAATGGCGGCGACCATGCCGTCGTGGCGCTCGGTCGCGTCGATGTGGCGCGTGCCGTAGAGCATGGCGAAGGCGGCCATGAGCGCGGCGACGTAGAGGGCGGTGTCCTTGAGGATGGCGTCCTCGCGCTGATCGCCGGGCATGATGATGTCCGGATAGTGCGACAGCACCTGGTAGCTGGCCGAGACGCCCTTGAGCTGGAGCGCGATATACGGCGTGATCACGATGACGGCGATCACCGTGACCAGGCCACCCAGAAGCTGGCTCTTGCCGTAGCGCGAGGCGACGAGGTCGGCGATCGAGGTAATGCGGTTGGATTTGGAGATGCGCAGGATCTTGCGCATCAGCTGCCACCACAGGATGGCCACCAGGGTCGGCCCGAGATAGATCGGCAGGAAATCGATGCCGCTGGTCGCCGCGCGCCCGACGCTGCCGTAGAAGGTCCAGGCCGTGCAGTAGACCGCGATCGACAGCGCGTAGATGTACGGGCTGGCCACCACGCTGCGCCCGGCGTCGGCGCGCTTGTCGCCCCAGTAGGCGATGGCGAATAGCAGGCAGAGATAGCCGAAGGCCGCGACCAGGATGAGCCAGGACGGCAGCATGTCAATCGTCCGGCGGCGGGTCGGGCATCTCGGCCCGGCGGGCCTCGATGATCAGCGCCAGGAAGGCGACGAGCAGCGCCCAGGCCGCGAACAGGTAGAAGAACAGCACGGGTGTGTCGGCGATGAAGGCGTCGACGCGGAAGACCGCGAGCAGCGGCGGGCTGATGGCCAGCACCCCCAGCAGGAACAGCGCGATCAGCCGGTCGCTGGTCCGAGTGTCCCGCATCGCTCTTCCCCCTGAGGGCCGGAACCGCCCGGCCGCCGGTTAAAACTGCTCCTGCCGCAGGCGGATATCCAGCGTCATGTTGGAGGCCCGCACCAGCCCGCCCAGCGTGGTAATGCCGCGCGCCTCGAGGAGGTCGAGCAGGCGCACGAAGACCGCGGCCGTGATCAGCGCGTCCCCCAGCGCCGAATGCCGCCCCGCCAGCTCGACGCCGAGCCGGCCGGCGATCGCCTCGAGGCCATGATCGGAGAAATCGGGATAGAGAAACATGGAGATGAGCATCGTATCGAGAGCCATCATGGAAAAGCGCGTGCCCGATTCCGCCTCCTTGAGCCGGATGAATTTGAGGTCGAAGGCGGCGTTGTGCGCGACCAGCACGGCGTCGCCGACGAACGAGCGGAACTGTGGGAGCACGATCCGGATCGGCGGCGCCCCGGTCACCATGGCATCGGTGATGTTGTGGAAGCGGATCGATTCCGGCGGGATGGTCCGCCCGGGATGGACGAGCCGGCTGAAGGTCTCGCCCGTCAGGATGCGGCCGTTGACGAGCCGTACGCCGCCGATGGCGATGATCTCATCGCCCTGCGATGGATTGAGGCCGGTCGTCTCGGTGTCGAACACGACATAGGGCACGCTGCGCAGCGGCCGGTTCTCCAGGCTGCGGTCCGGGGCCGTGAGATGCATGAGGTCGAAATCGTAGAATTGGGGCCGCGCCGCCAGCGGACCGTCGACCGGCGGGCGGAACTGGATGCGTCTGGGAGCCGGCAGCGGCAGGCGCAGCACGGCGCGTCCGGGCGTCGACGCGGCGGGGCTCCACATCTCGCTGCCATGGCGGGCGAGAACGTCGCCCAGCGTTGGTGCGCCCAGCGCGTCCGGCAGCGGCTGGCCCAGCCAGGCGGACAGCGTGGCCTCGGGCAGGGCGGTGCCGTCCCAGGCGATCTCGATGTAGACGCGCCGGTCACCGAGCAGCGCCTCGAGGTCGAAGCGCGTCTGGCCGGTCTGGGCCGCCAGATGGCGCAGGAGCCTCTCGACGGCGATGACCAGCGAATGGCTGTCGCCGTGCAGCCACAGGGGCACGCCGACCATGGTAACGGCCGGTCCGCCCCCATCGGCCAGCCGCCGGATGATGCAGCTCAGCAGGTCGACGGAGTGGATGTCGTCGAGCGGCCAGAGCCCGGCCGTGAGCTCGCGGTTCTCGCGGTCCACCACCTCCAGCTTCTCGCCGAGCCTCTCGGCCTCGCGCCCGATGATGCGCTCGAATTCGCGCCGCTGGGCCGGTTCGATATCGGGAAAGCCGGCCAGGGTCTCGGACGCCGCGCGGAGATTGGCAAGCGGCGAGCGCAGCTCCTCCGTGGCGGCGCGCAGCAGCCGGTCACGGCGGTTGAGCTCGGCGATATCGCGCGTCACGTCCGAGAGGGTGAGGATGTAGCCGGACGCCGGGCCGTCGCCGCCGGCGATCAGGGTCATGCGGCCGCGCAGCAGGGCGCGCGCATCGACCGTGGCGCAGACCAGCGGCGCCGTCGGCTCGCCGCGGGCGTCACTCGGCTCGCGGTGGGTGAGGCGGTCGAGCGTGTGCAGGATCGGCTCGCGCGTCACCAGGTTGAACAGCGAACGCCCGAGCCCGAGCTCCCCCGAGACGGAAAGCAGCGACAGCGCCACCTGGTTATAGAGCAGGATGCGGTGGTCGAGGCTGCACACCAGCACGCCCTCGCTCAGGTCGCGCAGAATACCTTCGAGAAGGTCCTTCTGCTCGTTGGCGCGCCGCGTCGCGGCCGCGATGGCGCCGTCGGTCTCCGTCTTCACCGTCGCCAGGCGCCGGATGAGCGCGTTCATCTGCTGAGGCAGCGGCGCGTAACCCGGGTAGCGGTCGGGCGCTATTTCCGCGTCGCGCGCCGCTTCCGAGAGGAAGCGCAACTCGGCCGTCATGGCGCCGATCGGACGGATGAACAGGGTCTCGACCGCGAGCCACGACGCGCCGAGTGCCGCGAGAATGGCAATCGCGGCTCCGGCGAACGCCCCGCCGCCGCGGTCGTCGTCGGGCAGCACCGCGCCGAGGGCGGTCAGGATGGCGAGGGCCAGGGCAGCGGCGCCGCCGAGCCCGATCGCGAGGCGGGTTCGTAGGGCGGCGCGCTGACGCTGGAGGTCGGAGCGCGCCATGGAAGATCAGGCGGCCGCGGGGCCGAGAAGCCGTTTCACCCGCTCGACCAGTTCGCGGGTCGAAAATGGCTTCGTCACGTACTCATCGGCGCCCATCGCCAACCCCTTCTCCTGCTCGACGTCGCGGCTGCGCGCCGTGAGCATGATGATCTTCACCCGCTTCCCCCCGGGAAGCGCGCGGATGGTCTGGCAGACGTCGTAGCCGTTGCGCCCCGGCATCATGACGTCGAGAAGAATGAGGTCCGGAATGTGCTCGCCGACGGCCTTGAGAGCGGCATCGCCGTCCCGTGCCACGCGCACCTCGAACCCCGCCTGCTTGAGGAGAAACTCGATCGACAGCACGATATTCGGCTCGTCGTCGACCACCAGGATCGACCGCTTCATTCAAAGGCTCCCAAAGCTCGCGGGCGTAAGCCGCCCCTTCACGTTGGGCGCAGCTTAGACCTGCGGTCGCGTTCTTGTCACGGCCGGGCGCGTGCTATAACCCGGCCCATGAGCGATACACACAGCGCCGGCCCGGCGCCCATCCCCGTTTCCGTGATCACCGGCTTCCTCGGCAGCGGCAAGACGACGCTGCTCAGCAAGCTGTTGCGCCATCCCGGCATGGCCGATACCGCGGTCATCATCAACGAATTCGGCGAGATCGGCCTCGACCATCACCTGCTCGAGGCGGCCGAGGGCGAGCCAGTCGTGATGAGCAGCGGCTGCCTGTGCTGCACCGTGCGCAACGACCTCGTCGACACCTTGCGCAGCCTGTGGCTGAAGCGCGTCCGCGGCACGATTCCCCCGTTCAAGCGCGTGGTGATCGAGACCACGGGCCTGGCCGATCCGGCTCCCATCCTCCACACGCTGATGGAGGATCCCGTGGTGCAGGCCTATTACAGCCTCGACGGCGTCATCGCTACGGTCGATGCGCTCAACGGCGAGTGGCAGCTCGACGCCCAGATGGAATCGGTCAAGCAGGCGGCGGTGGCCGACCGGATCGTGCTGACCAAGGCGGATATCACCCCCGAAGAGACGGTCGCTGGCCTCAAGCGGCGGCTGCACCAGCTCAACCCGGCTGCGCCCATTCTCCCGGCCGTGCAGGGCGAGATCGAGCCGGCGTACCTGTTCGACACAGGGCTCTACAATCCCGCCACCAAGAGCGTCGACGTTCAGGGCTGGTTGCGCGCCGAAGCCTACGGCGTTGACAGCGTGGGGGATCACCATGGCCATGATCACGGCCATGGGCACGATCATGCCCATGATCACGGGCATGACCACAGCCACGATCACGGCCATGGGCAGGAGCCCTTGGACGTGAATCGCCATGACGCGCGGATCCGCGCGCATTGCATCACCGTGGACGAGCCACTCGACTGGGAATCGTTCAGCCTGTGGATGGGCTCGCTCGCCACCCACCACGGTGACAAGCTGCTGCGCGTGAAGGCGATCCTCAACGTCACCGGCGAGGCGGGGCCAGTCGCCATTCACGGCGTCCAGCACATGTTCCACCCGCCGGCGCGCCTGCCGGACTGGCCGGACGACGACCGGCGCTCGAAGCTCGTCTTCATCACCCGCGACCTATCGCGTGAATTCCTCGAATCGTCGTTGGCTGAGTACCAGGCCCAGGTGGCCAAGGCCGCGGCGATGACGAAGTCGGGCGCTTAGCGCCGGATCAGAAGCTGATCCGGCCGCTGAGAAATGTGACGGCGCTGCCGCCAAGCCGCACGCGGTCACCACGATGCTCGCAGCGCACGACGCCTCCGCGGGCCGACACTTGCCGCCCCACCAGCCTCCGCTTGCCCAGCCGTTCCGCCCAATAGGGCGCCAGGCAGAGATGGGCGACGCCCGAGACGGGGTCTTCGGGCACGCCGTTAGCGGGGGCGAAGAAGCGCGAGACGAAATCCGCGTCGCCGGATGAGGGGGCCGTCACGATGACCGCCGGAAGCTCGAGGGCGGCGAGGGCTGTCATGTCAGGGGTCAGCGCCCGGATGTCGTCGGCTCGATCGTAGACGCAAAGATAGTGCTTGGCCGCCAGGATAGTGCCGGGCGGCCGGCCCAGCGCCCGTGCCAGCTCGGGCGGCGCCGTGATCGGGTGCGGCGGCAGGGCCGGCATCTCCAGGACCAAGGTCGGGCCGTCGCGCTCGACCGTAAACACCTCGTTGCCGCTGACAAAGCGGACCGAGGCGGCCGTCGGGCGCAAGCGCTGCAACACCAGGAAACCGGCCGCCAGCGTCGCGTGGCCGATCAGCTCGACCTCCCGTGTCGGCGTGAACCAGCGGATACCGAACGCTTCGCTGTCCGGTTCCGGAGCGAAGAACACGGTCTCCGACAGATTCATCTCCGCGGCGATGGCCTGCATCGTTGCCGGTTCAAGCCAGGTCTCGAGCGGGCAGACTGCCGCCGGATTGCCGGTCAGGGGCCGCTCGGCGAAGGCGTCGATGATATAGATCGGCAGGTC
>Ga0196963_10002443_pt1 | contig 11122 bp, 10 predicted proteins | sample S1_5metaG_FD_148600 | JGI IMG/M metagenome (GOLD analysis project Ga0196963, IMG submission 148600) | Soil microbial communities from Anza Borrego desert, Southern California, United States - S1_5 | ecosystem: Environmental > Terrestrial > Soil > Desert | place: USA: California | collected... | reverse complement strand
CTCGGCTGCGCCGACTGGGTCGCCGCGACGGGGGCGCCCGCGGCCGGGCCGTAGCGGACGACATCGCTCCCACCGCTGTCGTCGCGGATGACAGCCGGGGCGAACCGCGCCTCGGGCAGTGCGGGGGCGTCGGCCGCGCGGGCGATGGGCGCGACCGCCGACGAGACGCCGCCGACCGCGCGGCCCGTAGCGGGATCGTGGTAGGAGCCGCCGCTGCCCCTGGCGAGTTCGTTCTCGAAGGCGAGCGCGGGATTGGCGGCCCTGGCGTAGAGCTGCTGCTCGCGCTCGGACTCGAAGCGGTCGCGCTCGAGCGTGTTCTGGCCGTCGATGCGGCCGAGCGCGGTGCCGATGTTGTAGCCGAGCGTGGCGTCGAACTGGCGCTGCGTCTCGCCCAGCTTGTCGCGGTCGAACTGGAGCGTGCGGGCGTACTCGCTCTCGCGCTGCGCCCGGTCCAGATCCCCCGTGCGGCGCGCGTCGTCGATGCGCTGCTGCGCCTGGCGGAGCGCCTCGTCGGCCTGTCGGATCTGGGCCTCCTGGGCAATCGCCTGCAGCGTCTTCTGGAGCGAGCCGTCGGTGTTCGACAGCGGCTGGCCGGTGAGCGGCGAGTAGACCGTGCCCGTGGCATCCGTCAGCGTCTTCATGATGGCGCCGTAGTGCTTCCACCACTCGAGCCCCATGTTGCCGGGCAGGCCGAACTGCCCCGTGACGGTGCCGAACGGCGTCTGGACGGTGCCCCCGGTGGGGGAGCCAATGGAGTAGCCGGTCTGCGGGGCGCCCGTGCTGACGTTGACGACGGTGCCCGCGCCGGCGGTGATGCCGCGGCGCCGTGCTTCTCCCTCCCAGATGGCGGCGGTGCCGTCCGCGAGCGCCTGTGCCCAGCCCTCGTCGGAGCCGCCGTGCTCCTGGCGCCAGAGGATCTGGCCGGGGGTCAGCCCCGCCGCGGGCGCGGGGGTGCTGGCGTTGGCGAGCGTGCCGGGGAGCGCGGGCGACGACGACGCGAGTCCGGCGAACTCGGCGGGCAGCTCGCGCATGTGCGTGGGCGACGGGTCGTATCCCTGCGACGTGGCCCACGCCATCGGGGCAACGTAGGTCTTGCCGTCGAGGAACACCACCACCCGCGAGGGGTCGCCGGGGATGCGGAACGGCTGGCCGTTGGCGGGGTTCAGCGCCGCGACGAAGTTCTGCGGCGCCGAAGACTCGGTGGGTGCGGGAGCCGCGGCTCCCGCGGGTGGGACCGTCTGGCCGGTGTTGACGTAGGTCACCGTGCCGTCCGGGGCGACCTGCACGGGGTTGCTGCGCTGCGGGATGGCGCCCTGGTTGCCCAGGCGGGCGCTGACCGCGCGGTTGTGCTCGGCCTCCCACGCGGCGTCTGCCTGGTCCCCGAACGTGCCGCGGAACAGCTCCTGCACGTCGGGCGGCTGCATGGCGAGCGTCTGTCCGTCGATGGCGGGCATCGTCGTGTCTCCTTCGTGGTCCTACGCCTCCACCAGCTGGCGCAGGCGGGCGATGGGGGTGGTGGGGGCGCTCATGGCGCTGGGCGCCCTGGTGCGGTCGTGCAGGTCGAGCGGCGGCAGCGTCACCGGCGGCAGACTCGTCGCTATCGGCGCCACCGGGGCGCCGGGTGCTGGTGCCGCGTCCGGCTCGGGCGTCGGCGGCACGCCCGCCACCACCGGCGCGATGGGGGCCGGTGGAGGGACGGGCGCGTTGGGGATGGGCGTGATCTGCGGCGCCGGCGGCTGCGGTGCGGCGGGTTGCTGCTGCTGGGGCTGCTGGCCGCCGAGCCCCTGGAGGCCGCCGAGTCCCTGGAAGGACTGCCAGATAGTCTGGAACTGGGCGCCGTTGGGGTCCAGCCCAATCGCGGCGGCGGCCGTCTCGGGGGTGAGTCCCGACGACTGCATCGACTCGAGGTTGCCGATTCGCCCGCTGGTGGCGATCCCCGTCTGCTCATACGAGGAGAGCGCGTCGGCCAGGTTCTTCTTCCGAGACTGGTCGAGCGTCATGAGCCCGCGCAGGCCGGTGGCGACGCCCTCTCGGCCCTCGCGCGCCTCGCGGGCGGTGGCGATCTCGTTCGCCCGCTTCTGCTGGTCGATCAGGTCCTGCTGCTTCTGCGCGGCGGGGGTGAGCTTGGGCTGTCCCGTCGCGGGGTCGATCACCGGCTGGAGCGTCACCGGGTCGTGCTGCTGGCCGGTCGAGTCCTGCAGCTCCTTCCAGCGGGTGAGCTGCTGGGACGCCTGATTCTGGAGGTAGGACAGGAGCGCCTCGGGCTTCTCGAGGATGGCGCCCATCTGGGCAATTTCCTCGATGGCTGCCTGCCGGGCCGCGGGGTCGCCCTTGTCGGCCTGCCTGTACAGCTCCGCGAACCGCTGCCTCTGCTTCTCGAGCGCGGCCTCGGCCACCGCGCGCAGCCGCTCCCGTTCGGCCAGCTGGGTGTAGTAGCCCGCCTGGGCCGTCTTGAGCGCGTCGTCCTCGGGGTCCGACTCCTTGGGTGCGGGAGCGGGCTTGGTGCCGAAGCCGGGCGCCTCAATCCACCTGTTCTGGGTGGCGTCCCACTGGTACTCCTTGCCGTCCGGTCCCTGGCGCGTGGTGGGGGCCGGGGGCGCCTTGGGTTCGTCGTCCAGCGCCTTGGCGAGTTCCCGTTCGGCCTTTTCCAGCGCCTCCTTGGCGTCCTGCCACTGCTTCACCAGCGGGGAGGCGGCCTCGGTGGGCTTGCCGTCCTTGATGGTGACGCGCACGCCCGAACGCCACTCCTCGTCCTCGGCCTTTGCGTCATCGGTGAGGACGGCCGGATTGGTGTTGAGCGTCGAGCGGCGCTTGCGCTCGTCGATGGCGGCGAACGCCGCGCGGGCCGTCTCAACCTGCTTCTCCAGCGTGGTGATCGTGTTGGTCTTCGTGCCGGTTGCCATAGCGGTGCTCCTGGTGAATAGGGGCGTCGGGTCGATGTTCTTGCCGGATGGGTCGCGCAGCTCGATGTCCGCGTGCGCGCCGCCGTCGGTGTTGCCGGTCTTCCCCACCAGACCGACGCGCTGGCCCGCCGTCACGCGGTCCCCCACCTTGACGGTGGGAGGCTCCTTCATGTGGGACTGGCGCACGGTGTGGCCGTCGGCGGTGCGGATCTTGACGGTGTAGCCCCAACCGGCGTCCGACCAGCCCGCCTCGACGACGGTGCCGCCCGCCGCGGCCAGCATGGGGCTGCCCTCCTTGGCGCCGATGTCCACGCCCACGTTGGACGAGGGGAGGTTCCCCTTGAAGCCTGGCGCGCGGTACTGGCCGGCGCCGTACGGATTCGTGATGCGCGAGTCGCCCTCGACGGGCCACAAGAGGCTGTCAGGCATCGCGCCCTCCGTGCGTGGCGCTATACTGCGCCCCCATGCCACTGGGCGGCCCGAAGGGGCAGTTCGAGATCCACGGCGGCACGGCGATCCTGGCGCTGGCGGCCACCGTCATGGTGTTCGTGGCCGGCTCGCTCATTCTCGGACTGCCGTGGGTGGTTGGTCCCATCGTCTTCCTGTTCTTCTTCTATAGCTTCAGCGTGACGCGGCGGGCTGACCGCTGACGCGATCCCGGAGCCCCCGCACGATGGCGGCGATGGGGGTTTCCGGTGCCGCCTTCGCCCCGGCCCGCTGCCGCGCCTGCGCGCGCGCCTCGTCGGCCTGACGGCGGGCATCCGCCACGATCTCCTGCCGGGTGCGCGGCGCCTCGGCCTCGCTCCCGGAGCTGCCGAACAGCGCGCGAGACAGGCCCGTCCCGCTGCGCCGGATCGACTGGCCGGATGCGCTCTTGCGCGTCGGGAGCGCGTAGCGGCCGCCGGGCACGCGGTTGAGTACCTCGGCGCCCGCGCCCTTCACCTCGCGCTCGTAGGGGTCAATCGCGCCCACGGCGCTGGTAATGGGCGCGACCGGCCGCGCCGCCAGACCCGCGCCGACGCGGGCGCCCGCCTGCAAGAAGCGCCCGTCGCGCACGTCGGCGCCGAAGCGCACCAGCTCGCGCAGGTAGCTCTTGTTGAGCGCCCAGCGCATCGCCTCGTTCGCCCCGGCCTCCGCGATTCCCGTGGGGTCTTGCCCCTTCTCGGCGGCCGCCTGCGCCGCCGCCATCGTGGACGCCACAGCGCCCGCGGCCTCGCCAAAGGTGCCCAGGTAGCGCAGCGGGATGCCGTGCAGCGTGTCCCACTTCGCACCCTTCGCCTCCTCCTCCTTGCGCCGGGCCTGGTCGCGCGGTGGGGCGCCCCGCAGGCCGCCCGACAGGTACTCGTGCGCCAGCCAGGTGTTGACGGCGGTGCCCAGCAGTAGACGGCCGGTCGCCTCGCGCGCGATCTCGTTGTCGCCGTCGCGCAGTGCCTTGAGGATGCGCGCGGGCTGCGTGAACGGGTCGGTGACGAGCGACAGCGTGGCGAGCAGGACTCGTTCCGGCGTGCGGACGTACGGCGAGGTGCCCATGATGAACGCACCCAGCGCCCGCTTGCCGGGGTGGGCCTTCGGATCATCGACCCACTTGCGGGCGTGCGAGAGCGACTCGGCCACCGGGCTGACCTGGCCGCGGTACGTGGCGAACTCGCCCGCCTGTGCCGCCACGTCGGCGGCGTCCACTTCGTCCAGGCCGCGGAAGCGGGCGCGGGCCATGCCGCCGGCCTCGTTCAGCGTGTTCCAGAAGCGGTCGGTGGCGACGTTGGCGCGGGAGCCGAAGGTAAGGATCTTGGCGAGCAGCGCGTCCGACCGCTCCAGCCCGCCCTTTTCGGGAGAGAGTCCGCGCGACAGCGCCTCGGACGGCCCCTGCTTGAACTCGTCGACGGCGCGCGCCAGTGCCTCGGGGATGGAGGCGCCCATCGCCGCCACGTCCGCGAGCGCCTCGCCGGGGCCGCCGGGCGCCTCCTGGCCGAGCCGCTGGAGTGTGCGGAACGCCCCGCCGAGGAAGTTGGTCAGCAGCGACGGCGGCGCCGCCAGTGGGGCGGCCTGCGCCGCGCTCGCCGCTTCGGAGAGCGTGGGCAGCGGCAGGCCCAGCAGGCGGGCGCGCACCGCGGCGGCGGGTTCGGGCTTCGGCGCGTCCTGCTGCGCCTCGACCGCCTGCCGCTCGAGCGAGCGGAGGTCGTCGGCCGCGCGCATCTCCCGCCGCAGGGACGGCGCCGAACGGGGCGGCTCGCCCGCCACGATTCCCATCGGCTCCCCGCTGAGCAGGTTCCTCGTCTTGGGGAGTCCCGTCTCGGGGAACAGGACGTAGGCGTCGTGCTCTATCGCGTTACCGGCCTCGTCCCGGAGCGGGATGCGCTGGCCGCCGCTGTACTTGATCCCATCGAAGCCCGCAGCGGCCAGCCGTTGGTTGCGCAGCGCGTTCGCGTCGCGGGTGCGCAGGTCGTTGCCCGCGAGGGCGTACCACACATCATTCCCACTGACGGACTCGCCGCGGTTGTACCGCTCCAGCACGTCGTTCAGTCGCAGGCGCGTGGCGTCATCAAGATCGGGTTGAGCGCGCAGGGTGGTGACGATGCGGGTTGCCTCGTCGGGATCGAGCGGCGCGTCCACGTCCAGCAGGCGCGCGCCCTCGGGGATCTCGACCGGGCGCACCTGGGCGCCGGCTGGGGGCTGGAGCATGGCGAGACGCTTCTCCAGGTCGACGATCTTCTTCTCGTAGAAGCGGCGGCTGGCGGCGGGCAGCGAGGTGTCCCGTACCATCGCGCGCGCCGCCATCAGGTCGTCGTTCGTCGTCGTCCAGTCGGACAGCAGGCCGCCCGAACTGCGCGCGTCGGCGTAGGACGACGCGACGCGCGGATCGGACGTGACGTAGTACCCCGGCCCGTACATGCCGTTCGGGTCGAACTTGGACGGGTCGGGCTTCGCAAACGTGGTGCCCGTGCCGTGGAAGGCGCGGCGCGGCGCGTCGGTCACGATGTTCTCAGTCAGCGCCTTGCCCGCTCTGCCCAGCTGGCGCAGCTGCGCCCCGCCGAACGCACCCGCACCCGCGCCGCCGACGAACCGCGCCGCCCGCTCGGCCGGTGATGCGTCGGGGTCTTCGGCCGCCGCGTAGGTGCCGGTGGCGAGTCCCGCGCCGGCGTCAAAGAGTCTTTCGCCCTGCGTCTCGGCGGCTCTCGCCATGCCGGGCTTGGCGGCGGCGGCGAGTGCCGAGCGGAAGTTGCTGGACGGTGACGCCAAGCGGGAGGACTGGTCGGCGGCCCCGGAGACGATGCCCGACCTGTCGCCACCTACGGCGCGGCTGACCGCATCCTGTAGCTCGCGCACCGACGCCACCGGCGGGGTTGATACCCACCCCTTGATGGCGCCGCTGGTGGGGTCGCGGTACTCGACGTTGACGACGAGCGGCCCGTCCTGGCGGAGTAGGCGACCCGCCGTGGCGAGTTGCTGCGGCGTGAGCGGGCCAGCTAGGTCGAGGTCGATAGAAATGCCGGGGTCGTAGCGCATCCGCGCCGCGCCCGTGTCGCGCACGAAGCGGCTGATGGTGCTGCGCTCACTGATGCCATTCGCGGCCGGGTACAACTGCCCCACCTGGGCGTGGTAGAGCGCCTTGCCGTACTGCTCGGCCCCGGCGCGCATGTTGAGCAGGCGGCCGTCCGGGAGCAGGTAGCCCGCGTCTTCCGGGTTATCGGTAACGCCGAACCGCTCGACCGCGGCGTCCAGTTGCGGCGAGGATGCCGCCCTGCTTCCTCCCGGTGTGCCCCCGGAGACGATGCCGCTGGCGGCGTCGTATGGCTCGCGCGCGGCGCGGGCGGGGAGTGCTTCCGGGTCTAGCGGTCGCGCAAGATCTTGGGCGTCTTGGGCCGCGGGCGGGGTGTCGCCGCCGTAGGGAGCGGTGCGCTGGTAGCCCGGTACGGCTTCTCGGGCCGCTCCACGCAGAGTAGCCGGTCCTTCTGCTTCGGCTCGTAGTCGCGCCGTTCGCTCATCGTGTAGCTCTCCGACTGGTCCTGCATCATAGCGCGCCCGACGGCGCGGCGTCTCGGGGATGGGGAACGCCTCCTGGACGGGCGGCGTGACCGGCTCGTATCCCGGCGTGCGCTGCCCCCACGTCATGGCCGTGCGCGCATCGCGGTCGCGCAGGCCCGACTCGTCGAGTCGGGCGTCGTAGCTCGCGCGGCGCTTCGGGTTTGCGGTGTCGACCAGCATCTCGCCGGTCTGCTCATGCGCGGGTGCGAGTCCGTACTCCTCCAGGCGGCGGATGGTGGCGGCGCGGTCGGCCTCCAGTTCGCTCAGGTGGCCCGCGAAGAGTCGCTGCTGCTCCGGGTTGCTAACGCCGCCGAGCATCCCCCGATACGCCTGGATGTCGCGGTCAATCTGCGCGAGTCGCTCCGTCTCGCTCTGGATGAGACGCGGCCCCACGATGCCCAGTTGTGCCTCCGGTTGGTAGGCCCGCCCGAGTCGCTCCCCGACTTCCTCCAGTCCCTCCCCGATGGCCTGGCCCACTCTCGGCAGCGCCGCCATCCCCTCGCGCACGGCGCCGCCTACTAGGTTGCGCGCGGCGCGGCCCAGTCCCACGCCTTCGGCGGGGGAGACGAGGTTGTACGCCGCTTCCACCGGGTTCAGCAGGCCGCCCAGGACGGGCGTGTCGCCAGTGATTGGCTCGGGCGCGCGGCCGTAGCGGTACTGGCTCGGGTCGGTCGGGTTGATCTGGAGCGGCCGGTCTGGAGCGCCCAATGCGGCCACGGCACCAGCCACGGGAAGGCCGGTGGCCTGCACCACTGACAGGGCACCGGAGAGCGGATTCTGGTTGTCGACGTTCTCCTCGACGAGCTGCGCGGCGCGCGGCCCCATCGCGCCCACCGCGCGCTTGATCGGCTCTGGCGCGCCCGACTCCTGCACCGCCTGCGTCCCGGAGCGGATACTCTGCGCGAGGCCGCGCTCCGCCCGCGCGCCCGGCCGCTCCTCGCTGGTGATCTCGCTCAGGCGGGAGAAGTCGGGCAATGCCCCCGGTGCATAGGCGCTCTCGTCCACCTGGGGCGTCTGGGCCGGTTCCGGCAGCGCGGTGATGCCGGCCGCCACCTTCTTGGGGAGGTCGGCGTCCTGCAGCCAGGAGAGGGCGTTCCCCACCGTCTGGGTGAGCGCCTGGGTGGTCTGCTCCCTCTGTTTGGCGAGCGTCTGCCCCACCTGATCGAACACCGAGGTGACGCGCGCATTCAGCCCCTGGAGGGTGGCCTGCCGCTGCGCCTTGAGGTCGGCGTCCACCTTGTCGAGCGTGCGCTGGTACTCGTAGCCCGCGCCGAGCGTGTCCCACTCCTCGAACTGGGTGTCGCCGCTGATCTGCCGCAGGAAGGTGGTCACGGCTACAGCGCCTCCTCGCCGGTCACGCTCGCGGGCAGGGTGTCCTGGGGCGGCGCCACCCGCTCGATCTCGCGCTTCAGGGACGCCTTCTCCTGGGGGGTCATGAACACCGCGCGCTCGGCCAGGTGCTCCTGGAAGCGCTCGTTGCCGGCCAGCAGATCCCGGAACGCGGCGCGGGAGAGCGTGCCGCCGCTCGACGGCTCGCTCGGCGTGGCGATGTCGTCGAGGTACTGGGAGATGCCCGCCAGGCGGGCTTCCGCGATCCGGGCGGCGTGGTCGAAGATGGAGACGAGCGAGCCGCGGGGTGCCTTCACTTCGCGTGTTCCTTGGCCTGTGCGCGCTTGGCCTTCTTCCTGGCCTTGCGCTTCTTCTTCTGGTCGCCCTCGCCGGCCACGCGCACCCAGCGGAACGCCTTGCCCAGCCAGGTGCAGACGTGCTCGACGCTGCGGCGACGCGCGGTCGCGTCGCCGTCCTCCCCGATGGGCGTGCAGAGCACGATGGACAGGAAGGCGTGCCCGAACTCGTGCAGGAGGTGCGTCTCCAGGTCGTGGTCGTCCAGGTGCTGCACCTCCGCGAGGTTCACTTTGATGAGCAGCCGCAGGTACTCCCACTCGGTGGTGATGCGGAACAGGACGGTCTTGCCCTCGTCCAGCGCGCCGTCCCTCGGGGGCAGGTGCTCGCGGTACCACTCGTAGGTGACGCCCCACGTCCCGAACCCGAGCGGGTGCGCCCACTTCTTGTGGAGCGCCATGATGCGCGCCTTCTGCGCCTCGTAGGTCGCGTCGTTCACCGCGTCCTCCCGCTGACGTGGGCACAGGGCGAGACGCCGCGCAAACCGTGCTGGATGCCCAGCACGTCGTCGCAGTTGCGCACCTGGGCGGCGCCGTGGGCGTGGCGCATCAGGCCGCCACCAGCACCCTGTCGAACGCGGGCGCCGCCACCGCCGTCTCAATCGCCGCCACGGTGCGCGCCATGCCGCCGCCGTCGATGCCCGCGTTGTGGAACGCCGCGATCTCCCGGCACTTCTGCGGGGTCAGCTCAGAGCCCAGCAGGCCGTACCCGATGTGGTCCGCGAGTGAGCACTCCAGCTGGTCCGAGAGGATGGAGAGCGAGGGCGTCTCCTTCTCGAGCAGCGTCACGCCCGGCCGGGTGAGCGTCACCACCGGGATGCCCAGGTGCAGGGCCTCCACGCCGGCGTTGCTCTGCTGGTGGACGACCAGATCGACCCACGGCAGCACCTCCTTGCACGGCGCGTCGGTGACGTGCGCGTCCAGTCCCGCGACCTCGGCGTCCCTGACCCAGCGGTCGATGACGGCGCGGTCCTCCATCGGGCGCACCTTCACCACCACGCGCACGTCCTTCTTGAGCAGTTTGATGGCCCCCAGGAAGCCCTGCCAGGCGCGCTCCGGGGCGTCCTTGAACTGGTAGACCAGCGGGCTCTGGGTGGCGTTGGCGCCGCTCTCCGCGATCCAGCACACCACCGGCTTCCCGGCCAGCAGCGCGCCCCGCTGGAGCGTGGCGTAGGCGTCCCACATTGGGTGGCCGCAGACCACCACCTTGGCGTCGGGGGCGCACCGTGCCCACCACTGGCGGTCCCGTTCGCCCGGCGCGAGCACCACGTCGCCCGGCGCGTCTCTGAGGAACCAGGCGTCCTCCGGCACCAGCGCATTGCAGTTGTGCTGGACGTGGATCAGCGGGACGTTCAGGTGCTTCGCGGCGGCGAGCGCCGCGCGGCCGTTGGGGTCGGCGGTGTAGCCCACCACCACGGCGTCGGGCTTGAGCTGCACGATGCCGTCGAACAGCCGCGCGCCCATGCTGGCGTGCGAGGCGAGGCGGGAGATTTCCTCGGTCACCTCGGGCGCGGCGTTGGTCGCCAGCAGCGCCTTCTTGAGATCCACGCCGGCGATGGCGGTGACGTGCGCGTACTCGCCGCCGCCCTGGACGGGCCAGAGGTGGTGGACCTCGTGCCCCTTCTCGGCCAGCGCCTCCGCGAGCGGGACGAGCCAGAAGGGGATCGCGCAGACGACCTTCACCGGCTCACCGCCCACTGGCGGAAGGCGTCGTGGCTCCCGCCGAACACGCGGCCGAGGCGCTCGTCGAACTTGCGGCGCTGCCGATCCCGACGCATCTCCACCAGGAGCATCTCCCAGTGGTCGCCGTGCGCCTGGTGGGAGGCGTGGAGAGTCGCCAGGCGGCCAGCCAGCGCCTGTTCGCTCGCCGCGCGCTTGTACGCCCGCCACAGGGTCGCAGGGGACACGCTAGGCCCTCTGCCCCGCCGGCTCGTGCGTCACCAGTCGGATAGCCGGGTAGTGGCGGCGCCCGCACTGCTTGCAGTCGAAGTGCTCCTTGCGCGTGAAGTTGGCGCAGTGCTCGGTCCCGCACGTGCAGGTGAAGCGGACCTTGAGGTGGTCGTGCTCGAAGACGGTGGCCTTGGTCAGTGTGGTCATCGTCACGCCCGCTGCCCCGCCTTGAGCGCCTTGGCGGCCCGCGCCTTCGCCATGCGGTCGGCGGCGGTGGTGTTCGTGGTGGACGTGGCGTGGACGAGCGTCGGCACCAGCATGTCGCCGTGCTCCTCGATGCGGTAGGTGGGTGCGGGATCGGAGAGGAAGGCCCGCGCCTCGTCGGCGGCCGCCCCCATCGTCTCGCCCTCCGCGATCCAGTCGCGCAGGTCGCCCTCGTTCCACTCGCGGCCGTCCTGCATCCAGCGCAGGGCCTTCAGGAGCGCATACGTCATCGGTCCCTCCTGGGCCGCGCGGCGCTCGTGCTGGTCGATCAGGTCGGTCAGGCTCATGTGCTTTGGTTCCCCCTATCGGCTACGCGGTAAAATCTGGACAGCAAAGTGCCCCCGCGCGTGCTGGTCACAC
>Ga0196963_10002442_pt1 | contig 11122 bp, 7 predicted proteins | sample S1_5metaG_FD_148600 | JGI IMG/M metagenome (GOLD analysis project Ga0196963, IMG submission 148600) | Soil microbial communities from Anza Borrego desert, Southern California, United States - S1_5 | ecosystem: Environmental > Terrestrial > Soil > Desert | place: USA: California | collected... | reverse complement strand
GTCTCGCGATTGTAGCGGTGGCCGTGGCAGACGTCGCAGGTGACGTAGACGTCGGGGAGGAAGTGCATCTCGATCTTGATCAGGCCGTCGCCCTTGCAGGCCTCGCAGCGGCCGCCCTTGACGTTGAAGCTGAAGCGGCCGGGCTTGTAGCCTCGGGCCTGGCTCTCGGGCAGGCCGGCGAACCAGTCGCGTATCTGGGTGAAGGCGCCGGTATAGGTGGCGGGGTTGGAGCGGGGGGTGCGGCCGATCGGCGACTGGTCGATGTCGATCACCTTGTCGAGATATTCGAGGCCGCTGATCTTCTCGCACGGGCCGCAGACCATTCGGGCGCCGTTCAGCGCCCGGGCGGCGCCGGCATAAAGGGTGTCGACGGTGAAGCTCGACTTGCCCGAGCCGGAGACCCCGGTGATGCAGGTGAAGGTGCCGAGCGGGATCGAGGCGGTGACGTCCTTCAAATTGTTGGCGCGGGCGCCGTGGACGGTCAATTTGCGGCCGTTGCCCTTGCGGCGGACGGCGGGGATGGGGACGGCGCGGCGGCCGGTGAGATAGTCGGCGGTCAGCGACTTCTCGTTGGCGAGCACGTCCTCCAGCGACCCGCGGGCGACGACCTCGCCGCCATGGGCGCCGGCGCCGGGGCCCATGTCGATGACGTAATCGGCGTGGCGGATGGCGTCCTCGTCATGCTCGACGACGATGACGGTGTTGCCGAGGTCGCGGAGGCGCTTCAGGGTGACGAGCAGGCGGTCGTTGTCGCGCTGGTGGAGGCCGATCGAGGGCTCGTCGAGGACGTAGAGGACGCCTGAGAGGCCGGAACCGATCTGGGAGGCGAGGCGGATGCGCTGGCTCTCGCCGCCGGAGAGGGTGCCGGAGGTTCGGTCGAGGTTGAGATAGTCGAGGCCGACATTGTTCAAAAAGCCGAGCCGCTCGTTGATCTCCTTGAGGATCGCGCGGGCGATCTCGCGCTGCTGCGGATTGAGCTTGTCCTCGAGGGTCGAGAACCAGGCCAAAGCGTGGCGGACGCTGCGGCGGGTCGACTGCGAGATGTCCTCGCCGGCGATCTTGACCGCGAGCGGCTCGGGGCGGAGGCGGGCGCCGCCGCAGGTCTCGCAGGGGGCGGCCGACTGGTAGCGGGCGAGCTCCTCGCGCATCCAGGCCGATTCGGTCTGGAGCATGCGGCGGTTCAAATTGCCGATGACGCCTTCGAACGGCTTGCGGACGTCGTAGGAGCGGCGGCCGTCGACGAAGCGCAGGGTGACCGGTTTCCCTTCCGTACCGAACAGGATCATCCGGCGGATGTCGTCGGGCAGGTCGTTCCACGGAGTCTCGAGGCTGAAGCCGAACTCGCGGGCGAGCGAGCCCAGCACCTGCATATAATAAGGGCTGGGCGGGTTGGACTTGGCCCAGGGGACGACGGCGCCGCGCTTGATCGACAGATTCTCGTTGGGGACGACCAGCTCGGGATCGAACAGCAGCTTCTCGCCGAGGCCGTCGCAGGCGGGGCAGGCGCCCTGCGGGGCGTTGAAGCTGAACAGGCGCGGCTCGATCTCGGCGATGGTGAAGCCCGAGACCGGGCAGGCGAACTTTTCGGAGAAGACGATCCGGCCCGGCGGGGCGTTATCCTGGAGAACCTTCCCCTCTCCCTGCAGGGGAGAGGGTGGCGCGCCGTCAGGCGCGTCGGGTGAGGGCATAGCGGAGTCCGCGCCCTCACCCTGGTCGCTTCGCGACCTGTCCCTCTCCCCTTGAGGGAGAGGGTCGGCCGGGTCGAGGTAGACGAGGCCCTCGGCCAGCTTCAGCGCCGTCTCGAGGCTGTCGGCCAGCCGGGTCTCGATGCCCTCGCGGACGACGAGGCGGTCGACGACCACCTCGATGTCGTGCTTGTATTTCTTGTCGAGCGCGGGGGAGTCCTCGATGTCGTGGAAGGCGCCGTCGATCCGCACGCGGGTGAAGCCGGCCTTCTGCCACTCCGCCAGCTCCTTGCGATACTCGCCCTTGCGGCCGCGGACGACCGGGGCGAGGAGGTAGAGTCGGGTGCCTTCGGGCAGGGCCATGACCCGGTCGACCATCTGGCTGACCGTCTGGGCGGCGATCGGGAGGCCGGTGGCGGGGCTGTAGGGCACGCCGACCCGCGCCCACAGCAGGCGCATGTAATCGTAGATCTCGGTGACGGTGGCGACGGTGGACCGGGGGTTCCGCGACGTCGTCTTCTGCTCGATCGAGATGGCCGGGGAGAGACCCTCGATATGGTCGACGTCGGGCTTCTGCATCATCTCGAGGAACTGGCGCGCATAAGCCGAGAGCGACTCGACGTAGCGCCGCTGCCCTTCCGCGTAGATGGTGTCGAAGGCGAGCGAGGACTTGCCGCTCCCCGACAGGCCGGTGATCACCGTCAGGGTCTCGCGCGGGATGTCGACGTCGATATTCTTGAGATTGTGCTCGCGCGCGCCGCGGACGGAGAGGTGAGTCAGCATGGCCGGTCGTGTTCCGAATTTGTTCTGTGATTAATGTGGGACGCGCGGAAGGTCAACGCGGCAGTGGGAAGATGGGTGCGGGCGGAGTGAAAGGCAAGGCGCCGCGAGCGACCGAGCCGCGCTTCAGGGCGCCTTCTGGGGTGCCGGCGGCAGCGAGGCGCAGGGGTCGACGGTATCGGGTTGGAAATTGGGATCGAGGTCTCCCGCGCCGATGGAAATGCAGGCGCTGCCGCGGTTGCCGACCTTCGCGCCGCGGTAGAAATAGGTCGAGTCGAAGCCGAACGGGCCGCGTTTCCCGAACGGGAGCATGGCGTCGTTGACGAACAGGAACAATTCGCCGGTGGCCGGTGCCACAAACTGGCCGTTGAAGTTCACCTCCTCCCCGATCGAAGCCTCCGAATCGGGTCCGCCGGTCGCGCTCAACTCGAGTGGGTAGATGTGCAGCCTCTGGCGACCTCCGCTGGTGGAGCGGACCGCCATGAGGGGCTGGAGGTAGCGCGCGTCGATCACCCGCCGCAGCGGCACTCCCAGATAGCCCGCCGCGTTCGGGATGGCGGCCGCGGGAAGCCCAAGCGGAGTCGCGGGGAGAGCCCCGTCGAACCAGGGTTCGCGGACCTCGAGGCCGAAATAATAGACCTTGCCCTGCTGCACCATGCCTCCGGCCGGGTTGCACGGCCGGCCCACGAGAAGAACCGATTGCTTCATCTGGATTTGCGGACCGGCCGAGCCGCCGCCCCCGCAGAGGATTTCGCTTCGTTCCAGGCTGGGCAGAGTGACCTGGGTCGCCACGGCGAGCCCGATCCAGGCCGCGATGAGCAGGAGCACCGGCATGAAGATGACGTTGGGCAAGACGTGCCACTTCATGACCTGGATTGTGCGCTGATAGAGGGTGGCGGTGCGCAGCTTCTGAAGGAGGGACGGCCGCAGCGGCCGATCGTCGGCCCTCACCCGGCCGGTCGTCGGCAGCCACGCGGCCCGGGCGCGATCCCGCATGCGTCGTTCAAGGTTCTTGCTGCTCACCAGGAGGATGACGATCGTCGCCGAGACCAGCAGGAAATAGAAGGGATTGGTCGAATAGGTCTCGATCCAGCTTTCGAGGAAGGCCGGCACGAATAGGCCGAACAGCCTGACGAGGCTGCCGATCCAGTTGCGGCCGTCGTTGAGGAACAGAGCCTCCCAGCCGAAAGTGCGGTTGTTGGTGAGCTCGAGCGGCTCGGGCACCCCGTCGATCCACATCGGCATCGAGGCCATGGCGAGCGTCGCGAGGACGGTGAGGAAATAGGTGGCGCGGCGGGCCATGACGAGGTTCCAGAGCCGCTCCATCGCCGCGGACCGGCGGCCCGCCAGCTCCGGATCGGTGAAGCGCGCCCGAACCTCCGGCTCGACCATCGGCAGGACCCGATATTCCGAGCGCATCACGCACAGCGGCCCGCCCGAGTCGCTGTCCGCCTGGGGCTGGTTCTCGCCGCGGGCGGCGGGCCGGACGATCTGGAAGATCTCCGGGAGCACGATCGGCGCATAGCTGTCGGTGCCGTCCTGGATCCGGGCGACGACGCTCTCGTGGATCCGGATCCGGCCCTCCGGGACCAGCCCGCGCGGCCGGCCCTCTTCGTCGTTGATCGCCGGGTCGCGCAATCCGAGCGTCGATGGGCGCACCGGGTCGAGCCACGCGTCGATCTTGCGCGGCTGGTAGCGATAATAGGAACCAAGGCCGGAGCGGCTGTCGTGGATCGGCCCGTAGCTGTTGGCGAGGGCGCGGTAGCGGCTGCCGATTACCTCGAGCGTGCGGAGGTCCGCCTTGCCCGCTTCCTCCATCATCCACAGCAACGAGACGTAGCTCAGGCTCTCGTCGGGATAGCCGCCGCCGACATCGGCATGCACTCCGGTAAACCAGACCTGGTGGAGCCGGTCCTCGTCGATCCACGGCGGCACCGTCTCGTCGCCCGCCTCGCGCCGATCGATCAGCGCCTGCTCGTACACTTCGTCCCAGAGCAGGGGGTGGAAGGAATCGCGCTCGTCGTCCAGGGCGAGCGCGTGACGCGCACGCTCGATCTCCAGGTTGAGCCTGTAATTGGGCATGCTCATCGCGAAGAACCAATTGTCGATCGCCCGGGTGATCTCGGCGATCGGGCCGCCATAAGCGGCGACCGTGTCCCAGACGCCGATGAACCGGATCACCGGGCGGTGGTTCTCGCCCGGATCGTAGAGCGGGATCCCGCGCAGCCGCCGCCAGCCGACGGACAGCGTGGCCCGCACGGCGCGATAGCCGCGCGCGAGCCATTTGAGGTATCTGGGCGCGCCGGTGGCGCAGAAGGCGCGATAGGCGTCCTGGGAGCGCCGCTCGAGGTCGCGTTCGTCGGTATAGGGGACCAGCCCCTGGCTCGCGATCAGCGAGATGGCGGTGCGCATGGTGAAGGCGCCCCGGCTGAACCCGAAGCCGTAGATATGGTCGCCGAGTCGACCGGGATTGGCACCGCGCTGCTGGCCCTCGCCCGGAGCGTAATTGCGGCAGGCATATTGGTAGATGTCGAGGACGTTGCGCTTCAGCCCCCATCCGAACACTCCGCCCATGATGGCGAGCGGCCTGAATCCGGACGTTCCGACGCCGTCGTCATAATAAGCGATCTGGTTGCGCTTGCCCGGCGGAGCGGGGCCGAGATCGACGGCCTCGTACATTCGCCAGACATTGGTCTTGAACAGCTTCGCGCTGCTGTTGCCGGTGCCGTCCGAGAACAGGACGATCGACTTCGCCTCAGCCGCTTCCATCGCCTGCCCTCCTTGCGAACGCGCCAGACTGGCCCCCCTGTCGCCGGCGGTCAACGCGCGAGCGTCGGCCGTCGCTAGCGCGTCCCCGCCCCGGTCCCCCCCGGAGTTGGGTTCGGGTTCGGATTGGTGTTCGGGTTCGGATTGGAGTTCGGGTTCGGGTTCGGGTTCGGGTTCGGGTTCTGAGTTTGCGTCTGCGTCTGGGTAGGACGACCGAAGGCCTCGCCCGCCGAGCGGCTGCCGAAGTAGAATCCGATCACCGTGGTCAGCAACGTGATCAGCGCCGTGAGCATCTGCTTACTGAGGTCGAGCTCGGCCGCGGGCCGCGCCTTCACCTTCGTATAGACGGCAAGGCCCACGGTCGCGGCGCCACCGGCGGTCGGCTGGGTGTAGCCGGTGATAGCGACGGTGAAGCCCTGCTCGCGATGCAGCCTGATCGTGTCGTCGGTTCGGTCGAGCGGAACCGTCATGGTGCTGACCGGTCGGTCGGCGAGCCGCGCCTCGCCATCAGGGAGCGGCGACACGACGGGCAGGCCGAAGACCACGAACAGAATCATGATGCCGATTGCGAGGAGCACGCGTATCGATCCCGAGGGCAGGGCGAACGCCTCGGCCGGATCGTGGATCCGGAGCCAGACGAACACGCCCGCGGTCGCGGCCAGCGCCGCCATGAAGATGATCAGCAGAGTGATGAAGCGAAAGGTTTCGCTGCCGCCGCTTTCCTTCGGCCAGGAGAGATAGGCCAGGGCCACGGCGCCGAGGATGAGCAGCAGGACGCTGCCCGCCGCGAAGCCGATCTCCGTCCAGGTGAAACTACGACCCGAGCTGGACTGAACGGGCTGGCTGGCCATGGCGGATTCTCCTCCTTTTTCGAGCAGATTCTAGCCGCGTGACCGCCACGTCCGCGTGATGGAGGTCACGTTCGCCGCGCGATGTTTGGCGGCCGCCTGTCTTTTTCGCCAATCGTGAGGCAGGTCACGGACGGACGGCCGCGGCCGCGCTAGACTCGCCCAATCCACTGGAGGCGGCCATGGCGAGCCTGCAGGTCGAGGTGCGGCCCGGCGCGCGCGTGTACGGTTATTCGCTGTTCGTCGACGGCGTGCCCCCGGCGATGGATGCGGACCACCGCGGCGAGGTGAGTTGCGCCGGCCGCTGCGGCGACGGCTCGCGACATTCGCTTCTCTACAGCTTCACCGGCGCGGCGGGCGCGACGCTCGGCATTGTCCTGCGCTGCCGCGGCCGCGAGGTCTGCCGAATCGCCGCCGCGCGGATTCCGGAAGGCGCGGCACGCTACGCCGGTCGTCGGGTATTCGACCTATGATCATTTAGACGCGACGAAGCCGGCACCGCCGGGATGACGCGCGTCGTCGCCTGCGCTAGGCTCGTGCCAGGCTGCAAAAGGGGGACGAGCATGCGCTTGGCGGCGATCATGACGGTGGCCCTGCTGGCCGCTTCCGCGGCGGAGGCGAAGGAGGTGCGGCGGCTCGGGGCCGCGGATTCGCCGATACTGGCGTCGGCCGAAGTGCCGGCGGGAAGCCGGCTCGTCTATGTCAGCGGCACCGTCCCGGACGCGGTGGATCCGGCGGCCGCGGCTGGCTCGGTCGCGCGCTACGGCGACACGGCCGCCCAGACCCGATCGATCCTGCGCAAGATCGAGGCCCAGCTGAAGCTTCACGACATGGGGCTGGGCGACATCGTCATGATGCGAGTATTCCTCGTCGCGCCGCCCGGCCAGACGCGGATGGATTTCGCCGGGATGATGACGGCCTATCGCGAGTTTTTCGGCACACCCGCGCAGCCGAACAAACCCGCCCGCTCCACCTTGGCAGCGGCGGGCCTGGTCGATCCCGGCTGGCTCGTCGAGATCGAGGCGACCGCCGCCCGGCCGGCGGGGAAAGGGCGGTGAGCCTCACCCGCCGCGCCCTGTTGGAACGGCTCGGCGCGGTCGGTGGGTTCAGCGCCGCCTATCTCGGCATGGAGGCAATGGGGCTGCTGGCCCGCCCGGCCGCCGCCGTCCCGTTCGAGCCGCCGCCGGCGCCGCGGACCGGGCGGCGGATCGTCGTCCTCGGCGCCGGCATTGCCGGCCTGGTCGCGGCTTACGAGCTGCGCCGCGCCGGCTGGGACGTGACCGTGCTCGAAGCGCGTGACCGCATCGGAGGACGAGTGTGGACGTTGCGCGGCGGCGACCGGGTCGTCCAGACCGGGCGGCCGGACCAGCTCTGCGCCTTCTCCGACGGGCTCTACCTCAACGCCGGCGCGGCGCGCATCCCGAACGCGCATCGCACCATCCTCGGCTATGCGAAGACGCTCGGCGTGCCGATCGAGGTGATGGTCAATGCCAACCGCGCCGCCCGTTGGGATTTCGGAGGCAGGGTGGTTGAGAACCGCCAGGCGATCCACGACACGCGCGGCATGATCGCCGAGCTTCTTTCCAAGTCGATCGCCAAGGGCTCGCTCGATCAGGAGCTGAGCCGGGAAGAGCGGGACGGCATGCGCCAGTTCCTTGCCTTCTACGGCGAGCTCAACGCCAAGGGCGAATATGAGCCGCAGGGACGGTCCGGCTACACGACGCAGCCGGGTGGCTATGCGAAGGCGGGGACGACCCGCCCGCCGCTCAGGCTGTCCGACCTGATGAAGCAGAGGGCTTGGGGCCTGCCGCTGATATTCGAGGAATTCTTCGACCAGCAGTCGCCAATGTTCCAGCCGGTCGGCGGCATGGACCGGATCGCCGATGCCCTCTACCGCGAGGTCAGGCCGGCGGTGCGCCTGAGGAGCCCTGTGCTCGAAATCCGGCGGCGCGGCGAGGGCGTGCGGATCCTCCACGGGCCCGGTCGCCGAGCGCTCGAGGCCGATTATTGCCTGTGCACGCTGGGCCTGAACCTGCTCGCGCGCATCCCGGCCGATTTCTCGCCGGCCAAGCGGGCGGCGATGAAGGACATCGCCTACATTCCCAGCGTCAAGGTCGGCTTCGAATCGCGCCGCTTCTGGGAGGATGAGGGGATTTACGGCGGTCTCGGCTGGACCGACGCCATCAACGAAAATCTGATCTACCCGTCGGCCGGGTGGCACGGCCGGCGCGGAGTTCTGGTAACGGCCTATTGCGCGGGCTGGACGGCACGGGACCATCCGGAGAAGTTCACGGCGATGAGCCACGAGGAGCGCTTCCGCGTCTGCCGCGAGTCGATCGAACGCCTCCACCCGGGCCACGGGGCGGAGCTGCGCAATCCGGTGACCGTCGCCTGGAGCCTGACCCCCTGGTCGGAAGGCGTCGGCCCCGACCATCCCGACTGGTTCCAGAATCCGCGGCCAGCGCGCTATACCGAGCTGGCGAGGCCCGAAGGGCCGATCTTCTTCGCCGGCGAACATCTGAGCTACGTGCAGTTCTGGCAGGAAGGGGCGGCGCTGTCGTCGCACGAGGCGATGAGGGCGCTGGCGGAGCGGGTTCGGGAGAAAGCGGTGTCCGGGCGCGCGGACCAGCGCGCAGCGGCGTGAGAACGGAAGGGAGCTGAACATGCGGAAGACGGCCTTTCTGACGATGGCGCTGGCGCTGGCGATGCCGGCTGCGGCCAAAGCCCCGCCCCGTGGGCCGGCGGACGTCGCCGCCGCGGTGGCGGCGCCCGGGCGGCCAGCCGATGCGGTCAAGCTGGACGAGGTCCGAAAGCCGGCCGAAGTGCTGCGCTTCATGGGCCTGAAGCGGGGCGACCGGGTCCTCGATTACTTCACCGGCACCGGCTATTATGCGGACATCATTGCCCGCGCGGTCGGGCCCTCGGGCTATGTCGTCGGCTGGAACTCGGCCGGCTTCGCGCGGCGCGAGCCGGTCGTGAAGGCGCTGGCCGATATACGGTCACGCCATTCCAACACGGCCTTCTACTCAAGCCCGACCACGGCGATCGCGTTCGCCCCGAACAGCTTCGACTTCGCGCTCCTCCATCTCGTCTATCACGACGCCTATTGGGAAAGCGCGCAATTCGGGCTGCCGCGCATCGACCCCAACACCGTCGTCCAGGCGATCTGGCACGCTGTGAAGCCGGGCGGGACCGTCGCCGTCATCGACCATGTCGCCACCCCCGGCGGCGACACCCGCGAAGTGGTCGAGAAGCTCCATCGGATCGACCCGGCGGTGGTGCGCGCCGATTTCGAGCGGGCCGGCTTCGTGCTCGAGGCGCGGTCGGACCTGCTTCGAGTCCCCTCGGATGACCACAGCAAGAACGTCTTCGACCCCTCGATCCGCGGCCGCACCGACCGTTTCATGTACAGGTTCCGGAAGCCGCGCTGAGCTGCCTCCGGGTCGCGACTGGGGAGGAAAGTCCTCGACCAACCTCCCCTTCTTTTCGACGAACGGCTCTTGCCTCCTGCTACAGATGTGGCATGCTACAGGTGTAGCAGGGAGAAGCGAGTCGTCATGATTGCCAGCCTGCCGCGCCGCGAGCGCGAGATATTCGAGCTGCTGTGCAGCGCCGGCGAGGCGACCGCCGCCGACGTGCGCCGGGCGATGGCCGATCCGCCGAGTCATTCGGCGGTGCGGACGATGCTGGCCCGGCTCGAGGCGAAAGGGCTGGTCCGCCACCGCGCCGTCGACCAGACCTATGTCTATCGCAGCGTCCCGCAGCCGGCCAAGGTGCGCGAGACCGCGCTCAGGCAGCTGGTCAAGACCTTTTTCGACGGGTCGGCGGCAAGCGCCGCCACCGCCCTGCTCGGCCTGTCCCAATCGCTGAAGCCCGAGGAGCTCGACGCGCTGCAACGCGCGATCGACGAGGCAAAGGAGCGCGACCAATGACCTACGACTTCCTGATCGAGATGGGCTGGAAATCGGCCGCGATCGCCGGTTCGGCCCTGCTGCTGGCGGCGCTTCTGCGCTCGCGCGCGGCGGCCGACCGGGGCGCCGTGCTGAAGGTGGCGGTCGCGCTGCTGCTCGCGCTGCCGGCGATCGCTTGGTTCGCGCCCGCGCTCGAGATCGAGACGGCCGCCCCAGCGCCCGCCGTCGCCGCCCCGGCGGCTCCGCTCTTCCTCGACACCGCCGAGGCCGAGCCCGCCCTGACCCCCGCCGCGGCCGAAACCGCCGGGGGCGATTGGGACGATCCCAGCCTGCTCTTTTTCCTTCTCTATGCCGGCGGTGTCGCCATGGTCGGCGGCCGCCTGCTCGCCGGGCTATGGACGCTGCGGCGCTGGACCCGCGCCGCCCGCGAGGTCGACGCTCCGGAATGGCGGGAGGCGCTCCACCGCGCCGGCGGCGAAGCGCTCGGCATCCGACTGCTCGTTTCGGAGGAGGCGAGCTCGCCACTGAGCTGGGGCTGGCGCCGGCCGGTCGTCCTGCTCGACCGGGACACTTTGCGCGCCCCGGCCGAGGCCGACGCGATCCTCGCCCACGAGGTCGCCCACGTCGCCCGGCGCGACTGGCCGTCGCTGATCCTGTCGCGGCTCGCGGTCGCCTTGTTCTGGTTCAACCCACTGGTCTGGCGGCTCGACCGCGAGATCGCCCAGCAGGCGGAAGAAGCCGCCGACAGCGAGGCGGCGGCGGCGGTCGAGCCGGCGCGCTATGCCCAAACGCTGCTCGACTGGGCGCGGCTGGGCGGTCCGCCGGCGCTTCCCGCAAACGCCATCGCCTCCGGCGAGCCGGGGCTGGCGCGGCGGGTCAAGGCGATCCTCGACGGCCGCGTCTCCCGCCGCTCCGGCTCCTTCTGGGCGGTGGCGGCGATGCTGGGCTGCGCCGCCTTCGCGGCGCCGGTGGCGGCGCTGGAATTCGTCGCCGGGGCATCCGAAGCGCCGCCGGCTCCCGCGGCTCCGCCCGCGCCGCTCGCGGCCGCGCACGTGCCGCCCCCCGGCTCGGCGCCGGCCGCTCCGCCCGCGCCGGTGCCGCAGGCGCACGCCGTGCCGCGGGCGCCGGCGCC
>Ga0196963_10002441_pt1 | contig 11125 bp, 12 predicted proteins | sample S1_5metaG_FD_148600 | JGI IMG/M metagenome (GOLD analysis project Ga0196963, IMG submission 148600) | Soil microbial communities from Anza Borrego desert, Southern California, United States - S1_5 | ecosystem: Environmental > Terrestrial > Soil > Desert | place: USA: California | collected... | reverse complement strand
CAACTCGAGCGGATGGCGGTAGTTGCGGACCAGCCCGACGCGCCCGTCCGGCAGTACCGGCAGGATGGACACGCCGCCTATATTGCTGGGGCTGCGCCCGCGCGGGGCGATGACCAGATAGCCGTCGACCTGGCTGCCATCGGCGCCCGTGATGTCGTCCCAGAAGACGTCCCACTTGCTGTTCTGCGCCGCAAGCCGGCGCTGGCGCAGCACAACGGGCGCGCTCTTGGGCGCGGTCATGAACGGCCCCTCAGGCCCCGAAACCGTCGGGCTCGTAGAGCATGATCTGGCTGCCGCCATTATCGATCTTGAAGGTGACGTGGATCAGCTTTGACAGCCTCTCACGCACAGCCGCTCGCTTCTCGGGCGGCACGAAGAAGACCATGAAGCCACCGCCGCCAGCGCCCAACAGCTTGCCGCCGATGGCGCCGGCCTCGCGGCCTGCCGTGTAAATCTCGTCGATCATCGGGTTCGAGACCTTGTCGGTCAGCTCGCGCTTGAGCATCCAGCCCTCGTGCAGCAGCTCGCCGATCTCGTGAAGCGGCCGGTTGGGCGCGTTGAGCACGGAAAGCGCCTCGTCGACCATGGCGGTCATGGTCTTCACGTGGCGCTTTTTCTTGTCGAGGTTTGCGATTTTGGCGCCGGCAACCTCGGAGGCGATGCGCGACAGGCCGGTGAACACCATCATGATCGAGGCTTGGAGCTCCAGCCGCCGCTGCAGCGGAAGTACCAGAGGGATGACATTGAAGGTGTCGTCCTGGTTGAAGTCGATGCGGTTGAGCCCGCCATAGGCGGCCCAGATCTGGTCCTGTGAACCGACATTCTCGCGGATCACGTGCTGCTCGATGCGGATGGCCTCGCGCGCCAGCTCCGCCTTGCTGACGTGGCGCCCCTTCAGGGCGTAGAGCGCGTTGAGCAGACCCACGGTGAACGACGAGCTCGATCCGAGGCCGGAGCGCGCCGGCAGATCGCCGTCATGGTGGATTTCGATGCCGCCATCGACCTTCATCTCGCGCAGCAGGGCGCGCGCGGACGGGTGCTGGATCTGCTCGAAATCGTTCACCAGCTCGATGCGCGAGTAGACGATGCGATGCTTGTGCTCGAAGAAGGGCGGCAGCCGACGCACGCTGATGTGGCAGTACTTGTCGATCGCCATGCCGAGCACCGAGCCGCCGTATTCGCGATACCAGGTCGGATAGTCGGATCCGCCGCCGAAGAGCGAGATGCGGAAGGGCGTGCGGCTGATGATCATGCGACGTCTCGGGCAGGGTTGGAGCGGCGGATGGCGCGGGCCAGCACGGCTGGGGCCTCGGCCAGGGATTCAGGAGTACCGATATCGATGAAAGCGGCGTCGCCGCTGGACACGGCGCGGAACGTGCGGGGTGCCGAGGCGGCGAACACGTCGCGCTCGAGGGATTCGGCGTTGCCGCGCGCGAGCGTGTCGAGCCAGGAGCGGTTTAACAGGTAGATACCGGCGTTGATGGGTCCGGGGCCGGTATCGGCCGGGTCCTTCTCGGCGAAACGCTGAATGCCGCCGGCCTCATCGACGACCAGACGGCCGTATCGCGCCATCGAGGGCACGGTGGTCGCGAGGATCGAGGCCGACGCTCCGGCCTTGCGGTGGGCGGCAACGAAGCCGGACAGGTCGGCATCGACGAAGGTATCGCCGTTAATCACCATGACCGGGTCGGATTTGAACTTGGGCACAGCGAGACGCAGCGCGCCGGCCGTGCCCATGGGCTTGGGCTCGATCGACGTCACGATCTCGAGCCCGGAGACAGCGGTATGGCGGAGATGGTCCACCACCATGTCGGCGCGGAAGCCAAGGCACAGGACGATACGTCGCGTGCCGAAGCCGGCCAGCCAGCGCAACAGATGATCGAGGAAGGGCTGCCCGCCGACCGGGGCGAGCACTTTCGGCGTCTCGCCGATGGTGCCGCGCAGCCTCGTGCCCAGCCCGCCGGCCAGGATGGCGACATCGACCGATGCGAGGGAGGTGTCAGGCGGCTGCGGATTGCTCATCGACCAGCTTCCGCTTCAGCCGATGCTTCGACATCTGCTCAACGTGCTTGCGCGTTTCCCAGCCGAAGCGCTGGGCGACCATGTCGAGGTAGCGCGGATTGGCGAAGTATTCGTGGAAGGCGTCATCGCGAAACTTGATGACGCTGGCCGCCGGCACCTTCTCCGTGCGCAGCGGCTTGGAATCATAGCTATGCTGAGAATAGCCGCCCCAGCTTTCCGGCAGGTCCCAGCCCTTTTCGACGGCCATCTTGTAGAGCGGCGAGCCCGGGTAGGCCATGGCCGAATAGAAGTTCGCGAATTCGCAGTTGAGCTCCTTGGCGAGCTCGAGCGTCTCGCGCATTGACTGCTCATCATCGTCGGGAAGGCCGAAGATGTAGTTGCCGATGACGTTAATGCCAGCCTTCTGGATCTCGCGGACGATGCCGATGATATCGTTGCTCTTGAGCGATTTCAGGGCGCCGTCGCGCACGTGCTTGCTGCCAGACTCGATCCCCAGCGCCAGCCACTGGATGCCGGCTTGGCGCAGCATCTGGAGATGGGCAGGCTTCACAGTGTCGACGCGGGCATAGGCCCAGATGTTGAAGTGCTGGCCCAGTCCGCGTTCGATCAGCAGATTGCAGATGCCGCTGACATGGCGATCGTTGAGCACGAACATCTCATCGACGATCTTGAAGGTCTTCACACCGTAGGTCTTGTAGAGATGCTCCATCTCATCGACCACGACCTTGGGGCTGCGCATGCGGTAGTTCGGCTTGCCGAACGGCGCGTTGATGCAGCAGAAGCTGCAGCGATAAGGGCAGCCGAGCGTGGTGTAGATCGAGGCATAGGGCTTGCGTGCCGACAAGTCGCCGAAGCACTGCCAGTTATGGGCTCGGTATTTGTCCATCGGCAGCAGGTCCCAGGCCCCGCCGGGCAGCTCCTTGTCGAGGTCGGTGATCAGCTTGGCACCCAAATTGTTCCGGATGCTCTCGCCGTCGCGCCACACCAGGCCTTCGACCTTGGCGAAATCCTCGCTGCCGGATTTGAGTGTGTTGAGCAGCTGCTCAATGGTGATCGGGCCTTCGCCGTTGCAGGCGAAATCGACGGCTTCCTCGCGCAGCGTGCGCTCGGGCAAGGCGGCGACGTGGCCGCCGACGATGATGATCTTACGCTCGGGTTCGAGCTCCTTGATCGCACGGCATTCGATCGCCGCTCCCACCATCATCTGCGTCGAGGCCGACGGCTGATGCCCGAAGACGATCATGCCGACGAGGACAGGGTTGTAGGCCTTGACCCGCTCGGCGACGCTCTTCGCATCGAGATGCTCGGCCTCGGCGTCGATGATCTTCACGCTGAAGCCGTGATTGCGCTGATAGGTCGCGATGATGCCCGCCCACATGGGGGGCTCGATCGCCGTCAGGTCCGTAGCGAGGTCCTGATAGGTGATTTTGCCGGTGCCCGGGTTGATGAGCACGAGATCGATAGATGCCGATGCGGCCATGCCGAAGGGTCCCCTGACGTATCTTATGGGATTCGCTCAATTTTTGCACAACTTGGTTAATAAGCTTTAAAGGGGAGGGGCAACCGGGGGCCCCTCGTAACCCATTGATAGTGATTATTTATAATGCGCCAGGTAGTGGGCGAGGTCGGCGAGGTCGGCGGCCGGGACGCCATACACAATGGCCGCCATATTGGTGTCGATGCCCGTGCGCTCGTTCGTCTGGTACTGCTGCAGCGACATCAGCAGGTAATCCTCGCGCTGGCCGGCGAGGCGCGCCATCTGGGCCTGGCCGGCATAGCTAGCCCCGTGGCAGGAAGCGCAGCGCAGGCGCTGGGACAGTTCGGCGCCACGTTGATAACGCTCCGCGTCGGGCGGTCCGGTTTCCGGCTTCGGCGTCTGGGCTGCGAAATAGGCGGCCATATCCTCGAAATCCTGATCCGTCCGCCCTTCGGCGAACGGCGTCATCACCGGCACGTTGCGCAGCTTCTCGCGGAACAGGAAGAGCTGGAGGAAGGTGTAGGCGGGCGGCTGCCCAGCCAGGGACGGCGTGTTGGGCATGGTCGAGTTTCCGGTCTCGCCATGACAGGCAAAACATTGTTCGGCCTTTTCCTTGCCGCGAGCGACGTTGCCGTCCGCCCCCGCCGGTGCGGAAAACAGCGCGAGGATCGCAACGAGTGCGGTCGCCTTCATCTCAGGGCTTCCGCGAGCGCTGATCCGGCAGTTCGGTTTCATCGACGACGGTATACTCGACCTCAATGATCTCATCGTCGGCGGCCCGAGGCTTCTGCTTGCGCGCCTTATGAAGGAGCCACATCACGCGCACGGCCGCGACGGCCAGCACCACGCCGGCAACCGCCAGGGCGATGGTCAGGAAGAAGACCGCGATGATGATGATGGCGACCGCGGCCAGGCCGGCGAGCACACGGCCGAACACGGTCTTGGGAAGCGGATCGAACGCGACCTGATAAGGCACGGCCTCAACCTCGGACGTCAAAACATTCACGATCAGATAATTTCTATTGTCGTGGTTTCAACGCATTTACGCCAGCGTTGCCGCGACTGCCCAGAGCACGACAAAAGCCCGGGCCAGCAATGCCCAGAACGGCGGACCCTTGTACCGATCGGCGCTGCGCCAGGTCCCGACGCTGACCAGGATGTTATAGGGCAGCGGCAGGAAATGGAGGGCCGCGGCGAACACGCCCGGGATGCCGGCTGAGATCATCGCCAGGCTCATCAGCGTGGCAAGCAGGTTGGCCAGGCTGCCGTAGATCACGGCACAGAGCCAGAAGACCCGCCCCAGCGGCAACTGCCCGTTCCACAGCGCAAGAACGAAATGTTTGATCGACGGGCTCACGGATGGCCGGGAGAATAGATGGCGCTGCGTCATCCGGCGAGGGGCGTAAAGGAAACGGCGGGAAGCGAACAGCCCCCCGCCGCGCCCGCGAAGACCTATCGCTGGTAGCTGACGCGATAGATAGCGCCGTTCTGCTCGTCCGAGACCAGCACCGAACCATCGGGCTGAACATGGACGTCGACAGGACGACCCCAGAACTCATTGCCTTCGAGGAAGCCGGTGAGGAACGGCTCGACCTTGGGATTGTCGCCGTTCGGACCGACGGTGACCCGCACGACGTCATACCCGTTCTTCTGCGTCTTGTTCCACGAGCCGCGCCGCGCCACCAGGATGCTGTTCTGGTATTCCGGCGGGAACATGTTGCCGCGGTAGAAGCGCATGCCGAGGGCCGCCGCATGCGCGCCCAGTGTCACGACCGGCAGCGTCACGCCCTGGCAGGGGTTCGGCTTCTTGAAGTCCGGATCGGGGATGCCGTTGGCGTGGCAATAGGGGAAGCCATAATGCGCCCCAACCTGCGACACTCGGTTGAGCTCTTCTTCCGGCCCATCCTCGCTCATCCAGTCGCGGCCGTTATCGGTGAACCAGAGCTGGCCGCTGCGTGGATCCCAATCGAACCCGACCGTATTCCGCACGCCTTTGGCGACGATTTCCATGCCGCTGCCGTCCGGGTTGTAGCGTCGGATCTGCGCATGCTTGTTGTCATCGACTTCGCAGATGTTGCACGGCGCGCCGACCTGGAAATAGAGTTTGTTGTCGGGACCGAAGGCGGTGAATTTCCAGTTGTGGTGCACCTCGGGCGGCAGCTTGAAAGCATCGGTCATCTCGACCGGCGTGCCTGGGTTGGCGAGTTTTTCCTCCACCCCGTCATAGCGGAAGACCTTGTTGATGGCCGTCACATAAAGCGCGCCGTTGCGGAAGGCGAGGCCGTTGGGCTGGGTCAGCCCCTGTGCCAGGATCACATGCTCGCGCTGGCCGCCTTTCTCGCTGATGGCATAGACGCGGCCAATGATGCGTGTGCCACCGAAGATCGTGCCCTTGTCGCCGCGGGTCATCATACGCACGCCGGGCATGCCATGGGCCCACAGCTCGACCTTGAATCCCGCCGGCACCTTCAGTTTGTTGAGCGGGATCTTGTCCGGCGCCGTCACCTGCATCACGGGCGGGTGTGGCGCCAGCGAGGTGTTGGTCATATGCGACGGTGGCATCCCCGGGCCCGGAAGGGCCGGGTTCTGGGCAGGCGCGGGCTGTTGCGCCAGCGCCGTGCTGGCCAGCAGCAAAGCCGCGGCGGTGAGGGCCGATCCAAGCTTCATCGCGTTCCTCCATTGCATGATTTTTTCGCGTCACTACGGGCGTAGGTTGCCGCAAGAGCGCGGTGCAACTATAGGCTGGAAGCCAGGCACCGTTAAAGCGTAGCCCGCGCTCGGCGGCATAGCCTTTAGTGGCAGGGGGCATGGGGCGGAACGGCCATGCTTTTCCCGGCGTTTCCTCATCGACGCGTGGACAGGGCCCGGCGTGTACCCTATCCTTTGCCCGCGACCTCAATTGTGGAGGAATTCTGCAATGTGGAAGAAGCCAAAGATCGTCGAGATCGCCGTCGGCATGGAGATCAACTCCTACGCCTGCGCGGTTCTCGCCTAACTCTCTGACGCCGGCGGCGATACCGGGACGGGGGCTGCGTGCAGATCCTGGTCTTGGGCTCCGCTGCCGGCGGCGGATTTCCGCAGTGGAACTGCAACTGCCCTAATTGCCGCCGTGCCCGTTCGGGCGATCCTGCGGCCTCTCCCCGAACCCAATCCTCGCTCGCCGTCAGCGCCGACGGCGAACGCTGGCTGCTGCTGAACGCATCGCCCGATTTGCGCCAGCAGATCATGGCGACACCGGCGCTTCATCCGCGCCGCGGCCACCGGCATAGCCCGATCGCCAGCGTCGTGCTGTCGAACGGCGATGTCGACCACGTCGCCGGGCTGCTCACCTTGCGTGAGAACCAGACGCTTTCGCTCTACGCCTCGGACCGGGTGCATGGCGTGCTGCGCGACAACAGCGTCTTCAACGTCCTCAACAAGCAGGTCGTGGTGCGTCGCAACCTGCCGCTCGGCCGCAGCATCGACATCGCGGCTTTCGACGAGGCGCCGATCGATCTGCAGGTCACAGCCTTCGAGGTCCCGGGCAAGGTCGCCCTGTACATGGAAAACGAGAAGGCGGGGCCAGGCTTCGGCACCCAGAGCGGTGACACGATCGGGCTCGAGATCCGCGCCGCGGACGGGAAGCGCTTCTTCTATCTGCCGGCCTGCGCGGCGTTGACCCCGGAGCTCGGCGCCCGGCTGCGCGATGCGCCATTGCTTTTCTTCGATGGCACTCTATGGCAGGACGACGAGATGGTCTCGGCCGGCATAAGTGCAAAAACCGGCCAGCGCATGGGGCACATGAGCATCGCCGGTGAAGACGGCTCGCTGGCTCAACTTTTTCCCCTCGGAATACGCCGGCGCATTTACGTCCATATCAACAACACCAACCCGATCCTCTTGGCCGGCTCGCCCGAGCGGCTGCAGGTCGAGGCGGCGGGCTGGGAAGTCGCCTATGACGGCATGGAGATCCTGCTGTGAAGAGCCTGCTGAGCGCCGACGAGCTGGAACGGCAGCTGCGCCAGATCGGCGCCGAGCGCTATCACAACCTCCACCCGTTCCATAAGCTCTTGCATGGCGGCAAGCTGAACCGAGGGCAGGTTCAGGCCTGGGCGTTGAACCGCTACTACTATCAGGCCAGCATTCCTCTCAAGGACGCCTCGCTGATTGGCCGTGCCACCGATCCCGACCTGCGCCGCGAATGGCGTCGACGTCTCAGCGATCACGACGGCGACAACGCGGGTGAAGGCGGTATCGCGCGCTGGCTCGCCCTGACCGACGGACTGGGGCTCGATCGCGATTACGTTATATCCACTCGCGGCATCCTGCCGGGCACACGGTTTGCGGTGGAGGCGTATGTCCGCTTCGTCCGAGAGCGCAGCCTGCTAGAGGCCGTGGCCTCGTCGCTGACCGAGCTGTTCTCGCCGACCATCATTTCCGAGCGTGTCTCGGGCATGCTCAAGAGCTACGATTTCGTCAACAAGGACACACTGGCGTATTTCAATGCCCGTATGACCCAGGCGCCGCGCGATTCCGACTTCGCTCTCGACTACGTCAAACGCGAGGCTCGCACGCCCGAGCAGCAGGAGCAGGTCCTGGCGGCGCTGTGCTTCAAATGCGACGTGCTCTGGTCGCAGCTCGACGCGCTGCATTTTGCCTACGTGGCGCCGGGCCACGTTCCACCGGGCGCCTTCGTGCCCCAGTCCCTCGCAGCCAAGCAATGAGCACGGTGCGTATCGCCGGAGCGAGCGTGCCGTCGCTGGCACCGCAGATCCGGCTGCGCTTCGACGAGGCCCGCCGCCGCTGGACCCTGCTGGCGCCCGAGCGAGTGCTGGTGCCGGACGAGATCGCCGTTGAAGTCCTGCAACTCTGCGACGGCGTCGCCACCGTCGACACCATCGCGGCGGCGCTAGCCGCCAAGTTCCAGGCGCCGCCCGACGAAGTCTCGCGCGACGTGATCGAGATGTTGCAGGACCTTGCCGACAAGGGGATGCTGGTCGCATGACCGCTGTCGAGCCGCCGCTGGCATTGCTGGCCGAGCTCACGCATCGCTGCCCGCTGCAATGCCCCTATTGCTCGAATCCGCTCGAAATGGACCGCGCGGCAACCGAGCTCGATACCGCCGCCTGGCAACGCGTGTTCGATGAGGCGGCCAAGCTTGGTGTGCTGCACGTGCATTTCTCGGGCGGCGAGCCGGCGGTCCGTCGGGACTTGGAGATGCTGGTGGCTCGCTGCGCCGGCCTTGGTCTCTACACCAACCTCATCACCTCGGCCGTGCTGATCGATCGGGCACGGATGCAGGCCTTGGCCAAGGCCGGGCTCAACCACGTGCAGATCAGCGTGCAGGGCAGCGACCCGGCGAATGCCGACCGCATCGGCGGCTATGCGGGCGGCCATGCGCGCAAGATCGAGGTCGCCGGTTTCGTGCGCGAGGCCGGCCTGCCGCTCACCCTCAACGCGGTGATGCACCGCCAGAACCTCGGTGAGCTGGGCGAGGTGATCGGCCTCGCCGTGCAGCTGGGCGCCCGGCGCCTCGAAGTCGCCCACGTTCAGTATTACGGCTGGGCGCTGAAGAACCGCGCGGCGCTGATGCCTACGCGCGCCCAGCTCGAACGGGCTACGGCGACGGTGGAGGCGGCCCGTGCCCGGCTCAAGGGCACGCTGGTCATCGACTATGTCGTTCCGGATTACTACGCGCGTCGTCCCAAGGCCTGTATGGGCGGGTGGGGACGACGCTTCCTCAACGTCTCGCCGAACGGCAGCGTCCTTCCCTGCCACGCCGCCTCCACCTTGCCGGGCATGACGTTCGAAAACGTGAAGGAGCGGTCTCTGAAGGACATCTGGTACGGCTCGGAGGCGTTCGAGCGCTTCCGCGGCACCGGCTGGATGCCGGAGCCTTGCCGGTCCTGCGACCAGCGCGAGATCGATTGGGGCGGTTGCCGCTGCCAGGCCTTCGCGCTGACGGGCGCGCTGGAGGCGGTGGATCCGGCCTGCGAATTCGCGGAGGGCCATGCGGCCCTCGTCGCGAGTGCGGAGGACGAAAGCGCCGGCCCGGCGCCGGCGCTTATCTACCGGCGGATCGGGACGGCGCTCGTCTAGTTAGCGCTGCCGCCCGCCGGCATTGGCCCAACTCGGACGCCCCTTGTCGCGGTTGCCGGGCTTGCGCGGCTTCGACCACGGACGAGCGGCCTGGGGACGGTCGGCATGCGGCCGATCCGTGTGGGGTCGCTCCGGATTGGCGCGATCGCGATCCGAATGGCTGCGGCCCGCGTCGGGCTGTGCCGTGCGGAACTTTGCCGGATGGTTGTCGTGAGGACGACCGCCGGGGCGGCCATGTGGGCGGCCCGGCCGGAAGTCCGGGCGTCCCGCGGGCCGCTGCGCAGCGGGGCTGGGCTCGAGCCCGGTCACCGTGTGGACGACGATCGGGGTGCGGGTCAGCCGCTCGATATTGCGGATCAGGTTGCGGTCGGCGGGGCCGGCAAACGAGATGGCGATGCCGGTGGCTCCCGCGCGGCCTGTACGGCCGATGCGGTGAACGTAGTCCTCCGCGCCGCGCGGCAGGTCGAAGTTGATGACGTGGCTGATGTCGCGCACATCGATGCCGCGCGCGGCGACGTCGGTGGCGACGACCAGACGCACATCGCCAGTACGCAGGCTCTGCAGCACGCGATTGCGGTCGCGCTGATGCATGTCGCCATGCAGCGGCGCGGCGTGATGGCCGCCTTGGCTCAGGTCCTGCGCCAGATTGTCAGCGTCGCGCTTGGTGGCGACGAAGACGATGGCCTTGCCGACATCCGTCGACGCGGCGAAATGGTCGAGGAGACGACGCTTGTGGCCGACATGGTTGGTGTAATAGAGGCGCTGCTCAATTGCAGCCGACGAGGTGGCCTGGTCGACGGCAACTCGCACCGGATTCTTGAGGAGCTTCGCGGCGACGACGGCCATGCGCTTATCGAGTGTGGCGGTGAACAGCAGCGTCTGACGGTCGGGCGAGCACACACCGGCGATCGTATCGACGTCTTCGGCGAAGCCCATGTCGAGCATGCGGTCGGCCTCGTCGAGGACGAGAACCTCGACGCGGCTCAGATCGAGACGACCGCGATGCAGATGGTCGATCAGGCGGCCGGGGGTGGCGACCACGACATCCAGCGGGCGCGACAGATAGCGAAGCTGTTCGCGATACGGCATGCCGCCGACGATGTCGGCGCTGGTGACACGCATGAAGTGGCCGTGCTTGCGCACCGCCTGGCTGACCTGGGCCGCGAGCTCGCGCGTCGGCGCGAGGATGAGAACGCGCGGGGCGCCGGCGGGTGATGTCTTCGGGTTCGCCGCGATGCGGGTCAGCGCCGGCAGCACGAACGCGGCTGTCTTGCCGGTGCCGGTGGCGGCCGTCGCCAGGATGTCACGGCCCTCGAGCGCGGCCGGAATGGCGGCGGCCTGTACCGGCGTCGCTTCGACGTAGCCGTCGGTATCGAGCGCCTTGAGGATGAGCGGATGAAGAGAGAAATTGGCAAAAGACATGACGAGACCTTCCTCGGGCCACAGATGATCGACCGAGTCAGCGGCCCAATGCGCTGATCGGCGGCGGAGGAGGTCGAAGAGGAAGAAACGTCCGAACTGGAGAGGCAGTCGTTGCTGCTTCGATGG